>Ga0187893_10009524_pt1 | contig 14904 bp, 11 predicted proteins | sample MA1701074metaG_FD_139574 | JGI IMG/M metagenome (GOLD analysis project Ga0187893, IMG submission 139574) | White microbial mat communities from a basaltic lava cave in the Kipuka Kanohina Cave System on the Island of Hawaii, USA - MA170107-4 metaG ...
GAGAATCCGTGGACGACGCTCAATGCGGACGCGAACGGCGTCGTGCACCTCGCGCTTTCGAAGCCCGGCCCGTGGCTGATCCGGTCCGCGTGGGTCGGCAAGCGCGCGGGTGGCGCGTCGAACGAATGGGATGTCGCGCGCAGCACGTACGTCTTCGACGTGGCGACGAGGCACTAGACGGCCGCCACGCCCGGCGTCAGGGCATCCCGGACATCCCTGACGCCGGCGTTGCCGTCGCCACAAGCACCGAGGTGACAGCAAGAGCGATTGCGGCGACCAGAATCTCCACCCTTGCCGAGCGACGAATCCGCTGCGTTCCGACGTCGTTCCCGAGCGTGGGGCGCACGCGCAGCCAGTTGTAGGCTCCCGTGCCGGCCACGATCGACAGCACGGCGAGCTTGATCAGCAGCGTCCGGCCGTAGTCGGACGTCCACAGCGCGTCGAGGTGCCGGAGATGCAGAAGCGCGGAGGTCACTCCGGTAAGAGTGGCCAAGCCCGCGAACACGAGGGCGGTCGGACTGAACGAGTCTATCAGGTCTGCAACCGCAGGCCCCCTGAGCTCCGGCGCCATTCCCTTCGCGGACGTGATCCCGGCGAAGACGACGAAGAACAAGCTCCCGAGCCATCCCGCTGCGCCGAGGACGTGCAGCGTATCGGCAGTGACCGCGACTCCGCTCCAGCCTGGCGTAGCGGGAGCGTGGCCGGAGAGCGCGAGCGAAAGAGCAACGGCCAGCGCAGCGATCCATACCATCGCCCAGCCGCCGAATCGTCCCCGGCGAACCGCGACGAAGCCCACGCCCGCCGTGACTGCAGCGAGCACTTGTAGCATCCAGGCCTTGCCCCACAGCGTCATGGTGATCATCGACCCCACAGCGCTGCTGTCGAACATGCCGGAAGCACCGTGCATCGCGACGGATTGAGCGAGTAGCCGCGCGACCGCCGTGAGGATCAGAAGGATGCTCGCGCCGATGCCGAGTGCCGAGGCGCGAGCCAACGCCGGCTCGAGCAGCGACAAGCCTGCGGCCGTACCGGCGCGACTCATGCGCCCGATCACGGCGTATCGAAAGGCCACTGCGCCGACGATGCCGAAGGTTGCGATGAGCGTCAGCCAGCGGACGACTACGAACAGCGGCGACCCCGCGTCGAAGGCGCCGGGATCCGGACTGTCGGGTATCGACGTTGGCGGATGATGCGGGGACGCCGTGTCTGCTGCTGTTGTGGCAGCCCCGCTGGTGTCGACACTCGCACCTGGGGCGATCGTGAACTTGAAGTTGCCGCGTACGGGATGCGCGTCTCGACCGGCGAACTGCCATTGCACCGTATAGATGCCCGGCGCGAGATGCGCGCCGATCGTGGCGAATGCCACGCGCGGCGAATCACTCGGAATGGTGACGGGGCCGGTTGGAACCGTCTTTCCGTCAGCGCCGATCAGCGTAATGCGGGTGAACGCTCGCTCGGCGTTCTCGTTGAACGTCAACCTGATCTCGTGCGGCACGCGATCGAGGTGCGAACCCGCCGCCGGAACGGAGCTCCTGAGCGCTCCATGCGCCCACGCATCGCCCACGGCGACGAGGATCGCAGCCAACGCCAACGCTGAGCCTGCCGCGACAAGACGCGCCATGGGCGAGCGGTGCATGAGGACCGGGTTCGGGTTTTAGGTCGGAGGCTGCTTGTGTTTGGCGTGCGGGTCTGCCGGCGCCTTGGCCGGTGGTGCCTTGGCCGGTGGTGCCTCGGCCGGTGGTGCTTTCGCCTTCGTCTTTGTAGCGGGTTGCTTGGTAGCCGGCGTCGGGCTCTTCGTCTTCGTCGCAGGTTGCTTGGTCGACGGCGCCGCACTCCTCGTCGGTGCAGCCTTGGGCTCGCGCGGCGGCACCTCCTTCGTCACCGGAATGCGGACTCGCTGGACCTCTCCGCCCGCGCTGCTTTCCCGCAACAGACTTTGCATGTGCGGACGATGCTCGGGCGGCATCGCGTCGATCGACTCGCGCATCATCCGCAGCATGGCGGTGTCGCGTTTGATACGGTCCCGAATCACGGGATCCGACAGCATGCGCATGTGCATGTCCATCATTGCAGAGTCGTGCATCATCCCCGGCATCGCCCGGCCTGTATCGGACGTGGCGTGACCAGCATGGGTCGTGTCGACTGCAGGTTTCTTGACGGTATCGGGCATCGCGTGCCCGGCGTGCGGATCAGGCGCAGCTCGGCGCGTCGTGTCCCCAGGAGCCATTGCATGGCCCGCGTGTGTGCCTCCGGTAGCCTGGCCATACTTGAAGCCGGTCATCGCTCCTGTGCGCTCGTCATGCGTCATGACGGCTCCGTACGTCACGGTGGGCTTCGGCAGCTCGGCGAGATAGCCGACCGACGGACCGCCCATGTTTTCGATGCCCATGTGCTGTGCCATCATCCTCCAGGCGTCGCGGGAGACCACGAACGACGTGTCGTCGCGATAGCGCCGCGTCGCTACCAGGATCTCCGCTCTCTTGCGATTACGCGGCACCGACGGGTTGGCGAGGATGTCGGAGATGACGTCGTGTAGTGAGTGCAGGTTGTCGAAGATGATCGCCGCTTCTTCGTAGCGAGTGGCGAACGCCGGGGCAACGGCCGCCGTCATAGGCATGACGTGCGGCATCGTCGCGGGCGGCTGCTCGATCTGCTGCCAGAACCGCGCAACGGTCGCGCGCACGAGTTTCTGGCGTTCTTCGACGGTTTTACCGACGATCAACGGTTCGTACAGCCCGATCTGGAGCCAGTGGTAGGCCCAAATGAGGCCGTTGAACTTCGGATAGCGCTGCCGAAAGGCGAGCGAGTACGGTTGCTCCTGCATGAGCGCCATGGACTTTGGCTGCGAGCTGAACGCCACGTCGCGGCGGGTCTTGTAGTACGCGACCAGGCGCGCGACCTCCGTGTCTTTCTGCGCCTCGCTCAGGCGTTCGTCGGCCAGCACGTCGTAGACCTGCCGGTGCAGCACGTGCGCCCACTCGAACATCTGCTTCGCTTCCGGCGCGAGCTGCACGTAAGCGATCTCGACCGCCCCTTCCTCGAGGGGCACGCGCGGCGGCCGAATTAGGATCTTCTTCGTGAGCTCGTTATACCACTTCTCTTCGAGCTCATTGACTGACGCGTTGGGTTTAGTCCAGAGTGTCTCGTACAGAATCGCGTGGCCGAAGTCGAACGCGTTGAAGAGTCGGTCGGCCGCCATATAGCGATCGCGGAACACCCAGTTGTGCGGCGCCTCGAGATAGAACTGCTCGTGCATCTGCACCCATTGGGCAGGCGCTGCCTGCGCACAGAGAACGACGGCAGCCAATGCCGCGAGGCCGCGACTCGTCAAGGATTTGATTCGGAAGTGACTCATGTGTCGTTCCTCGTTGCTCAGCGACGCGGGGACCAAGGCAGGCCAAACGCGTACGCGCTGCCGACCGTAACAAACCAGGGACGAGATTCGGTGCTGAGCCGCAGGCCGACTCCTGCATCGACGGCCAAGCGCGGACTCCACTGATACCGCACGCCCGTCGCGGCACTCCATTCGATGTTTTCGGCCTCCTCGAGAGGCTGTTCGGCGAGCACTTCCCCCGTCAACAGCAGCGAGCGAAGCGGGAACGTCTTGTCGGCTGCGAGCCCAGCAACCCAGCGAGACAGGTGGACAGCGCCTGACGTCCCGGCATCCGTCGCATCGCCAAAGGTGTACTGCCCATTCGCATGAAAGCGCATCCAGGTGAACGTCTTCGTCGCGATTCCTTTTAGCGACGGATAGGCGCTCTCCGGTCCGAACCCGCCAGCCGGCAGGAGCACGTCCGCGACGATCGCCAAGGCGGGAGTGCTCGTCTCGACGTTGAGGTTGTGAAGTGCGGAAAGCTCCACGCCCGCGAGTCCAGCCTTCGTGCGCGTGCCCGGCGCGTCCATCAGCGCCAGCGGAAAGCCGACCTCGATGTGCGTGCGCGGCAGGATTCCGAAGGCGGCTTCGGGCTCCATGCCCCACGAGTAGGCCCCGCGTGAACGCTCCAGCCGAAGCGGCGCGAGCTGCAGCTCGAATGCGCGGCGCTCCACCGGGTACGCGTCTTCGACCCGGATTGGGCGCCCGGCGTCGGTGTTGTAGTAGTCGGTCTGCGCTGTTGCACCACGCGGCAAGAGCATCAACGCCGCCGCAGCCAACGTCCCAAACGTTCCCCGGCCAGTCATAGCGCGTTCTCGTCCTTTCAATGGGAATGCGGTTTTACGAAGCATAAAACGTACTTGGGCGTTTGGAAGTACCCTGTCGTTCAGCCTTTACGGCGCTCGCGTGTGGTCGTGCGCAGGCACGGCCTGCGCGTGGGGGCAGTCACCCCTGTGCGCGCCACGACAAAACAGGTGCGCGAGCGGACTCTCCGATTCGTGCTCGCAGTGAGTATCGGCGCTCGCGGTCGCGCCCTCGGCGGGCATCGGATGTGCCATCAGCACCCCTGACGTCCAGGTCAGCGCGAGCGCGAACGCGGCCAGGGTGAGCGACTTCCGCGTCACGTGCGTCGCCACCGGCACCTTCTCCCCCAGAAGCCGCCGAACGCGGCGTTCGAGCAATGCGCCATGGCAGAACCCGACTGCGCCTCGCGGCATCGCCACAGCAGGACTCCAACTCGCGAGCGCGAGAATCGCCGACGCCAGCACGAGTGGTTGACCGCGCTCGGCGGCCGTGTCATCCGCCAGAATCTCGGAATCGTCGCGGAGATCCTCAGCGAGCCTGGCCAAGGCGGGGATCCAGAACAGCGTGCAGGCCAGGGCGCGCTGCAGCGAGAGTCGGAGTGGATCGCGGCGCTCGACGTGCGCCGCTTCATGGCTGATGACGCTACGGAGCTGCTCCGCGCTCAGGCGATGGGGTAGCTGTGCCGCGACGTATATGCGAGGTGAAAGGATGCCTACGGTGAACGCAGGGTTCGGCAAACCCGCGACGACGCGAATGACCTTCGGTGCGATACCGGCCGCACAGGCTGCGCGCCAGATCGGATCGCCTTCGCGCGGAACCGTCGCGTCCAGCGGTGAAAGGGCCTCACTCAGCCTGCGCCACGCCCGAACTCGATCGAATGCCGCATACGTCAGTCCCCCGGCGAGAACCAGATGGAAACCACCGTGGATCGGCGCGAGGAGCAGGTGTAGCGCAGCCAGACACAAGGCACCGACGTGATCTACCCCGGACAGCGCCTGCTCGAGACCGATGGGAGCATGATCTACCATCAACGGAACGACGGCGAGCAGGAGCAACGTCAACACGCCGAGGAATGCCGACCGGCGATGAGTCCGTTCGTCGCGAGCGACCCGACGATCCACGCACGCCGGATCAGTGCGCTTCATGTGCCGCGCCATGCTACCCTCCCTGCTCTTTCATCCTTTTCCGAATCAGCTTCGCCAGCTCGGCCAACTGAGCCGGGTCTCGCTCCGCCAACACGTCGACCAGCGACGCCGCCAGAGCGTCCGGCGCGAGCGAGAGAATGCCTTCCACCACCTTTCTCGACGCGTGCGCCATGAACTCCTGCTCGGTCAGCCGCGCCTGGTAGTGGAACAAGTCCTCCTTCTTGGCACGCGAGAGCAAGCCCTTCGCCACGAGCTTATTGAGCACCGTGATGACCGTGAGGAGCTCGACCTTGTGCTCCCGCATCACGCGATCGTGTACGTCCCGAGCGCTCGCCGGCGCACCGATGCCCCAGACGACCTGCATCACCCGAGCCTCGAGGTCACCAAGCACCTTGGCAAACCCGTCCGCAGACAAGCGGACGGTATCCTGCAGGCGCGGCGGCTTCTTGTCGCGGGAAGAACGCGTTCGACTCATTGGGGGTCGCAGGTCTCGGTTCAGTTCGGGTCTCGCAACGCTGGGCGTCTGACGTATCCACGATCGCATCCAATCAGGATCTCATCGGATGCAGACAGCGCCGCTCACCGTACGATCGAAACACGCAGCAGTCGCTTGGACGCTTCTCGATTTTGTCGTGACACTTCGGACAATAGATGAAGATGACGCACTCATCTTCGTCCATGAACTCCGGTAACACCGATTGGCAATGCGGACACGTGGTTGCGTTGATGACCGGGATCGCCAAAAGGTACGCTGTTTTACGTGGCATAAAGCGTGCTGCCCATTTTGACCATCGAAACGGAGCGTCCTATGCCGCACACCCAAGTTCTGAGTCCCGAGGTCGCCCAATGCATCGACGACTGTCATCACTGTGCGACGACCTGCCAAGCCACGGTCGCTCACTGCCTCGAAAAGGGCGGCAAGCATGCCGAAGCCCAGCACATCGCGCTACTGCTCGACTGCGCGGCGATCTGCGAGGCGGCCACCGAGTCTATGGCGCGTAACTCGAATGTCCATTCGACGATCTGCGGCGCGTGCGCCGAGATTTGTCGCCAGTGCGAGACGGATTGCCGGACCTTCCGCGACGACTCCTTCATGCAAGAGTGCGCGGACACGTGCGCCAGGTGCGCCAAGAGCTGTGAGGGAATGGCCGCATAGGGTTTACATCTTCATCATGGCCATATGACTCTGCATCAGCCGGGTCACTCGGCCCTGATGCGCGGTCATGTTCTGCTTGAGCTGTTGAGCGGTCATCTCCGGTAGGCGGACGAGGTCCTGCCGGACTGAGTCGACGAGTGCCGTCCATTTTGCGTCGGCGGTCATGTTCATGCCTCGCATGTCCGCGTTCATCTGCGACAGCATGTTTGCCACCATCTGCCGGTGCATCGGGAGCATGGCCTGCAGCGATGCGGCGCTCGCCGTATCCATGGTGCGCATGTGCGCCGTCATGGAGTCCACGTTCGCCTGGTTCATCATGCCGGGCATGTTCATCCCGCCCATTCCACCCGTGTCCGACTTCGTGGCGCTGGTGTCCGCGCGATCCGCTCCACGCCCGCAGGCAGTGGCCAGGAGCACTGCGGCGATCACGATCATCTCTTTCATCCTGGGTTCCTCCCTCTAGTTGGTAGTCTTCTGCATGAGCCGCTCCTTCCAGAGCGAATACACGGCGGGAATCACGAGCAGCACGAGCAGCGTACTCGTGACCATCCCGCCCACCATCGGTGCCGCGATCCTCTTCATGACGTCGGCGCCCGCGCCCTCGCTCCAGAGAATCGGTACGAGGCCCGCCATGATGGCCGTGACCGTCATCATCTTGGGGCGTACGCGCTCCACCGCGCCGTACTCCACGGCGGCATCGAGGTCGGCGCGCGTCGTGAGCTGCCTGGCCGCCTTCCGATCGTCGTACGCATGGTCCAAGTACAACAACATGACCACGCCCGTTTCCGCCGCGACGCCTGCCAACGCGATGAGTCCGACGGCGACGGCAACGGACAGGTTGTAGTCCAGCAGCCACATGAACCAGACGCTGCCCACGAGCGCGAACGGCACGCTGAGCATGATGAGCAGACTCTCGGTCATGCTGCGGAAGTTGGCGTAGAGCAGCAGCAGGATGATCGTGAGCGTGATCGGCACCACGACGCGGAGTCGCGCCGCAGCCCGTTGCATCGCCTCGAACTGCCCGGACCACTCGAGCCGGTATCCGGGCGGCAGCGTCACGTTTCGGGCGACCAGCTCCCTGGCTTCCTCGACGTAGCTCCCTACGTCGCGATCCCGCACGTTGATGTACACGATGCCGTTCAACGCCGCATCCTCGGACTTGATGAGCGTCGCGCCCTTCGTCACGGTGATCGTCGCGAGCTGGCTGAGCGACACCTGCGCGCCGCTCGGAGTGGCGATCAGGACATCCGCCAGCTTTTCCGGATCGTCGCGCAGCTCGCGTGGGTATCGCACCAGGACACTGAATCGGCTGCGTCCATCAATGACCTGCCCCGCCTCGGCGCCGCCGACTGCCGCGCTGAGCGCCGTCTGCACCTCCTCCGTCGTCATGCCGAATCGCGCGACGGCGGCGCGGTCGAGCGAGACGTCCAAGTACCGTCCGCCAACGGCACGTTCCGCGAAGACAGAGTTCGTACCCCGCACACGTGGCAGCAGCGCCTCGAGATTCTTGCCGATGCGATCGAGCGTGTCGAGGTTCGGGCCAAAGACCTTGATACCGACTGGCGTCTTGATTCCGGTCGCCAGCATGTCGAGTCGATTCTTGATCGGCATCGACCACATGTTCGCGACGCCGGGCGTGCGCACGGTGTTGTTGGCCTCCGCGACGATCGAGTCGTAGTCCACGCCGCGCCGCCACTCGCTCTTGGGCTTGAGGATGGCAATGGTCTCGATCATCGACAGCGGCGCCATGTCGGTCGCGCTCTCCGCTCTTCCGATTTTGCCCAGTACGCGCTCCACCTCGGGAATGCGCGCAAGAGCGGCGTCACGCTGTACGAGAATGGCCTTCGCTTGGGATACGCCGACGCCAGGAAACAATGAAGGCATGTCCATGATGGATCCCTCGTTGAGCGGCGGCATTAACTCGCTTCCTAGCCGCATCCACGGGAGCACGGTCGCCATGAGAACGATGCCCGCAATTGCAAGAGTGGCCGCCCGGTGGCCAAGAACCCATCGCAGCACAGGGCGATACGCGCTGATCAACGCGCGATTCACCGGATTGGCCGCTTCCGGCTTGACGCCACCGCGAATGAACAGACCCATCATCACCGGCACGAGCGTGATCGAAAGCAGCGCGGCGGCAGCCATCGCCAACGTCTTGGTCCAGGCCAGCGGGTGAAACAGGCGGCCTTCCTGGGCCTCGAGCGCGAACACCGGAACGAACGACAGCGTGATGATGAGCAATGACACGAAGAGCGACGGTCCGACCTCTCTTGCCGAAGTCAGGACGATCTCCCAGCGGCGCATCGCGCCGAGCCTTTCCTGCGTCGCCCCTTCACGTTCCAGATGCTTGTGCAGATTCTCGACCATGACGATCGCGGCGTCGATCATCGCGCCTATGGCGATCGCGAAGCCGCCGAGGCTCATGATGTTCGCGTCGAGACCCAGCGCGCGCATGGCGAGAAAGGAGATCAGGATGCCGACGGGCAGCGTGATGATTGCAACGAGCGCGCTCGACGCATGGAACAGAAAGAGCACGGTGACCAGTCCGACGATGACAGATTCCTCAACGAGCTTTTCGCGCAGCGTTTTTATAGCCGCGTCGATGAGCCCCGATCGGTCGTAGCCGCCAACGAACACTACGCCCGCAGGCAGCGCCGGCAGTACTTCAGCCATCTTGGCCTTCACGCGATCGATGACGGCGCGCGGGTTCTCGCCGTAGCGCATCACGACCCATCCCGTGACGATCTCCCCGCGTCCGTCCAGCTCCGCGATCCCGCGACGTATCTCCGGCCCCACCTGCACGACGGCGACGTCGTTCACCGTGATCGGCGTGGCACTCGGCCCCATGCCAACCGTCACGGCGCGAATGTCGTCGGCACTGGCAAATCGTCCGCGACCGCGCACGACCAGCTCGGTGCCGCCCATCTCCAGCACTCGGCCGCCGACGTCCTGATTGGACATTCGCACTGCCTCGACGACTTTCGCCAACGGCACGTTGTAGGCGAGCAGCTTCGCAGGGTCGACCTCGACTTGGTATTGCTGCTCGAAGCCGCCGAGCGACGCGATCTCGGCGACGCCAGCGACCGACGTGAGCGCCGGACGAACGGTCCAGTCCTGAAGCGCGCGGAGCTGCGCGAGGTTCAGCGTTCCGGTCGCGTCCGCGAGGATGTACTGCATCACCCAACCCACGCCCGTCGCATCGGGACCGAGTGACGTCATCGCGGCACCCGGAAGCCGGTCGCGAACGCCGTTGAGGTACTCGAGCACCCGCGAACGCGCCCAGTACAGGTCGGTGCCGTCTTCGAAAACGACGTAGACCGCCGACAACCCGAACTGGCTCATGCCGCGCACGAACTTCGTGCCGGGCACCTTGAGCAGCTCCGTCTCGAGCGGATACGTCACCTGATCCTCGACGAGCTGCGGCGTCTGCCCCGGCCACTCCGTCATCACGATAACCTGTACGTCGGAGAGGTCCGGTATCGCATCGACAGGCGTGCGCCACATCGCCCAGAGACCGGCGAGCGAGAGTACAAGCGTCGCGCCGAGAACGAAGTTCCGTCGACTGACGGACCACGCGATGATCCGGTCGATCGCAGACCGCCGAGGCGCAGGAGCCGAGAGCTGATCGGTCATGGCCGTACCTTCGCGCCCTTGTCCGTCGGTCGGCCGCCCATGTCCATCCCCGGCATGTTGGTCATGCCCTTCATGTCGGTCATGCCGGCAGCGCCCTGCCCGATCATGCTGCGCATGACCTCAGCGAGGTTGGATTCCGAGTCGAGCAGGAACTGCGCGGACGTGACCACGCGCTGCCCCGGCTCGAGACCCGAGAGCACCTCCGTGTACTCGCTCGTGCTCTGGCCAATCTCGACTTCGTGCGGCTCGATCCGGCCGTTGCCGAAATCCACGAACACGAGCGTCCGCTCTCCGGTGCGCACGAGGGCGGACGTGGGCACCGTGAGCGCGCGGCGGCCGGGTGCTCGCAAATGGACGGTCGCGAACATGCCGGGGCGTAATTGTCCGCCCACATTGGCCACGCTCACTCGCGCGGTGACCGTCCGCGTCCCCGGCGTGAGCGTCGGGTACACGTACGTCACCATCCCCTTGAACGGACGCCCCGGCATGCTCGCCATTTCGACGTCAGCGCCGGTGCCTACTTGCACCTGCGCCGCATCGGACTCGCGCACGTCGGCGTTGACCCAGACGCCGGAGACATCGGCGATCGTGTACAGCGTCTGCCCCGCCTGAACGGCCTGCCCCTGCGTCACCATGCGCTCGGTGACAACTCCGCCTGCCGGCGAGTAGACCGTCACCGTTCGCGATACAGCCCCTCGGCGCAGCGTCTCCTCCACGTCACTGTTGGCGACGCCGAGCAGTTCGAGTCGTTGCCGCGCAGCGGTCACCAGGTTCGCCGATGCTGCAGGCACGCCAGGAACCGGAGCCGCGCCCGCTGGCGTCCGCTCGAAGCGGACCGCGACGAGCAGCTCCTGCATCGCCGCGAAGACCTCCGGCGAATAGACTTCCATCAGCTGCTGGCCCGCGCGCACCGGCTGGCCCGTGACGCTCGCGTGCAAACGCTCGACGTACCCGCCGAACTTGAGCGCGAGCTGTACGATGCGAGTCTCGTCGCCGACGACCGTTCCCGGGACTCTCAGCTCCGTGACGAGCGTCCGTTGCTCAACCGATCCGAAGGTCACGCCAAACTGGCGAATCTGCGCGGTCGTGAGCTCGATCCTTCCGCCGGCCGGCATCGCCATGCCAGCCATGGATCCGGAGGCAGCAGAGGTCTCGGGGCGTCTACGCCGCTCGACCTGCCAGATGATTACAACGATCACCGCAACGGCTCCGACGACGATACCGAGGATCTCCCGCTGAGTTCGCGTCAAGCGTTTCATGGGGCCACCTCCTGGCCGACCAGCGCCTCGAGCTCCGCCAGCGACTTGAGGTATTCGGCGAGCGTGCGCACGCGCATCGTCTCTGCGGCGAACAATGCGCGCATGGCATCCAGCACACCGAGCAGTTCGCCGCGCCCGCTCTGAAAGACGGTGGACGCAGACGCGAACGTCGCGCGTGCCTGCGGCAGCATCACGCGGTCGAGCAGTGCGAGATTGGCAGCATGCCGTTCGATCGTCGCGTGCAGGCGCGCGACTTGAGAAAGAACCGCGTTCCCCTCGGCTCGGAGATCGGCTTCTGCCGACACAACGTCGAGCTGTGCGGCTCTCGCCTCGACGTCCTGCTTTTTACGGCGCTGAATCGGCAGCGGGACTGAGACCAGCGCGGTGATCATGTCCGGCAAACGGTCCCGCTGGCCGTATTGAAGGCTGACGTCGAAGTCCGGCAGACGCTCTCGTCGAGCGAGATCGGCACGGGCCACCCGTGCCGCGATCATCGCTCTTCGCTCTACCAGTCGAGGGTTCGCCACGAGCGCAAGCGCTTGTAACGAGTCCAGCGATGCCAGCGTAGTTCCGGCTGCGATCACCGAATCGGTCGGAAGAGGGGTGACGCTTGACTGATCGAGAGCGGCGTTCAATCGCGCGAGAGCTGTTCGTTCCTCCTGGATCAGTGTGTTGCGCTCCTCTGCGAGCGCCGCCGCTTCGTTGCGCGCCTTGAGAACGTCGGATTGTGGCACCGAGCCGGAGATGTATCGCGCTTGAGTCGCCGGAATGACTCCGTTCGCGACTTCTTGTTGGCGGTCGACGATGCTCAGGAGCATGCGAGCCGCGACGAGGTCGTAGTACGCATCCAACACGTCCCGCCGCAGCTCTCGGCGTGCGCCGGCCACTCGCGCTTCAGCGGCATCGACTTCGCTGCGCGCCACCCTGGCGCGGAGTGACGTCTTCCCCGGATACGGGAGCGTCTGGCTGACTCCGAACATCTTCATGGTCATCGGCTCCGGCCCTGTCATCGTTGCGTCGCCGGACAGCGGGAGATTCTGGATCCCCGCCATCAGCATGGGATCAGCCCACGCGCCCGCAGCCGTGATTCGCAGCCGTGTGGCCGTCGCCTGTGATTCCAGGGACTGGAGTTGCGGATTCGCGGCGAGCGCGCGAGTAACCAGTGAATCGACGACGCGCGTTTGCGCGGCCACGATGTCCGGTCGCGCAACGAGGGCGACGCCGAGCGCACCACGTAATACGTGGCGCGGTATGGAAGTCAGCATGTGAAAGCTCAGTGCGTTGTGAGGCGGCGCAGGTGCCCATGTGCACGGCCGCACTCGCGCGCCGACGTGGTCGCGCGAGGAGTTCCTCAGCGAATTGTCGAGGGAACTACGCCTTGGGAGGTGGCGGTTCGGGCGCGCGGATGACCGATCGCAGCCCCTGAGCCTTCAGAACGGGCTCGTCGTGCGAGATGGCGACGCGCGCGATCACCGTCGCCGGTTCGACGCGCATCGCGCTCGGCACGCATGACGTCATCGACTGGCACTCGCCGGACGACCAAGGGAGCGAGCAGTCAGAGTGAGACCCGGACGAACTGTCATCGCTATCGCCCGGCATTGGCATCCCGGGCATGGACATGTCCGACATCGGCAGTTCCGCCATATCCATGCGTGCGTCGTGACCAGCGTCGTCACAGCGGATGGAACCGCCGCTCAATGGCATCGCGACGACTGCGAACTGCAGCACGATGGCGGTGAGACGGCGAAAGAGGGTCACGCAGGAATGCTAGTCGTTTTACGGCGCGTAGAACAGTCGGGGCTGAGCCGACGAGCTGTAAGGGTTTTGGCGACTTGCCGCACCGTGGGCGCGGCGATTCTTGAGATCGGCCCCTGACTCCCAGATGAGCCGCATCCGGCCCCATAGAATTTGTAGGCCGCACCTCTCGTAGAGCCTTCGATACGGGCCGTGACTGAGGGTCGACCACCTCGACGACTGACCTTCCGTCGTCCGATCGCACGGAGTAATCGCGTCGCTCTAATCGGGGCGATCGGCGACGCCATGGCCGTCATAGATGCGCCACAGCGGAACATTCAACGTGGCGGCGAGTTCTTTCGCCGTCAGTAGACGAGGCACCTTGATGTCGTTGCTCACTGTCCTACTCTAGTCAAAAGAGGTCCAAAACGACTCCTATGACATGTAGGTATGACCTACGGCCCTTAGTTGTCGTGCCGTCTCCTGCCATTCACCGCCTAGCGCCATCTCGTCAGCTGGAGTTGACCCGGTTTCGTGGAACTTCACCCTTTGGGGGAGGAGGAGTCCCGATGCCGAAACGTCGGTCGTATCCGCAGGAATTCAGAACGCAGTTGGTGGAGTTAGTTCGAGCAGGACGCACACCGGAGTCGTTGGCGAAGGAGTTTGAACCATCGGCCCAGACGATCCGGAATTGGGCGAAGCAGGCGGACGTGGACGGTGGGCGTCGTGCTGATGGGCTCACGTCAGCCGACCAGGAGGAGCTGCGCAAGCTCCGTCGCGAGAACCGGCAGCTCAAGCTGGAGCGCGACATCCTCTCAAAAGCGACGGCCTGGTTTGCACGGGAGACCGGCACGCTTCCGATCGCGCGCAACGGACGGCGCGAGCCTTCGGATTCGTGAGGGATCACCAGGCCCTGTTCCCGGTCGCGACGATGTGTCGCGTACTCCGGGTGTCTCCCAGCGGATTCTACGCGTGGCAGAAGCGGCCGCCCTCGGTCCGCGCGGTGCGCGATGCGGAGTTGCTCGCCGAGATTCGCGTGAGTCATGCGCGCTCGGACGAGACCTACGGCGCGCCGCGGATTCTCGGCGATCTCCAGGACCTCGGCCACTGGGTGGGCCAGAAGCGCGTCGCTCGGCTGATGCACGTCAACGGCATTCGGGGCGTGAGCAGGCGGCGCGGGACGACCACGACGCGGCGGGGACCCGGACGAGACCGCGGCGACGGATCTCGTGCAGCGCGTGTTCATGGCGGAGGCGCCCAATCAGCTCTGGGTCGCCGACATCACCTACGTGCCCACGTGGGCGGGTTTCCTCTTTCTCGCCGTCGTCCTCGATGCGTTCAGTCGCCGCGTCGTTGGCTGGGCGATGGCGACGCACCTGCGGACGGCGCTCGTGCTCGACGCGCTCGAGATGGCACACTATCAGCGGCGACCCACTGCGGTCATTCACCATTCCGATCATGGCTGTCAATACACCGCGCTGGCCTTCGGGCAACGGTGTACTGAGATGGGTGTCCGTCCCTCGCGCGGCTCCGTCGGCGACGCCTACGACAACGCGCTCGCGGAAAGTTTCTTCGCCACGCTCGAATGCGAGCTCCTCGACCGGCGACGGTTCCGGACGCAGGCCGAAGCCAAACTCGCGATCTTCCGCTTCATCGAGGGCTGGTACAACCCGCACCGGCGTCACTCAGCCTGCGGTAACCAATCCCCGATCAGGTACGAAATGAACAACGAACTTCAAACCCTACCCGCGCTTGAATCCCAAGTCGCTCACCGTCCACCGAACCGGGTGAACTCCAAAC
>Ga0187893_10009525_pt1 | contig 14902 bp, 15 predicted proteins | sample MA1701074metaG_FD_139574 | JGI IMG/M metagenome (GOLD analysis project Ga0187893, IMG submission 139574) | White microbial mat communities from a basaltic lava cave in the Kipuka Kanohina Cave System on the Island of Hawaii, USA - MA170107-4 metaG ...
CAGTCGTCGACCTAAGGGAACTCGTTCGAAGGCGACTCGCTGACCAAGGGTTGCGCCATGCCGAAGCGTGTAAGGCCGGGCGAATGGTGTTGAGCCGTCATACGCTTCCGCATCGACTCGCGGACGTGTTTGCCGTGATTCGCAAAGGATCACCAGAGCATACGCGCGGACGGACCCACTGATTCCCGCACTGCGAGGTACATTGGCCCAGCACCCAAGGGGTTGCGCTTTTGGCGGACTTGCGAATGCGGGTTACGCCGATATACTCCTCTGAACCATGCCCGTTTCCCAAGGATGGGGCGGTCATGTGGCCTGGGAACGCGAGGTCAATCGGGACCGCGAGGGACGAGACCTGCTGTTTTTGTTTGCGATCGCCGTCCGACGGGTAAGAATATGGCAAAAGCCGATGCGATTGAAGTGGAAGGGGTGGTGGTCGCGGCCCTTCCCAATGCCATGTTTCGCGTTGAGGTAGACGTGGGCGGCGAAAAGCACCATGTCCTCACCCACATCTCCGGAAAAATGAGAAAGTACTACATCCGCATCCTGCCGGGCGACTCGGTGATGGTTGAAATGTCGCCTTACGATCTTACCCGCGGGCGGATCACCTTCCGCAAATCCTGATCATTGCCCGCCGTTTTTCCTCTCAATATCCTTCGACATGTTGCTGAATCGAGGGTAGGAAGCTTCGTGGGAATCCACTGATGTCGCAGGGTTTGAACAGTCTTTTAACGGGTCCAGGAAAACGACCCTTGATCATGGGCATCCTGAATGTCACGCCAGATTCCTTCAGCGACGGCGGGTATCATTTCGCGGTAGACGCCGCTCTATCCCGCGCCCAGGCGATGCTCGTGGAAGGGGCGGACATCATCGACGTTGGCGCGGAATCGACTCGACCGGGCTCGCAACCCGTGCCGGCCGACGAACAAATTCGCCGGGCGATTCCGGTCGTTCGAGCCATGTGTGAAGCGCATCCGAAGGCGATTATCTCGATCGACACGAGGTCCGCGGGAGTCGCGCACGAGGCTATTCTCGCCGGGGCGGCAATGATCAACGATGTTTCCGCGATGCGGGACGATCCGGCCATTATGGAGCTGGCTGCGGGATCCGGTGTCTACGTCGTCTTGATGCATCGGCGCGGGTCATCGCCCGACATGCAGAAAGACGGCGGGCCGCACTACGACAACGTGATCGCGGAGGTCGCTGAATTCCTGGCGGAGCGACGGGATGCGGCGGTGAACGGCGGAGTTCATCAGTCAAGAATCATTCTGGACCCTGGCATCGGTTTCGGAAAGCGCGCCGGACACAACTGGACGATTCTTGCCCGTCTGGATCGAATCATTGAACTCGGGCAACCCGTGCTGATCGGCGTTTCCCGGAAGCGCTTTCTCGGCGGACTCCCGGGTCTGGAGAATCCGAAAGCCCGGGACGCCGCCTCCCTGGGGTGCGCGGTCTGGGCGGCGATTTCCGGCGCATGCATCCTGCGCGTACACGATGTCGCGTCCACCGTGCAGTCGATTCGCGCTATCGAGGCGATCCGTCGGGCCGCACCTTGAGACGTCAAGCAAGGAGAATCTTCACTCGAAGACTCGCGTGAATCAGGCATCATCGCCGCGTTTGCTGCGAGATTCTACTCAATAGGTGTAGTAGGCCTGATAGTGATCGCGGATCGTCGTATCGACGCCGAAGATGGAGGCGATGAGGGCCGCGCGCATCCACATTCCGTTTCGGACCTGTTGCCAATATCGCGCCTGCGGCAGGGAATCGAGCCGCTCGTCGAGTTCATGCCTTCGCGGCAGGGGGTGCATGATGGCGAGATTGGGTTTGAAATCCCGGGACATTTCGTACGTCAAGCTGAAGGCGTAATAGTCGATCTTCTTCGACTCGCCGTCCACGTCGTGCTCGTCCTGCAATCGGGTCATGTAGACGGCGTCGAGTTCGCGGATGCGCGAACGAAGGTCGTGGTCGATCTCGAATTCAATGCCGTGGCGCGTGAGGTAGTCAAGGATGTCGTCTCCGATCTGCAATTGCGGGGGAGAAATAAAGACCAATCGGACGCCGGGGTATCGGCAAAGCAGATAGGCGAGGGAGCGGACGGTGCGCCCGCGTTTCAAATCGCCGACGAAGGCGATGGTTTTGTCGGAAAACAGATTTCGCCCGTAGCGCGGTTCGGTTCGAGCGGCCTGGGGTTCCGCGAAGCTTCGGTACAGCGTGTAAATATCCAGGAGCGCCTGGGTCGGGTGCTGGTCCTTGCCCGATCCGGCGTTGATGACCGGAATCGTGCGGGGCATGGCGTTGAGCATCTGGGCGACGTGCTCGGCAAAGCCCTCCATCGGGTGACGCATGATGATGAGGTCGAAATACTGACTGAAAGTTCGGATGGTGTCGTCTTCGGATTCTCCTTTGACCTCGGACGAAGTCGAACGGTCGCGCACGGAGCCGAACGGCATTCCGATGATTTGGCAGGCGGAGGTGAAGGACAGAAACGTCCGTGTGGAGGGTTGTATAAAATAGAGCATCGCCCGCCGGTGCCCCAGCAATGTGCGAAGAAACTGCGCGCCCTGCCTAGCCCCGGCAATGGACCGAATCATGTCCGCGAGCTGGCAAAGCTGATCGACGACCTGCCGGTCGAACTGCTGGGACAGGACGACATGAAAGGGCTTTTCGTTGCGATTGAGCGCCGCGATACGGTGGGACGTGTCGGGTTGCATAAGGGCGGGGCGAATCGTCTCCGTTGTGGACATGTCGTCTTCCCGGTAGGCGGAAGCGGGGAAATTCTCGCCGCTATTTCCGCATAAGTATTACTCGTTCGATCAACGAGTAGTGGAACGCTTGGAAGGCGATTTGTCAACTCCGCCGAGCTCGAACCCATACCCAAGGGCGGGCGGGGCGCTTCGAGGGATGCGAAAGGCGGGCTGTACGCAGTTGGAGTCGTCGCTTCCCTCTCCGTCTACGTAAGGGAGGTTTCGGCAAAGGTGGACGCTGTCGTCGACCGAGATGGCCTCGGTTTGAGATTCTCTTGCGTCGGCCACGGACCGCAATGCTGTAAAATCTAGATCCGTCTTGTCCTTCGCTGGCGATGTAGGTATTCGAGTCTTGCGGACGGATTGAAATGAGCGCGGCGCCGGGGATTCGACGAACCAAAACAGGCCGACCGCCAGGCCTAGAACCGCTGCCGCTGCCCACCCGCCGATCCGCGGGAGTAACCATCGCCGCCGCCGCAAAGGCAAGAAATCCTCCAAGGCCGCGACATCCACCAATCCGCTTGGCCTCGCACCATCGGCCAAGGCGGTTTTGGCTTGCAAATTGGCTTTGGCGCGTAGACCGATTTCCGGTTCATGGCTTCCCAAGGCGCGCAAATTGGCGGAAACCGTCTTGAGCTTCTCGGCCTCTTCCCGGCATGACGGGCAGCGGTGGAGGTGGAATTGAAGCCCGGCCGGAAGCGGCTCATCGGCGGTCAATGCCTCATCGTCCGCGAGGAAGGCGAGGACCCAAAGGCGTTTGGGACAGGGAAGTGATTCCGCCACCTTTGAATCCGGCACATCTGTCATTGCGTTGATCCCGATCCCGCGTCGAGAAGTCCCGCCAATCGCACGACCGCGTGACGGCGGTAAACTCGCGCCGTCGCAGGGTCAATCTGCAGAATTCGGCTGACGTCGTCGTACGACATACCATTCAAATCCCGCAAGACGACTACCTGGCGGAGATGCGTGGGCAACTCCGCGATCTTCGCCTTGAGTTCGTCGATTCGATCGGCGTCTTCCGGCGCGGCCTCGCGCCTTTCGCCGATACGAATCTGGTCCTCGGCCACCGCCGGCAGATGTGCCTGCCGCCGGGTTCGCATGCGGATCAATTCGATGGCGATATTGGCCGCAATGCGATAGGCGTACGCCCTAACGCTTCGGACGCCGCCCTTGCGACCCCGGATCGCCATGCGGCAGAAACAATCCTGGTATGCGTCGAGGACGTCTTGTTCGCGGCCAAGGAGCCGCCACAACAAGCGCAGAATTCCCGGACCATCCTTTTCGATCAGCTCGACCACCCAGGCGTTGTCGAATCCGATCAAAGGCGGGCTTGGCACTTCGGGTCTTTCGGACCCGCCTTGGACATTCGGGGGATCGACGTCCGCCACCAGCCTTTGAGACGAGCCGGGGCGAGAGTTGTTAATCCTTGGGCATGGGTTTGCCGGAACGGCCTCCGCCCTGGTTTGATTATTATTGGCCATGGACGCGTCCGGAAAAGAACTCCGGGGCATTCTAGGCCGGGTATCCTGGAGCAAACAACGATAAGTCGTGTTGGTGGTCAAAAATAACTTCAGGTCCGGTTTGTTTGGGTCCACGCGTTGGAGGGCTCAGGTCACGAGTCGGACACGGGGGGCGACCAGCGCGGCTCGTTCGACATACCTCTCGATCAAGCCTGACTTGAGCTTTCGATACAGGTCCACTACCTGTCGCGGATGGTAGTCCCGGCGGCGGTAAAAACGCGGGGAATCGACAGTCCACTGTTTGACCGGGTGAAGGGAACCTCCTTCCCATGCCCGGATTACGTCGAGCAGGGCGCCCACGCCGGCAAGGATCGTCTTGCAGCCGATGGTGTGTGGCTGGTCTTCCGCCGTAATCTTCGGGCGAACCTGTCGGAGAATCGGTCCGCTGTCGATGCCCGCGTCGATCAGATGAATGGTGGCCCCTACGTATTCCGGCTCTTCATTCAGCAGGGGATAGAAGTTCGTCGCCGTGCCCCGGTAATAGGGTGATAGCCCCAGGTGCAGGTTGATCATTCGACTCGCGAAGCGGCTCAGCAATGGTTCCTTAATCAAGTTTGTTCCATAAATCAAGACGGCGTCGACGCGGTTTTGTTCGAGGAATGCCAGCGTGGCTGTGGAATTCAATTCCCCGGGAGGAATAAAGCGAACGGCGGTCGGACCCCCGTCGCCAATAAAGGCGTCATCGGATCCAAAAAAAATCTGCTCCATCCTCGCGCGTTCGTCGAAATGGGCGGCGACGACAGCTTCTTCCTCCTTCGTTAGGTTCGTTGCGGGTACGGCACTGGGGTCGTAGCCCGTGCGTTCATAACCAACGGCCACAACAGGCACCGCCGCACGGAGAGCATTGGCGACGTATCGGTGGCGGGTGTCAACGCTGGTCAGCAATCCCAATCGCATGATTCCTACCTACCCTTTTTTTTGCCTGCGGTTTAAGCCTCAGGGAATCTCGCCCATGGCCTCTAAACAAACTCATCGGCGATATTCAACACGGCCGCCCGCAAGTTTTTTGCGAATGCAGGATGAAATTCTTTGAATGGAGGTCGGAGAAGATGGGAAATTACTTGAGTTCCGCGGAGCTGTCCTGTAGCGTACTCGTCCAATCTGCGGGACCCGCACCGCCGTCCGTTGCGTCAACGGATCGGCGACACATCCCTGGTCGCGGGTCGAGGTCGCAAGGGCTGGAAGGAGTCGTCTATGCGCAATCGTATTCATTGGTTGTTAGTGGCTGGATTCATGATCACCTCGGCGGCGTACGGCGAGAAGCCGGACCCCAGAGTGTTGGACGACGCGGGTGAAATCGATGAACTGGTCGGCGACGGTATCCCTTTCACCGTCGAAGATCTGACGTGGGTGGATCAGCGGGCCTTCATCGACAGCGGCGCGCGATGCGGCAGCGAAGAGCCGGACGGTCGGACGCGGCGCTGGATCCAAGATGAGATTCGCCGGTTCGATCAGTTGCGCGGAAACGAGAATGAGCGGAATCCCGGGTCGGTGACGGTGCAAGTCTGGTGGCACGTCATACGCACCGGCGTGGGCGCGGCCAACGATATCCCCCAGTCGCAGATCAACGCCTCCATTGACGTGCTCAATGATTCCTATGACGGAACGACGGGCGGGACGAATACGCCGTTCCGTTTCGTTCTCGCGGGCGTGACGCGGACGACCAATTCGAGTTGGTACAATATGTGCCCGGGCTCATCGGCCGAGACGCAGGCGAAGAACGCGTTGCACCAGGGCAACGCGACGACGCTGAACATTTACTCGGCGGGCGCCTGCGGATACCTCGGTTGGGCGACGTTCCCGTGGTCGTATTCCGGGGCACCGCTCAAGGACGGCGTCGTCATTCTTTATTCATCGGTTCCGGGCGGGACAGCGTCGCCGTACAACGAAGGCGACACGGCTACGCACGAGGTGGGGCACTGGCTCGGTCTGTATCACACCTTCCAGGGCGGGTGCAACGGACAGGGCGATTACGTAAGCGACACCCCGGCCGAACAGTCGCCCGCCTATGGGTGCCCCGTTGGTCGGAATTCCTGCCGGCGGCAGGCTGGCAACGACCCCATCGAAAACTTCATGGACTACACGGATGACGACTGCATGTACAAGTTTACCCCGGGTCAATCGACCCGCATGGACACGCTGAGCCTGCAATATCGAGGTTTGTAATCGGCGGTCCTGCTATTCTCGGCGGTCGTTTCGCGCCCGGGGATCCCATCAGGGCGCGAAACGGCCGCCGTTTTTTTTGGGGGGAAAATCCAATTTCATCCGCCACGAACGGCGTGCAGATGGGGGATGTCCAGAACGGTAAACGCGGTTTGCAATGAATCCAAGGATTCCCCCCGTTGAAAGATGTTCTCGCTTAGGATCGGCCCCAATCGCCCGGAGGCCTCGGTCAGGTATTTCACGCCCATCGGATTTAGCCCCATCACCCGGACGCAGGTGGCGTCCACGGCTGGCAGGTTTCGCCCGATCACCACGCATCCCACGTCTTTGGGCGTACCCATGATGGGTCCGTCGCCTTCCATGCCCACGACGCCGTCCACGATCGCCAGCGTCGGTTTCACCGTTGCGTTGATGTCGAGGATGGATTCGGGAATACCCAAGTAGTGCAGGACGTTCTTCGGCCAACCGTACACAATGCCCGGCATGACCCCGAAGAAGTTCTTCATCGCACAAGTTACTCCCGCCCAATGGTGTGTCTTCAACTTGGGCAAAGAGACGATCCAGTCGGCATCTACGACCGTCCGCGGCAGAATCAATGATGGCAATTTCGTCCAGCCTCCGGCGTTGGGTACGGACACTACATCGTCGTGATTCAAATCAACGAAGGGAATCTTCGCCCGCTCGATGGCTTCCCCCATTCCCGATTCATCGAGCACCAATCGGCTGTCACGGCGATGGCCTTGTCCCTCGGCGACGAGCACCTCCGCCGCGCCCAATCGCCGAAACGCCTCCGCCGCTCCCACGACGACCGCCGGATTGGTGTTGATGTGAGCCATACCCAGCGCCGTCTCCACGAGGTTGGGCTTAAGCAGAATTCGCTTTCCACGAACGGCGTCCCGGTTGACGCCCAGCGTTTCAAGCCCCTCGGAAATAATTCGCTCGAAGTCGCATTGATACGTCGGCGCTTTTCCGATGAAAACGTCGGCCCGAAGTCCACGCTCTTGCTTTGAGGCGTAACGCAGGGCCGCCGCCAAGCCGCCGCCGAGAAGCAACGCCCCGCCCGCGCCGATGACTTCGCGCCGGGAGGGACGCCAAACGTCGGAAGGGATTACATTTGTTGCAGCTTGCTTATCCATGGGTCGCCGGCACTCTATTCAGCAGCGTCGCGAATCCTGGTCCGTCGGCCAGCAGCAACAACGAGGCCGCGAGAGGATCAATTTCCCAACGTTCCAGTCGCGCCGCGCTCTCGTTGAGCCAAGGCTCGCCGCCGTGTTCCGGACGCGCCCAGGCGTTTAGTCCGATCAAACCCCATCCGAGGGACATCGGCGCGCGGATGCGCTGGAGTTCTCTTTCCAAGTATTTGACTGACGACGCGACCTCTTCTTGGCGCGTTTCTCCCTGCAACGCGCATAGCGCCACGCCGGTCGGTCCGGGGAAGGGTCGCAGCGTATTGCCGAGAATCTTCGTGTTTCCGTAATTCCATCCGCCTTCGGGAAGCTGTCGATCGAGCAGCAGGCGGACGGCCTCGCGAGCGCGCGGGTGATCCGCCCGCCCCGCGGCGCGAAGGGCAAGTAGCGCGTACGCGGTCGGTTCGACCCAGGAATGAGTGCCTTTGACCCAAGGCCAACCGACCAGCGTCGTGTCGTGTCCGTGTACGGCCCGATCGGATCGAAAGGGAACGCCTTCCAACGCCAAAAGCCAGCTTACGGCCGCGCGAACCGAATCGCCAAACTCACCGCCGGCAAGTGTCTTCGCGGCGATCCAGGCAAGCACGGCGAGCCCCGTCGGCCAGGCGGGAGAGGACAGCGCCGGATGAATAGGCACCGACCCATCAGACCGCTGCATCGAAGCCAAGAAACGCAGTCCCCGGAGAACGTCAACGGAAGCCGAATCTCGCGCCGTCAAAGCGAGACACGCAACGACCGTCGGTGCGCTGCTTGATGTCCTGCTGCGGGCGTACCCCCAGCCGCCCGTGGCTTGGACCGCGCGCTTCATTTGGTTCAGCAGATTCTCGCGCCAGTTCATGATTCCCCCGCGGTGTATCGTCCGAGAAGCGTGCGCCCTTGAAGCGAGCTCGCGGACCGGAAGCGTCTCATCGTGCTCGATTATCGGTGTCGGCTGGAAGTTCGCGGACCTGCGGTTGTTTCGCTTCGATTTTCCTCGATCCAAACGGATTTTTCGCTTGCATCGGCCTTGCGCCTATTCGACGCTTCCCGTAGCGTTGTCGTTGGGCGCGGCGCTTTGCGCTCCAACGTCCTCGAATGTCGAACAACGGAGGGCGCCGAAATGTTTCAGAATTTTCAACGTCGATTCCGGACTTTCACGCGATCGGAAGACGGACCCACGGCCACCGAGTATGCCGTACTCATCGCCGTCATTTGCGTGGCGGTCATCGGGGCCTTGAGCGCGTTCGGCGTGCACATGGACAATCTTTATACGTCCGTGGCCAGCACCATGCCGTCGGGTTCGTGATCGTGAACTGGATAAGGAATTCCCCGCGCGCCGAGATTCCGCGCGCGATGGAAGCGAATGGGTGTCGCGCTATGGCACCTTTCTTCGGACGGCGAAAAGACTGCTGGAATTTTGTTTGCCGCGAGCCGATTTGTTTCGTAGGTTTGAGGCAGAAGGGAAGCGAGGTAGCGGCGGCTTGAGGCAGCCGCCCCGTCGGAAGGGAAGGAAGGGAGCGGGCGTTCCCTAAAGGAACGTCCGCCTTGCACAAGGTAGCCGCGAAGGAGGTTTCGCGGCTGTCGATTGAACGGCGTTTTGCTCGGGACCCCTGGAGGCTCGAGTGGTTACATGGGGGGGCAGGCGCATCCGCGTCTGCATGACCTTCGATAACAATATGGGCTGCTCGTCAGCCCGCAAAGAGAGAGGAGTTCTAACCGATGAATACGTTTTTGGCCCGTGCGAAGAGTTTTCTGAAGTCGGAAGACGGCCCGACCGCGACCGAGTACGCGGTGATGTTGGCGCTCATTATTATCGTGGCCCTGGGCGCGATTACCGGGCTCGGCACCACGGTCGACGGCATCTTCACGAACGTCGACGCCAGCCTGCCGGCCGCGTCGTAGGCCGAGGGTTCGTCGGGCGGAGCGCGGTCTGTCCGGGCTTCGCCTGATGGAACGAAGAGTTTGGGAAACCGGCGGGCGTCGTCAAAAGGGCGGCGCCCGCCGGCCAACCGCTTCGATGAACAACTGCGACGGATGACGCCGACCGTCGCCTACGTTTATGTGATTTCAGAGATTTCGCGTCGAACCCAGTCGCCGAACCGACGCACGTTTTTCGGCGGAGACGTTACCCATGGATAGTTCGTATTGGCAGACTACGTGCGCCCTGTTGGTTCCCGGCGTCCTGCTCGCGTCCTGGATTGACTACGCCCAGAGGCGCGTGCCCAACTGGTTGAATCTTTCCCTTATCGTACTTGGTTTCATCGTACAGTTTTTCTACTTCGGACTTTCGGGCGTGGGAACCGGTTTCTGGGGGCTTCTCACCGGGTTCGGGCTTCTCATCGTGCCCTGGATGATGCACGGGATGGGCGCCGGCGACGTGAAGCTGATGGCGGCCATCGGCGTCTGGCTGGGACCGCTGCTCACCTTGTATTCTTTCGCGCTCGGTGCGGTGATCGGCGGTCTTGCGGCGATCGTGATGATTCTTTCGACCGGCCGGCTCCGCCTGGCATGCGTGAACCTGAACGTCATTCTTGCGAAGTGCTCCCATCCGAACACGCTCTTTACGGACTTCGGTTCGGCCAAGAGCTTCGGAGCAACGTCGCAACTGTTGCCCTATGGCGTGCCGCTCACCGCGGGAACGCTGGTGATTCTCGCGGCCAAAATGTTTCACTGGTGGGGGATCTAACCATGAAGCTGTGCAAAACCGGTACTCGAATCGTGCGTCCGCGAAATGAAAAGGCCCGCGCCCGCGGCGCCGCCGTCGTGGAATTCGCGGTTATCCTGCCGCTCCTGCTGACGGTCCTGTTCGGAATCATGGAATACGGCTGGGTGTTCATGGTTCGGCAGACGCTGCAATCCGCGGCACGGGAAGGGTGCCGCGTTGCAGTTCTCCAGACCACCGATGAACCCTACTCCAACGTGCTCACTCGCGTGGCGGAAGTGATGGAACCGACCGGACTTTCGTACTCCGTCAATATGACCCACGCGACGGAGACCAACCCCGTGGAATCCGTGACCGTCACTGTCCCCTACGCCGATGTATCGCTGATGGGCGGATTCTTCGGTTCGCACGACTTCGACATCGGCGGCACGTGCAGCATGAGAAAAGAGGGCATGGACTAGCCCGGAAGCTTGTCTCCCCGAGGAGTTGACACAGGAGTCGGAACTCGGAGGCGCCTTCGCCGACCTCCGGTTCCGACTCGAGGCGTCGAAGAGAATTGGGACGGACTATCCCCAACCCACCGTCTTGATTCGGCGAAATCCGTGCTCGATCCCACCTGCTCAACGGGAGGATTGTTCCCAATCCCGTTGCCTGATCTGCCGATAATCCACGCGCCGTTGTAACGCGGTTTCCCGAAAACACGGACTTGGGACCGCACGGCGTGGGACTCGCGATAAGTACGGCGGATTACGATCCCGGTGACTCGATGAGCGGACTCTGGATTCTCGCGTGGGGCGGCGTCTGTATCCTGGGTGTTACTTTATTTCTCGCCCAGGTCGCCAGATCCATCTCGCAAATGGAAGCGTCAGTACAGGCGTTGGAATCGAAGGAAGCGGCCGCCACGGAAGAACGCCGCTCCCGCGACGCGCAAAAACCCGGGACGACACAAACGGCAAAAGCCGCATAATCTCGGCGGTCCCGCCCGACATCACGGTACATTGACGGCGGCGGGTCTGATTCTATCATCATGGTGGCGCGACGATTCCTCGTCCCGCGGTTCAGCCCGATAGATGGCCATCGTGGGTGCGCGGTCGGGAGAATACGAAAGGCGCGTCGTTGGAAAGGTAATTGTCCTTGAATTCCCCGCCCGGAAGATTCTCCCAGCTTCGATGGGTGCAGAACCTCACCTGCCTTGCAGGGCTCATCGGCGGCGCGCTCATCATGGGCTTGGGGGTCCTGGGTTATGGAAACTCACCGCGGGCGTGGCTCTTGGCCGCCGGCGGGCTGCTTGTCTTTCTGGCTGCCCTAGCCATGACCTTCATCCCCCTGCTCGTGAAGATGGAATCCACGCTGGCCCGCCAATTGGGCGAATTGAGGGACCTGAATGAATTGATCGCCAAGCACATGGCGACTCTAGAAGCGGTTGCCGAGAACACCCGTCTCTCCGATGCGGCCAAGTCACTCGCCCGTCGCGAGCAGGAAATCGAGGCCCTTCGTGAAGCCATTCGCGAGGACATCCGCAGCGAACGCTGGGACGCCGGGCTAAACCTTATCGACGAAATCGAGCGCCGCTTCGGCTACAAGGAGGAAGCGGAACGCATTCGTGAAGAACTCGACAACGCCCGCAACGACCGCATCCAAAAAACGCTGATGGAAGCGATCGAAATGATTGAGACCCATTTCCATTCGCGACAATGGGATCGGGCGCAAAACGAAATCGAACGGCTGATGCGGGCCCTCCCTGAGGACCCCAGAGTTCTCGGTCTTCCCGATCGGCTCCGCAGCCTTCGAGACGCGCACAAAGAGGAGCTTCGTGTCGCCTGGGACGACGCCGTTCGCCGGTCCGACACGGACCACGCCATAGAAATCCTAAAGGAGTTGGACCAGTATCTTTCCCCCGCCGAGGGCCAGCAGCTTCAAGCCTCCGCCCGAAACGTGTTCAAGGAAAAACTTTTGCAACTCGGCGTGCAATTTCGCTTCGCCGTTACCGAGAAACGCTGGGCCGACGCGCTTACGACGGGATTGGAGCTGGTCCGGGAATTTCCCAATGCCCGGATGGCGAACGAAGTCCGGGAAGTACTTGATACTTTGCGCGAGCGGGCCCGGCAAAACGAGTCACAGGACATTGCGACGGTAAAGTCTTAGTTTCAAAATTCATCCCGCGACGTTTTGTTATCGGACGCAACCACCGAATTGAGAATCTCCTTTTTCCATCCACTCTGTAGCCATACCCTTTCGGCTTCCCTACGCCGAAAAGCACCAGGAAATCGCATCCCAAAGCAATGAATCGGCTTCCTGGGACCGTCGATAGAAACTGCGTAAATGTCAAATGCGTTTGGGCGGCGGTCCGACCGGACCGTTGGAAACGCAGCATCTTGCGCAGCCCCGGAGTCGCGATGCCGCCACGGACAAGTTTCATTTCCAATGACCCCTCCGCGGTTCCTGCCCGCTTTCAGTCGGCACTCGATCTCTTGCAGACCCTTCAATTCAAGGCCACCACCCTCGTCGTCGGCCTAACCCTGGTAATTGTGGGTGCTGTTTCGGGATACCTTCTTCAATCGAGCGGTCGACTTGCCAAGGAGCAAACGGACGCCCAAATCGTCAATGCGGCCTCGGTCCTGGCCAAGGCAGCGTCGGGAGTCTGGGATATCGACTCCCCCAAGGCATTGCAAGACCTGGCCCGACAGTCGGCCAACGGTGTTCCCCTCCTTTACGCCGTGTTCACGGATCCAACGGGAAAGGTTGTTGCGAATGCCGAACATCGAAACGTGGGCGTGTTTCGGCGAATCCGACGGGTGGGCGACGCCGATGGATCGATCGCGGGCGCTCCTGTCTCCCTCCCCACGCACGATGAAACGGCCGTTTTCCTGGAGGTCACGTATCCCGTCGCGCGTCGTGACGAAGCGGTGGATTCATCGGGCCATGCCGCCGAACTTCTTGGCTACGTTCGAACGGGAATGGTGGCCAACAGTTGGCAGCGATCCATGGCGGGAACGATTGACCTTCTGATCGGCGTGGGGGCAGTCGCGCTTGCCGTCGCGATTCCTCTGGGGTTTCTGCTTGTCCGAAGGATCGTTTCCCCGCTCGACGATCTGGCGGAATCCATGCGGGAATTCTCCGAAGGAAAACTTCACGTGCGCAGTCCGGTGGTCCGTCGGGACGAAATCGGAAGGCTGGCCTTGGCGTTCAATCGCATGGCCGACCAACATCAGCGCACACATGACCGCATCGTTCGACTCAACGCGGAGCTGGAGGAGCGCGTGGCCTATCGGACCCAGCAGCTTCGGGAATTGGCTGCCCGCGAACCTCTCACGGGGTTGTACAACCGCCGTCATTTCAATGAGATGCTCGAACGCCGATTGGCGGAGGCGGCGCGATACGACTCCGATCTCACCTGCATTATGATTGACCTGGACGGATTCAAGGACACGAACGATGCCTTTGGACATCAGGTGGGAGACGAACTTCTGGTGCTGACCGCAAGCACCATTGTCGGGCAGCTCCGCTCCCCGGATATCGCAGCCCGGGTCGGGGGCGACGAATTCGTCATCCTGCTTCCGCAGACGGACGCCGACCGGGCCAAGGTGCTTTGCGAACGCATCATGGAGCGATTCGCCCGCGACACCAAGGAGCGTTTTCCCAAAATCCGGTGCAGCATGAGCATGGGCATCGCCAGCCTGCAATCCCTCGAAACAAAAGACGCGGATTCGCTGGTCCGGGCGGCTGACAACGCTATGTATGAGGCGAAGTCATCGGGCAAGAACACGGTCGTCATCGCTTGCGGCCTTGCCCGCCCCGCGCTTTGAACCTCGACGCCTCAAACGTCGTTCCGGCGTTCCGAACGCCGCGCCATCCCTTTACTCGTTCCGGAAGACAGAGAATTGCTTGAAGGGCACAATGGCGTCGATGGCATCCCCGCGCACACTCAGACGAGAACTCCAATGGAAACTTCGCTCTTCGGAGTCACTCTTCCGATCACCGCAGAAGCGCGGGTACCATGCGATTGCAGCGCCGCAACCAGCCTGCCCGCCCTCGAGGATTCGACCGAAAGCAGGAGCCCGCCCGACGTTTGGGAATCCGCCAGTGACCGCAGGAGGATTTCACTCACGCCGCCGCCGTCGAGTCTATCGCCGACGTGGGCGAGATTCGTCCTGGCGCCGCCGGTTACGATCCCTCTCTCGGCGAGTGCGAGGGCGTTATCCATGAAGGGCACTGCGAGGGCGTCAATCTCAAGGGAAACGCCGCTTGCCTCCGCCATCTCGAACGCATGTCCGATCAAGCCAAAGCCGGTGATGTCGGTGGCCGCATGGACACCGACCTCAAGTGCCGCGGCGCAGGCCCCCGCGTTCAAGTCGGTCATCACGTCGATCGCTTCCGAAAGGTCGGACTCCGCGATTTCGCCTTTCTTCGCCGCCGTCACCAGCGTTCCGCTGCCCAGCGGTTTGGTCAAGACCAGCACGTCGCCCACGCGGGCGCCTGCGTTGGTGATCATCCGCGAGGGATCGACCCGACCTGTAACCGACAATCCGTACTTGATTTCCGCATCTCGAAGGCTGTGCCCGCCGACGATGACCGCGCCGGCTGCGGCCACTCGTTCGGCCCCGCCTCGTAGAATCTCAGTCAGAACGTCGACCGGAAGCTCCTTATCGG
>Ga0187893_10009526_pt1 | contig 14901 bp, 13 predicted proteins | sample MA1701074metaG_FD_139574 | JGI IMG/M metagenome (GOLD analysis project Ga0187893, IMG submission 139574) | White microbial mat communities from a basaltic lava cave in the Kipuka Kanohina Cave System on the Island of Hawaii, USA - MA170107-4 metaG ...
ACTTGGCCCGTTTGGAGGGGAGGGTGGCGAAATTGAAGGTCTTCTTCGGCAAGGAGGAAACAATGGGACACATACCGTCATCTGAGGAGCATTTTGAAAAAACTGTGGAACAGTCAGTTGTCGCGGCCGTCTTGCGTGCTGCCGAACCATCCCGCCGGCAGTTTCTCGCCGCTATGGGGGCGACGGCTCTGTCGGCGCTGATCGCCGAGGTCTTCCCGTTAGGCAGACTGAAAGCGTTTGCGGCCGATCCGGTGGGCAAGCCGGAGAAGAAAGACGTCAGTATCGGCTTTATTCCGATCACCTGTGGAACCCCGATCATCATGGCGGAGCCGTTGGGCTTCTATAAGAAGCATGGCTTGAACGCATCGGTGAAGCGTGCGGCTGGATGGGCCATGATCCGCGACTGGGCCGTGAACAAGGAAGTGGATGCTTCGCACTTTCTCTCACCGATGCCGCTCGCGTTCACGCTGGGTGCGGGTTCGGTACCGACCCCCTTTTACATGCCTGCGGTGGAGAACATCAACGGCCAGGCCATCACCTTGCACATCAAACACAAGGGCGTAAAGACGGCCACTGATATGAAAGGGTTCCGCTTCTGCGTGCCGTTTGATTACTCCATGCACAATTACTTGCTTCGGTATTTTCTGGCCGAGGGCGGAGTCCATCCGGATAAGGATGTCCAGATTCGCATTGTCCCACCTCCGGAGATGGTAGCAAACCTAAAAGCTGGGAACGTGGATGGCTACCTGGGGCCGGACCCCTTCAACCAGCGCGCCGTCTACGAAAATGCGGGCTTCATCTATAAGCTTTCGAAGGACATCTGGGACCGGCATCCGTGCTGCGCATTTGCCGTGACGAAGGAGTTCGCCACTCAATATCCCAATACCTTCAGAGCAATGTGGCGGGCCATCGTGGACGCAACCCACTACGCGTCTGACCCAGCACACCGGAAAGAGATCGCCGCCGCAATCGCGCCCGCGAACTTCCTGAATCAGCCGGTCATCGTGTTGGAGCAAATCCTCACCGGCACGTATGCCGACGGGCTCGGGAACATCCAGAAGGTGCCGGACCGGATAGATTTTGATCCCTATCCCTGGCACTCGATGGCGATCTGGATCCTGACGCAAATGAAACGGTGGGGACACCTGAAAGGCGACGTGAATTACAAGTCTGTGGCTGAGCAGGTCTATCTGGCTGCGGGCTGCGATCGCATCGCCAAGGAACTGGGCTACCCGACACACAAGGCCACGTCGACGACACATACGATTATGGGCAAGGTGTTTGATCCGAACCAGGCAGAGGCCTATGTGAAGGGTTTCAAGATTCACAGCATGACGTGAAGGGAACGAGATTGACGCGGGCTGGTTGGGATGATTCCCGTGCTCCCGCAACGCGCACGATCAGAATGTGCTCGTTGGACGGCCGCAGTAGGAACCATCCCAACCACCCGCACAGAGAATGGACGGGGTGAGGGTTATCGGAGTGCTCGATGGACGCGCGCAGTAAAGCGCACCCCAGCCGCTCTCTCTGAGAGATCGAGAATAGAGAGGAGTTGAAAAAAAAAGAGTTAGGAGAGGGAAGAAACTATGGGCGGGGCAAAAGGCAATCCATGGTTGATCTCGGGTTTTCTTCTCGTGGTCTTTCTGCTGGCGTGGCACTTTTTCACGCTTCGGGCGGCCTTTGATCCCAAGGGTCTCACCGAGGAGCAGCTCCTGACGATGGAGTTCAACGGGGACATCGTGCGGACGGCGGATGGGGGGTATACCTGGAACCCGGAAAAGGAAAAAGTGAAGGGTGTGCCGGGCCCACTGGCAGTCGTGGAGAAAGCTTGGACCGAACTGGGTGAAGCGTTTGTGAAGAAGGGGACGAACGACCACGGCATCGCCTATTTGGTCCTCTACACCGTCTCGCGCTTTGCCGCCGGCTTTCTCGCTGCTTCCGTGGTAGCCATCCTGCTTGGCGTGCTGCTGGGGCTCAACAAGGTGCTGTTCCGGGCGGTCAATCCTTACATCCAGATTCTGAAGCCCATTTCGCCACTGGCCTGGATGCCGCTGCTGCTGTACACGGTGAAGGACCCCAAATGGACGGCCGTGCTGGTGGTCTTTATGGCCGCTCTCTGGCCGACCCTCGCCACGACGGCCTTCGGCGTGAGTTCCTTGCGAAAGGACTACCTTCACGTCGCCGCAATCGTGCAGTTGTCCTGGTTTAAGCGCCTGTACAAAGTCATCCTGCCCGGTGCGGCGCCGACCATTGTGAATGGGCTGCGGATCTCATTCGGAAGCGCGCTTGTGGCGGTGGTACCGGCTGAGATGCTGTTAGGCGAACTAGGCGTCGGCTATCTCAGTTGGATTGAGTGGAACAACTTGGATATTTCGGGCGTCATCTTCGCGATCCTGGTTGTTGGGGTGGTTGGGGTCATCCTGGATTCCGGGTTCAATAAACTGGCCGGTCTTGTGACCTATCAGGAGTAATCCATGGCCTTTCTCGAAATTGATCATGTGACCAAGTACTTCCCCAGCCACACGGGGGACGGACAGGTCTGTATCTTCAAGGATGTGACGATCAAAATTGACAAAGGCGAGTTCGTGACCACCATCGGGCATTCGGGTTGCGGCAAAACCACTCTCCTGAATATCATCGCCGGATTGGAGACGATGTCGGAGGGAGGAATCATCTTGAGCGGCAAAGAGGTATCCGGTCCAGGGTTGGATCGAATGGTAGTGTTTCAGACCTTCTCGCTCATGCCGTGGATGACCGTGTTCCAAAATATCCGGTTGGCCGTCAAAGCAGCGTATCCGGACTGGGACCGTGAGAAGATCGCAGCGCATGTCCAGAAGTACGTTGATCTGGTGGGACTGAAGGGCTCGGAGACCAAGCGGCCTACGGCGTTGTCTGGGGGGATGAAGCAGCGGGTGGGACTGGCCCGGGCCTTTTCGATCGAGCCGAAAGTGCTGCTTCTGGACGAGCCGTTTGCCCAGATTGATGCCCTGACAAGAGGCGTGATCCAGGAAGAACTAATCCAGATGTGGAACACGACCCGCAATACCGTCTTCATGGTGACCCATGACGTGGATGAGGCGATCCTGCTCTCCGATCGGATCCTGCTGATGACCAACGGGCCTTCAGCACGCATCGCGGAAATCGTGGACGTGACCATTCCACGACCGCGCTCGCGGGAAACGATCATCGAACATCCGCATTACTACAAGATTAGAAACCATATCATTCATTTCCTTGTTCGACATGCCAAACATGAAACGGGCGGCGACGGAGGACCCCCGGACCAGTCTGTCAGTGAAGCTCCGGTACAGGTGAATTTTGAGAGGGACTCATCCGTGCTGCGCTGATCGCGTGGCAGCAACACATCAAAAAGAAGGAGGAAAAAGATGGAGAGGAATGGGAGGGTGGAGAGCAAGAGAGCCCGAGACATCATCAAAGCAAAGCGGCTGGAGAAAAAGGTGACGGTTGCCCAACTGGCCAAGACAGTCGGTAAGAATCCGACATTCGTGGCGGCGGCGCTGCAAGGTAATCACCGTCTGACCGAGGATGAGGCCAAGAAAGTGGGCAAGGTCTTGGAACTCGATAAGGAGACCACAGAGTCGCTCATGAAATTTCCGGTGCGAACGGATTTTCCAAATACCGCCGATCCGTTCAAATATCGTCTCTTGGAGGTTATTGGCGTGTACGGGGACGCACTGCGTGAGATGGCGAACGAGATGTTCGGCGACGGTATCATGAGCGCGATTGATTTTACCCTCGACATGGAACGGGTCACCGGCAGTCAGGGTGAGGCCCGCTGCAAGATCACGCTGAACGGCAAGTGGCTGGAGTACAAGACGTTTTGATTGATTCAATTGGAATCTATGAACCACGCAGCGGCTCAAAAGTGCCGTGAGAGTGATGGTTTCTGGGAAAGAAGGAGGTGTGCGATGAAAAGGGGAACATTGACCATTCTCGGGATCGTGATGGCTGGACTGTGGCTAGCGACACCAGTTCTCGCTGAAATAGAGAGCAGCGTGGTGGACTCATTGGCCTTTAGCAGTATTCACAAGCGCAGACCGACATTGGAGATCGCCAATAAAGCTGCAGCGGAAAAGAAAGCCACCTTGGAATCTCTCGGCAAGGCGTGCAACCTGATGCCCATTCGGGTTGGAGCAATTCTTTCAGGCCAGGCCCCATTGGAGAAGAAGACTGAAGACTGCATTGAAAGCCAACTCGGCTTGAAGCCAGGTGACCTAGCTCCGCTTGCAGAACCGCCGGCTCGGTGGAATGTTGGGTCGATCTATCGCCTGCACGAGGCGGTGGATGTGTATGGGCCTGCAATCCAGCGCTGGATGAACGAGCACTTCGGTGACGCCATCATGTCGGCGATCGACTTTGTGGTTGAAGTGAAGGAGACCAAGGGTAGCCACGGGGAGCGCCGCATTCAGGTTATCTTTGACGGCAAGGCATTGTCCTATTCGAACGATGAAGGGTGGGCGCCGGCGAAGTAGGCTAGGTCTGCCAAAAGGCGCCGGCAGGACACTGTCGGCGCCTTCGTTTCGAGGGACTCGCTCTGTAACAACTTCGATTGTGTCGGGGGATTCTGAGGGAGAACGTCATGACATCATGCATGCGCCGGATTCGACCGTTGCCGGCTCTGCTCAGTGTCGCGTTGGTCACAAGCTCCACCATGTGCTGGGCTCAAGAGGTGGCGCAGCCGATCCAGCCCCAGATTAGTGCGGCAGACACGGCCTGGGTGCTGATCTCCTCTGCCCTGGTGCTGGCGATGATCGTGCCGGGCCTTGCGTTGTTTTATGGGGGGCTGGTCCGAAGCAAGAATGTGCTGGGCACGATCATGCACAGTTTCGTCATCTTGTGCCTGATCAGCTTGCTCTGGCTCCTGGTGGGATACAGTCTGGCCTTCGGGCCGGACAAGAAAGGGCTGATCGGTGGGCTTGAGTGGGTTGGGCTGAGCGGTGTCGGGATGACTCCACACCCGACGTACGGTCCCACGATTCCCCACCAGACGTTCATGGTCTTTCAACTCATGTTCGCGGCGATCACGCCGGCCTTGATCACCGGGGCCTTCGCCGAGCGGATGAAGTTCAGCGCACTGCTACTGTTCGCCGTCCTCTGGTCTCTCGTGGTGTATTGCCCGGTCGCGCATTGGGTCTGGGGAGGCGGCTGGCTGGGACAGTTGGGAGCGTTGGATTTTGCGGGAGGTGCGGTTGTGCACATCAGCTCCGGCATTGGTGCTCTCGCCTGCGCCTTGGTGCTGGGCGCGCGCCACGGCTACGGGACGGATTATATGGCCCCGCACAACCTGCCATTGACGCTCTTGGGGACTGGACTCTTGTGGTTTGGCTGGTTCGGGTTCAATGCCGGCAGCGCGTTGGGGGCGAATCAGACGGCGGTAGTGGCCTTTGTGGCGACCCATACGGCCGCGGCGACCGCAGCCTTGACCTGGATGCTGGTGGAATGGCTTCACCGAGGCACACCCACCGTGCTGGGCGTGGCCAGCGGCGCGGTGGCTGGCCTAGCGACAGTCACGCCTGGAGCTGGCTATATAGGGCCGTTCTCCGCCCTGCTGATCGGGCTTGCGGCCGGTGCCTTTTCCTATCTCGCCATTGCCTGGAAGGGCAAGTTCGGCTATGACGACTCGCTCGATGTCGTCGGCATCCACGGAGTCGGAGGAATCCTCGGCATCTTGGCTACCGGGCTCTTCGCCTGCAAGGCGGTGAATCCGGCCGGTGCGGACGGTCTTATATTTGGCAATCCGCTTCTCTTCAGCCTTCAGGTCCTGACAGCCTTCACAGTTGCGCTGTTCTCCTTTGTCGGGACCTATCTGATTCTCAAGCTGGTGGATCGCGTGGTGGGGCTGCGGATCTCTTCAGACGAGGAACGGATGGGACTCGATCTCAGCCAGCACAACGAACGCGCCTATTCGTGAATGAGAGTGGGTGATCTGGCCACCCTTTGTGCTCGCAGAACGCGCACGATGAGACTGTGCTCGTTCGATGCGCGCAGTTAAGAGTGGTTAGCCCACCCGCAAGGTGGAGAGAGTGAAGAGCGGCCTTGTTGGATGGCCTGTTTGAGCATCACGTTGATGTAGTGACCGCGATGAGAAGGTTCTAGCTGCCTCGCTGGATGACTGTTTTGAGCATCAGGTCAATGATTGACGTGGTAAGGGATGACCGCGACGGTGAGCGTTCAGTCGCGATCCAAGACCGCGTGGCCTAGCCGGCCATCCCGACAGCCTTGTCGTATTGATCCTTTAACAGCTTCAGCATCGCATCCACGCTCTCGCGCATTTCCTGGGCGCCCCACTTAGAGCCATCCGGTTTGTTTTCGACCTTGTAAATCTCGCGAAGGACATTGTCCCTGGTTTGCTGCAAGTCCAGCACCACCGGGAGCGCCTTCTCGTTCCCTTTCATCTTCTCAATCAGGCCGTCGACCTTTTTGAGGATCTGATCCACCTGAGCGCGGTAGGCCTTGGGATCCTTGGGCAGCCCCTCGACTATCAACTCCTCCGCGGCGAGCGCGATCCCCGGTACACCAGGTTGCTCTATAGATCCACCCACCCAGGCGTACACGCAGCCGAACGTTGCCAAAACCAGCGTCAGTGTCCTGCTAGTCAAGCTGCGGATGTAATCCTCCGTTCTTCAAAAAAGATGTCCGATGAGATGTGCTGAACGATCGCTTCGCAACACCTGATGAAGGCTCGTGGACGGGGAATGTGTATAATCATTCTCCTCACGGTGTCAATGGGCCGTATCGCAGCGGCCGAAGCGGCGGGGCCCCACTTGTTTCCTTCTGAGAGAGTGGTCGGGTTGTCCTCAACTGCGCGCATTTGAGTTCCTTGTTCGATACCCCATGTCGCTTCGCCTTGGAGGGGCTGTTGGGCTGGCCCCACTGCGCATTTCCAGCGCTCAATCATTTCCATTCTAGGGGTAGCCTGACCGTCCTTCACTGCGCGCATCGAACGAGCACAGTCTCATCGTGCGGGCTCTGCGAGCAAGAAGGGCGGTCTGGCTGCCCCCTACATTCCCCCTTCTGATCGTGCGCGCTCCGGGAGCACAGGGCTAGCCCAACAGTCCCTCCGCTTCCCTTCCTTCGTTTTTGTCTGATTCCCTACAAAATTGTCGGGTCTGTTCCTCTCTTTTTTGTCTGGGGCGGCATTTCTGGCTGAATATTAGCGACTTCTCACTGGCACTGAAGTTGCTGACCTCTTTTGTATGGAGGTCACCATGAGCGCCATGTCCAACGACTTCACCACTTCCCTCTCGACCGATGAACTCCTCCTCGACGCCTTGCGTGGGATGCAGCCCCAGACGATCGAAAGCCTGTGCTCATTGCTGCCGGGCATGACCTGGTCGCAGGTGTTTCTGGCTGTTGACCGGCTCAGCCGGGTAGGGGCCGTCTCGCTCCAGCCGATCCGACGTTGTGAGTATCAGGTTTCTCTCAACAAGACCGCGGCCTGATGCCTCATTCCGACCAGACTCTTTGGCTGCTGATCTCCACCGTGCTCGTGATGCTGACCCTTCCCGGCGTGGCGCTTTTTTACGGCGGGATGGTGCGGAGGAAGAACGTCCTCAATACGATGGGTCTCGTGTTCCTCGCGCTCGTGTTGGCCTCACTGGCATGGCTGCTCGTTGGCGATGGACTGGCCTTTGGCCGCGAAGCGGACGGCGTCACCGCGCTCGTGTCCGGCGCCGGATCGCCGCTGGCTGCGTACCACGCGATGACTGGCGCATTGGCGCTGGCGCTGGTCGCTGGCGCGCTCGTGGAACGAGTCCGATTTGCTTTCTTCCTTATCTTCGGCTTGCTGTGGCTGGGATTGGTTTATGGCCCGGTCTCGCATTGGCTCTGGGGTGGAGGTTGGCTGGCCAACCTGGGGAGCCTCGATTTTGCCGGGGGAGCTGTGATCCACATCAGCGCAGGCGTGACGGCGTTGCTGGCGGCAGTCATGATCGGTCCTCGGAAAGGGTACGGGAAGACCGAGATGATGCCGAACCACTTGCCCTTTGCGGTGTGTGGGGCTGGGTTCCTGTGGGTAGGTTGGTGCGGATTCTCGGCTGGTCCTGCGCTGGCGCCGATGACCACGGTCACCGGCGCCTTTGTTGCGATTCAAATGGCTGCGGCTGCCGCCGCGCTGACGTGGATGGTGGCTGAATGGCTGCAGCGAGAGAAGCCCACGGCGTTGGGCACGGTGAGTGGGGCCGTGGCCGGACTCGTGGCGATTGCGCCCGCTGCGGGCTATGTCGGACCGCTCTCGGCGATCGTGATCGGGATCGGGGCAGGGGGGCTCTGCTACATGGTCGTGAATTTCGTCAAGCTCATCCTGGGCTATGACGACTCGCTGGATGTGTTCGGGATGCACGGCGTCGGGGGAACCTGGGGCATGGTCGCGACAGGGCTCTTTGCGTCAACCGAAGTGAATCCTGATGGGAGCGACGGGTTGTTCAATGGCTATCCCTATCAGTTCTTTGCACAACTGGTTGCCGTCCTGGCGGTCTGGGCCTTTGCCGGGGGGATGACGGTTCTGCTGCTCAAGGGTCTCCGACTGATCTTGCCGCCGCGCGTGGACGAGGAAGCTGAGGTCATGGGTTTGGATCTGGCTCAGCATGGAGAGAAGGGATATTCGTAAGGCGTCAGGCGTAAGGCGTAAGGGGTGACAAACGGAATAAGAAGTGTTTTCGTGAAAAGATTACTCATCATGCCCGAGAACGCCTTACGCCTCACCACTCACGCCTCACGGGTGTGGTGATGGCGATTATTCATGACGACATAGGGCGGCGGCGGTTTCTCAGCCAGGCCGTGATGGGGTTTGGTCTCCTGTTCGGGCTGGGGACCCTCGCGCTCCGCTTTATGCAGTTTCTGGTTCCGAGTCAAAAGCCAATGCGATACGAGTCGGTCCTGATCGGGACGGCGTCGCAGATCCCTCTGGACGAGGCGTTGCAGATGGACCTCAGCGGCCACAAGATTATGGTCCTGAGAACGAACGAGGGCGTGGCGGCTTTCTCGAGACGCTGTACGGACCTGGGGTGCCTTGTGTCCTGGAACAAGGAGCGTGACCAGTTTGTCTGTCCCTGCCATCAGGGGGTGTTTGACAAGACAGGTCGGAACATTGCCGGCCCCCCACCCCGCCCGCTTGATCGATTCGAGATCGTCAAACGGGGAGAGCAGTTGTACGTCAGCATTCAGAGCCAGATGGGGTAGCCGAACGATGGAACGAATCGTGACATCGGGGGAGTTGGAGTCACCGGCACAGGGCGGCCGGGGCAAGACCTGGATTGAGTACATTCAGAAAGATCTGCCTGAACACCTCGAGTGGTGGCCGTACACACTCGGGGCGATTCCTTTGACCCTGTTCGGGCTTTTAGTCGCGACCGGCTTGCTGCTGACGTTTTACTATGTGCCCTCGCCGGAAAAGGCCTATGAAAGCGTCGAGCAGATCACGCATGAGGTGTATCTAGGGTGGTTCATTCGGGGTGTCCACAAGTTTTCGGTGGACCTGATGATTCTGTTTCTGCTGTTCCATGTTATCCGGGTGTTCCTCACGCGTGCCTACCGGACGCCAGGTGAGTTGAAATGGGTCAGCGGGTCGTTGGTGTTGTTCATCACGTTGGCAATGGGGTTTACAGGCTACTCACTGGTCTATGACAACGTGTCCTACTGGGGAATGACCGTGGTCACCAGCATGCTGGGGACCCTCCCCATTGTGGGAACACCCCTGTTGTATCTCCTCCGGGGCGGCGAAGAGGTGTCGGGCGGCACGCTCTTGCGGCTCTATGACCTGCATACGAAACTACTCCCTGTGCTGCTTGGAGGTCTCGTTGTGGGCCATGTGGTGGCGGTCCGGATCATGGGGTTTGCGAACGTGGAGGGGAGCCGCAGCTTCCATCCTTTCTATCCGGAGCACACCATGAAGATGGGTGCGATTGCCATGGGGCTGCTGGTTCTGATCGTCGATCTGGTCATGATCTTTCCGCCTGTGTTGGGTCTCCCCGCCAATCCCCAAGAGGTGGCGTCCGACGTCTCGCCGCCCTGGTATTTCTCAGCTCCCTATATATGGATCACGCTGCTCCCCGGACCGGTGGCGCTTTGGAGCCTGCTAGCTGGCGCCGGGCTGTTTGTCGTCTATCCCTTCATGGACCGTGTGCTGTCGGAACGTGGCTGGCCCATGCCGGTGATCAATGCGGTTGTCGGGAGTCTGGTCGTCGTGATGGTCGTAGTGCTCATGGTTCTGGATACGAGGATGTAGAGGGAGGAATCAGTGGACGAGCCGAGAGAGGAGCAGGCTGAAGATCAAGCTGGTCCCCCGAACGGGAAATTGAATTTTACCCGTTACATGATCGGCGGCTTGTGCCTGGTGCTGTTCCTGGCGCTGACCGGAGTCGGCTACATCCAGGTTGAGGAACGGCGTGGGGGCGGGCTCCGGCCGTTTATTTCCGCCGAGAACAAGAAGTGCATCGATTGTCACATGGCGAAAGATGTCTCGGTCGGGGGCATCAACGATTGGAAATACAGCCGTCATGCGCCCAAGGGCATCGGATGCATCGAGTGCCATCGGGCCGAGAAGGGGGAGCCGGATGCCTACGACCATTACGGTTCGGTGGTGTCTACGCTGGTCACGCCGAAAGACTGCATGCGGTGCCATGACAAAGAGGCCAAGGAGTTCGAGAAGTCTCATCACGCCAAGGGCGCGCAGTTCACCAATTCCCTCGACAATTTCCTTGGGAACGTGGTGGAAGGACCGGAGGTGATCACTACCGGGTGCGCTGGATGCCACGGCAGCGTCGTCAAGGTGATGGAGAATGGGAAGCTGCATCCCGCCACCTGGCCGAATTCGGGGATCGGCCGCGTGAATCCGGATGGGTCCAAGGGCACCTGCGCAGCCTGCCATGCGCGGCACGGCTTCTCGATCGCTCAGGCGCGACAGCCGGAGAACTGCGGCCGCTGCCACATGGGGCCGGATCATCCCCAGATCGAGGCCTATTATGAGAGCAAGCACGGCGTGCTGTTCACCGCAAACAAGGACAAGATGAAGCTCGCCCAGCCGTCGGAGCAGTGGCATCCCGGGAAAGACTATCTCTTCCCCACCTGCGCCACCTGCCATATGAGCGCGACCACGACACAGGAAGTGACCCACGACGTCGGCGATCGCATTAGCTGGACCTTACGTCCAGTCATTTCCACGCGGCTTGAGAATTACGAGGTCAGGCGAAAGGCGATGAAGCAGGTCTGTTCCTCCTGTCACAGCGCCGAAATCGTCGAACGGTTCTTTACCCAGATGGACCAAGGAATCACGTTGTATAACGAAAAATTCGGCAAGCCGTCCAAGGCGGCGATGGACAAGCTTCTCGCGATGAAGAAAATCACGCCGACCCCCTACGATGAAGAGATCGAATGGGTGTTCTATGAACTGTGGCACCATGAGGGACGGCGGGCCCGGCACGGGCTTTCGAAAGTGGCGGCCGACTTTGTCCACTGGCAGGGCTTCTATGAGGTCGCCAAGCATTTCTACACCAAGTTTCTTCCAATGGTGCGCGAGCTGTCGCCAGAAGTGGCGAAGGAATTGGTCTCGCAAGAGAGCCACAAATGGGTGGAAAAGGGGATGACCAAAGAAGAGATCGCCAAGATGATCGAGTTTTATGACAAGGAGATGCAGGGCAAGCGAGGAGGGGAATAAGCCCTGACTCGCCCCTTGCCTCTGCTCCGGAGTTGAGGTATCCTTTGTCCCCCCATCCGACGAGAGCGTCCCATGCAGAAAGCGATGAAGACACGGCTGGCTCGTGGCCTGTTCGTGGAGCGAGATATCGAACGATTTCGGCAGCAGCTTGCCAGATTTCAGCCGTTTCTCTCGAGGAGGAGTACGGCTGGCTCGCTTGAAGAATTTGATCAGGCGACGGAGCGACTGATCAGTCAAGTGTTCGGAGAGACCGCTGAGCTGCTGGAAGCCTACGAATATGCCAAGCTAGGCGAAGCGGCCAGCCTGGTCAATTTGCCTGAAGAGGCCCAGGAAAGCGGAGTTCATGACATTCCTCGCGAAGCGCTCCACCAGCGCAAGCGCGTGCTGGAAAGCTGTATCTCCGAACTCGACGGCCTTCGATCTTCCAAGGGAAAAGGCAACGGCTCGGGTTTGTTGTCCTGGGCGCGGGTCGCCGACTACATGTCGCATGAGGTGCGCAGTGTCCACAAGGATGCTACGATCAAAGAAGCAGGGCGGCTGCTCCAGAAATGGAAAGTCGGGTCGCTGCTGGTGGACGATGATCTCAGGTACATCGGGATCATCACCGATACGGATTTGAGCCGGAAGGCGGTTGCGCGCGGGCTTGATCCGCTGACCACGACCGTCAAAACCTGCATGAGCAAGCCGGTCGTCACGATTGAAGACAACGAACCGATCACGGCGGCGATTTCCCTGATGAAGCAGAAGGCGATCCGCCATCTGGCAGTCACAGAAGACGGCACGATCATCGGAATCCTCTCGGTCTCCGACCTCTTGCGCGCCTACTCCGAACTCGCAGGGCTGGCGCTGGAAGGAGAGGCGAACGAGGAGTTGTGATTCCCGTCACAGACTCCCGAACTCCCGGCCGAAGAACTGTCTTGTCCTCTCCATGTGCCGGCTGATGTCGGCCGCTAGTGTTCTCGCACCTTCCTGCCACTGTTCGGTCGTGTAGCCCAGTCGTCTGGCCAGGAACACAAAGGCGTCGGAGTCTGACGGCGGCAGCACGAGGTCCTTGGCGTTTCCACGCACGATTCTCAGCCCGTCAATGAGCAGCCGGAAGAACAGGTACGCGTCGGAAAGGGCTGTCACCTTGTCTGAGGCAAGCACACCGGTCTGACCCAGAGCCCCGAGGGCTTCCAGCGTATTGGGCGTTCGGAGTTCTGGATACCGGTGCCCGTGGAGGAGCTGGAGATATTGGACTGCATATTCGATATCAATCAGTCCGCCGGGGCTGTACTTCACGTTCGTCTGGCCTGGTTCCACCAATTCCTTGACCTGGCGGCGCCGGAGATCCAACGCGGTTGCCAGGTCCCACGGCTGGCCGCCATAAACAATCGTGTCTCGATGAGTTTTCACCTGACGCCCCAATTCCTGGTCGCCCGCCACGAACCGCAACTTGATCAAGGCCTGGCGTTCGAATGGGGCGCTGAGGCCTGAGGCACTGTAATAGGTGTTCAGCTCGTCCAGGGTGTTGGCCAGCAACCCTTTTCCGCCGTGCGGTCGGAGTCGCGGGTCAAGGTGGAAGATGCCTTCCTGCTTCGCCTCGATCCATTGTAAGATAGCTTGCACCAGCCGCTCGAAGTATTCGCTGTTCTCCAATGGGCGACGGCCGGTGGTTCGTCCAGCCCCGCCGTACACGAACAAGACTTCGATATCCGAGGCATAGCCGAGTTCCCGGCCGCCGAACTTGCCCATGCCGAAGACGGCAAAGGGGCAGGGTGCTCTACCAGGCAGTCGGGGAGCGCCGTGAAGACGGGTCAGTGTGGCCTGGCAGTCGCGGGCAGCCTGATCCAGCACCACCTCCGCCAGCTCGGTCAGAGCGCGGGAGAAGTCCGGCAGCGTGGTGCCCGGGTCCAGCAGGTGCTTCATGTCAATGCGGAACATCTCCTGATCCTTGAACTGATTCAAGGCGCGCCGGCGCTGCTCGTCCGTCCTGGTCCGGCTCAGCCGCTGGCGTAACTCCCGGATCATGGCGGATTTTGACCGGATCAAGGGCGAGGTTTGGTAATCCTCCAGGACAGGAAGCAAGTTGGCATGTTGCCGTCGGAGAAAGTCTTCCCAAAGGAAGTCGCTGGTGCCGAGGAGACGAGCGAGCAGGGTCAGGGTCTTTTTGTTCTTGAGCATGGTCAGCGCCTTCCCACCCTTCGAAGCTCCCGCCTCTTCCAGAATCCGATCCAGAAATTGGTCAAAGTATTCGATCGCTTTTCCAGGATCAGGAGCCCAAGTCAGCATGTGGGTGAATTGCTTGATGAGGACTGCGGTCGCTCTCAATTCCTGTTGCGCTGCGTGATCCAGGATCTTCTGCCCCTGTCGGTCACGGACGTAAAAGCGGTCATGCAGATCCGTGCCGACGTGCCCAACCAGAGCCTTATAGATATAAATCCCTCGCATGGCTAGCGCGTTGGCAAAGGCGTACAGGAATGCGGGGGTATCGGCGGACCGGATATCCATGACGGTGTCGGTCGCAGACTGCTCGTTGTCGAACCGGATCTGCACGGGATGGAGAAGACCGGTGAAGGTGCCTCGTGCTTGGCCGAGCGTTTCGATGAGCCGCCGATTCACGTGGTGGCGGGCATCCTGGAATCGGTGCTCATCCAGGAGCCGGACCATGCCAGCAAGTTCTTCGATGAAGCGCCGCTGCTGAGAAGACGTGAATGGCTTACCCGACACGGGCCGCACCAGGAAGCGGTCCACGATCTTCTTGCGGGCCAGCCCGGCGCGGCCTCGCCGACGGGTCCTGAGCGGGACCGATCTGGCCAAGGGCGAAGCCGGAGGTGGTTGAGCCTCCGCGAATGTGTACACCTGGCCCTCCCGGATGTCGAGACCGAAGGCCGACAGGAGCCCGCAGATGGTGGCGAACTCAGAAAAGTAATCGTAAGCCACCACGACGATCTCGAAGAGCCCCTCCTCCCTGGTCTTGAAGCCAACCTGGCAAGGATGATCCAGATCGAGGCGGCCGGCGAGGGTGATATGGCGCGCAACTTCATGCGGATCGAACCGGTCGAAGTATTCAGGGTCCATCCGCGACACAAAGTCCTGGACCACGTCCTGATCCACTTCGGCGCAGAGGGGTCGCAGCGTCTGAAGCAAACGGTCCTGTGTCACGGTACTCTCACGCATGACCTCAGCCAGGATCATTCATGAACGCTTCTGCTGCAATCGCGGATTCGCTGCTACGACAGGCCTGG
>Ga0187893_10009527_pt1 | contig 14900 bp, 12 predicted proteins | sample MA1701074metaG_FD_139574 | JGI IMG/M metagenome (GOLD analysis project Ga0187893, IMG submission 139574) | White microbial mat communities from a basaltic lava cave in the Kipuka Kanohina Cave System on the Island of Hawaii, USA - MA170107-4 metaG ...
GCATCGGCGTACCTTTCCCCGGAGCCCCTATCAGCCCCGGTGTTTGGGTCTTCTCAACCCGAAGGGTACGCCGCTTTTCTCACCCAGCCGATCCACAACTCCTGGTCATATCTCGCGGTGCGCTACGATCGACGGCTTCAACCTACACGCCAACGTGAAGATCGCCGCTAACGATCGCCAGGGGCTCGAGCACCTGGCGCGCTACCTGGCCCGGCCTCCCATAGCTGCCGATCGTCTGAAGCAGCTCGACGATGGCAGGGTCGCCCTGCACCTCAAGCGAGCGTTCAGCGACGGCACCGAGGCCGTGGTGTTCACGCCGGGGGAGCTGGTGGAGAAGCTCGTTCTGCTGGTGCCTCGACCGCGGACGCACGGCATTCGCTACCACGGAGTGCTGGCACCGGCGGCAGCCGTTCGCTCCGAGATCGTTCCCCGCCCTGAAGTCGCGGCGCCCGCGCCGCCGGCTGAACCCGCCGGCGTGTCGATGCCGCGCCCGCCGTCGCCCTCGCGGTTGCGGTGGGCGGATCTGCTCAAACGGGTGTTTCTCGACGACGTGCTCGACTGCCCCAAGTGTCACGGCCGGATGCGTATCCTCGCTGCCGTGATGAACGCAGAGGCGATTGATCGCATCCTGCGACACGCCAGACTGCCGGCGGAGCCGCCTCGCATATCGCCGCCACGCGCCCCGCCGCAGGGGGATCTGTTCGAGGGCGGAGAGTCCGGCGCCTGGGCCGACCCTGCCGCCCACGACGACTTCGCAGCTTGACGGCCTGACGACGGCGCCCGAAGACCCGGCCCGATGGGGCGAGGTCTGCCCGTGGGCTGCGGATGCCGCTCAAACGGTCCTTATTTTCGCCCAGCGGGCGGAGTTGTGGTACGGTCGCCCAGAGGCTGGTGTAGGTTCTAAGTTTACATAACCTACATTATCAGACATCTGGCTCGGGCGCGAAGTGCGTTTGGAATTCCTCTGCCCGGCCTGTCCGCCCGTCGAATAAGCTTGACTGACGGCGTAAGCGCGGAAAATAGTGCGTGTTCGCTGATCGGCGCATGAACATCGCTGGCCCTGGAAACACCTTGTGGGAGAAAAAAATGTTGACTGCAGACCGGAGTAGAAAAGGAAGTTGGACCCTGTCGCTCGTCCTGGTGGCAGCAGTAATCACGGGGCCCCTCGGCTGCGATCAGGCCGCTCCGGAAGAGCCCGCGGGCGGACCGGCTGGCAAGAAGGACGGAGAGACGCTTTTCCGGAGCATCTACTTCGGAGTGGGGCCAGTAGCAGGCCAGCTTCCCGAGATGCAGGCCAGGCAGCAGAAGTTGCTCGCGCAACCCATCGACAAGGCCGAAGCAGCGCAGAAGTTCGACCGGCTTGCCTCGGAATTGGAGGCCAAGGGCAGCTCTGCGCGGGTCGCAGACCACTTCAGGCGCTTGGCGACTCGCCTTCGGAGCGGCAAGGACATCCTCCCACGCGGAAATGACGTGGAGGCCGCTGCGGTTCTGGCGGATCAGATGACCAGGTACACGGCGCGCTTGAAGCAGGCTGACGCGACCTTCTTCTCACGCTTCGAGGCAAAGATTCAAAGCGGCGACCACCTGAAAGTCAAAGAAGCGCTCAATGAGGGACGGCAGTTGCTCTGGCAAGCTATGCAGGTGGACATCGCGGAGTACTCGCCCGGCACGGAGAACGGCGCGGCTTGGCTCGCGTACGAGTCAGTGGTGGCGTTCTACGTAGCGGCCATTTTCGTTGTCGTGGTCACCCAGATCGACGCGACGCCGTTGCTGGAGGTGCAGAGCCCGCAGAGTGCGCTCGAATTGGACATGACCGTCGACGAAATCGTTCGTCAGCTGTCGGTTGTCACGAGCAGCTGAACTACGATCGCATTCTGTTCGAGCGGTGAACAGCGGCCTCGAGAAGGATCGGGAGTGCCATCTGCGCTCCCGATCCGAGTTTGATCTGACCTCATGAGTTCCCCGGCGACCCGTCCGTTTACTGTCGGTGTAGCCGTCGTTCTCGTGTTTCTCGCTTACGGCGTGCTCTTTGCCTACGCCACGCACGCGGTCTTGCCATTCAATCCCGTCGTGCTTCCGTTCGAGCAAACGTCTGGTGTCCGCTACTGGGCGCCACAGGGTTGGAAGTTCTTCACCCGAGATCCGCGCGAAGATTGGATCCTCGCCTATGAGCGTCGCGAGAACGGCGCCTGGCGACTCATCACGACGCCCAACGCAACGCTGGAGAACTTGTTCGGCATCGGACGCCGATCGAGAGCGCGTGGGATTGAGCTTGGGAGATTGATGTACGGGCTCCAGAAGAAGGCTTGGATACCGTGCGAAAGCCGTGCGGAAGACTGTCTCGAGAACGCAAGCATCGCGGCGTCCCTCGACAACGCGAATAACCCTAATGCCGTCTGCGGCACCATCGGGATCGTGTTGCAGCAGCAGGTTCCATGGGCATGGGCCAAAACCAGAAAAATTCCCATGCCCTCGCGGGTCATCAAGCTCAAACTGAAGTGCTGACAGTCACTCGGCTTGGATCTGTGGTTCTTCGGACGACTGCCGGTGCGTCGTTATGGACGAACGTCTACGGTTTTGCGCGGAGCCTTCTGGCCAGCGCGACCGCGCTCACGTTGATCTTCAACCCCGTATCGGCGCTCTTTGCCCCCTCGGCAGGGGCCTTCGACGCACCATACTGCGACAGCTCATTTCAGAGAATTAGCCTGTTCTGCCTGGCGGCTCCGTCGCACCTCGGCCTCCTGCGTTGGTTCGCCGTGCTCCTGCTGGTGGCTGTTGCGTCCGGGTACCGCCCACGCGTCACTGGACTGATTCATTGGTGGGTATCGCACAGCTTTTTTGTTTCTGCCTCGACCATCGATGGCGGCGACCAGGCCACGACAATGCTGTCGATGCTGCTCCTGCCGGTGGCGCTAACCGACGGACGGAAATGGCATTGGGATCCGCCACTGCCGGTGCCGGCGGGAGACCGTGGCGCTGCTGTAAAGCGAGTGCTTGCGATGGGCGCTCTCCTGATGATCCGAATACAGGTAGCGGCTATCTACTTCCATGCAGCCGCAGGGAAAATGCCAGTCCGTGAATGGGCGGATGGAACGGCTATGTATTACTGGCTCAACCATCCAACTTTCGGCGCCACCGGGTTCCTGAAACCGCTCATCTCCCCGGTCCTCGTCAATGGGAGCACGGTCGCCCTCCTGACTTGGTCGATCATCGTTGTTGAATTGTTCCTCATGATGGGCTTGTTGGCGACCCGACCCGCTCGTCGTGTGCTGCTGATTGCGGGTGTCTCGATGCATATGGGGATCTTGGTGCTGCAGGGATTGTTCACCTTTTCCCTCACGATGATTTCAGCGCTGGTGCTGTTTCTATCCCCATGGGACGAACCGTTTGCTTTGCTCTCGCGCGCGACGACCGCATTCAGCGCGGCGATCAATCGAGCCTGCAAGTTCTTTACGCGGCGATCTACGATTGCCTCCACGCGCGCGCCCTCTCGGGAAGCGCGCGCGGAGAGGCAATGAGCCGCGCCAGCGAGGTCATTTCGCCAGAGGCGGAATATCGACAGCCTTCGAAGGATCCGTGATCGAAGGCTTCGCATCCTTGCCGTAGCTGACCAGCTCCATCTTCATCTTGAGAGGCGCTGGGGCGCTTTCCCCCTTCTGCACAGGTGGTCGTGTCTCGAGCCTCACCACTCCAAATGGGGGTACTTCCTTGCTGATCCAAATATCCACGACATTTCCGTTGGGGCTGGTCTCCCGGTATCGCTCGACTTTAAGTTTCTTGGCGCCGAGTCCAATTTCCTCCCGACCGACCATCGCCTTCGGATCGGGTTTCTTGAATTTCTGTGACTGTATATTAGGCATGCTGGTAGGCACTTTCACAGGCGGATTGGGACCGGCTTTGACGAGCACCGATTTGATGGGATCGGGAGAGCTGGTGGGATCAGACTCCAGCACAAGTTGCGTCACAATTTTGCCCCCAGCAGCAGCTGCAGGGCCGCCCTCCGATATCATCTCGATCGTATTCGTGTCCTTGTCACGGGCCACGAGTGCCCAGCGGCTCTTCATCACGGTGCCGTTCTCCTGGGTCACCTGATAGTCGGCCCACGAGCCCACGAGGACTTTCGACAACTCCATGCCAACCGGGATCATCCGTCCGCCGGACGATTGGGCGGCAGATGAGGACGGTCCGCCGAGTACGACCGATGATGATAGGGCAATGGCAGTCAGCAGAATTCGACTTCTCATAGATACAATCCTTTCTTTTCTTCCATCGGGCCTGGGTTTGGTGCTGCGATTCAGTCAATTCGTCGAGTGCGTGGCGCCGCGGGTCAGGGTGACAACGCGGGGAGATCCTCCGCCCGAAACGACGGCAATCTCGACAGCGGTGCCGGGATCGCCGCCGAGAAGGTAGCCCACGGCGGACGTGCTGAGCCCCGAGATATCATGCCCATTGATACTCGCGATGATGTCCCCTGGTCGTACTCCCGCCGAGTCACCAGCTAGCCCAGGCTTCACTGTCCGGATGATGGCCTTCCCTTGCTGAACCTCGGAGTTGATTCCAACGTCCGCGAAGGTCTCTGGCAGCCTTGGTGTTCCAGGTACGAGCTTGATGGTTCCGAGATCGACTGGTTCGCGACCCGTTCCCTGATCGGAAAGTGCAACCTCTCGGGCATCGGGCACAAAGTCACGCCCCGGGGTCACTACATAAATCTTCACCATCCGACCCGGCACAAGTCCTTCAAGCCGAAACCGACCTTCACCACCCGTGGATGCGAACGTGGGCTGACCATGTTGCATCACGGTCACCTGGGCACCTTCCAGCGCACGGTTCTCAGGGAAACTAACAACCTGTCCTGTAACTGCCGCACCCGACCTGACGGTGACGGTGAGGTCGTCGCGCCTCTGACCAGCCGTGAGCGGCAATGGGGACAACTTTCCCGTCAGCCCATCTGCACTCGTCAGCAATAGCTCATAAGTGCCGGGGCCGAGTCCCGATATTTCAAATGCGCCAGAATCGTCGTGGATCACTCGTGTGGTGCCATCCAGCGGCGAAGCCGGGCGCCCATTCCCGACCAGCGGGAGGGCCGTCACGGTAAACGCAGCGACAGGCGCGCCCCCCGCGGTAACGGCCTTGCCCCCCAGAGAACCAGAACGCTGCAGCTGAATACGAACGCCACGGCTGCCAACCGGGACGCTGGAGCTCGATGCGACAGGAAAACCGCTGGCACTGACCCAAACTCTGACTACGTTCTGCTCTAGATCCTCGAGCATGAAATTCCCATCGGGGTCTGTGACGGCGCTGGGGGCCGAGGTCATCGAAGTCAACAGCACCTCGGCAGCGACTGAACCAGATGCCGATGCCGCACCTACACGCGCGCCTGCTATTGGGTCGCCGTCAGGACCGACGACCACTCCGCTGACTCGGCCAGCAGCTCCATTGAGCTCCAGGTCCACCCCAGTCTTGGTCTCGCCCTGGCTCAGCATCAGGGACCGGCGGCTCTGGGCTCCTTTTGTCGCCGCCTGCGGACTTCCCACCGCGAGCAGGGCGGACAGGCCCTGCTTCCGCGAAGCCGCGACCACAACCGATCCCGGTGGAAGGGGTCCAAGGCTGTACGTCCCGTCGGCGCGCGATCTGGTCTCAAGAAGAGCATTGCGTGCTACGGAAAGTGCCACCACGTTGACCCCTGCGGCCGGCGTCTGATCGTGCCACCTCACTTGCCCCAAGACGGAAGCTCCCGCACGCAGCGTCAGCTTGACGTGAACTTCGCCCCCTTCCTCGAGACGCGCTGGCGGGGCAACCGCCCGACCGACGTCTGGAGCGTCCGCCTCGACTCGCACTTCGCCCGCGCACAGGCTGCCAATCTCAAAGGCGCCCGCGACGTCGGTCCGCACCGTTTTCTGCCGTCCGGAAAGTGTTGTCACGCAGCCCAGCCCAAACACGGATGCCGAGACCGCGGCAGCTGTGACGGGCTTGTCTTCTGCGTCAACCACGGTGCCGGAAACCTTGCTCTCCGGCCGGAGCTCAAAATCGATCCCGCGCAGCGGTTCGGCTGTCGGGATGAAAATCTCCCGTCGCAAGGCGGCGCATCCTGGCGCCTCAGCCGTCAAGAGATACCGTCCTGGGGGGATGCCCTCCACCTGGTATCCACCATCCACGCGCGTCGCTGTCCGCGCTTCGCCCTTGAACGCGCCAACTTCTGATGTCCTGATCGCCGCATTTCCGAGAGGGGTGAGCCCGTCCGTTCTCTTCACGCGCACTGTGCCCGCGATGGAAGCGCCCCTTCCAACAAACACAGTCACGGGCGCGACAGTAGCCATGTCCACGGCCATGCGCGCGGCTGCTCGACCGACCAAGACGCCCTTCCGTGCTACAACGACGTACTCGCCGGCATCGACGTCGACGAACTCAAATTCGCCCTGCCCGTTGGTAAGGAGTGACCTTGGCGGCAACCACCAGCGGGCTTCGTCTTTGAGCAGCACGGACGCCCCCCCCACGGTTGTTCCATCTTGCTTGTCCTTCACGACGCCTCGGATGCCTGCAGCTGGGTTGAGTCGAAAGTCCAGCTGGCTTGGCTGGGCCACGCGAACGGCTTGTCTCACCGCCGCATAACCAGACGCATCTGCGGTGATATAGAACTGGCCGGCGGGCAGGGAGATCTCATACTCGCCGCTCTCGATCGTTTCGGTGGCGAAGATCCCTCCTCCTGGTTCTGGGCCCGGAACCGCTCGAATTTGTGCACGCGGAATGGTACCCCCTCCAGCGTCGTAGACGTGGCCCGAAACCCGCACGCCGCCCGGCTGTACCTTCAAAACGAGGTCGGTCCGCTTTTGCCCAGGGCTGAGACGCACGTCCTGTCGAGCGGGCAAGAATCCGCTCACGGTGGCCGTGACGACATAATCCGACGCCAGAAGGTCCTCCACCAAGAAGGCCCCGTCCGCTCGCGTTACCGCGATCGCGATCGGGCGTGCCACATCAGACTCATCGATTCCCGCCAGCGTGACTGAAATCTGCGCGTGCGCGACGCGCGCTCCGCTCTGGTCGACGACCCTTCCGCCGAGGACAGCCATATCAGCATCGATGTCGTAGGCCAGCACGCGCCGGAGCGGTGCCTTCTCTAGAGATGCTCGTTTCGGAGAATGAGCGGTGCTCGACTCGAGGCCTCGCTGCCTCCAAATCAGCACAAGACCGACCGACAAGACGGAGAGCACGCCTCCGAGCGCCAGGGCCCGTCGAAATCTTACAGCGAAGTTCGTTCTCATCGACCTCATCCATCGTGACCAGCCGAGCGCAACCCTAAAAGATGGGCGCGCTCAGGACTTCGCGTCGGGCTCCTGGTGCTGTATGCGTCGAAAAACGATGAATGAGTAGACCACCGGGACCACCAACGCCATCCCGGCAATACAGAGCGGCCAAACGAGCCCGGTGTTCAGAACGGCAGAACCCAACAGCACGAGACCGGCGGCAACGAACAGCTTACCTCCCAACCTATGGGTTCGACGCCAGACCTCATCATTGCTCAGTGTCCACGGGGTGCGGATGCCGAGGAAGAAGTTCTTCGAGAGCTTTCCCATATAGTTGCCGACGACGATAACCAGCACGCCGAGGCCGCCCTCCGCTACACGATTCATCGGCACCGAAACGCCAATGCCCGCGAGCAGCGCGACGACATGGATGAGCAGGAGAAAGACAAGCGCGCAGGACTTGACGAAACGAAATGCTGGCGCGAACGACTCCATGCGAAAGCCCGCGGGGGACACTCGCGGTGCCGCTGAGAAAATCACCGCCATGGCGGCCATCACCAGGGGCAAAACGAAAGGCCCCCAAGGTTTCGGGGTAAATCCGTCGGGATCTCCCCTGAGATTCCAATGCGTGGGGACGGACTCGGGCAAACGCGTGTAAAGTAAGGCTGATACCACGAACCCGACGATGACGAGAGTCGCATTAAGAACGTTCGCCGCCCTGATCGTCACTCCTGTCCTCCATCACGAGTGCGCACGCCGAACATTTCGAACAGGAGCACGCCAACGTCCTCAAAAACGCTGGTGTTCAGAGAATAGATCTGCTGCTGCCCCTGACGCTCGCACCGCACGAGATCGGCTGCTTTCAAGACGTTGAAGTGGTGTGAGACAGATGCTTTTGCCATTTCGAAGTGCTCCGAGAGTTCGCCGGCCGTCTTGGACCCATCCTTGAGAAGCGCCAAGATCCGGCGGCGCGTCGGGTCTGACAGCGCGCTGAAAACGTCCTGACTCTTCATGGTTAGATGTTTAGACAGTCTTCTAACAGACGCCCGGGAGACCGTCAATCCCAAAAGTTCCGGGGACAAAGCGTCGGAAGCGCCTGGAGATGACGCGACGCAAATCATGCGGATGGAAGTGTATATCGCACTCGTCACGCCGTGTGTGAATATGGTCGCCCCATGTCGCCTGGGCTCAAGGGCACTCTCGCCGCGATGCACCGTTCAGTCGCTGAGCCCCGTCTGCCGCGCGTGGAGGGCGTCCTCGGCATCGGCCTCCTGACCACCCTTCTAGCTTTCATTCCGAACCCACACCTCGGCCCAGAAGGCTTTGCAGTTCCCAAAGAGGCCGCTCTCGTGACACTCGCCTTTGTCGTCACACTCGCATCTCGCTCCTTGATCGCGAGAAGGTTCGACCGGCTCGAGGTAGCCTTGGTCTGCAGCACTGTCCTTGGTTTTCTGGCGGCCGTCGCGGCTCGCAATCCGTGGGTGGCATTTCGCGCCGCTGGCGTCACCTTGGCCGGGGTGGCCGTGTTCGTGATCGTGCGCGGCTTGGATGACCGTGGCAGGGAGCGAGTAATGGGAATGACCCTCGTCTCGGTTGTGCTCATTGCCGCATCCGTAATCGGTGAGGCTTATTCGGTCATTGGTCGACTGGCGCCGCCCGGTCGGGCGCCCGGCGGCATCATAGGTCACCGAAACTATGCCGCACACGCGCTTGTGATCGGTTTTCCAGCCCTGTCGATGACAGCCATGAAGAGCAAGAGCCCTACTGCATTCTTCTGGTGCATGGGCCTCACGCTCACGACGAGCGCGATCGTGCTGTCCCGCTGTCGTGCCGCTTGGATCGCCGTCTTGGTAATCGGAGCGCTGAGCCTCGTCCTCGTCGCGTGGAAAAGGCCAAGGTTCGACTCCCGCCGTATTCTGATCTGCGCCATTTGTGTGGTGGCGGGTGCCGCGCTTCCGCTCCTCGTCCGTCCCCCTCTGGTGTGGACGAGCGAGTCTCCTTTTGTCGAGACGTCGCGCGGGCTCTTCAACCATGACGAGGGTAGTGGTAGGGGTCGTCTCATTCAGTACGCCGCCACATTGAAGATGATCGCCGACCACCCCTTCCTCGGGGTTGGACCGGAAAACTGGGCGAATGCCTATCCTCAGTACGCATCCGCAAACGACCCGAATTTTCGGTCCCTCGACCTTCAATCCGTCAATCGATTGCCTAACAGTGATTGGCTTGGATTCGCGGCTGAGCGTGGCGTTATCGCTCTTGCTTGCTTGGTCTTCGCGGCCTGCGCCGGTGCACGCCGCTTGTGGCGGACCCTCAAGGATCAGGGCGGGACACCCCCAGCGATCACAGGAATAACCACGCTTGTCACTGTCGTCGTGCTTGGTACATTCGACGCGGTCATTTTGCGGCCCGAGTCGTTGCTGCTCGCAGCCGTTCTCCTTGGGATTTTGGTTCCCGCCGCCGGCCGCAATGTCCCCGGAGGAGCAGTCGTATTGCCCAATCGCTGGGCCATCTTGGTCATCGCCACCAGCCTGGTTTTCGTTCTGCAGGTAGCACGCGTCGTAGCGCTCGCTTTGGTGAGGTCGCCGGACATCGGCCATCGAGAGCTCGCGTGGCGTCTGGATCGAGGAAACACCGTGACGGGCACTCGCCTGGCCCAATACTGGATGGTCCATTCTCGTTGCGATCTTGCCCTTCCGATTGCGGAAACGGTCCTGCAGCGCGAGCCCTTCCTGGCCCACGCACGAACTGTAGTCGAAGTGTGCCGTTCTTCCCAACACTGAGCCAATCGTATCGCGGCCCGCGGTCAGGGCGGCAAGTCCACAGGGAACAGGGCGCTCGTGCGCCGGGCGTCGTCGCCGAAGACGCCTAGGACCCAAAACGCGTCCCCACCCGCCGAAACGACCATCTTCGGCTCGAAGGATGCCGGCATCGCGATCTCCCACAGTCGCGTAAATCTCGTCAGATCGTAGATGCCCACTTTCCCACCAGCTGGTTCGCCCAACTCCAGGACCGCGACCCTGGCGCCTTGGGCGAACTCCGTCATCGATCTTGGACAGGAGGCCCCTTGCAGCTGTCCCAGGAGCCGGACCGGGTCGTCAGTCGCAAAGGCCGCGCTACCAACCCAAAGACGTTTGCCGTCCGCTGTCAGCACGAGAGTGGGCTTGCACATGGAGTCGACGAGTGGCGGAGCGGATACTGTCATCACCGTCGACGCTCCGCCAAAATTGACCTCGATGATACGGAGGCCCCCGTCCCGAGCGACCGCGTAGAGAAACCCCTGCATCGTGTGCGCCTCGATGGCCACCAGATCCAGACCGGCCAGATCGATCTGTTTGGTCGACCTTTCTGGGACGATTACCCCGATGAGCGTTGGCGCAATCAACGCATACACGGTTCCGTTCGAAGATACAGTGATGCGTGCAAGTGGGCCGAGTCCTGCCTCGATGGACGACGACGACAACGATTGAAGGTCGACATGAATTACGAAGGGCCCGGCAACAACGCCGGCAAACCTTCCGTCAGCGCTGAGCGCCAGAGCGGTAGGAGAGAACGGCAGCAGCACAAGCCGTTTCGAGGTCAGAGTCTCCGGATCGAGAACTACAAGCGAGTTGACGGGAGAGGTTGCTGCAACGACAATTCGTCGCAGGAAGTGGCTGTACTGGCCGAGCACAATCGTTTGTCCGAGCGAAATGACCGGCGCTTTGTCCAGCATCGCCGTGTCTCGCGTAACGCCAGCATCGCGGATCATTCCAGCTTCGACTCGCTCATATGAGCAGGAGCAGGGGCCAAGGCGTTGCTCTACCAGGCAGCGCTGAAATCCATTGCCGCCATCAGAGCATGTGCAGGCTCGCGGCATACCAGGGAGGCAAGGCACATCGGCACGCTCCACACAGCTGGAGGCCAACAGGACCACTAACGAGATCGTCCAGGCCAGAGTTCGGTCTAACATCGGGTCCAACATCCGTACGATTCCGCTACCGCCGTGGCTACCAGACCTCGCATCTTGGCTCCTGCGCCATCGGCGCGCCGGCTGAACAACCGAAGGCACGAGCGAACTCCGGCATATTCGTCAAGGTACCATTGACACGGAACCTCGCGGGGCTGTGGACGTCGTTGTTGATCTGATCTCTCAGTTTCTTCTCGGAGCTTCGCTCACAATACATCTGGGAGAACGCTAAAAAGAACTGCTGGTTCGCAGTATATCCAGGTGGATCCGCTGCGTTCGGATCGGACCTTTCAAGTACGCGGTGGGCAATGCGAAGACCGCCGAGGTCGGCCATGTTCTCCGGAAGGGTGCGCTCCCCGTCCAAGTGGAGTTCAGGCAAGCCCTCGTACCTGGAGAACTGATCCACCAGGCAGGACGACCGCGCCTCAAAAGTCTGAACCGACTGTGGTGTCCACGAATCGCGTTTTAACCCCTGCGCGTCGAACCGGCGGCCTTCGCTATCGACGGAATGAGTGAGCTCGTGACCGAGTACAGCGCCTGTTGTTCCGAGCTGGACCGCCAGGCTAGCCGACTTGTTATAGGCCGGAAGTTGGAACATGCCTGCAGGCACAACGATCTCGTTGAACTGTCGGCGATAGAAAGCGTTCACCGCGGCGGGAGAGAACGCCCAGTCGCGCGCCTGTGACGACTGCTGGTTCGTAATCCGCTCTATGGTCCTCTGCCGTTGATACGAGCCAAGCACAGTCCAGTTGCGGAAATAGGACATGGAATCAAGCACGAGGCCCGGGTAGTCCTCCCATTGGTCGGGAAATCCGATGAGCGCCGCGACGTTCTCCAGTTTCTCGACTGCAGCCCTTCGGGTTGCCTCGTCGAGCCATGAGATTTCCTGCAGGCGCACCTTGAACGTCCTCTGGATATCCTCATAGAGGACCTCGACACTCCGTCGGTCGGAGGATGAGACGTTCTTCTCAACCCACAGGTACGCAACCGCCCGGCTGAGCGTCGTGATCGTCTGGCGGAAGCAGAAGGCTTCTCGAGAGGAACGCACGCTCTTGCCCGAGAGGATTCCCTCGTGAAACAGGATCTCTTCATCGAAAATGCCACTATCTTGTGTGTGAGCATAGTGCTCAATAATCCGCCATTTGACGTAGGCCTTGAGGTCCTCGAGCGTCGTCCGCTCCAGAAGCGCGTTCAAACCGCGGAAATACTCGGGTGAGGCGATGGATAGCTCCGAGACAAATCCCCAGCGCGACGCCGAAAGAAAAACATTCCAAGGAAAGCGCGGCGCGAGCTGGTCGAGCCGTCCCGGGGACGCTCGCTCTGGTTGGGCCGCCACTGCCGCAAGCTGGGCGAGCGCAAACTCGAAGAGATAAATGCGGAGCGGGTTGAGCGGGACCGAGGTCGCCGCGGCCAACCGCCGTATGTGCTCGACATAGCGTACGCGCACCGATTCGAAGATTCCGTCCGCAAAGATGCGCCAAGACAGGCTCGTGCCCGCGGGCTCAAATGTGAGCACGTCAACGCCGCGCTCCGGGTCGCGCACCATGCGTGTGCCGAATATCAGCATCACTTCCCGAGCGTTGAGGCGCCCAATCTCCTCCGCCAGGCGAGTTGAGTCGGAAACGGTATCAATACGGCGCAGTTCTCCAACGAGCTCCGACGGCTCCGTGTAATCGGAAGCGCCGACACAGCTGCCATACAGCATTCCGACCAGGGCCGCGCGCCGGGTCGGAGACATACTGCTTGCGACCTGATCTGCAGCGTCGCGCACCAGGCGATCCAGGGCAATCTCGGTGAGCGCTGTCATGTCTCCGAACCTGGAGATATCGGTCGCTCCGTCTGGGTGAAGGGTGCTCTCCCAGCGCCCACATGCGAACGTGAAGAAATCGGCACAAGGATCGACAGTAGGATCGATCGCGTCGAACACGATGCCCGCCGCGGGAGCACCTTTCCCGTCAAATCCGTCGCAACTGAGACAGAAAGGGAGAAGCAGGCACGTAAGTGACGCCCCACGCTTCGCGAGAATGACTCTGCCGCGTCGCATCGATTTCACCCCACCGTCAAGCAGCGCACGGGATGCGGAGGCTGAGCCCGAAGACATGGGCGAGTTCGGGCAACCAGCCTCCGCCGGACCTCGGGTAAAGGCGCTGAGGCCACGCGGTTCTGCCCAACCTCGGCTGTGCTGCGGCGCCGGTACGGACTTTGTGCTCGCTTCGCGCTGGCGCGAAGAACCGGCGAGGATCGTTTTCAGCGTTTCGGGGACGCCGCCAATCCATCATGGCTGGCCACCCACGATCGCCGGGCTGGTCAAGCGAAGGAACGCTTCCGTGAGACCAAGAATCTCATCAGGATCTTGCAGGAAAAGAAAGTGCCGTCCGCGCTCCGAAAAGACGACCTTCGCGGACCTCGCCCGCTTGAACTGATCTTCGTACGCGCGTCGCAGATGCGCGGAGTCGATGTCCTTCACACCCACGATCAGCAAGATGGGCGCCGCGACCCGACTCATTTCCTCCCGGAGGTCGAGGGTGAACAGGTCATAGGTAGCATCGGCGACCGTTTTTTGATCCGCGTTGGCCACGGCGCTCATGACCCGCGCCGCCGTATTCTCGTCGCCAGCCATCATCGCGACATTCTGACGCAGGTTCGACTGGAACTCGGCTGCAGAGAGGCCCGCCATGTAGCGAGCCATCTGCTCAGCATGGCCGCGCGTCTGCTCGACGCGAACTCCGGGCTGGAACAAAGCCGGCAGGAAGGGCACGCCGTCCAGCGCGACGATGCGGTCGACGAGGTCGAGCGCGCTGCCCGCGACGGCGTACGCAACAACCGCTCCCATGCTGTGCGCCACGATGATCGCCTTGCCTTTTCCAAGCGCCCGCAGATACAGCACTAGATCGCGCCCCGCTCGCTCCACCGGACGGCCGGTAGTAGGAAGAACGGCACCGAATCCAGCGAGCGTGAGAGCATGAACTTCGTACTTCGTACGAGCGGCGGCGATGAAATCGTCGAACAGTGCCGGGGTGCAGGCCAGTCCAGGGATCAGTACCAGGACGGGTCCCTTGCCCGAAATCTGAGCACGAAACGACACCGTGGGCGGTTGCGATCGTGCCGCCGGACCGCTCGGCCCACGGACAACGGTCCGATCATCCGACCGTGTTGCCGACTTTGGTCCCGCGCAGCCGACGAGCAGGGCCAGAAGGAGCACGATGCGGTGTCTCACCGCCCTCTTCTAGCGTGTCGCATCTCTCGTCGCAACGAGACTAGAGTCGAAGATTCCGGAGTTGTGGTACGGTCGCCCAGAGGCTGGTGTAGGTTCTAAGTTTACATAACCTACATTATCAGACATCTGGCTCGGGCGCGAAGTGCGTTTGGAATTCCTCTGCCCCTGCCCGTGCCTCCGGGGGCGCCGGTTCCATTCGATCATCCGACGGCGGCACCGTCAGCGCTCGAATAGTGCGGCGATATCGACGTCGAGCGCCTGTGAGATCTTCGCCAGGGTTCGGACAGTCGGCGACTGCTTTCCGGACAGGATTTTCGACATGTGTCCTCGGCTGACGCCGGCGAAGTCCGCGAGGTAGTTCACCGACAACCCCTTGGCCTCTCGGAGTGTGTCGATGCGCTTCGTGAGCTGCCGGTGCACGCGATCCACGCGGCCCACGCTACGGGCATCGACGGCTTGACGTGCTTCTTATAGGAAGCACATAATTGAGGAATGA
>Ga0187893_10009528_pt1 | contig 14899 bp, 9 predicted proteins | sample MA1701074metaG_FD_139574 | JGI IMG/M metagenome (GOLD analysis project Ga0187893, IMG submission 139574) | White microbial mat communities from a basaltic lava cave in the Kipuka Kanohina Cave System on the Island of Hawaii, USA - MA170107-4 metaG ...
CAAGGACAACCTGACGCTGACGACCGGCTCGACGCTCGACTACCCGCTGCTCACCGAGAACGTGCAGCGCATCCAGCAGCTCTACCGCGCCGAGGGCTTCTATCTCGCCGACGTGAAGTTCGAGATCGAGCAGCTGCCGGCCGACGCGGTCGCGGTGAACTTCCTGGTCGAGGAAGGCGAGAAGTCGAAGCTGCACAGGGTCCGCTTCGTCGGGAACAAAGCCTTCAGCGACGAAGAGCTGATGGAGGGCTTCAAGACCAAGGAGTGGCGCTGGTTCACGATCCTGTGGACCTACTTCGACAAGTCCGGCCGCTACTCCGAGCCGGTCTTCGCCCAGGACCTGAAGACCGTGAGCGAGAAGTACCTCGACCACGGCTACATCCAGGTCGAGGTCAGCGATCCGGAGGTCCAGGCGACCAAGAAGGGCCTGGTCGTCACGGTGCGCATCCGCGAGGGCGATCAGTACAAGGTCGGCGAGATCGACATGGTGGGCGACGAGACCGTCGACAAGGAGCTGCTGCGCCAGGCGCTCACGCTGAAGCAGGGCGACGTCTTCTCGCGCAGCGCGCTCGACAACGACCGCGAGCGGCTCGAGCACAACTACTCGGACCGGGGCTTCTTCAACGCGAAGGTCGACCCGCAGACGAAGGTGCACCCCGAGCAGAAGGCGGTCGACGTCGCGTACTCGGTGCAGAAGGGCTCGCTGTCGTTCCTCCGCGAGATCGAGATCACCGGCAACAAGACCACCATCGACCCTGTGATCCGCCGCGAGCTGATGATCGTCGAGGGCGAGCTGTACTCGGCGGCCGCGGTCGACGTCTCGAAGGCGCGGCTCGAGCGCCTCGGCTTCTTCGAAGAGGTGGAGATCGCGCCGATCAACACCGACTACGCCGACCAGATGGATCTCGGCGTGAAAGTGGTGGAGAAGCCGACCGGCTCGCTCTCGTTCGGCGCCGGCTACAGCTCGCGCGACGGCTTCATCGTCTCGGGCTCGGTGTCGCAGGCCAACCTGTTCGGGCGCGGATACAACGGCTCGGTGGTCGCCGATGTCGGCGGTCGAACGAACCGTTTCTTCGTGACGCTCGGCGACCCGTACTTCCTGAACAGCGATTGGGGCCTCTCCGGCCAGCTGTTCCGCACCGCGCTCGACTACCCCGGCTTCGACCTCGACCAGTACGGCGGCGAGGTCGTGACGAGCCACTTCCTGAACGAGAACGGCACCGCGCGCGCGTTCCTCCGTTACAGCTTCGCGAACCGCGAGGTCGACCGGAGCGGGATCTTCGGCGGCCAGATCCAGGACGCCGCCGCACTGATCCAGCGCGAGATCGAGGCGAAGAGCCAGACGACGAGCCTGATGGGCCTCTCGCTTCGGTACGACACGCGCAACGACCGCATCACGCCGACCGCGGGGCGCGTCGCGGATCTCGGCGTCGACTACGCCGGCATCGGCGGCTTCTCGCAGTTCGCGCGCCTCGAGGGCAGCGCGGCGTCCTACCAGCGCAACCCGCGCTGGCTGCCAGGATGGGTGCCCTCTGCAGAACGGGGCGTCTGGGTCGTCGGCGGCCGCTTCGGCTACGCCCATCCGCTCAACTCGCTCGGCGACTTCGACCTGCCGCAGGTGGACTCGCTCTACGGGAACGGACAGCTCGATCCCGAGGTGAAGTCGCTCCAGAAGATCGACAGCAACCTCGAGCTGCCGCTCAGCGAGCGCTACTTCGTCGGCGGCATCGGGCAGTACCAGCTGCGCGGCTTCAAGGCGCGCGACGTCGGGCCGCGCCGCGCCGAGCTGGTGCCGGTCGTCGAGCGCGTCCCGTTCGAGGGCAATCCGGACGACACCCGGCCGCGCGACAACCTCTACCGCCCGCGCGGAGTGCGAGTCGACCTCGAGACCGGCGTCGTCCAGTGCGTGGACAACGTGCCGCGCGACGGGAGCGCCGAGTACGCCGAGGGCGGCTACGGCAACGGCAACGGGCGCTGTAACTCCATTTACGACCGAAAGCTTTCGGACTTCGAAGACCTCAAAGAGACCGACATCATCGGCGGCAACAAGTTCTTCACGACGACGCTCGAGTACCGGTTTCCAATCAGCGAGGAGTTCGGGCTGATCGGCATCGCGTTCGTCGACGCGGGCAGTGCGTTCGCGGAAGACGAGGACATGTGGGACGTGGATCTGTGGCGCTTCGGAGCCGGGACCGGCGTGCTCTGGTTCTCGCCGTTCGGCCCGCTGCAGCTCTTCCTCGGCTTCCCGCTCGACAAGACCACGGTGGACAAGTCGATGGTCTTCGAGTTCTCGGTCGGCGGTCAGGGCTTCTGACCGCGCGCGGCTTCGGGGCGGAGCCCAGCGGGCGGCGGCTGTATCGGGACGCGGCGCCGTTCGCAATCATTGTCGCCCTCGGATTGGCCCCTGAGCCGGAATCGCAACAGTTCCCCTGAAGGAGTTCGCTCAAATGCACCGGAAGACCCAGCGCCTGGCGTGGCTGATCGCGCTCGGTATGTCACTCGCGCCGCTCGCCGCGGTTGCTCAAGAAGTGAAGATCGCCTTCGTCGATCGCGAGAAGGCGCTCTTCTCGACCGAGCAGGGCAAGCGCGCTCGCGACGAGCTCCAGGCCAAGGTGAAGGCGGCCGAGGGCCAGCTGAAGCCGCTCGCGGATGACATCCAGAAGCTGCAGCAGGAGATCGAGGCGAAGAAGTTCGTGCTCGCTCAGGATGCGCTGCGCGACATGCAGGCGCGCTTGCTGGAGCAGCAGAACCGCTACCAGTCGAAGGGCAAGGAGCTCGAGGGCCAGCTGAAGATCGATCAAGCCCGGCTGCTCTCGCCGCTCGAGGAGAAGCTGAAGTCGGTGATCGAGACGGTCGGCAAGGAGCAGGGCTACTCGGTGATTCTCGAGCGCCAGGTTCCGCAGCTGATCCTCTACTCCCGCGAGCAGCACGACATCACAGACCTCGTGGTGACGCGCTTCAACGCCTCCAAATAGCTCGCGTGCCGCAGATCCACCCGACCGCGGTGGTCGACCGGCGAGCCAAGCTCGCCGACGACGCCGTGATCGGGCCGTTCTGCACCGTCGGGCCCGAGGTCGAGCTCGCAGCCGGCGTCGAGCTGCGCTCGCACGTGCACGTCACCGGCCGCACGACCGTCGGCGCGCGCACACGCATCTTCCCGTTCGTCGTGCTCGGCGAGGAGCCGCAGGACAAGAGCTGGAGCGGCGAGTCGACCGCGCTGGTGATCGGCGTCGACAACGTGATCCGTGAGCACACCAGCATTCACGTGGGTACGCCGCGCGGCGGCGGCTGCACACGCCTCGGCGACGACAACCTGGTGATGAACGGCGCACACATCGGCCACGACGCGCAGATCGGCTCGCACATCATCGTCGCGAGCCACGTCGCGATCGCGGGCCATGCGGCGGTCGAGGACTTCGCGGTGATCGGCGGGCTCTCGGGCGTGCATCAGTACGCGCGCATCGGCGAGTCCGCGATGGTGGCGGCGCTTTCGGGCGTCACGCTCGACGCGCCGCCGTTCGCGCTGGTCGCCGGCGAACGCGCCACGCTGCGCGGCCTCAACGTCGTGGGCCTGAAGCGCCGCGGCGTCGTCGCGGCGGTGCGCGAGGAGCTGAAGCGCGCGTTCCACATCCTGTTCTTCAGCAAGCTGCGCCTCGAGCCGGCGCTCGCGCGCGTGCGCGCGGCCGACTTCAAGTCCGACGAGGTTGCGCGGCTGATCGCGTTCTTCGAGGCCTCCGAGCGAGGCGTCAGCCGGTAGCGGGGCAGCGGCGGCTGCCGAGGAGCCAGTGATGACGGCGATCGGCCGCTTCGTCGTCGGGACCGGGCGCTGCGGCTCCACTCTGCTTTCGCGGATGCTGCGATGCCATCCGCGCGTTCTCGAGCTGTCGGAGTTCTTCGTCGGGCTCGACTGGAATCAGCGATTCCAGAGAGAGCCGATCTCGGGCGGCGCGTACGCCGAGCTCCTTCGGGCCCCGCACGCCTTGATGACTCTCGTACTCCAGCGCGGCCATCTGCCGGATGAAGTGCCGCTCGTCGCTGCTTTGCCTCCGCTTGCCGATGATCCCGATCAGTTATTCGACGTGGTCCTCGAGCGATCCGCCTGCCAGGAATTGCAGCCGCCCGGCGGCCGGCTAGCTAGCGCAGAAACTCGAGGCCGCCCTCCGTGACACGGAGTCGATGCGTCGCTTTGCGCGCATCGAGCTGGGTGAGGATTCGGTTCCCGACGAGACGACGATCTGTCGGTTCCGGCACTTCCTGGAGGAGCACGCGCTGTCGGCGGCGCTGTTCGAGGAGGTGCGGGGGCTGCTCGAGGAGAAGGGCATCCTGATCAAGAAGGGGACGATCGTGGATGCGACGATCGTCTCGGCGCCCTCCTCGACCAAGAACCTGACGCGCTCGCGCGACCCGGAGATGCGTCCGACGCGCAAGGGCAACCTGTGGTTCTTCGGGATGAAGTTCCACATCGGGACCGATCTGCAGGGTCCGGTGCACCACGTGACGGCGACCCACGCGGCGGTGGCCGAGTCGAGCCTCTACATGGCGCGCAGGCAATTGCTGTGTGCGTAGGCGGACGTGTGTCCGCAGATCGACGCAACCGCTGAGCTGAGCGCGAAACGCCGAGCGGTCGGCGGTCGCAGGGCTCACTCGCGTGTGGCCGGAGCCAGCGCCGTAACCACCTCAGATATTGTGGTCACTTGTGCAGATGATCCTTAACTGCCAGGGAGATCCCAAGCGCCGTAGCCACTCCTCCGAGGTGAGCGGCCCAGCTGATGTGTGGTGCAGCCGCGGCGAATGGGAGGATGAGGAGGAACAGCGCCACGTACAGCGCGCGGATAGGGGGCAGCCAGAATCCAAGCGCGATTTCTCGTCTCGGCGATCTGAGCGAATCGGCCACGACGACGCCGAGGACCGCGCCCGAGGCTCCAGCGGTGGACACGAACGGGTCGATCGTGATGCCTGCAGCGCGGACAACGAGCGGCCAACCCATCGCAACCAGACCCCCACCGCCAGCGCAGAGGAAGTACAGGGCGAGGAAGGGGCGCGTTTCCAGCTGCGCTGCGAGAGGCCGGCCGAAGATCCAGAGCGCCAGCGCGTTGACGCCGACGTGCCACAGCGAATCCGGCGAGTGCACGAACGAGTACGTCACGAGCCGCCAGACCTCGCCGCGCTCCCAGAACGACCAGGGCGACAAGAGGAGCTGCGCCCACGCTTTCGAGGTGGGAAAGAGGAGCTGAAGAAGAGCAACCACCGTGAGGGCGACGACGAGCACGCTCGCCGCGTTCATTGGAGGCCCAAGACCCCGAGCAACGAGGCATCCGTCAGGAGCTCCACCGGTGCGCGATCGTCACTGAGAGCGAGCGCGGAGTCGTCTTCGGCCGCTGGAAGGCTCTGAACCGCCGGAGCATCGCTCGCCACGCGGAACGCCGACGGGCTCGCAACGAGCACAGTGTTCACGATCGGCGAGAGACTCGGCGGAACATCGAGTTTCCCGACGGCTGGAAACGCGCGTCTCAGCGTGGCCGCAAGCGCGTCCAAGAGCGCCGATCCGGATCGCCCGACCGCAACGTTGAGCGCAACCACGCCTTCGGACGAGAGCCGCGCTCGGCACTCCTCGAAGAACTCCACAGTCGCCAGGTGTGCGGGCACGTACGACCCGCGGAAGGCGTCGACGACGATTAGGTCGTAGGTCTCGTCGGAGCGGCGCACGGCGACGCGTCCGTCGGCGACATGCACCTCGAGGCCCGGTATCTCATCTAGCGCCAGATGGCGTCGGCTGGCTTCGACGATGGCGGCGTCGATCTCGATGCCATCGATCTGGACGGTGCGTTTCCCGTCCAGGTCGTGGGCAATCTGTGCCGCGACGGTTCCGCCGGCGAGTCCAACGACGAGGACGCGGAGCTCTTGCTCTGCGCCGGTGAGCTGCGCGGCAGAAGCCAGCACGCCCCACACGCCTCCTGCTCGGCCTTCGGGCGGGAGCGTGATGGACTGCGCGGCGGCGCCCTCGTTCACGACGAGCATGCGTGGCCCGCGGAGAGCCCCGTCGATGCGGGCGTAGTGATAGAGGCTCTCGCTCTCGTAAAGCGTGTCGCTTCTCGCTGCGATCGGTCCGGAGGCCTGCCACCCGAGAAAAAGAAGAAGTAGGCCCGCGGACGCCGCATCCCGCCAGCCGAGCCGAGCGACGACGGCGCCGGCTGCGACGAGGGCTGCGGCGAGCACGACGAGCGTCCTTCGCGTCCCAAGAAGCGGAAGGCCGAGGAGCGTCGTTCCGAAGGTTCCCGCGATGCTGCCGAGGGTCGCGATCCCTGATAAGACGCCCGCGACCCGGCCCAGGTCTTGCCGACCTGCACCCGCCAGCCGCACGGCCCAGGGCCCAATCATTCCAGCCAAGAGGACCGGCGGAGCAAAGAGAAGGGAGACGGCCGCGAGGGAAATGAGAAACGGCCCGATCTCCGCGCGGATCAGCGAATCGCTTCCCCATTGCAGAAGCGGTCGCGCTGCGAGCGGGATCGCGGCGAGCCATGCGCCGGCACCCATCAGCACTCGGCCGAGGTGGCGGCGTTGGGGCCAGCGGTCTGCCAGGCGTCCCCCGATGAAGCCGCCCGCGGCGAGCGCTGCGAGCAGAACGCCGATCACGCTCGTCCAGACGAGCTGAGTCGTGCCGACGTAGGGCGCGAGCAGGCGCGGCGCTGCCATTTCGGCGCCCATCGTCGAGAAGCCGGCTACGAAGGCGGCGGCGCCGACGGCGGACGAGCTCACGGTCGACCGGCGAGGTCTCGGTTTCACACGAGCGCGCTCACTGCGATCGCGACCGCTCCGGCGATCACAGCCGTAGTTGCAGAGGTCTGCGTCGGCGCACGCGCCATCCGGGCAGCCATCGAGCGGTGCGAGGCCACGGCGAGGAACGAGGCGCCGGCGAGGACGAGGAGTATCCACGGTCGAGCCTGCGAGGGGTCCGCGCAGAGGTTCCATGCCGCGATCGCGGCGAGGTACGGCCCGACGCCAAGCGCGAGCAACACGAGGCGACGGGCAAAGGAGAACGATTGGTCCAGCCCGACGGCGCCCAATGCTGCCGGCACCTGCGAAGCTCCGAGCGCCGCGAGCAAGGTCCCGACGGCTGCTGCTGCTCCGCGCGGGATGCCTTCCCGCTCGAGCTCGACCGCGTCGCCAAACCCGAAGATCGCCCCAACAAGAAGCCCGAGTCCGCTCGCGAGCGGCCCGATTGCACCGAGCACCACCAACGGGACCCCGGCCGGGAAATCGGAACGCTTCGCCCATGCACCGATCAAGAAGGCGAGGAGGGAACCGAGGACAGGCCCGCCGGCCGCCGTCAGCCAGGGCTTGGGATCAGGCGCGATCGCAACTGCGGAGGTGCCGAGGGGATGGAGCGAGAGGGACTGCACCCTTCCTCCGCCGATGAGCGCTGCAGAAACATGGCCGAGCTCGTGGAGCGCGACCGCCGCGTTGTAGGCGAAAGCGAAGCAGCCGAGCAAGGTGAGTGTGCGAAGCACGTCACCCGAGGCGTCCGCGTCACTCGTCACCGGCGCCCCTCGCAATCGATTCGAGAATCGCGCGCGTCACGCCCATCGACAGCCAGTCGTAGGGCCACCTCGCGAAGTGCTCAAGCTGCGCGTCGATGCCACGGCGAAGCTCGGGCACGTCGTAGTAGCGGCCTCCCACAATCACGGCTTCCAGCGACGACAGTGCGCCCAGGTCGTCGACGGGGTTGCGGGAAAAGATCAGGAGATCGGCCGGCGCGCCAACGGCGATGGTCCCGAGCCCCTCGATGCCGAACTGCTGCGCCGGCAGCGACGTCGCGGCGCGCCAGGCCTCGTCGTTTGTGAGCCCGGAGCCGACGAGGAGCGCGAGCTCGCGCTGGAGGCCGTCCCCCGGAACGACCATCGGGTTCAGGACGTCGCTTCCGGCGTAGATCGGCACGCCAGCGCGATGGAGCGCGCTCACGGTCTCCTGGATCATTTCGAACATCGCCTCGTGCGCGCGTCGCTGCGACTGGCGCGGGTCGACGGGTGGCATGTCGAAGCCGAGGCGGTATCGGCGGTTCCAGATCACTTCGGACCAGACGCGAGGGAGCAGAGCGACTGCGGGCGTGACCCGCGGGTCTCCGGCGTACATCGCGAGCTGCCGGTCATACACGACGAGGGTGGGCGTGTGCGCGATCCGATGCTCGCGTGCGGTTCTTACGAGCTCGTCGCGCTCGCTGGGTCCGAGCCGCCAGCAATGCGGATCGCACACGTGCTCGATCTCATCGAGGCGCCATTCGGCGAAGGGAGACTGGAGCGGGAGGTGGCCGATCAGCGAAAGCCCTCGTCGATGGGCGGCCTCGCGCAGCGCGTCACGCACGGAAGGCGAGACGCCCGAAAGTGCCTTCACGCACACGGCTTCGTGCGAAAGAGCCGCCACCTGAGCGATCGCCTCGGTGCTGTCTCTCACGGACCGCGCCATCGGCCACGCCTTGGGATCGCCGTCGAGCCACCGGCCGCAGCCGAAGACGCGCGGTCCGGCGACCTCTCCGGCCGCGATCTCTCTCGCGAGCGCGAAGGTTCGGCCGTCCAGGGAGCCGGCGTCGCGCATCGAGGTCACTCCATGCAGAAGGAAAAGCGCGAGGAACAGATCGCGCTGGCCGGGCGCGTACCAGGGCGGCAGGTGAGCGTGCATGTCGATGAGGCCGGGCGTAACGAATCGCTCTTCGCCGGCTCGTCCCGCGCGGGCCTCCTCCAGCGAGGCGATGCGTCCGCCCGTGATGACCAAGCGGCGGTTCGGCAGTGGCGGCTTTCGGGGATTGAGAACCGTGACAGGCGCGATCTCGCGATCGCGAACCGCCGGGACCGGGATGGAAGGAGGCAGCAGGCTCTTCCAGCCAGCAGCGAGAAGCGCAAGGGCCGCCAACGCAGCCCCGAGGACCAGCCGCTTCACGCGTTTACGGCAGGCGATCGAGCCTGCCACTCACTACCGCGTAAACCGCTGCGCCGGGCCCCGGATAGTCATCTTGAGCGTTCCTCGTGGCAGCAACAAGCTGAAGGGCGCGAGCAGCTGGATCGACGCGCATCCCGCTGACGGCGAGCTGGGTCTTGCCGTCGGCGCTCGAAGTCTGGGCCGACTCCGTCGTGAAGAAGAGCCGGAGCCGCTTGCTCCCGCCCATCGTCGGGTGGACGAGCGAGACGGAGATGTCGGCCATGAAGGAGACCACGTACTGCCCTTGCGCGTCGACCGTAAGCGTCCCCCGCACGGGCCGGATCAGGCGCACGATGAGGCCCTCGCCGGCCCCCGTTTGAATGGGCTCGATCGCGACCTCATCCGGTCGGATCGAGAAGGGGATGCTCGAGCCTGTCGGATCATCCGGGAAGTGCATGGGAACCACGCTTCCCGCCGGGATCGCGTAGACCTCCTTGTCGTCGAACGAGACGATCGAGAAGGCATCGAGCGTCAGCGTCGAGACGCGATCGGCGGCCGCGGTCTCGCTCATCGCCAGGAGCGCCACGCAGGCGCAAGCCAGCTTTACAGTGGGTTGCATGTCCAGGCCCTCCGACGGAGCATCATAGAGCGGGGCGAGCCTGTTGGGGAACGCAAAATGTTATGAAGAGCGCATGAAGCGGCTTGACTCGCGGCAGCGCGCCGTTGTACACGGCAGCGTGTCGGGGCCGTGGCGTCGAGATGGTGCATGCAGGGCGCCGCCTCCGGCGGGTACGAGTCGTTGGGATTGCTGCTCTTCTCGCGATAGGAGGCCCGGCCGGAGCCGACACGCAGACCTCCGCCGGCGACGGCACGGGCGAGGGAAGCGGCCAGTTCGCGGGCCTTGCGCAGTCTGCGTCGGCAAATCTCTATACGGGCACCTTCTCGTTGAGCGTGCCAATCGCGGTTCCGCCTGGCCGAGCCACCGCGACGCCCGTCGTGAACATCAGCTACTCGAGCGCCGGCGGAGACAGCCCCTTCGGGCTGGGCTGGAGCTGGAGCGGCGGAAGCATCGAGCGAAGCACGAAGAACGGCGTCCCGCACTGTGTAGCCAACCCAAACGACTTCACTGTAAATCTCCCAATGGGTACGGCGGAGTTAATCCCGCACCCCACCCTCGCGAACACGTACCTCGCCAAGACCGATGAGGGTTACCTGGTCGCGGTTGCCGACCCAACGAACAACCAGTGGTCGATCGCTGACCGATCCGGCAGGACCTACGTATTCGGCGCGACCGCCTCGGGGCGCGTCTTCCGCAACACGGATTCCTTCAACAACGGTGCGACCTTCAATAACTGCCAGATCACTTCGATCTGGGGCCTCACGCAGGTCCGCGCCGCAAACGGCAACCTCATCGACTACACCTACGCGAAGGACCAGGGTGTCCTTTACCCCCTGTACGTCGAGTACGGCAAGAACAGCAACGTCGCGGGAAGCGAGCATGCCTTCCGCGTCGAATTCTTGACGGCAACCCGCGTCTCGCTCGGTCTCAACAACTCGATCTCATTCCGGCAAGCGGTTCGCCAGAGCCTGGAGCGTGTCGTCACTCAGATCGTGACGCAATACAAGACAGCGCCGGGGGCGGGTTGGACGCCCATTCGGACGTATTCCTTCAACTACTCCGGTTGTGGAGCTGTCTCACGTCCCCTCCTCTGCTCGGTGGCTGCCACCGCCGGGAGCGGGGCCGCCCAGCGGGCGCTACCGACGCAGACGTTCCAATACGCGACGAGTCAATTTGTTCATGGCGGAACGGGCTTTCAGCTGAGTGGGACGATTTCGAAGCCGCTTCGCAACACCGATTCGTCGTCCGCCGACGTCCGTCACACACTCCTCGACATCGACGGCGACGGGATGCTCGACCTCGTCAATGCGGACGACGGCTTCTCGAACTGGTCTGTGTACTACGGCGGCCCGAACGGCTTCTCGGGGACGCCGGTAACCTTCACGATCCCTTCAGGGCCGCCGATCTCCGGGATGGGATCGCGCGTCGCTTACACCGACTCGTCGGAGAATACCAACCGCGACACGTTCGACATCACGGGTGACGGGGTTCCGGACTACATCGACGCGCGTTCCGGGAACTGGAAGGTGCACAAGGGACAATGCAGCGCCGATGGCGTGTGCTCGTTCTCCGCGACGCAGCAGACCTTCGCCACGTTCCTCGGGCAGACCCGGAACATCCGCAATGACGATCAAGGCTCTAGCCATTCAAAGACTGAAGCGCAGCTTCTCGATGTGAACGGAGACGGCCGGGCGGAGAGGGTGCAAGGCATCGTCGGAGGATCGTCCTGCTCGTGGCAAATCGAGAAGAACACCGGAACCGGAATCAATGGTGTGAACACCTGGTTCGACGGAACATTCAGCGGCCGATACCCCCGCGAGTCGGATAAGGATTTCCTCGACAATTGGTATACGTACACGACTCACTTCGATTTCAATGGAGATGGGCTACCTGATCTCATCACGAACTACGTCTACTCGTCGACCGCTCTATGTAAGACCGACCAAACACTGGGTTATGCGAAGGTTTACCTGAACAACGGCTACGCCTACGACACAACTCCGATTACGTCGGTCATCGGATCGATTTCGTTCACCGACGTCGATAAGAAGACAAAGTCGGACTTCCTCGACATCAACAACGACGGCCTACCCGACAAGCTGCACGTGCCCGGAAACGGAACACTGCTCGTATACCTCAACACCGGCGTCCGCCTTCAGGATCCGTTCATTTGGTCTGGAATTACCGACCTAATCCGCAAGAGCAACTCGAAGGCAAACACCACCGTCGACATGATCGACATCAACGGAGACAGCTTCGTTGATTGGGTCGACGCAAGATCGTATCCGTGGGTGATCAAGCTCGGCCATCCCGCGACGGGTCCGATTGCCCCGCCCAATGTGATGCTGAAGGCGGACAACGGTCTCGGCGGGATCACCGGGGTGCGTTACGAGCCGAGCACGAAGTTCGACAACTCCGGGCCGAACGATTCGATTCAACGGCTGCCTGGCGTTCAGTGGGTCGTGACGGGTCTGCGTTCCACAGACGGCCTTTGCACGCCGAGCGCCGGAACGGAGTTCGATCGCCTGGCGAACGCATGCGTAGCGCAGGGCCATGAGGTTCTGCGCACAATCGGCTACGAGGGCGGCCTCTTTGACGCGGCGTCGCGCGAGTTTCGGGGGTTCCGCCTCGTCAAGGAGACCTTCGGCGACGGAAGCTCTCGCCTGACGACGTTCAGCCAGGCCGACCACACGCGCGGGAAGATCGCGATGGTCCAATACCTCGCCGAGACGAGTCCTTCGTCGACGGAGGTGAAGCGCGAGACCTTCACGTGGGCCACGCAGAGCACGCTTGGGAGAACGCAGATCTACCTGGAGACGAAGCGGACAGAGCTGTTCGCGCTTACGGGAGGAGCCACCAGCCAGTGCGTCGTCGAGCGCAATCATCCACCCGACGCGTTTGGACGGGTCACGACGTCGTGCTCGCAGCCTTGTGCGGGTGCGACCACGAGCTGCTCGACGCCCGTGGCGGGCCAGATCATGACCGAGACGATATGGGCGGATCCAGTGTCCGGCAGCGCCGTTCGTGACCGCCCTTCCCATGCCCTCGTTTCGTACTACACGTCGGGGTCGTCGCAGGTCCTCCAGTCGGAAAAGTGGTTCCAGTACGACGGTACGCCCGGGTCCCCGCTGCCAGCGGGGCAGATCTCGAATGGCAACCTGACCTACGTGCGCAGCTATCTCGACGGGGCGAATGACCCTGTCGTCCGGACTGAGTTCGACACTCTCGGCAACGTCACGAAGATCACAGATCCCCTTGGCCGGTTCGAGACGTTCAGCTTTGGATCGAGTCCGTTCTCGCTCTACTGGACGACGCACACGCTGCCACAAACCGGGGCGGTCACGCACGCGGAGACTCAAGCGTTCGACCTTGCCCTCGGCAAACGCACCCAGGCGACCGGCGAAAACACAGGCGAGGTCTACCAGCGGGCGTACGACTCGCTCGGCAGGCTAACCTGCGAGTCGCAGCCGGGGAACAGTTGCACTGGGACCGCGACCCGCCTCTACGAGTACGCGTACGGGAACCCGTCCGGCAGTACGCTCGAGCAGAGGCTCTCGCGCGTCACGGCGACGGACCTGAGCGGCACCGCGATCGCGTACTTCGACGCGCTAGGGCGACGATTCGCGGTGACGAAGAACCGAATCGTGGGCGCCGCCACTTCGGCCGTCGACGTAGTCGTGGAGCAGCTTGCGTACGAAGGTGGCGGGCGCGTGGTGAAGAAGTACGCCCCTTATCAGGCGCCGCTTCAGCAGACACCGACCGTCTTGGGCGCTGCTGTCGCGTCGATTCAGTACGCCTACACGCTGAACGCGCTCGGCGTCTCCGATCCCTTGCACCGACCGCGAAGCATAACAACGCCCGACGGCGAGGCGACCTCCTACACCTACGACGGCAATCGGACGACGGCTTCGGATCCCCTTGGCAACGATACGGTCGTGATCCGCGACGACTACGGCCGTGAGAGGGACAAGCTCGTCTACGACGGCGCTTCCCTTGGAATGCGCTTTTTTACGAAGTACGACGGTGAGGATCGCATCCTCGAGTCGACGGTCTACGGGAACCCGTCGGGCCAAGGCGCGCCTTCAACGATCTCCTACGTCTACGACCGGCTCGGCCGGCGGCTGGAGATGACGGACCCGGATGCGGGAGGGACAGCGGCCGCCGGCACCTTCACCTACGACCACGACCTCGCCGGAAATGTGATCTACCAGGACGATCCGAAGACTGGCCAGCACGTCGAGCTGTGCTTTGACGCCCTCAATCGGCTCATCCGCCGCGTGACCTTTACGACAGACACCTTCAGTGGCGGGAGCTACGCATCGATCTGCACGGTGCCGAAGCCCCAGCTTTCGAGCTACAGCGCATCGGAGGAGTCGGCCTACACATACGACCAGACCGGCTCCGGTAACGCCGGACTTGGCCGGCTCACCTTCGTTGTCGACCAGACGGGGAATGAGGGCCTTTACTACGACGCCCGTGGGCGGCTTCTCGAGACGGCGAAGTTCATCTCCGGCAAAGGCGCGGCCACGGACTTCACCTATGACGATCTCGACCGCCTGGACGAGGTGATCTACCCAGACGGCGAGATCCTGTCCTACGGCTATCGCTCGGACGGCGCGCTCGAGTCTGTCACGTCCTCGACCGGGACGACCTTCGTTTCGGACATCGACTACGACCTCTTCGGGCGCATCATGAAAATCGCCCACGGCAACGGGGTCGATGATCGCTTCTCTTTCCATGGCGCCGCAGAGAATTTCCTGCTCGACGACCTCCAGGCTGTCCGCGTGCAGAGCGGCTCCGTGACGGCGACCTACCTAGACCTCTCGCACACCTACACGGATCGCGGCCAGCTCGAGGCGATGAGTGACTTCCGCGATCCATCGGGCACGCTCTCGAACGCCGCGAGCTACTTCTACGACGGCCTAGGCCGCCTGACCTCGGTTGCGGGCGCCGCGTACAGCGACACCTTCGGTTACAACGCGCTCGGCAACATCACCACCAAGGGCGGCCAGTCCTTTGTCTACTCCGCCACGAAGCACCATCAGCTGACCAGCGCGGGGAGCTTTTCGTCGGGCCTCAACTACGACGGAAACGGGAACCGCCTCACTAAGGCGCTCGCGACCGGAAGCGGGAGCGAGACCTACTCTTACGACGCACTCGATCGGCTCACCCAGGTCCAGGTCTCGGGCGGGGAGACAGCGGACTTCGCGTACGACTGGAGCGGGAGCCGCGTCAAGAAGACGGTGGGCGGGGTCGTCAAGTACCGGTACTTCAACGAATGGTTCGAATCGCACGAGGGCTACAAAACCAAGTACGTCCTCGTGAACGGGAAGATCCTCGCCTCGGTGGACGCCCAGGATGCGGCCTATG
>Ga0187893_10009530_pt1 | contig 14897 bp, 12 predicted proteins | sample MA1701074metaG_FD_139574 | JGI IMG/M metagenome (GOLD analysis project Ga0187893, IMG submission 139574) | White microbial mat communities from a basaltic lava cave in the Kipuka Kanohina Cave System on the Island of Hawaii, USA - MA170107-4 metaG ...
CTGGTGGATAAGTTGGGGCGCATCCGCTTGATGGTTGGCGACACACTATTGGTGCAAGGCGAGAATAAGAAGATTGCTGAGTTGCGCTCGACTCCGGATCTGATTGTGCTCGGCGAGGCGGCGGTGACCAACTATCGGCGAAGCAAAGCAACCTGGGCGATTCTGATTTTCTTTGGGGCCATCGGCTTGGGCGGCACAGGCTTGCTGCCGATCTCCATCACCTTCCTCATGGGTGCCGTACTCATGGTGATGACGGGCTGCTTGTCGACGCAGCAAGCCTACGAGAACATCGAATGGCGGGTATTGTTTCTGATTGCGGGGATGTATTCGATGGGACTCGCCATGGAAAGCAGTGGCGCGGCTGAGTTCCTGGCCGAAAGTATCATTCACTTGTTGGGGAGTTTTGGAACTTTGACCGTGCTGGGAGCGTTTTTCTGGATTACGGTGCTGCTGACTCAGCCACTATCAAACGCGGCGGCGGCGTTGCTGGTATTGCCCACGGCGATCAGCGCAGCCCACGAACTGGGCGCTAATCCTCGCACCTTCGCGATGATGGTCTGCATCGCGGCATCGGTGTCCCTAGTTACCCCGTTTGAGCCCGCCTGCATCCTGGTCTACGGCCCGGGAAAGTATCAGTTTCTCGACTTCATGAAGACCGGCGCCATTCTTACGGTGCTCATTTTCATCATCTGCATGCTGGTCATTCCCAAGTACTGGCCCCTGTAATGGGAGCCAGCGGGGGAGTGGCTTCCGTCGTTACGGCAATCATTTTCGTGCTTGTCTTGTTGTCGAGGACAAGCACCATTTTGAAGACAGTTTTTGGCGCTGCGATCAAATTCCCTCTTAACAGAACGGGGTTGTCATTCGTGCTTTCGTTCCGAACGATCCAAAGCGCGGTCGTGCCTGCGCACTCCAAGAGTAATCAGTCGGTTTTTGAAATATGAACTGGCCACACGCCCCAAGGCATTGGCTGTTCGAGCCAGGCATTTACATGGTTACTGCGGGCACGTTCCAAAAAGTCCATTATCTGGGTAGGCCCGAGCGGCGTGATTTCTTTGTGGAGTCGTTGTTTACCTGTGCGGCTGAGTTCGGCTGGCAATTGCGGGCTTGGGCTGTGTTATCGAATCACTACCATTTTGTGGCCGCGTCGCCACCTGATCCGGCCACACTCCGGCGCTTCCTGGGGAAGCTGCACATGACAACTGCGAAGCGACTGAACGAATGGGATGGAACCGCTGGCAGAAAGGTTTGGTTTCAGTCTTGGGACAGCTACATCACCTTCGAAACGTCGTATCTGGCGCGTCTCAAGTACGTGCACTACAATCCGGTCCAGCATGGGGTTGTAGATCTAGCGGAGAACTACCCTTGGTGCTCCGCGAACTGGTTCGCCCAAAACGCAAGCCTGGCCTTTGTAGCTACTGTGAAGAGTTTCAAGACGGACAAGCTAAACGTGCCGGATGACTTCTGATCTGGAGTGCGGCGACGTGTCGCCGCTGTCTGCGGGCGCGACGCGTCGCGCCGACCAGAGCGCAGTCATGCCTGCGCACTCCAAGAGTGTTGAAATATGAACTTGCTACACCCTCCGGTTGGCCCTGGCGTCAGTCCGGCCTTCGAGGCCACTGTGAAGAGTTTCAACACGGACAAACTGAATGTGCCGGACGACGCTTGAGGTCGTGTGTGTCAAAAGTGGTTTCTCTAGGTCACCACTTCAATCAAGTACGGTCCGCTGCTCGCAATGCCGCGTTTGAATTCCTTCGCGAGCTCTTCAAGTGTGGTAGCGCGCCCGGCCTCCATGCCCTGACCTTTGGCTATCGATACCCAATCGAGATCGGGTCGTCCGATGGTGAGCACGTCGTAGGCGTTCTTGCCAGGCTCGCCCAAGCCAACGTCTGCCAGTTCGCCAAGCAGGATTTGATACCTGCGATTAGCAAACACTAGTATCGTCACGTCCAGTTGATCGCGGACCATGGTCCATAGCGCTTGCACGGTGTACATGGCGCTGCCGTCGCCTTCGAGCAAAATCACCTTGCGATCTGGTGCAGCGACGGCCGCGCCTGTGGCGCAAGGTAAGCCAAACCCAATTGACCCACCCATGACGCTCAGCCAATCATGGGGTGGCGCACCGGCAGTGGAACTACCGAATCCGCGACCGGATGAGATGGATTCATCGACGACGATTGCGTTTTCGGGCAGCAGCGTACCGAGTAGGGCACCTACGCCTTCCAGCGTGATCGGACCACCGGGCAAGGCAGGGCGTGACAATTCAGCAACGCCTGCCGGCGGCGTGTTGAGTGCGCCAAGTTCACTGGCGACGGCTTCGAGCGCCGCTTCGATATCCTGTTCGATCGCAGCAAGCTGGGTCACATGGCAAGATGAGGGCGCCAGCTGACTGGGCTTGTTGGGATAGGCGAAAAAGGCCACTGGCGACTTAGCACCCGCCAAGACCAGCTGCGTGGTCTTCTCGAACGTCGTGGTGGCGTGTTCGACCACATAGGGAACCCGCATGAGTTGCACGCGACCTGCGCCGCGTTCTAAACGCGACGAGTTGAATTCACTTGAGATGACGCATCCAGTCTTGGCAGCAATGCGTCCAGCCAGCTCAAGCGCACGGCCACGCACGCCTACATCGCCGAGCAACAAACAAGCGGATGGCCCGCCACCAGAAAGAGCCTTCGCGGCGACGGTCACTGCATGAGCCGACACCGGCGGGCGCCGTGCAAAAGCGGGCGCGCACACGACCTGCTCTGCTCCACCCCACGCGGTGTCGGCCGGAAGAATCAAAGTGGCGATCTTTCCTGGTGGTTCTCGCGCAACACCAATCGCCTCTGCCGCATCGGCCGAGACCGACATGGACGTTCTGGCCTTGCGCACCCAATGCGACATGGGGCGTGCCACGCCTTCGATGTCAGCGGTGAGCGGCGCGTCGTACTTGATGTGGTATGTAGCATGGTCACCGACGATGTTGACGATTCCCGAGTTCGCCTTCTTGGCGTTATGCAGGTTGGCGAGACCATTGCCCAGTCCTGGTCCCAGGTGCAAGAGCGTACAGGCGGGCTTGCCGGCAATGCGGTAGTAGCCGTCCGCAGCACCCGTCACTACCCCTTCGAATAGTCCTAGCACGCAGCGCATGCCTGGGATGCGGTCCAGCGCAGATACGAAGTGGATCTCCGAAGTGCCGGGATTTGTAAAGCACACGCTGACACCTTCATTGACAAGAGTGTGTACCAGACTTTCTGCGCCGTTCATTGGATTCCTCTTGGATGTGATTGCAAACAACGGAAAGCATATCGCATCGCAGGATGTGCAGCTAACGTTGACTATGCTGACGTGTCGCCTTGTTCTCCATGCGCCCGGACTCTGCAATGGATTGCTGGTGCATGCTGATGGCAAACCGCACTTGACAGGCGTCATAGTTGCTTTGGCGCTGTTGGTGGCTCAAAGCGAGCCAATCCACAAGGAACTGATGATCCGGCTCATTTTGAACCCTCTTGAGGGTGGCAGCGCAATTCCTGAAATGAGGAGCGAATGCGATCGATTTCGGCTTAGAATGTAATTCGTACTATCTGCCCCTTCTTGTAATAAATGCTGTTCCTCGGGAGCTTTGACATGCGGCAAAACGTCCGGCGTATCATTTCCTCCTCACCAACCCGTCGTCAGTTCCTTCAGCTTACGGTGGCCGCTGGAACAGGCTTGCTCGGCGCTCCCGCGTTCCTGCGCGGGCGAAATTTGAACGACAAGCTGAACGTTGCCTGCATTGGCGTCGGTGGGCGTGGAGCGTCGAACCTGGCTGGAGTATCTGGCGAGAATATCGTGGCGTTGTGTGATGTTTCCCAGAACGCGCTCGACAAGGCGGCGCAGAAGCATCCTCAAGCCCGCAAGTTTTCGGATTTCCGGCGCGTATTTGAGCACGCCCGCGACTTCGACGCTGTGGTCGTCAGCACCTGCGAGCACACCCATGCGCTGGCGACGCTGGCGGCCCTGAAGGAAGGGAAGCATGTGTATTGCGAGAAGCCGCTGACCCACAACGTGTGGGAAGCTCGCGTGATTCGTGAGGCTGCGGCGAAGACCAAGGTGGCGACTCAAATGGGCATTCAGATCCATGCGGGAGACAATTACCGCCGCGTGGTCGAACTCATTCGCGCACAGGCGATCGGCGCAGTGAGCGAAGTGCATGTGTGGGTGGGGCGCGCCTGGGGTTTGCAGAGCGAGGAGGATGCGAAGAAGCATCAGGACATCGTCTTTGTGGAAGACCGTCCGAAGGGGGAACAACCGGTTCCGAAGGAATTGAACTGGGACCTGTGGCTTGGTCCTGCGCCCAAACGACCGTTCAACGAGGTCTATGTGCCCGGACCCAAATGGTATCGCTGGTGGGATTTTGGCAATGGCACGATGTCCGACTTAGGCAGCCATTGGAACGATCTGCCATTTTGGGCACTCGATTTGAAAGTGCCGCTCACGATCGAGGCCTCCGGCCCGCCTCCGCATCCGGAGATCGCGCCGGCATCGATGCAGGCTACTTATCAGTATGGTGCGCGGGAAAGTTTGCCCTCAGTGAAGCTCACGTGGTATCAGGGCGTCAACAAGCCCGCCATCTGGGAGCAGGGTGGCATTCCACAATGGAATTCAGGGGTGCTGTTCATCGGCGACAAGGGAATGCTGCTCTCCGATTATGGCAAGCATCTGCTGCTACCCGAGAAGCAGTTCGAAGGGTTCGAGCGTCCGGCCCAGTCGATTCCGAATTCGATTGGACATTATGCAGAATGGGTGAACGCTTGTAAGACCGGAGAGCCGACAACCTGCAACTTTGAGTATTCCGGCTGGCTTACGGAAGCGAACCACCTGGGCAACGTGGCTTACCGTGTCGGTAAGAAATTGGAGTGGGATCCGGTGGCGATGCGGTGCACGAATGCTCCAGAGGCCGATGCGTTTCTGCGGCGGCAGTACCGTTCTGGGTGGAAGTTGAAGGCGTGAGACAACGAAGTCTCCGATGCGCGTGTGATTGGATGAAGCTATCTCGTCGTCATACTCGAATGCGTTTTCTGCGGTAGCTGTCGGGGTGAATGAAGACCCCCTTGATCTCCCCCTTATGCGCTTCGCAAGGGGGAGAAGGTATTTCTCGCAGAAGGATCGCGACTGTTGTCGCGATCCTTTTTTCCCCATTTGTTAAGGCGGATTTAGGAGCTGCTATGAAATCATTTCGGAGTTTTGCTGCCTTTGCCAGTCTGACGATCTTGGCTTTCGCTGCCCATCTGGCCCGAACTGACGAACCGCAGAAACCTCCCAAGGCTTTCATCGATGGAGAGGGGCCTGGCTGGAGATCGTTGGGTGGCGACGATTTCACCAACGTCAACTGCAATCCAGACACCTGGGAATGGAAAGAGGGCCACGCCTACTGCACGGGCAAGCCGATCGGGGTGATCCGCACCAAGAAGATGTTCAAGAACTTTGAGCTGGTGGCGCAATGGCAGCACAAAAAGGTGGGTGGCAACTCAGGCGTTTTTATCTGGGCGACTGACGACGGTATGAAGGACTTGAAGCCTGATGATCTGCCGAAGACCGGAATCGAGGTGCAGGCACTCGACCATGGCTATCGCGAACTATACGCTCAGAAATCCGACGGCAAGAAGGCCGACTGGTTCACCACCGATGGCGACATTTTTGCAGTCGGCCGCTCGAAGCTGAAGCCGTTTCCACCGCTTTCTCCCAACGGATCGCGCAGCTTTCCCAGGAAGCGTTTAAGCAAAGGAGTGGGCGAGTGGAACCACTACTACGTGCGCGCGATCAATGGAGAAGTACGATTGTGGGTAAATGGTGAAGAAGTGTCGGGTGGTTCTGATGCCATCCCGAGTGAGGGTTACATTTGCCTGGAATCGGAAGGCTCGCCGGTTGAGTTCAAAAACATTCGTGTGCGCGAGTTGCCTTAACTAGTTGTCACGCCGCAACCTGCCGGAAACCCTCGAAAACCCAGGTCTGTCTTAGATTGCCTAAAATCCTTGATCGATGGCGATGGACGAAAATGTTTCTGTTGACAACGGCGAATAAAAAGCGAATAGTAGTGGCAGGAGGTGAACGGAATGAACCCTTGCCAAGAATCCGTGCTCGTAGGTATCGCCCGCTTGGCTTCGGAGAGCCTGAGGCTCGTCGAGAAGAAACAAGCTGTTTATTTTGAGCTGGAAGCGAAGTCTGTTTTAAACCGTTGCTCGAATCCCAAGATGCCGTTTTACTGGACCATCAATCCCTATCGTGGGTGCGAGCTGGCCTGCAAATACTGTTACGCTCGCTATACCCACGAGTATATGGGAATGGAAGACGGAGCGGACTTTGAGCGAAAGATCTACAGCAAGAAGGATGCATCGTGCGTGCTGGAAGAGGAGCTGAACGCAGCGAAACTTCACAACAGGCCCGTGGCGATCGGCACGGCGACCGACCCTTACCAACCCGCTGAGCGACGGTTCTTCACGACCCGAAGCCTGCTGAAGGTTCTGGCCTTGCGACCAGGAGTGGCTCTGTCCATTACAACTAAATCGGATCTTGTGGTTCGCGATGTGGATCTGTTGAAAGAGAGTCAGAAGCAGAGCAGCGTGCACGTCAACATTTCCATCACGACGGTGAAGTCCCGGCTGGCACGGCTGCTCGAACCGAAAGCGCCAACACCAAAGCGGCGGCTGGCCGCTGTAAAGGCTTTAGCAGAGCAGGGAATTCCGGTCGGGGTGTTCATCATGCCCGTGATCCCTTTGCTGACGGATGATACGGATGGACTGAACGAAATTGCGAAACAGGCAAAAGCGGCCGGGGCCGGCTATCTGGCGGCCCGGCCGTTACTCCTTATGCCGTCAGCGAAGAAGGTATTGCTGCCGTTTGTGGAGGAGAAGTTCCCTCGATTGCGCGATTCCTATCGCAAGTTGTTTGCCTCCTCTGCCTATCTGCCCGAAGCCTACAGCGACAGAATTCGAAGGCAGATCGATGCGATTCGCGAAAGACACCAACTGGCTTCCCATCCGCCCGAAGAGTTTGCCGTGACTCCGCCGCCCGCCCCTCAACAGACCGTCTTCACATTTGGCTTCGAAGCCCAGCTTCGATAATTAAGGATCCGATCAGGCTGGGTTTCAAGAAAGCTCTTTCATCCCCCGCTGCGCCTCGGCAGGCCGCATTCCGATATCAAGTTGGATAGTGCTGCGAGAAAACTGAATCGGGACGAGGCTGACCCAGCACGGTTCTGAATCCACAGCCAAAAACGTGCGCGGAGCGGGTGTTGCACGTTGGTGGAGCGGGCGCCTGGGACCGCCGTCCCTTGGGTGCGCTTCTTGCTGGAACGAGTCGATCTTTTGTCGGAGCTCCCCTGTCGATAGGAGCAAAGGCAGTCATCGCTGGAGTGGGTTTCTCGGTGCCTTTGGTTCTCGGGTGCCTTATGATCTCTGGACACTGATCTGCACTGTGGCCAATTCTGGCAAAATGGAAGACATCGGAAAAATCGCAGGAGCCAATCAAGCGAGATCCTATAGGACTTTTCCTCGACTGCGTTGGGCTGCCTTGGCGTGGCTTCTGGTGTGGGGAACCTCGTATGCGTGGATTTGGGGTTGGACCAACTTTCTGCACCTCTGCGACCTTGCTGTGATCCTAACATGCGTAGGGCTCTGGCGGGGAAGCCGATTGCTCATTTCGACGCAAGCGCTGTCGTCTATTGTCCCAGCTTTATTCTGGGACGTGGATTTTGCCTGGCGGTTGTTTAGCGGAAAACATCTGATCGGTGGAACCGAATACATGTGGGATGGCCGCTTCCCGTTGGGCGTGCGTTTACTCTCCCTCTTTCATGTTGCTTGGCCGGTGTTGCTTATCTGGGCACTTGGGAAAGTGAGATACGACAGACGTGCGTTGCCATTGCAAACGGTATTTGCTGTCGTCGTGCTCGTCGTGTCGCGTTGCATACGGCCAGATGCCAATCTCAACTTCGCCTGGCGCGACCCATTTCTGCACCGGGCGCTCGGCGCACCTTGGTTGCACCTCGCGATCACGGCCACCGCTCTCGTCGTCTGCGTGTACTGGCCAACCCACTGGCTTCTGGCCAAGCTGTTTCCTGGAGCTAAGTCTACCAGTAGCAACCCTCAGCAACATTGACAAGGAAGTTTGCGAGGAGTAGCCGACCTTCAAGCGACGGTCACGTTGTTGCTAGATCGTGATCTCCGGTTTTACCTGGATTGCTTGGCTTCGAGCTCCAAGAGTTCCTTTGTGTAGAGCATTGGCTTGAATTTCCAGTAGCCCGCCATCTCCCGCTGGTCGCCAAAGTGGGGAGACTTGGGATCCTCGCTCTGGCCCGGCGGCAGTATGCTGAGGCTTCGGATAACGGGTTTTGATAGTTCTACTGCCTGGATGTAGGTGCCACGGCTACTGGATGGAATGGGAGGCAACGGCCGGAAGTTGATGGTAGGTTGATTGTATCCCCAGAGAGCGGGCACCGGGCCGTGCTTGGCGGTGAGATTCCGCAGTGCCGTCTGCAAGGCTTCCAGTTGGACTTGTGTGACCGATTTTCCATTGAGGAAGTCGGTGCGGACCGGGACGCTGGCGTTCTTGCCCTCCAGGACGTGCAGAATCAAACTCGGCTGGGTGATGTTGTTGAAAAGATCCTTGTCGACGTCGCGCAATTCGTCGGCAAAAATTACTTCACGCAAGGCCTGGAGCCACTCGTCGAAAATTGTCTTGGCAACACTACCCTCCACCGAGTGATTGTCCCAGGCGCTGAGGAGTTCGTAGACTTGCTTCCACTGTTCATCGACGGTGCCGGCAGTGGAGATCGCTTTGAGCAAGTAGGGCTTCAGGTAGTTGGCATTGGGATCATTCAGCCCGATGTCAATCGTGATATCGCGGATCTGTTCGAAGGTAGGTTTCGGGTGGGCCTCGAGGAGTTCGGTGATGCGATGGACGCGGAAGATTGCACCCCAGACTGGAGCTTCTCCGTTGTTCCAGTAGCCCACCGGCTTGTTGTTCCAGTTGCAAAGGAATCCTTGCCTTGGATTGATCCATTGTGGAATCTGCTCGGGAGCCAGAACACCCTTCCACTCTTTCTCGCCGGTGCCGGTAGTCGGAACCCTCGGATCAACGCCATCGGCACGTAGCGGCGGCCGGCCGCAGTGCCAGTAGCCGATATCGCCCTGCAAGGTGGCCACAAAGAAATTGTGGGTCAGCCAAATGAGCTTGGCGCTGGCCGCAAACTCATTTAGGTTGCGCGCCGTCCAGAAGCCACTGATGGCTCGCATCGTTTCGAGCTCTTTGCCGCGGAAAGCCCGTTTCAGGCTATAAGCGACCGGCTCTTTGTCATCCCATTCAAGAATGGGTCCGTGGACTGTGCGGCAGACCTCGATAACTTCCGGCTTGCCGTCACGGACCTGGATGGTTTCAGTGCGACGCTCCATATCGTGCCAGCGGCCCTCAAACCAGTATTGATACTTGTTAGAGGGGTTGAGCTTCTCCACAAATACGTCTTCCATGTCGGTGAGACCGGACGTGGTGGTCCAGGCGATGCTGTCATTGTGGCCAATCAACACGCCGGGAATTCCGGCAAAGCCCATTCCGATGATGTTCAAGCCGGCTCCACTGAGATGAACTTCATGCGCAATCTGCGGTGTGGAGAATCCCATTTGCGGCCCACCCACGAGGATAGCGTTGCCGGAAGCTGAATGGCTGGGAGCCACGACCCAGGCGTAGCTACCCCAGCGACTGAACAAGCCATTGTGTTCGGCATACGCGCGAATCTCGGTAAGATCCGCCGTGGAGGCTGCTCGTGCCAAGGATGCTTCAGAGAACGCGAATCTCGGAACAGTCTGTGCCGTTGGTTCTACCGAAGGACGACGCGAAGGTCGCCGGCTAACGCTCTCGATAATCGTCGTGGGTGAAGCAGGGTCATTCTGCCACATCAAGTCATCAAAGATTTGCCGGCTAGTCTCGGCGCCAAACTTGTTTCTGAGCCTATTCAGATAACGCAGATTCCGGAGCTCAGCGCCCCCACCCGATCCAAAGCGCTGCGACATCAGGTCGCTGATTGCGATCGAATCGGTCACGCGAAACGGGGCAGGCTTGATTTGGTTCTGAGCGTATCCTTCCGGAAGTTTTCCCGTGGCAGCAACTTCGGTCATCCAAGCATTGACGCCGTCAATGTAGGCTTTGATCTGTAGCTGATGTCTTGCGGTTAGTTGGTCAAAACGCTGTTGCCGCTCCGACTCGGTGTATCCGAGTTTGCGCACGTCGCGGTCACGTGCCAGTGCCTTAGGATCGATTTCGGCCATCTCGCCACGGCCGTCGCGCCGGTAGCGCTCCATCTGCCACAGCCTGTCCTGTGCCACGGCGTAACCATTGCCATAAAATAAGGCACGTTCATTGTTAGCAAAAATGTGCGGAACTCCGTAGCGATCGCGTTGAATACGAATCTCTTCGCCGTCGAGTTGCAGAAGTTGCTGGCTCGTCGCGATCTGAACGAAGGCTAGGATCCCTATCACTGTGAGAGCGGCTGATCTCATTCCGTTTACCTCGCATACTCAATGCACAGGAGTCTCTTCGGATGATAGCCTGAAAATAAGTGGCCACCAATGGCTTTGTCCCAGGCACGATGTCGCACAGACCCGTCTCTCGTATGGGTCTGCGGCTGTCGTTGTTCCTTGTGTAGGTGAACACCACGACGGCCATGAGGGGAACTTCTCCCCCTTGCGCAGCGATTAAGGGAGAGATGAAGAGAAAGTTTTTGATCAGTACGGACCCCCTCTCGATCTCCCACTTATGCGCGCCAGAAAGACAGGGCAAAGAGGGGAGAAGCGATGCGCACGCTTGTCCTAAGCTGCCGCTTGTGCAACAAGCGCTGAGTGTTTTTTCAACGGAGCTCCCTGCGACTTCATGCTATTGTTACGCCTTCTCAAGAAGCCACTGGCAGGCGGCTTCCGTCATACGCAGTCGCACTCAACCGACAGAAACACGGATCAAGGAGGAGAGGGATGGCTCGAAAGATTGGCATCAACGGTTTTGGACGTATCGGACGCCAGGTGTTGCGCGCGATCAAAGAGCGGCACGCAGAAAGTATTGAAGTGGTGGCCATCAACGATTTGTTTGATGCTCCCACCAACGCCCATCTGTTCAAATACGACTCCACTTATGGCCCCTTCCGCGGCACCGTGGAAGTGAAGGAAGGAAATCTGGTGGTGGATGGCAAGAAGATTACGATCACGGCAGAAAGGGATCCTGGAGCGATTCGTTGGAAGGACCTGGGTGTTGACGTGGTGATTGAATCGACCGGTATATTCACTGATGCGACCAAAGCCAAGGCACACATTGAGTCAGGCGGGGCGAAGAAAGTCATCATCTCAGCGCCCGCCAAGAACGAAGACATCACCATCGTGCTCGGCGTCAACGCCGAGAAGTACGATAACAGCAAGCACAACGTGGTTTCGAACGCCTCATGCACTACGAACGGCTTGGCTCCGGTGGCTAAGGTGCTGAATGACAAGTTCGGCATCCAGAAGGGATTACTCACCACCGTCCACGCCTATACCAATACTCAGAGACTGCAGGATCTGGCCGCAAAGGATCTCCGTGACGCACGCTCTGCAGCGCAAAACATTGTTCCTTCTGAAACAGGTGCGGCTCGTGCCGTTGGACTCGTTATTCCCGAACTCAAGGGCAAGTTCGGGGGGATGGCCTTTCGAGTTCCAACGCCTACCGTTTCGGTCATCGATTTCACAGCCATCCTGAACAAGGAGGCCAGCAAAGAGCAGATTCGCGACGCCATGTTGGAATACGCGAAAGGCGCGATGAAGGGTATCTTGTCGGTGACCGACGAGCCGCTCGTTTCCACTGACTTGAAGGGCAGTACCTTCTCGTCGATCTTCAGTGCATTGGATACCTTGGTGATCGAGAACATGGTGAAAGTGGTTGCGTGGTATGACAATGAATGGGGCTATGCCTGCCGCACCTCGGACGTGACGGCGCTCCTGGCCAGCAAACTGCCGGCATAGTGTTTTGGAAGCAAACCAGCCACGATTGGTGAGAAGAGCCAATCGTGGTTACATTTGACCGACCTTCCTGGTATTCGCGTTGTCGCGTCGCATCCCCAAAAAGCCGCTCTCCAGCATAGATCTCGCTGCTCTGACTCCCTTCGACCTGACAACCGACGAGGAGGCGTATCTTGAGCACGGTATTGCCTTGTTCAATTCCGCAAAATTTTGGGAAGCACACGAGGCCTGGGAAAGAATTTGGATGAACCATCCCGAGGATGGGCGGTTCTTTATCCAAGGACTCATTCAGTTGGCGGCCGCGTATCATCAACTCGGGAAGAAGGTTTATCGCGGTGTCGTCATTCACCTGAAGCAGGCGCAGGAGAGATTGAAGCTTTTTCCGTCCGATTTTTTGAGAATTGATATTCCTCCGATTCTACAAGTGATCGACGATTCCCTGTCTGCCATTGAATCGCAATCCAGTTTGGTCGAAGTGGACTGGGCCGCGCTGAGGGTTGCGCGGATTCAGCGGCGGAGTACTCCTTAAACGGGGCGTGGGAAAGGCCGGAAGGACAACCGGATCGTTTCTGTGAAACGGCCTTGCCAGAGGGGGACGCTATTTGAATTGTCCCCGTGTCCATAGGGTTTGGCTATAATACTTAGCCGAACTTTCCGTGTGCCATTCGCCACAGGACGGGAAGAGCAATTCGCCAACGCTGGGAGCGATCATCCACGATGAAGCCAAAAACGATGTTTGAAAAGATCTGGGAATCTCATGTCGTGCATGAGGAACCTGGAAAGCCTTCGCTGATCTATATTGATCGCCACCTGGTACACGAAGTCACTTCACCACAGGCTTTTGAAAGCTTGCGGCTGTCCGGCCGTAAGGTGAGGCGACCTGAGTTAACCTTTGCCACGATGGACCACAACGTCCCGACCACATTGCGGTCGCTGCCGATTGTCGATCCCATTTCTGCGCAGCAGATTGAAACGTTGCGGACGAATTGCCGGGAGTTTGGGGTGACGCTCTTCGACTTGGACAGTCCGGAGCAGGGAATCGTTCACGTCATTGGACCGGAGCTTGGGGTGACCCTACCCGGTGTGACGCTGGTCTGTGGTGACAGTCACACGTCGACTCACGGAGCCTTTGGAGCATTGGCATTCGGGATTGGCACGAGCGAGGTTGAGCATGTTCTGGCCACGCAGTGCTTGCTTCAGGAAAGGCCCAAAACGTTCTTGATTGAAGTGAGTGGGCTGCGTCCTTACGGCGTTGAAGCCAAAGACATCATTCTTTCCATCATCGGACGCATTGGCACGGGCGGTGGTACGGGCAGCGTTGTGGAATATGCCGGCGATGCAATCCGCGCCCTGAGCGTGGAAGAACGCATGACCGTTTGCAATATGTCGATTGAAGGTGGGGCTCGAGCTGGAATGATTGCCCCGGATGAGAAGACGTTTTCCTATCTTCGCGGCCGAAAATATGCGCCCAAGGATTTCGACGCCGCTGTCGCACGCTGGAAAAGTCTTCCGAGCGACCCGGGAGCGGCGTTTGACAGGAAGCTCGCGATCAACGCGGCGACTCTGTCCCCGCAAGTCACGTGGGGGACGAATCCTGGTCAGGTTGTCGCTGTTGATTCGCGCGTGCCGAGCCCGGCTGATTTCGCTGACCCAAACGATCGGAAGTCGGCCGAGCGCGCGCTGGAGTACATGGGGCTCAAGGCTGGTACGCCGATTTCAGACGTCGGCGTGGAACGCGTCTTCATTGGGTCTTGTACCAATTCCCGTATTGAAGATCTCCGTCTAGCCGCGCAGTTCGTTCGCGGCAGGAAGGTTTCGCCCAAAGTCTATGCCATGGTTGTGCCCGGCTCGCAGCCCGTGAAGAAAAGGGCGGAGGAAGAAGGCCTCGACCGGATCTTCAAAGAGGCCGGCTTCGATTGGCGCGAATCGGGCTGTTCCATGTGTCTGGGAATGAATCCGGACATTCTGAAGCCAGGGGAACGTTGCGCCTCGACTTCAAATCGCAATTTCGAAGGCCGACAGGGCAAAGGCGGAAGGACGCATCTCGTCAGTCCCATCATGGCGGCAGCCGCGGCAATCGAAGGTCACTTTGTCGACGTGCGGCAGTATCGATCAAATTGAGCTGACCTGGACGTGTAGGTCGAGTTTTCGCACCTCACGTTTCACTCATCATTTCGAGGAACTCATGGAACCTTTCACCAAGCTCAAAGGCATCGTGACTTTGCTGGATCTGCCCAACGTGGATACAGACCAGATTATTCCCAAGCAGTTTTTGAAGCGGATCGAGCGGACCGGGTTCGGACAATATCTGTTCTACGACTGGCGGTTTGTGGATGGGCGCGAGCTCAATCCGGATTTCGAAATGAATCAGGCACGCTACCGTGGCGCCCGGATTCTGACGACACGCGCCAACTTTGGGTGCGGCTCGTCGCGCGAACATGCGCCGTGGTCGCTCGAAGACTACGGCTTTCGCTGCATTATTGCGCCGTCCTTCGCCGACATCTTCTACAACAATTGCTTCAAGAACGGCATGCTGCCCGTGCAGCTTCAGGAAGACCAGGTCGAGCAAATCTTCCAGCGCGTGCGTCGAACTCCGGGTTACGAGCTCGCAATCGATCTCGTGGACCAGACCATTAAGTCAGACGACGGGCTGGAATTTCGATTTCAGGTGGATGGATTTCGCCGGCATTGTCTGCTCAATGGGCTCGACGATATTGGATTGACGTTGCAGTATGACAAGAAGATCAGCGAGTTCGAGAGGCGAGCGGCGGGGTGAAGCTGAAGGCTGATGGTGCCCAGGGACGGAGTTGAACCGCCGACGCCAGCCTTTTCAGGGCTGCGCTCTACCGCCTGAGCTACCTGGGCACTCAGGCTTTCTTCGCAGAAAGCCCACGCAGTATAGAGAAG
>Ga0187893_10009532_pt1 | contig 14895 bp, 18 predicted proteins | sample MA1701074metaG_FD_139574 | JGI IMG/M metagenome (GOLD analysis project Ga0187893, IMG submission 139574) | White microbial mat communities from a basaltic lava cave in the Kipuka Kanohina Cave System on the Island of Hawaii, USA - MA170107-4 metaG ...
AAAGTACGCATCGTGTTCGGGCCGAGCACGTTCGTGTTGCGGCGACTCTGCGATGCGCCCGAGGCTTTTTCGCCATGGCGCGCGCGGCTGCGTGGCAGCGCGAGCGCCGCCCGGCCGTTCGTGAGCCTTGCGGGCGCGGGCGTCGCGGCGGCGGCGCTCGTGACGGTCATTGGCGCGGCGCCGACCGCGCAGGCGCTGGGCGACGCGGACATGCGTTCGTCGATCCGCCCGGATGCGACGCCGTCGGAGATCCAGCACGCGGTTCTGGTGGCGGCTCAGCGCCAAGCGCCGTCGTTGCACGTGTGCTTCGATCCGCTGCCGCTGGCCTGTCAGAGGGCGGGCTTCGTCGGCGTTGGTCTGGTGCTGAGGGCCGATGGCGAGGTGCGATCGCACTGGGTCTCGCAATCGACCTACGGCGACGAGTGCCCGGTCAGCGCCTGCATGGCGAGGATCGTCGCGGATTGGTACTTCGAGGCGGTGCCCGAGCCGATGATGCTGGTGGTCCCGATCGAGGTGAAGCGTACGCACAGGCCGCTTGCCGATCCCGAGCCGACGGTCGCCCATCCGGATATCCTGTTGCCGCCGGCGGATGTGCCGGTCTCATTGCCGTGACCGACCCCGAAGACGATCCACGCGTACGCGCCCTGGCCCTGCTGGAAGCGACCCACCGGTTCCCGACGGAGTACTCGGTGTCCGTCATCGTGCGCAACGACGCCGCGGTGATGGCGCAGCTGCGCGACACGGTGGAGCATGGTCTGACCGCGCGGCTGCCCGTGGATGCCTACGAAACCGTACAAAGCAGCGGCGGCAAGTACTCCAGCCACCGCTTCCGAGTGCCGTGTCGAACGGCCGAGGACGTGTTGGATCTCTACGACCGTATCCGCCGGATCGACGGTGTCATGTCCGTGCTTTGAGGCCCTTGCCGTCCTTCGATGCGGGGCGTAGCCCGCCTGCGTCCACGCATGTAGTATCCGGCAACCATGTGGTACAAGCGGATCGTGGACCTCTGGGGTGCTCGGCAGACCACAGGGTGCTCGAGCAGACCAACGGGTGCGCGCATGAAAATGCCAGTGCAGCTTGTCGCGGTCGCTGCCGGGGCGGCCATCGGGTTTTGGTCAGGCTGTTCGTCGCCGCCGTACCGGCCGCATGTGTCGGGTATTTCGCCCCTGGCGGTGCCGCCCGACGTCGAGTGCCGCAACGGCACCTTCGTCGGCGTGCGCGAGGCCAAGCTGTTCGAGCAGAGCTGGCGGCCGACGGGAGCGTCGCGCGCGACGGTCGTGCTCGTCCACGGGCTGTAGGACCACAGTACCAGGTACCACGCGCTGGCGACCATGCTGGCTTCGAGGTCGATCACGGTGCACGCCTTCGACCTGCGCGGGCTTGGCTACTCGGAGGGGGTGCGGGAGCATGTCGACTCGTTCGATGACCACGTGGCGGACCTCGACCGGTTCATTGGCAGGGTGCGCGATCGCGAAACGGGGGCGCCGCTTTTCTTGCTCGGCCACAGCATGGGCGGAGCGATCGTGGCTCTGTACGCTGCGCGCAAGCAGCCGGACGGCGCCCCGGACCTGGCCGGGGTGATCCTGTCGGCGGCGGCTTTGACGACCGACGCGTCGGGCACGCTGCGCTTCGGCGCCAAGCTGAAGAGCAAGCTCGCGCCCAAATCGCAGACGCTGGAGCTGGACCTGGCCAAGTTTTCGCGCAGCAAGGCGGCGGTCGAAAGCTTGCGCTCCGATCCGCTGGTACACCAGGGAGACGCGACGGCGCGCACGGCGCGTGAGCTGCTACGCGCGATCGATGAGCTGCACGTCAAGATGGGGCTGATCTCGGTCCCGCTGTTGATCATGCACGGCACCGGAGACACCATCACCGATCCGGAAGGGAGCCGCGAGCTGTACAGCCGGGCGCGCACCAAGGACAAGAAGCTGACGCTGTATCCCGGCCTCTACCACGACCTGCTGCACGAGCCGGAGCACGATCAGGTCGCCGAGGATATCTATGTCTGGGTGCGCAAGCATGCCGAGCAGGCTAGGAGGCCGCCGGCGCCGCTGGTCGCCCCGGGGCTCCCACCGGCCGCCGGCACGCAGCAGAAGAAGCCGGCCGCAGACGCGAAGCGGAAGATCCAGCTCTAGGCGAAAGCCCGGTCGCCATCGCAACGGCGCAGGTCGCCCAACAAATGATCGCCGACCAGTCCGGTCGCGCCGGCAAGTAGCACCGTCTGGGCAGCCGGGGGAGTCACCGGACCGTAGTCTCCTTGGAGCGGTCCAGCGCCTCGCGGATCGCGCGCAGGAGAGTGTCGGGCTCGTACGGCTTGGGTACGAGCGTGACCCCGGCCGCCCCTCCCGAGGCGAGCGCGTTCGAATACCCGCTCGTGACGATGACCGGGATCTGTGGCCGGAGCTCGCGGATCGCCGCCGCGGCCTCGCTGCCGCTCTTGCGTGGCATCACGCTGTCGAGCAGCACCAGCTTCACCGTGTCGGGCTCCGCCGCGAATAGCTCGATCGCGCGCGCGCCGTCCTCGGCTTCCAGCACGCGGTAGCCCGCGTCGATCAGGAAGCGCACGACCACCGCCCGCACCAGTGGCTCGTCCTCGGCGACCAGCACTGTTTCGGTTCCGCCCAGCGCCGGCGGCGGCCGCCGGGCAGGCACTTCGCGCGCGTCGGCAGCGGCCACGGGCAGATAGACGCGAAACGTGGTGCCGCGATCGAGCTCGCTGTCGACCTGGAGGAACCCACCGTGTTGCTCGACGATGCCGTACGCGGTGGCCAGGCCGAGCCCCGTTCCCTGCTCCTTGGTCGTGAAGAACGGATCGAATACGCGGTCCAGCACGTGCGGCGGAATGCCGACCCCGGTGTCGGACACGGAGATCACGACATAGCGCCCGGCGCGCACTGACGTATGACGCTCGCTCAGCGTCGCGTCAGGCTCGACCAGCGCGGTCTGCAGTACCAGGCGCCCGCCGCGCGGCATGGCGTCACGCGCGTTGATGCACAGGTTGGTGATCACTTGCTCGATCTGCCCGCGATCACCCAGTACATGTGGAGCCCCGGGCGCGCACAGCAACGCGATCTCGATGCTCTCGGGCAACAGGCGCTGCAACAGCTTCACGGTGTCGGCCAGCAGGCCGTGGACTGCGAGCGGGGTCATCTGTATCTGCTGGCGCCGCGCGAAGGCGAGGAGCTGCCGCGTCAAGTCCGCCGCCCGCTGACTTGCTTCGAGCGCATCGTCGACGTACCCACGCTGCCGTTCGGGTGTCGATGCCCGCTGCGCGAGCTGCATGTTGCCCATGATCGCGACCAGCAGGTTGTTGAAATCGTGCGCTACGCCGCCCGCGAGCTGTCCGATGGCCTCCAGCTTTTGCGCGCGCCGTTGCTGCGCCTCGCTGTCTTTCTGTCGGGTGATGTCGATGACGCCGCCGATGATGTCCGCGGTCTCGCCTGGAGCCTCGTGGACCGCCTTGCCCATGAGCAAGACCCAGCGCTCGCGCCCGTCGGGTGCAACGATCCGGCACTGCACGGCGTACTGCTGACCGCTGGCAATGGCTCCTTGCACGTGGGTTCGCACCAAGTCCTGATCTTGCGGGTGCACGCGCTCGAAGAACTCCTTGGATGTGAGATCCGGAGCCTCAGGAAACGCGAACATCCGGCGCGTCACTTCGTCGCACGTGCACCGGTCGGTGGTCGTATTCAAAGACCACTGGCCCATGCCCGCTGCGTCGACCGCCAGCCGGAGCTGCTGATCCTTGAGCGCCAGGGCTTCCTCGGCGTTCTTGCGCGCCGTGATGTTCGTACCGATGGACAAGATGTAGGTGACGCGTCCCTCGTGCCGGATCGGCGCCAGCCGCGTTTGCCACCAGTAGTCACGGACGCTGCGGACCGTCACGTTCTGCGGCTCGCCGGTCGTGATCGCCCGGTTGAACGCGTCCATCCAGGTCGCACGGTGCCCGTCGGGCAGGAAGTCCTGCGCGTACTTGCCGATCACCTTGTCTGCGGTGGTCGACGGCGCGGTCCAGCTCACGTAGAGCATCTTGCCGTCGGTATCTATGATGCTGATGACGTCTGGCGAGTTCGCGAGGATCTGGGCCAGCCACTGCGCCCGATCGACGTCGAGATTTGTTGTTCGATCCGAATGATCACGAACCATGGTCCCCCGCGCGGATCATCGCACAAGCCGCCGCCTCGCGCCCGGCCGCGAGGCGACTGCGAGGCCCGTTTCCGTTGACACTGTGTGGGTTTTGCCCTAAACCACGAGCTTCGCCCGCGGGAGTAACTCAGTGGTAGAGTGCAACCTTGCCAAGGTTGACGTCGAGGGTTCAAGTCCCTTCTCCCGCTCTCCAAAACTAGCTGAAGTTCCGCGCGCTTGCCGGGCACCTGTCACCAGACCTGTCACCAACGCCTCCGGCGCTCCGTCGAGGACCTCGCGGGCTCCGGCGGTCGCCACCGCCGGCACGGGCTCGCGGCGGACGTTGATCTTGAGCTTCGCCACTTCCTCGCAGAGCGGGTTCCAGAGCAAGGTCGTGTAGTCGTCCATCTGGTCCTCCCGCGGGCGGCTGTGCGTGACCCACTTGAGGATGTCCTTGCGCGCGCCGTCCGAGAGGCACAGCGAGATGAAGGTCCGGCGGGTGTCGTGCTGCCGGCGCGGCCGGTACCCGAGCAGCTTCAGATCCTTGCGCAGCCGGCGGCGCATCTTCTGGACGTCGAGGTGCTGGCCGTCCTCGGGGAACGGCACGATCAGATCGTCCTCGGTGGGCGGCCGCCCCATGATCTGCTGCCAGCCGCCGAGCTTCCACTCGGCGAGGATCGCCGCCAGCGTCGCATGGACCGGCACGTCGCGGGTGTGGCCAGTCTTGGTCTCCTTCTCGCGCTTGGTCTTGCTCTGCCAGCTCGTGGCGACGACCAGCCGGCCGAGCGGCGTCGCATCCGGCTGGTAGTGCCTCCACCGTCTCGCGGCGCCCTCACCGAAGCGCTCGCCGGTAAGGAACAGCAGCCCCCAGAAGACGCGGCGCCAGAGCGGGATCCGATCGTCCGAGATCAGAGCCTCGACTTCGGGGCGGGTGTAGATGGCACCCGAGCGCCACTCGGGATTCTTGTCTGTCTTCGCGGGTAGCTCGTCCCGGTCGATGTTGCACGGGTTCGCGAGGATCAGCTCTCGGGTGACGGCCTTCTCGAACATCGTGTGGGCGGTGAAGTAGATGTGCCTGACCGTGCGAGGGGCGAGCTTCTTGCGTTTGATGGCCGCGACCATTTCCGAGATTTGGCCGACTCGGACCTGGTCGAGCCTCATGTGGCCGATCGCTGGAAAGACATAGTCGCGCAGCCGCGCCTCGTACTGGTCCGCCGAGTAGATCCCTTTTTCGCGCTGGAGCTTGATCCAGGACTCGCCCCACTTGCGCACGGTCAACGGGCCGTCCGCGGAGACCTTTTTTCCGGCCTCGACCAGGTTCTCGATCCGCCGGAGGAGAGCCTTCGCATCCTTTTCCTGGCCGAGCTTGAACCCGGAAGGCTTGAAGCGGATCTCGCCCGTCTCGTCCTTGAACTTCAGCCAGAGGGATTTATGCCTTGCGTAAACGCAACCCATATCGGGCTCCTTTGCTTTGACGCGTGCAGTTGCCGACCTATTCACCTGCCCAAGAGATGCCGGGCGCGCTCGTCCAGGCTGATCGTGGGCGAAGCCCGCCCCTCCCGGGCCATGTACGCGTGGATGTCGGAGACCTTTACCCGCGGCTGGCTCTCGACCGAGTAGCGGCCGAGCTTGCCCTCCCTCATCAGCTTGCGGACGGTGGCCGGGTGCGCGTCCATGATCCTCGCGGCTCTCTTGATGGTCACGAAGACGGCCGCCGCCTGCCGCCTGTCGTCCTGTTCGAGGACCGATCTCACTTCAGCGACGATCTTCGGCAAGCTCCTCTCCAGGATCGTGGGGACAACCTCATCAACCACCTCCCGGGCCGCGTCTCGGAGCAGGCCACGGAACGCGTCAAGAGCTGATATGAACGGTGCGGGCGCGTGGCTTACCGCGTGGTGAATCCGAGAAGGTGATGAAGGCGAGCCGTCCCGCTCATCGTTCGCGTCGTGGCGAGGGCTCTCGACGTCCCTGGCCTCGGGTGCGAGGCCGGCACCGTCCAGGTCTGACCATGCGTCGAGCTTCGCCAGCTCCGACCTGCGGACAACGACACCACAGATCGCGAAGGCAACGAGATTGCACTCGATGATGAGCCGTCGAGCATGAAGCCGGTTTCGGACGACCATCACCTCGTCGCGGCCCATTCGGGATCGGCCCTCGACGCGGCTGAGCCGCGCCAGGATCCGATCGCGGTAATGCCAGAGTCTCTTCGCTTCGTCGAATGGATCGTCCTCTGCCCGCAGAGCCGATGCAGTCGGGACCTTGGTGTCGACGCGCCGCCAGACGTACCCGGGGCCAGGGACGTTCGTCGTTACCACCGGCGTCGCTCCGGCCAACGGAGTGTCCCCCATGGCGGGAACTCGATGCACGCATCGGGATCGTAGTAGGTGCGCTCGGTCTCGAAACCATCGTCGTCGACCACGATGCCATCTGCCGGCCGCCCAGAGACCGGCACGGTGAAGTAGAGGACAACGGTCGGCTCGCGTCCCTCTGGCGTGGTCGCGAGCGCGCACTCGTAGCGGGCCGACATCCATCTCCCGTCGGCGAGCAGCAGCTCAAGCCCGGTCCCGCAGTGAACAGGCTCGCCGTCGAGGTAGTGGCGCAGGCCACTCGGCTCGCGGCGGAGTTCCAGATTTCCGCGACGGGCGATGAGGGTCGCTCCGATCCGCCGAGGTGGTCGCGGGACACTCGGCGAGTGGCCGCGGTCGTTACTACACGGGGCCCGACGCATCGTTTGTCCGGGGAATGGAACTCTGCTCGTCGTCATCAATCAACTCCTTGGGAGGTACTTGCCCGACGCTGGTCCAACGGACCATCACCGCCGAGGCGAACGTCTTCGGCGAACCCACCCATTTCCAACTGGCGCCACCGTCATCGGCGCGCCGAACAGAACCGGCACCCCCTTCATGAGGGAGTCACATCCGTCGTAGCTCCCCAACTCGGTGGCGAACGCCTGCCGTCTGGGCCTGATCCGATCCGGTAGACAGGTTTCCTATTGGGTATTCGTACATGATCCGTGCAGGTAGAAACAAGGAGCTGATGAGCGCCGGGGGTAGTTGGATTCTCCAGCCGGGAGCACCCCCCGGAGGCCCCGCCGGCCAGAGGCGTCCGGTCCGGTCAGCGACGCCGCCGCCGAGGGCGAGCGCCGAGCGCCGCGAAAAGCTCGCCGAAGGTCTGGCGCTCCTCCGGGGAGGGCGGTCGGACGCGAGGTGGCGAGGAGGGACGCGAGGAGGCGGTGGCCCACTCGTCCACGCAGCGGCGGAGTGCTTCGGACAGGCCGATGTCCTCCCGACGAGCACGCGCCTCGAGAATGCGTAGCTGGCGGCTGGAGAGCCGGACGGCCATCAGCGTTCCCTTCGGGTCCCGCGTCGGTCGACCGCCGGCCATGAGTTTTGTTATACATAACTCCTCCCCGTCCGCCAAGAGCGGTCATGCCGCTGCCTTCACGATGACTTGCTCGCGATGGCGGCGCTCGAAATCCGCGGGTGAGACGTAGCCGATGGACGAGTGGATCCGGCGCTGGTTGTAGAAGACCTCGATGTAGTCGAACGTCTTCTCCTTGGCCTCCGCATAGCTCTCGAAGCGCTCGCCGAGCTCGAACTTGAACGTCGAGAACCAGCTCTCCATCGCGGCGTTGTCGTAGCAGTTCCCCCGCCCGCTCATGCTGCAGACGATGCCATTGGTCTCCAGCCGCTTCTGGTAATCCTCGCTGGCGTAAGGGCTGCCCCGGTCCGAGTGGTGCAGCAGTCCCTCGTTCGGAAAGCGCCGCCGCACGGCCATCTCCAACGCTTTGATCGCGAGGTAACGGTCATTCACCGCGGAGAGCGCCCATCCGACGGCGAACCGCGAGAACAGGTCAATGATCACCGCCAGGAACAGCCGCCCGCTCTCCCCGATGCGTAGCTCGGTCGTGTCACCGACCCAGCGCTGGTTGGGTACGTCGGCCTCGAATCGACGAGCCAGCAGGTTGGGTGCCACCGGCTGGTCGTGGTCGCTCATCGTGGTGCACTTGAAGCGGCGCCGCTTGCGCGCCACGAGCCCCTGCTCCTGCATCAACCGGATCACGCGCTTGCGGCTCACCTGCTCACCCTGCGCGGCGAGGTCCCGGTGAATGCGCGGGCTGCCGTAGGTCTTGCGGCTACGCTCGAACGACTCGCGCACCTTAACCACGAGCTGCTGGTCGCGACGAGCCCGCTCCGAATCCGGGCGGGTACGCCACGCGTAGAAACCCGTTCGCGACACCCCGAGCGCCCGGCACGCCACCGAGATCTTGCAGGTCGCCTTCTCCGCTTGGACGAGCTCGAACTTCACCTGCTCTCCTTCGCGAAGAAGGCCGCCGCTTTTTTTAACAGATCTCTCTCCATCCGCAGCTCGCGGATTTCTCGGCGCAGCTTAACCAGCTCGGCGCGCTCCTCGGTGGTCAAGCCAGTCTTCCCCTTACTCCGATCAGCGCGTGCGTGCTTGACCCACGTGCCCAGCGCCGACCCCGTCAGGTCCAGGTTGCGGGCAACCTCTGCGATGGTCTTGCCCTCGTCCAGAACCAGCCGAACCGCCCCTTCTTTGAACTCGTCCGTGAAGCTACGTCGTGGTCGTTTTCGCTTCGCGCCATTCGACATGCGGGCCATCGTATCCGCCTTTCGTCAGGTGTCTGCGAAAGCGGATCAAGCCCATCGCCTCTCTCGGTGCTCATCGGACCCTCCGGCCTGGCAGTGCGGGCCGGGCCTCGGTCCGGGAGCGGGCGATGAACGCTTCGAGGTCCGTGCGAGCCACGAGTCGGCGTCGGCCGAGCTTGACGCTCGCCAACCGTCGTTCATGAACCCAGCTCCGCACCGTGCCCAGCGCCATTCCGGTCTCGGCGGCCACCTCGGCGAGTCTTAGGAACCTGCGCATGCCGCTGTTATCCAGCAGCAGCCGGTCGGTGGTCGAGGATAGGACCGTATGTGATCCTATGGGACCGACGACTCGCTGGTGCTCTTATCTACCTCAGCACCCAGACAGGGTGCGTGGGAGGCGTTCGACGCCGTCGCTCCAGCAGCGCTGGAACGAATCCCTGGAAATCGCGAAGCGGCGACTTGGCCCTCGCGTCTTGGTATTGCTCACGGAGATTGTGCGGATCGCGTTGGCTTTCGGCGAGTCTGCTGTCGTCGGCCCAGGTCATCTCCAAGAGGTCGCTCAGGAGGTCGAAGATCCCTCGCGCGGCCTGGTCACCCAGCCTGGTCTTGTTGGGGACGTCACATTCGCGCAGAACGCCTACCGCGATTACCAGGAAGTCACGGTAGTTCTTGCGGCCCCCGTCGATTCGACTTCGACGGGCCAGCGCTGGGACTCGGGGATCTTCTGGCTTCGGATCGGGCCAGGGGCTCACTGCGACCACGTGGTCGTCGTCAGGCCCCTCGGTGATGTAGGTGCCTGGTTGCGAAACACGTAGGTAGCTGTCGACAACGAATTCTCGCGCCTCCTTCATCCTGGACTCTAACTCGACGATGAGGTCAAGGCATCGCTGGTCGAAATCACAACTGGCGAGAGCTTTTTTCAGGGCGTCGAGTGGCCGGCAGGCGTGCCTCCACGCTGCCCGCAGATCGTGGCGCATGGGTGAACAGAGGTGGACGGCAGTGACGATGGGCTCGACGGCGGCCTTTGGCATCCCGCGGATTGTCGCGACGATATCGAGCAGGTCCGCATCGTCGAGGCGGTGCCACTCTCCCCTCGTGGATTCGCGCGGGCGTCGACGTACTCGCTTTCGCTGGGTGGCTTTGGTTCCATTGCGGGCTCGTCCTGCCACGGCGCTTACGATACGCCGCTGCGGCGGCTCGTCCGATCTTCTTTCCCGCCGCACTCCGGGGCGTCTGCGTCGAGGGCCTCGCCCGCCAAGGTGTCGCGATCGATCTGTGCGGCCTCCTCCCGCTCCTCCCCGGTCAGCTCGGCGCCTGCGAGCTTCTCGATCTCGACGCGGACGGCCTGCTCGACCTCGCGGTTGATGTATGCCCGCAGTGCGCGGAGAAATCCCGCCGATGTCGGTGGATCTTCGCTCCAGGCAACAAGACTCCGTACCTGCGCGAACGTCCGAGGTGTCATGAACCATCCGGGCTGGGCGCGGACGTAGGCGTGCCAGAGATAGCGCGCTGCCTCGAAGTCGACGCGCATCTCCACGACGGCGTCGAGCTGGCCCTTGCCTGCGCGGAAGATCTCGACCGACCGTGCGCACAGAGCGGCATCGCATGCTGCCGGCGGGGGCGGGATTGGCTCGCGGTCGCTGACGTCGTCCTCGATCATTGAGGACGTGCGGATTCCCGTGCGGGGTTGGCTCGGTGAGCGGGGGGGCGGCCCGCGAGTGAGGGCGCCTCGCCGGAGGTCACGTTCTGCCTGGACCCGAGCGGCTTCTTCAGCGACTTCATTCGGGTGGAATCTCAGTTTTCCAGCGACCTTCACGGGGTGGAGGTGCCGTTCCTTCACCCGCAACCGGATCGTCGAACAAGCTACTCCGAGGCAGGCGGCCACTTCGTGGGTCGTTAGTAGGTTGGCCATGCCGGGAGCGTCATTCTCGGCGGCGCTTGTTTCTGCGCCGATTCGAGCTGGGGTGGAGCCATCGTCAGCGAGCTGAAACAGCGTCCGCCTTTCCAGGGTCGTCATCCTTTCTCCGTAAATCTGCTTCGCCATCAGGCCCCTCTCACACGGCAACCGTTTCGGGGAAAGCCTCAAGAGAGGTGCATCGTCGGTCAGCCGCCCGCGCTCTTGGGGCAGCCCCGACTACCAAAGGTCGCCTCCGTCCCACCGACTGACAGGGGACCGCCCGGGCATCCGTCTCCACTGCTGGGCGGTCCGGGCGTGAGCGTCACGTCTTCGGCGCCGGGGATCCGCGGTCGCGGTGCCCCTGCGGGGACTACAACCACGTCGGAACTCAGGTCAATCGCCGGCCCGCCCGGTAGCAAGCGGGCCCCCTCGTTGGTAACGGTCGCTGCGCGCTGCTCCGAGGACCACCATGGTGTCCAAGGGGACGGAGCTGGTGGCGCGAGAGGGGCTCCCGGAGCAGGCATGGCACGGCTGAACGTGACTGCCGTCCCATCGTTCCGCACGGGTTCTGGCGGGGCCGCCGCCCTTCCCGGTGCCGCTGCGGCACGGAAGAAGATCGCACAGCTCTGATCGTTGCTGATCGGAGGTGGTGCGGGGACGAAAGATCGGCTGCCGTCGTTGACCTGGACGGGCTCGCCGGCTTTCGGCGGCCATGCGAGTCCGTCCAAGATCTCGGGGACAGGCGGGACGGCGATGAAAACTTCAGCCATGATCGTTCTCCGAGGGGTAAGGCCAGATGACCATGAGCTTAGCCGACAACGAGGGGTGCGGCAAGGACAAGGCTCTGTAATCATTATCGAAATTCGATACTGCGACACGGCAAGTGCTCGCAACAACGGCCGAAATCAGCGTGCCCCGCTCGCTGCGGGGAGCCAGGACCCGACCGTGGACGTTGGCACCCCATCGGAATTCAGAGCTGGTCGGTCCCCGCTACTCCGGGGCCTGACCAGTCTGGGCACCCCTATTGGTCGTGCGGTAGTCCTCGGTCGAGGACTTCTTCGGCGACTTGGGAGAGGCTCCTATTCGCTCGGGCGGCAGCTAGTCGTAGACGCAGAGCCACCCCAGGCGAGACATACACCGTGACTCTTTCCTGACCCTTCCCAGGTTCGTCCTTCGCCTTGGGCTTGTTCTTGTTCTGCGGCATCGCCGCGAAGAGTACCACGTGGGTAGTTAGAAGAAACATAGCGATATCGCGTATATAGACATAAATATCTTAATGCCTATATCACTAAGTACCTTTATTGCTTATTCTCTTGTTGCGCGAGATGAGACAAGGCCGCGGGAAGTTGCAGAAGGGAGGGCAACTGCACACGGCCGTCGCACGCGAAACCCGCCACGCCTTCGACGCGTTCGCGAGAATGCACGAGACCTGGCAAGCACTCCCCCGGCGTCTCCACAGCGACCCGGGGTTGTGGTTCAGGGAGCTGCACCTGCGGCTCGTGTTCACGAGCGCCGGCGTGGCGGCCCGCGCGCGCCAGCTCCTCGCGCGGCATGACCGCGGCGCCAGGCGCGACGGCGCCGCCCTCACGGCGCGCGTCCCGTTCGCCCTGGCCTGCGCGGTCTTGGCGACCGTCGGCCTGCGGTTTCGTTCGTTCGAGCGCGCGCGGAGGGTCAGGCGGTGACCGAGATGATCTATACTGCCTTCTGCTACGAGCCAGTAGACCGGAGCGGTCTGCCAGCACGGCGTCTCCTCTCCAACGAGGGAGCGGGCTGTTCGTCGATGGCAAAAGACTCGCTCCACGTCGCGCTCGAACGACAGGCCCGCATCGAGCCCGACCGCGAGGCCGGCCGGTGAGCGACGCCCGCCAGGACACCGAGGCCGAGCTGCGGCGCCTGGCGCCGGCGATCGCTCGTGCGCTCGGCGCCGGCTGGTGCGCCAGAGAGAAGCATACCCGCTATCAGGAGCTGGCCGGCCCTGACGGCCTGCTCGTCTGGCTCGCGGCGACGCACCCCGACGCCCGCAAGGGCCGCGTGGTGGTGCGAGGCTCGCTGCCGTTGCGCACTCGCCACGGCCAGATACTTCTGGACCACGGGATCTCGAACCCCCAGATCACGGTGGCGATCGCTCGCGGCGCCGACGCTGTTGCCCGCGAGATCAAGCGGCGCCTCTTGCCGGGCTACAAGCGGGCAGTCTCAAAGGCGCAGGCGCGCATTGTGCTCGTCGAGGACGAGCACGACCAGATCCGAACGCTGGCAAAGCGGTTCGGGGCGATCTGCGGGGTGAAGGTCAAGACCGACGACGTGCGGTTCTACCTCCCGGATGAGCTGGCTTCGTACGGCTCGGTGACGTGTCAGGGCGATCGAGTCCGCATCGAGGGGACGTTCTCCGTCGCGCAAGGCGAGGAGATCCTACGGGCGCTGGTGGCGCTCGCGAAGCGGGGAAGGGTCTAATGAGCGGCCGAAGAACGAAGGGCACGCCCGTCGACGCTACATACAAGTCCCAGCCGAGGCCGGCCTTCCGGCGGCTCATCTCGGCAATCGCCGGCGCCATCGGCGAGGGCTGGCACGTAAGAACGATCAACGCGTGGGACGCAGAGCTGCGGCGCCATGACGAAAAACTCTTTGTCCGGCTCTCCTGCTCGGTCGTCATGGAGGGCAGGCAAGAGATCCACCGAGAGCGCCTGGTGATCCGCTCGTCTTCCTCGCCAGGGCTCCAGCTCTCGGCTGCCGTCCACCGCGGAGCGCGAATCATCGCACGAGACATCGGACGACGGCTCCTGATCAAACGAGGTGACAGGTGAACGGGGCAAGTGAGGGGAGGCAGAGCCTCGGGACACTCAAGGGTCTCGCGGAGTGCGCCCTGACGCTGCGCCAGCTCTATAGCGTCTCTCCGTGTCCCGAGACGCTCGACCTCCTCGCCGAGCGGATGCAGGAGCTTCGGGCGCTCGACGTCCTCCAGGTCTTCGGAGCCTCGACTGCCGCCATGCGCGAGGAGCTGCTCCAGTCGCACACTCTCCTCCGGTGGGCCGACTCCGGGCTGCCGGCGTTCGACCTCACGCACGGCCTCGCGGCGGCACTGCTACTCACGGATCCTAGCGACGTCGCCGCCGAGCTGGTGCGGCTGCCGTTCTCGACGTTCGCTGTGCGCATGCCGTCGGGTTTCTGGGTCCTCGATGGCCGCGACGGGGAGCGCGTCGAGGCGAGCCTGTGCATGGTCCACACGTACCGGGCCCCCACGTCGAGGTCGCCGGAACAGCCGCAGCCGCTCATGTGCACGCGCATCATCGGCCGGAACGGCAGCACGTCGACCTGGGAGATCCGGGAGCCGCTCCCGACGGCGGGGCGCATCGGCGACTGGCTGGACGACGAAGTGCCGCCGGTCATCGACCCCACTGGCGTGGTCGTGCCGCCGGACGAAGAGGATAGGCGCCTCTCGATTTCGTTCCGCCGCCTGCTGGTGAACCTGTGCCTATACATCGCCGCCCACGGCCGCGGTGAGAAGCTCGGTACCCGCAGGCCCGGCCGTCGGTGTCCAGACGCCAGACACCAACCGGTAGGCCCCGATGTCTGGATCCTGGATCGCGGCGTGAAGCTCGACCCCGAGCTGGTGGAGTCGGCCCAGGCGTGGACGGACGCGCACGACGGGCGCCGCGGGACGGGCGAAGCCTGGCGGCTGCGGGCGCGGTTCACGGTCCGGGGCCACTGGCGCAACGTCGCGCACGGGCCGCGCCTCAGCCTGCACCGGCTCCAATGGATCTCTCCGTTCTGGAAGGGCGTGGGGCCGACTTTCGCGCACGTCTACAAACCCGAGGGAGGCGTCCGATGACCCGGTTGTCGGCGAATCCTCTGGACGCCGGAGGGAGTGCGGCCCAGTGAGGCGCCACCGGACAAGCCACTTCCTGCTCTGGCAGATGGTAGATCTGCCAGCGGGTGTGCGTATGCAGGTCGACCTTGGCCGCTGCGCCCTCGTTCCGACGGCTGCCTGCGATCGGAAATACACGGCGATGAGTGATCTACTCGGCGACTCCAAGCGATGGCGTCGGATCCGGTGCAGAGATTGCCGGCGGCAGGCGCGCAAGAATCTGCGGACGCGAATGGCCTTCTCGTCGTCGAGTGAACTTTCTCGACTCATCGAGGGGGCGCTCCCCCGAAAGCGCGAGAGGGAGCTGGCGCTCTTGGGTACTTATCGAATGATCTTCGGCCGTGGGGCAGACGGACGTTGGATTGTGAGGGCTCCGGCGGTGTCAGGGGCGCGCGCCCAGGGGC
>Ga0187893_10009533_pt1 | contig 14893 bp, 16 predicted proteins | sample MA1701074metaG_FD_139574 | JGI IMG/M metagenome (GOLD analysis project Ga0187893, IMG submission 139574) | White microbial mat communities from a basaltic lava cave in the Kipuka Kanohina Cave System on the Island of Hawaii, USA - MA170107-4 metaG ...
CATCGCCCGCCGCGGCGTCCAGGTGCTGGCGACCGCGCACGGCCGATCCTTGCAGGACGTACTATTCAACCCAGCCCTGGCGGACCTGGTGGGCGGGCTCTATTGCGCCGATGGGACTGGCAAGCGCCCGCGGTGGATGCGGGCCGGCCTGCCGGTGGTGGGGGCCGTGGTGGAACTCCTTGGCCCCGAGTCGTTTGTCCTCCACCGCGACGTGGCGGCCAGCTGCGATCGGATCCTGGCGAGCCTTGAGGCGGAGGAATGATCTACAGCGGTTCCTCGATGGCGCATCTGTTGACTCTCCGCGATCTGTCCCGACGGCAACAGAGTCAGACATTCTCAGGTGAAGGAGGTGGTGGCTGAGGGGGAGTGGGGAAGTGTCAAGTGCATACGGTGACCGGCTTCAGGCTCAGGAGGCGTCTGTTAAGCCTACTGAGCCAGGCCAAGCAGAAGACGGGTTCGCGTTGGGCAAGGGCGAACCGATCGTCGACGAGCTGCAGCCGGGTTTGTACTACCGGATGCAGCCGGACGCGCGCGGCGGGATCGTGGTCACGGAAGTTCTTCGCCGCCGAGCTGCGGACGGCCGGCGCGTGGTGCTCAGTCGCTACGTGTCCGGCTCCAGACGCCACGGACGCTCGTGTACCTGCGGCCTGTGGCGGAGAGCGGGGACCTGCTACCACGTCGACAGCGTGGAGTGGGCCTTCGCCGAAGTCGCCCGAGCGAGGCCGTTGCCGCTGTCCGTCCGAGAGGAGAACCGACACCTCTACGTCTGCGGCGCATGCGGTGGCGACGCCTCAACCGGCTGGCAGCGCGGGGCGAGGCTCCTCTGTCCATCGTGTCTAGAGGAGCGGCGACTGCGCGAGCGGCCGGCGGTCGAACGGCAGCGTGAGAGGGAGTTTTGCGCCCGATGCGGGATACTGGTCACGGGCTTGGTGGATCTGGTCGGGGCACAGTACTGCACAGCGTGCGCCGAGGAAGTCAGTGTGTATCTGCCCAGGTTCGTGTCGCAGTTGTACCGGAAGATCGAGGCGTGTGAGCAGTTCTCGCGGCGCTGCCTTCGGCTCACAGGGCGGCGGAGTCAGGAGGCAGATCTGTATGCCTCCGACCTGTGGCGCGTGCTGGCCAAGGTCCGCCCGCAAGCTGCTGGGCAGTTGAAGCGTCAACTGCTCAGACGTCTGGAAGCTCGCAAGCAAGGCCCGCCGGTTGCCACCCCTGGACGGCCAATGGGGGAGGTGACGCCGGTGGCGTTCGAGGGCGTGCCTGCAGCACCCTAATGCTGCAGAGAATCTACTGCCGCCACCTCTACTCCCAGCGGAGGGCTGGACCCAGTCCAGTCCCTCACCGGGAGTGGAGACTCGACGCTCCGGCCCGCCTTCCCCACCACCTTTCTTGACGATGCCCGTCCGTGTGACACCCCGAGACCACAGCCTGCTCCTCGAGCTGAAGGAACACGGCGCGGCGCTGGCCGAGGATTTGCGCCGCTGGTTTCCGTCATCGTCGGCCTTGCGCATGCGCCTGTTGCAACTTGTGCGTGCCGGACATGTTGAGGTCGTCGGCCGACATGGAGGCCAACGGATCTTCGCACTGGGACCCAGAGGCAAGCGCTACCTGGGCGTCCGCTCGAATTGGCGTACGCGCCCGCAAGAAGCTCTCCGCCAAGTGGTGTGGCGGCGGTGCCATGCGCAGCTTCTGGGTGAGGGGTATCGTCGGGTAGGTTCCTGGCACGGCGGATTGGTGTTGTATTGGAAAGCCCCAGGCCCAGCACTGGCCGTGCAAGTTTTCACTGCGGGACCCTCCGCCCGCCATATCCGCGAACTCTCCAGGCAGCACCGTCTTGCGCTTGTCCGTGAAGGGGTAGTCCTGCGCGTGTTTGGTCCTCAGACGCAGAAACTTGCGACCTGTTCTCCATTGATCTCGTTGAGAACCCTCCCCAGCTCATGACGAGACGTCCGCAGGCGTCTCAGGCGCTCATCGCGATTCTATATCTCACGGCTTAGTGATTCCGGCCGTTTGACCGAGTGCTGCACCTGCAGATACCGTGGATTTCTGTTTAGGCTAATCAGGAGGAGTTGATCGACGCGGCTCGATTGCTACCGCTGACAGTCCGACCACTCATCGCGGCGTAAGGGTAGAGGGTTGGAGTGCCTCATGAAGAAATGAACGAGCCGGTAGTCCTAGGCTTCCTACTTGGAGCGGGTGACGCACCGTGATTCGGGCTATTGACCTCTTTTGCGGAGCTGGAGGGAGCAGCGGTGGGGCACGGGCGGCCGGCGTCCGGATTGTCGCGGGCTTCGACAGGTGGGAGCTAGCCCTCCGAATCTTCAAAGATAACTTTCCAAAAGCGCGAACCTACTCAGGCAAGATCCAGCAGATTCCAGCGAAGAAGGTTGCCGCCAAGATACGTAAGGTTCAAATGATCCTGGCCTCTCCGGAGTGCATCGGCCACACGCACGCAAGAGGCGCAATTCGACACGCAGAAGACACCCGGCTTACTGCCTTTGAGGTAATACGATTCGCCCGGGTGCTGAAGTCTAGGTGGGTTGTGATCGAGAACGTCGCCAACATGAAGTCGTGGCGGAGGTATGAGGCGTTTATTGCTGCGCTGAAACGGCTGGGCTACCACGTAAGGCAGCAAACTCTTAACTCTGCGGAATTTGGTGTCCCACAGTCCAGGAAGCGGCTTTTCATCATGTGCGACCGCGAGCGGATGCCCCCCAAAATCGACGTCCAGGCGGTCCGGGGGACACCGAAGCGGCGCGGGTCTTGCTCCACGAGGCGGAGCAGCAGGTGTTCCCAGGTGGGAGTGACCTTGCGCGGGCGCCCTGGTCGCGGACGGTTGCGCAGTCCGAGGAGGCTCTCGGCGTCGTACCGGTGAATCGTCCGACGGACCGTCGCCGGGTCGACCCGGACGAGGGCGGCAATGGCTGGAGGCGTCAGGCCCTGGTGCGACAGCAAGATGATGTGAGCGCGCGTCCGCTCGGCGGGAACCGGTGTCCGTCGATAGTCGGCCTCCAGCGCCGCCACCTGACCAGCCGAGAGCGGACCGACATGCAGCGGGGGCCGCATGGCATCCCTCCACTTCTCGGCGCAGGTGATCTCGTCCTATGAGTAGCACGGCATCCTTAAACATGCAACTCTTTCACGGGATTATTTAGGTGGCGGCCAGCCGCTTCATCCTATCTCCTTCGCGTGGTGTGTTGCCTTTCCTGTCAAAAGATCAATTCACCACGCTGGATGCTGCTCCCTTACATTTCAACTATCCTCGGGACACCCTCTGCCGGGTTAAGGCTCACAGATAAATATCCCTACTGTGCCGAAGGCGGTCTGCAACCGCCTTACAGTGACCACTGTGCGAAACGATTGAGCAAGTTGTTGTTCAAACCCGCTGTTTCGATGGGGATTCGTCCTCTCAAATCCGTCCAACAATTGAGCAAGGTAGAATAGAAGAGACTGCGCGAGACCCTGCGGACGCGAGAAATCAGCCACAACGAACTTCCCGCTAGGTTCGAGCACGGCGCGGATTTTCTCAAGGGCTCGAGCTTTGTCAGATGGTGTGAGATGATGAAAGACCAAGGTTGAATAGATTCGATCGAATTTCATCTGGTCACCAAATTGAGTGATATCGACTACACCAAAGTGGATCTGTGCCTGCGCCTGTCTAGCGTTTTGTTCAGCGACTTGGATCACCCTTGGGTCGGCGTCAATCGCATGAATGCTTATCTGGGGTAAACGCTGTTTGATCTCGATTGCCAGCCTCCCCGACCCGCAACCAACTTCGAGCAGTCGGGATTGCGGATGGAGATCTAGGGCATTCACCACTAGTTTCCTTATGGACGCCGCCGCCGACCATCTCTCAACAAGGGGATCATAGAGAGTGGTGAGCCAATGAAATCTTAGTGCTGGGATGTATCTCCCCCTAGGCGACACGGAGACGCTCGCCTCCTGGGCTCGTTCGGCTCTTGTCTGGTACTCTAGGCTTCATTTGCGTGGAATTTGCGTCGAGGGTACAACAGGAAGAACAATGGGCAAGTGAAAGAAGCCGGGCGGCCCGATTTCAAGGGACGCGAGGTGGAGAACTCCGGAAGGGACGCCTTAGTTCGACTTCCCTTACCGTTCTCCACGGTGGACAAGTCCATCAGTGAGGCCCACAAGGGCAAGAAGCGCCAAGACAATCGCGTCTTGAAAGAGGTGATTTTGATCGAACCCTAGGATTCGACCCCCCATAGCTGGCGCCAGCCAAGCTCCAAGCAAGGCCAAGATCGACGCGACACCGGCTATACGCCCGAGTCTGACTGCAAGTCGGCCGTTGATCACTTCTTTGCTCCTTTCTATCCATTGGTTAACAATGCGGGATCTCTATAGTCTATACTCAGGACCCAGCGATTTCAAATCATGCTCTAGCGTCAGCCGCGCCAGCGAAATTCTCAACGCCGCCGCGCAATGGGCGGCACAATGAATGAATCATCCGGAGCACCCGTGTGAACGGTGATCGTATTGGAAGCAGGGTCCATCGTTACCAACACGCCTTCGACCATTACGATGGGATTGTTCGAGCTCCAAAGGTCGTTCGCCATGCGGGCCACGAATAGTCCTTCGGAAGCCCTCTTGCGGATATCGAGTATCAAAAGCCCTGCGGCTACGCTCACATGATTGATGCCCGTACTCCGAACCGTGCGACTTCGAACGGACTGAGCGTCGCGTTGCCATTCAACCCGGGATTTCCGTTTTGGCTTCCCGACTTGCGCTCAGTATACACTCTGATCACCTGCCATGAGAAGGTCCCAGCCCGGTGGTCCCCAGAAGAGCCCATTCTGCGCCTCGCGAGAACCCCAACACACGGAATGGCCGCACTGGCAGCCGATTTCTCTGACACCGCCCCCACGCCCGGCCCTGTGGCCGCCGAGGCGGTAGCAACGAAAGTGTCTGCTATCCCGCCGGTACCGACAGCGCCTGGCGATCAGCGCCCGGTTGATCGCGGCCAGCCCGGCGAGGTTCTCGTCCCGGGCCAAGAGCTCCGTCTCGAAGGAGTGCACCCGGGATGTCAGAGCGGCCCCACGCTCCCAGAGCTGCTCCGACCCTATCAGCCGGAAGGTCGGATCCTGGGAGAGCCGCTCCGCATCGTTCACATCCTCGTAACCCGCCAATCGGCGGTAGACCGATTGCCGGACCATCTTCGGCGAACGGGAACTGGGTATTCGTGCCCCGCGGATCAGTCAAGGCTGCGCGATGAGTTCGCTGAAGCCCAACCGTTCGTCCAGCTCGCGGACGAGGATCAGGCCGCCATCGGAGGTGACCCGCGACCCCTGGAACTCGACCTTCAACGCGGGGTTGAACGAGAGCTGAAAGGGCCGGTTTGGTGTCTCACCCACTGGGTATGCACCTCCACAGCGTCATCATCGCGTTCAAACCCGCACCAATAAGGACGTTCGACGCATTCCCGCGGTTTCCAGCAGATTAAAGTCAAATCGGAAATCCGGGTCAACTTGATCTCGACTAGATCCATTGGGAGCCCAATTGTTTCCAGCGTGATGTCTAGGTTAGGAGCCAGAGTCGTCGCATAACCTCTTCTCTTTTCATTTTTTCTCCCTCCCCCCGTGCCGTTTAGTAGCATCCCTTCCAAAGACATGATCTTTGGCCTATGTACAGACTGTCAATTTAACTACTTTAGATTTGCTCGCTCGTAAGCTTTCCATGCTTCCATCGGATGCTCTTCCTCATTCTCACGGCCCATACCGTAGAAAAGACGGTCATCCTCCTCGGGAGTGAGGGCCCAGAACTTGTACCGAAAGCGCACACCTCGTTCTATCGACACCCAACGGATCATGCGCTCCATCGGCAGCATGCCATCATGCGAGATGCCTGGCCTGAATCGACCTGCGCGTCCGACCTCCGTGATTCGGGCGACACCCCTCTCCACGAGGTCGTCCGCTAGCGCCCTCGCCTTTTCAGGCGGATCGATAGCCGCAGTTTGCGTGTCCTTGTCTACGAACGGCAGCGCTTCCCGAAGATTACGCACAGGATGGATGTATACTGTCCTGTTAAGCGGATGGTCCCTGATCACACATGGTCCGTCGGTCACAACGATTGTCCAGCCAGTGTGCTTTGGGGCCACGACCTTCCACCCCCTGAACCTAGCCTCCGCTCGCGCACGAGTCAAACTTGCCTTTTCATCTTCGGTGAGGGGCATCTTGGGAATACGCAGCAAGTTCCGCTCCAGCCAAAACCGCAAAGCCTCTACGTACGGCTCGGGATCACCTTCAAAGAAGGTCTCTTGCGGACTGAAACACGCCTGCTGATCATAAATGCTAACATCGTAGGCTGCCTTCATTGCGACATACCCGTAGTCCGGGACACCTGCTCCGATGAGATGTATGCTCTTCTTGGGCCCAAACTCCATGAACTCTACGCCGTACGGGATCTTGCGCTTGATCGCCTCGATTGACTCCCTCCTGCCCCAGGCACAGACAACGTCCGCCATCGCAAGACATTCGTCTTCCACGGGTGACCCGGGCTCCCAATACACGGCGGATATGGACTTCGTGATTGGATGACGGGCATCAAGCTCCAAGAAGCTATGAGCAAACAGAAGACTCGTTAGGATGTCCCTCTTTGGCAATTTTGCTATCGTCACATTCTTCGTGAGAACACTCCTTAGGATTGAAAAGAGGCCAACCATGGGGATGTTTCCCACCATAATATGCAGCACCTTACCCCGGGGTTCTGCGTGCCTATAGACAGTCTGCCGGGGGATCCACTCTTCCAGGTAGTATGCATTCTCTATCTCGCTCTCTAGCATGTCGTAGACCTTAACCCTCCTCATCGCGGACGAGAGAAGCCCTAGGTCGTAGTAGACGCTAGGACCGACATATTGCGTTGTTTCGCTCGCATACTTGATCGCTAGGTTTCTAAACTTAAAACCTTCATCAAGCCACAACTTCCCTAACTCGTTTATGAAGATGGCTATCTCGTCAATATGCAGGGAGCGAAGCTCTATGTTCGTGGTCGCTCTCATCCTCTCGATATCCTCTCTCTCGAGGGCGGGAACGTGAACCTCGAAGTCCGTTCCGTACCTCAAAACGACCCGATTGCCATCGGACACGTGTTTCAACTCACCACACACGACTATCGGCATCTCCACTCTCTCCATGACACTTCCTCCTAGCCCGAGGAACGGGCTGGCTGCATCTTCAGAGAAGCGCTTGAGTCAAGTGCAGAGGCTCTGGGCTGCACAGGTACGGACTCACCTTCCAAGTTGTTTCGTATCGTAACGGATCTTTCTATCCCTCGTTCGACGCGGTTGCGTCTCACGATTTCAGGGAAGCTAGGCGAAATGACATCGTCGCACTCAAGAGATTCTCCGAGTAGCTCCCGCTTCAGAATCACCACTGCGAGAGAGAGTGCGAGCCGAGCGGCGGAAGGATTGTTTTCTAACTTGTGCGAGGTATGCGGTAGAACATAGGCCTGGCGAGGTGCGGAGGAGGAAGAAGAGCGGAAAACTTCCTCCACGTCGTGAACCTCTGTCCAAGTATCAGCCTCGGCCAAGATCTCAACAACCGGAAAGGGACATGCTCGCAGGTCTTCCTTGGCAGATTCCAGGGAGAAGGCGTCGCGCTCGACAAGATCCACTAGGAAACGCCTACCTATCTCATAGCCCAGGACTTCTCGGCTATCCGGTAGGGGTTGCCCCCCCACGTAGTCGCCGATGAAATCCCTCCCTAGGATACGCGACAGGGTCGCGCGGAGATTGACAACGCCCACAAGAGACACCAAAGCACGGACATCCGAACGGTCCCTAAGTGCCCTCAGCGCAACCCGCGAGCCCAGACTGCTGCTGATCACACCCATCCTTGCCTCAGGGTACCAAGATCGAACACTTTCAATAACCGCTCTTAGGTCCTCTATTGCGGACGACAAAGTGAAATCAAAGATTCTTCCTTCGCTGATGCCCACGTGGTTTGAAAAGTCAAATCGGCAAGCACGAAATCCGTTGTAGCTCATGTACATGGATGTCACCAACAACTCGCGCATCGTCTTAGAATAGGGCGGCACAACGATTATCAAGGGTGTTTCAGGAGGAGTCGAACTGGCGGCTTCGAGCAGACAACTGATCTGGTACCCAGTTAGGTTCATGGTCTGCTTGAGTTCCAGCGCAGGTTCATCAAGCACTTCAGGCTACTCCTGACTCCTTTGTCTTTCGCGCAATTCGTGCCTTGCGTTCTACTGCCCGAGTCTCTTTGTCCAGTCTCAAGGCACAGCCGCGGTCTTCCACGACGGCCACGCGTCTGTGGAACTCCATCGTCGGTCCTGATCGCCCACAGCTGCACGGCTCCTTGGACACGGCACCGAAGTCGTCACTTAGTACGAAACCTGGATAGCTCGTGGGTAGTGCATCATAAAAGGCCAGCAGACCCGTATGACCTGATGTGACCGAATTCAACTGCTCTGGATCCAGGGCCTCAACGATGAGCCAGGGAGGTATGTGCTTGGCCCCGTACTCGCACTCGAAAATGACGGTGTTGAGTTCGACCATATTGTACGCATCTCTGATACTTGAAACTCCGTTCAATCCTAGGCGGCTCATGCATTGGGACATGAATTCCGTACGGTCGATCTGCTCGCTTAGTGCATTTTTCCATCCGCCCACAGTAATAATGAAGGCACTTGAACCACGGTCAAGACGAATTCGCTCTTCTTCAAGAAACTTCAAAAGATAGACGAAGAAGACTGGAGGCCCAACTACGAATGCCTGCGTAGTGGATGGCAATTCCATCAGATCCTCTGAAAGAGATCTTACATAGAACGTGTCCTCGATGACGTAGTTCTCGGCCGGGCGAAGCAAGCCAAGGACACCCATCACGTAGGGCAGCCAGATGTCTCCGGCTTCCTCAGTATCAGGCCCCAAGTTCAGAACCATAGCGTCCGACCGCGGTTCTAGCAACTGCTCGGCCGACAACCTAATTGAGCCAGTAAAGCGCTCGAGACTCCGATTGTCGCGCGGTACCTTGCTAATACTCCCTTGGGTTCCGCTGCTGCAGCAGACCTTTACAATTTGATCTTCTGCGACGGAGCGTATTTCGACGGATTTGAAGGCTGACGTAGGGATGAGCGGTATCCTTGGAATGTCTTCAAGGGATGCTATTGAAGCAGGTACGGCCCCCTGAGATTGACAGAAATTTCGAAAGAGGCAGCACTGATCATAGTGGAAACAAAACGCTTCCTTGATGACTTGGAGCTGGAAGTCGGCTCTCTGCTCTTCACGCCAATGAAAGATGTCCTCCTCACTGTATAGAATTCTTTCGATAAGAGGGAACTGCCGCAGCGTCTTCATCTGCGCGCCTCAATCTTACCCAGACTGGCGTTTTTCGCTCTGAGATTCTACCCTCACTAATCTCTGGGTTCTAGGGGTCAGAACCTTTCGACGCTTGACGGAAAGAGTCCTTTTGGGAGGAAGAGTGCACCGGCCGCTGTTCGGTTTTCTTCGCCTCCTCTAGGAGGACAGTCCTGCCCTCCCTCGATATCGTCTCCCAAACCGATTGGAGAGGACCTTCACAAGAAAAGTCGGAGAGAACGGCGAACCAGAAGTAGCGCTGAGCGACCTGCGCGGTTGTAGCCTTAAGGTTCGCGAGCCGCTCAGAAGTCTTCGTGATGACCAGAACGCGAAACCGCTGACTTTTGTAACGTTCGGTGTAGCGGCCCGACACGTCGTAGGCGAAGTAGGCCTCGACTTTGCGCTTGAATCGATCGTTCGGCATGGTGCCGCGGTCCACCTCAACGAAGGCTGAGAGGACCTGCTTGCCCACCCCGTACCGCATGAGGGCATCCGGCGTGAGCGTGTACCAGGAGCCGCCGAAAGAGAATCGGTCTTTAGATCAATAGCACTTTCGGCTGTGGCTGACCTAGCCAACCTCCTTATGGAGATACTCCTGCCCCAATTGGGTGTTGCGATTCTGAAGGTTTGAGCGCGATCATGATCGTACTGTTCGGTTGGAGCGGCTGGAAGGTCAGGAATAGCAAACGCGCGTTTCAGGCGCAGGCGGCCTGGCCGAGTAACGCCTTGATCTTGTCGTCCGGCATTGGCTCTTCTCCAGAGCGATCGAAGATCTGATCAAGGACTACGACCCCAGATGGGCTATCCCAAACGAGGCGGGGAAATCGCTTCACGACACGGCAACAAGAATTTCCGAGCTGTGTAGATGCATGCGCAGCCAACGCAGGCGCGATTCCGAACTCACTCCCCACACCTGCCGGGGAGCGAGTTCCGCAAAGGCCCGGTGCTTTCTCCTGACGTCTGAGGCGCCGTAGGCGCCATGGTCGTACTCGACCACAAAGAGCCCCGCTCCATCTTCGGCCAGCGCATCAGGACGCTCCCCGTAGGATCGCTTCTCCGGCCATAACTGGCCGATCGCCTGCCAGTGCCGCAACCCCGCGCGCAGGCACCACCGCATCTCCGCCAGCCCGAGCCGATGCGCGATTTCCTCCTGACGGCCTGATCGTCCGGGTAGTTCTACGGTCACGATTTCCTCCGCGAGCCTCGCCCTGGCGGTGCGCGGTACCCAGACCGTGCGCACGCTGACGGCTCGTCGCCCCGCCAATCGCGTCAACCACCGACTGACCACTGCTTCATCTGCCCCCGGTACATACCGCCGCTGCACCTGACTGAGCGCGAGGATCTGGTCAACTCGGAGATCAGCCAATAGCTGCCAGGTCGCGGTGTCCCAATCCGGCTGTTCCATCGGCATTCTCCTGGTAGAGTCGTCATTCCCAAATGTCCCGGTGCGCCGGGAAATCCACAAGGCACATGCACGGGGGGATCATTGTGAGCTGGTTCATCGACGACAAGACGCGACGGGAGATTGAGGCGGCCCTCGGCGAGCCACTGCCGCCTCCGACCTCCGAGGAGTTCCGCACGCTGATGCAGCGCCTGCCGGCTGAGCACCCCGACCTGCGCCAGCGCATCCTGGAAGCGCTCTCAGCCTCGCCGGTCGAGCTGCCGTCGGAGCGCCACGCGCGGCGCCTGGACCGGCAGGCCCTGATCCGGCGCCTGTTGTTCGGGTGGCTGCGGCGGGAGACGTTCGCCGGGGACGTGGTGTGGGACAAGCGGCGCATCCTGGCGTCCGCGTTCGGCGGCATGGCGCTGCTGCTGGTGGCCATGTTCGCGGTGAACCGGGCCACCTGGCAGCCGCCGGCCGAGCGCTCGTCCGCCGCGCAGGTCACTCCGCAGCCGGCTCCCACTCAGCCGTTGTCTCGCGGAGAGGCCAGGACGCTGCCTTCGCCTCCCAGTTGGCCTCGACTCCCCGCGCCGACCCCAATGCCGCCTCAGGCGCCCACGTCGGCGACGGCTGCGGGCCGCATCGCGTCACCGGTGCCCCCGCTGGTCCCGAGGCGACCGCTGGCCGATCTGCCGCCGTACCCCGAGGGCCCCGGGTCCCTGGCGTGGCCCGTGGTTCCCGCGCCAGCGCAGCAGCCACCCTCGGCCAAGCCGGCGCAACTGGTCGTGCAAGAGTTCGCCGAACGGCGCGAGCCCTCACGGACGCTCATCGTGTACGACACGCAGTCCTCTGCCGCCTCATCAGGCGCGAGCGCGCAGCCGCAGGTTACCCTGGTGTACGAGCGCGGAGGGCCGCGTTCCCCTGCGGCCATTCCCTCGCCTGCTCCCCCTGCGGCGCTCCGCGCCGGGCAGATGACCGCGGCGCGCCTGGCGACGGCGCTCGCGCTCGTGCAAGGCGCCGGGCCGATGCCGGTGGTGGCGACGAGCGACGGCCCGATGCTGACCTGGCTGGGGGACGCCACGCTGGGGGCAGACGGCCTCATCCAGATCACCTTCCACACGGCGGTGGGTGACCGAGCCGCCGAATCGGTGCGCGCGATCGCGCTCGACGCCGCGTCCCGGCGGCCCGGGCTCGAGGCCCAGGTGAAGACGGTCGCCCGCAACACCGCCGCGGCGGTCGTCGGCGCCGCCCTGCGTTCAACGGCCGACTACGTGCAAGCCCTCGTCCAGCAGCGGCAGGTGACCATCACGAACGGGTGGGCGACCATCACCACCGGCGAGGTCCCGCCGTTCTGGATGCTGCTCGGATCGCGGCTGGCCGAGCTGCTGGCGCCGCGCACGCAGGAGGCGGCTCGCCCGATGAGTGTGGCCGAGGTCCCGGCCGGCGCCGGCTTGACCATTCTCGTGCTGCAGGGCGGTGGCCGCTAGCCCACCCCTATATGGTCGTCGGGCCACACGACCACCCGCACGAAGGAGGATCAGGCATGCGCGCACTGCGAGCCCTCACGCTGACGGTGCTGTTCGTCGTGGCGACCGCCTTGCCAGCGTTTGCTCAGACCACGGACATCCTGTCCCCGCTGACCCGCCTGGTGGAGGCCATCCGGACGACGCTCACCGGCCCGCTGGGCCTCGCGATCTCGATCGTGGCCCTGGCCGCGGCGGCAATCAGCGTCGCACTCGGCGGCGCGCACGCGGCGCGATGGGTGATCTACGTCGCGGTCGGCGCGGCCCTCCTGTTCGGGTCGGAGACGATCATCTCATTCATCGCCGGGCGCTAGGGCTATGGCGCTCCCGACCCACCGCCTCTACCGGCAGATCGATCAGCCGCTGCACCTGATGGGCGTGGAGCCCGAAGACATCTTCATCCTGGCCGTGGCGTTCGTGGTCTGCAGCCGAGTGGCCCGGCTCATCGCCGTGGCGGTCGGCGTGCTGCGGCTCCAGTTCCTACTGGCCCTGCTGGCGAGCGCCGCGTTGTTCTACGTGTGGCGGCGGTTTCGCGTCGGCCGCCCGCGGTACTTCTTCCGGCACCTCCTCGTCTATCTCGGTGAACCGGACACCTATCGCGTGACTCCTGACGACGAAGTCATTCCGTTTCCGCTGTGATGAGGCCGCATGAAGCTGGCCGTTGACGAAGGCTCGCTGACCCGGGCGCTGCCGTACTGGGGGATCCAGGACGGCGTGGTGGTCCTCTCCGACGGCACCTACGAGCTCGGGGTGGCGGCCGAGTTGCCCTCGACGGAGACCTGGGACACCGGGCGCCTGGCCGGCTTGGTGGGGCAGGTGCAGCTGCTGCTGAATCATGCCGTGCCGGAGGGCGAGCGGCTGCGGGTGGTCGTTGAAGCCCATGGCGCCGACGCCGGCGGCCTCCGCGCCTACGCCGCGCAGTGCACGTCCGCGCACCCGATCGTGCAGACGCTGCATCAGGCCCGCACCCAGGCCCTCTCTAGCCAGCAGCAGGCCGGCCGCCTGGTCACGTATCGGCTCCGGCTTGGCCTGACCTACCGGCCCGCCGGGGCCGGCCGGAAGCGCTGGCAGCCCGTGAGCCGCCAGACGTACGAGGGGCACCTGCGCGAGATGCGCGTGCGAGGCGACGTGCTGTTGGCCAATTGCGCGCGCGCCGGGCTCGTCGCGCGCCCGATGCAGGACTGGGAACTCCTCGAAGCGGTCTGGCGGTATTTCAACCCGGCGCGCAAAGGCTACCTGGCGCCGCCAAACGTCCCGGCGTTGCGCCAGATGGCGGAAATGCCGCCGGAGGTGGTGCGCGAGGCGCCGCACCTCGCCTCGCCGTCGATGCGCAGTCGGGCCGTGCGCGGCGACGCCGTGCGCCGATACGACTTCCTGTACCTCGATGAGCGCTACGTGAAAGTCGTGGCGATGGAAGCCCTACCGGATGAGGTGACGGTCCCGAATCTCCTGCTGCCGCTCCTGGTGCTGCCGCACCACTTCTGGCTGGTGCTGGACGTCATCAACGATCCCCGCGGCGAGGCGGTGAAAGCGCTGGAGGCCAAAGCCAAGCGGGCGTACGCCGCGCGCTGGTCCAACATCGTCAGCGACCGCGAAGACCCCCGCTCGCGCGTCGTGTCTGACGAGCTGGAAGGGGTGATCCAGCGGCTGCATTCCAGCGCGACCCGCGTCTTCCGGGTGGGCGCGGCGATGATGCTCGCCGAACCGACCGAGGACGCGGCGCGGGCCGCGGCCCGGCACGCGCTGGATGCGTTCCACCAGATTCCCGGGGTCGACGCCGTGGTCGAGAGCGGCGGCCTGATGACGCAGTTCGTGCAGCTTGCGCCGTTCAGCGGCCGGTCCAACGTGCGCCTCTTCAAGTGTCTGACGGAGAACGCCGCCGACTGCTGGCCGGCCGCCGGGCCCTGGCGAGGGTCGGCGCGGCCGGTCGCGCTGTTCGGCAACCGCTGGGACGGGCTGACCGCGCTGGACCCGTACGATCCTGGGGCGCCGGCCTGGAACGCGATCGTCGTGGGGGAGTCCGGCTCCGGCAAGACGCACTTCGCGAATCAACTCCTCCTGCAGCTCCTGGCCTGCGACCCCGAGGTGGTCATCGTGGACCGCGGGGGCGGCTACCGGACGCTGGTAGAGCTGCTCGGGGGCCAGCACATCCGGTTCGATGCCGCGAGCGACCTCGCGATCAACCCCTTCGACCTTCCGCCCGGCCACGCCGAGCCCGATCCCGACAAGGTCGCGTTCCTGACGGCGCTGGTGGCGCACATGACGTCCGAGCGGGGCGAGACCTTCTCGAAGCAGGCCCGGGCGGTGGTGGAAGCGGCCCTCTGGCAAACCTACCGGCGCCACCAGGGCGAGCCCGTGTTCCTCCACCACCTGGTCAGGACGCTGCGGACCCTGGAGCAGGTCGGCGACCATGCGGCCGCCCCGGCTGATCGTGCGCTCGCGGACGGTCTCGCCACCCGGCTGCAGGGCTGGACCGGGGCCAGCGCCTTCGGCCGCCTGCTGGATCGGCCCACGACGATCCACCTCGATCGCGACCTCGTGTACTTCGACACCGAGGGCCTCCAGGCGCATCCGGACCTGCTGCCGGTCACGGTGCTGCTGATTACGGATCTCGTCTGGCGCCGTGTGCAGGCGCACCCCAGCCGGCGCAAGCTCGTGGTGTTC
>Ga0187893_10009534_pt1 | contig 14893 bp, 13 predicted proteins | sample MA1701074metaG_FD_139574 | JGI IMG/M metagenome (GOLD analysis project Ga0187893, IMG submission 139574) | White microbial mat communities from a basaltic lava cave in the Kipuka Kanohina Cave System on the Island of Hawaii, USA - MA170107-4 metaG ...
CGGGGCCGGTCGTCGTGCTGGGCTACAGATTCTGGCAGCGGCAGTTCGCCGGCGATCCCGCCGTCGTGGGGCGCGTACTGTCCTTGAACGGGAAGGTCCGTACCGTGGTCGGCGTGATGCCCGAGCGGTTCATGTGGCGGGGAGCGGACGTGTATCTCCCGATCGTATTCGCGCGCGGTGCCGTGGTCGAGGGCGTCCGCGGTGTGCACCTCCTCGGCCGGCTCAAGCCGGGGACCACTGAGGCGCAGGCGGAGGCGGACCTGCGGCCCATCATCGCCGACCTGAAGCAGCGGGAACCGGCACAGTTCCCAGACACCCGGCGCGTCGGCCTGCTGTCATTCAAGGAAACCTTTCCGAGCAGCATCCGCAACGATTTGTGGATCCTGTTCGGCGCCGTCGGCCTGCTGCTCCTGATTGCGTGCGCCAACGTCTCCAACCTCTTGCTGGCGAGAGCCGGCGCTCGGCAGAGGGAAATGGCGGTGCGCGCGGCGCTGGGCGCTCACCGGCTCCGGCTGGTGCGTCAACTGCTGACGGAAAGCCTCGTCCTCGCGGTGACGGCCGCCGCGCTGGGCACCGTGCTGGCGTTCGGGGCCCTGCGCCTCATCCTTGCCATCGTGCCGCCGAACACGATTCCCGACGAGTCGAAGATCGTCATCAACGTTCCGGTGCTGCTGTTCACGCTTGTCGTGTCCGCGGCGACCGCCGTCATCTTCGGCCTCACGCCTGCGGTGCACGCGTGCCGGCGGGACGTCGTGCGTGCCTTGCACGCGACGAGCCGCGGCCTCGGCGGCGGCACGGGCCAGGCGCTCCTCCGCTCCGGGCTCGTCGTCGCAGAAGTCGCGCTCTCGCTCGTGCTGCTCGCCGGCGCCAGCCTGATGATTCGCGCGCTCGTTGCCGTCGGACGCGCCGACACGGGGTTTCCGACCGACCGCGTGCTCACGATGCGAGTCCCGCTGCCGGAGTCCCGATATCCCGACCCGGCGAAGCGCGCGGCGTTTTTTCAGGAGCTGCTGACCCGCGTGAGCGCGCTGCCAGGCGTCACGGCGGCAGGCGTCAATACGTTCCTCCACCCGCTCGGCAATTTCGCCGCGCCGGTGGAAGTCGCCGGAACTGCACCCGAGGGCGCTCCGCCGGTCGTGATTCACCAGGTCAGTGCGGGGTATCTGAACGCGTTCGGCATCGCGCTCGTCGCCGGTCGTCCTCTCGATGACACCGATGTGCGGGCGGCGCGGCAGATCGCCCTCGTCAACGAAACCTTCGCGAAGACGCGGCTTGCGAATCTCGCCCTCGAGCGCATCGTCCGCATCCCGCGTTTGACCCAGCCACCGTTCGCCATCGTCGACGATCGGTTCCAGGTCGTCGGCGTCGTGAAGGACACGCTGAACCGCGGCCTGACGGAGCCGGTCGCGCCGGAGATCTATCTGCCGTTCACGCTGCTGGGTCGGGCCGATCGGCTGATGGCTCGGACCGCCGGCGATCCGGCCGGCCTCACGCGGACGGTCGTCAGCCAGGTGTACGAGATCGACCGCAGCCAGCCGGTCACCGATGTCCGGACGGTCGAGACGATCCTCCAGGACGGCGCGTTCGCGGGTCCACGCTTCAACCTCGCGCTGTTCGCGGTCTTTGCGGCGCTCGGCCTGACGCTGGCCGTCGTCGGCGTCTACGGCGTCATGTCGCATGCCGTGTCGCGGCAAGCGCATGAGATCGGCCTGCGGATTGCGCTTGGCGCGGAGCCGAGGCGAATCGCCGGCATGGTCGTCGCGCACGGCTCGCGGCAGCTGGTGCTCGGAATCGCGATTGGGCTCGCGGCGAGCATTCTTGCTGCGCGACTGCTCGGCGGGCGGTTCGTCAGTGTTTCCGCCTTCGATCCGGTCTCGTTTCTCGCCGTGTCGGTGCTGCTGCTCGCGGCTGGGTTGCAGGCCTGTCTCTGGCCGGCGCGCCGCGCGTCGCGCATCGATCCGCTGCTGGCCCTGCGCCAGGAATAGAATCGACACAAGCGCCGCGGCCCGAGCGAGCGGCCGGAGGGCAGCCCGGCGAAGCCGGGCCCGCGAGCGAGAACGAGCGGGGATGGGGCCCCGCGAGTGCAACAAGAGGTTGGAAATGGGTTCGATGACCAGGCGCGAGTGGCATCAGATGACAATCGGCACGCTGGTCGCGACGGCGGCCGGGCGGTTCGGCGCGCAGAAGAAGATCGACTCCAGAATCGCGGGCGTGCAGATCGGCGCACAGAGCTACAGCTTCCGCGACCAGCCGCTCGATGGGGTGATCGCAGGCCTGGCCGCGGCGGGGTTGGGGAGCTGCGAGCTGTGGCAGGACCATCTGGAGCGCGACGCGACGGCGGGCGTGTCGGGGGATGCCGCCAAACGCGAGGCGCTGCGCCAGTGGCGCCTCAGTGTGCCGCTGGAGACCTTCACGGACGTCCGGCGAAAGTTCGACGCCGCTGGCATCCTGCTCACCGCCTACAACCTGAGCTTTCGCGACGACTACACGGATGAAGAAATCGTCCGAGGCTTCGAGATGGCGCGCGCGCTGGGCGTGAAGGTCATTACTGCCTCCTCCACGGTGTCGGTGGCCAAGCGGCTCAACCCGGTCGCGCAGACGTTCGGCATCCGCGTCGGATTCCACAACCACTCGGACATCAAACCGAACGAGTTCGCGACGCCTGATGACTTCGCCGCCGCGCTCAAGGATGCGTCCGACTATCTGGCGATCAACCTCGACATCGGCCACTTTACGGCCGCCAACTTCGACGCCGTGGATTTCCTGGACAAGCACGCCCACCGCATCGTCTCGCTGCATATCAAGGATCGGAAGCGGAACGAGGGGCCGAACGTCCCGTTCGGCACCGGCGACTCCCCGATCGTGGCGGTGCTCACGCGCCTGCGCGACAAGGAGTGGCCGATTCCGGCCAACATCGAATACGAATACGAGGGCACCGACACGGTCGCCGAAGTCCGGCGATGCTTCGAGTACTGTAAGAAAGCGCTCGGGCAGGCGTGATCGGCGCCGGGTTGTCGATCCGCGGCCACTCTGCGGCGTAATCTCCGGCTGAAGGGAGCCTGTTGATGGGGACGCGCGCGAAGCTCTCCGTGATGATGTTCCTGCAGTACTTCGTCTGGGGGACGTGGTACGTCGCGATGGGGACGTACCTGAACGAGACGCTGCGCTTCGACGGCCAGCAGATCGGCCTGGCGTACGGATCGACGGCGCTGGCGGCGATGATCTCGCCGTTCTTCGTCGGCATGGTGGCCGATCGGTTTTTCGCCACGGAACGGATCCTCGCGGCGCTGCACGTCGTCGGCGGCCTGCTGCTGATCTACGTGTCGACGCTCACGTCGTTCGGCATCTTCTACTTCGTGCTCATCCTCTACACGCTTTGTTACATGCCGACGCTCGCGCTGACGAACTCCATCTCGTTTCACAACATGCGCGACTCCGCGCGCGAGTTCCCCAAGGTCCGCGTCCTCGGGACGATCGGATGGATCGTCGCTGGCTACGTCATCGACGCGCTGGGCTACGGCAAGTCGGCCGGCATGTTTCAGGCCGCCGCCGTCGCGTCGATCGTCCTCGGGGCCTACAGCCTGATGCTGCCGCACACGCCGCCCAGCAAGCTCGGCCACGCCATCAGCGCGCGCGACGTGCTCGGCCTGGACGCGCTCAAGCTGATGAAGGAGCGGTCGTTCGCCATCTTCGTGATCGGCTCCTTCCTGATCTGCATCCCGCTGCAGTTCTACTACGCGTTCACCAATCCGTTCCTGAGCGAGATCGGCGTGTCGAACCCCACCAGCAAGATGACGCTCGGCCAGTGGTCGGAGATCGGCTTCATGCTCGTGATGCCGTGGTTCTTCGTCCGCCTCGGCGTGAAGAAGATGCTCATCGTCGGGATGCTGGCCTGGACGCTGCGGTACTTCCTGTTCGCGCACGGCAACAACGAGACGTTCGTGTGGATGCTGTACGCCGGCATCCTGCTGCACGGGATCTGCTACGACTTTTTCTTCGTGACCGGTCAGATCTACGTGGACCAGCAGGCCGACGTCCGGATCCGCGCGGCGGCGCAGGGCTTCATCGCCTTCGTCACGCTGGGCGTCGGGATGCTCATCGGATCGTGGCTGTCTGGACGGGTCGTCGACGCGTACACGTCTGAGGGCGTGCACGACTGGACGCACATCTGGTTCGTGCCCGCGGTCGGCGCCCTGGCGGTGCTCCTGCTGTTCGCGTTCGCGTTCAGGCCCAGTACGCCTCGCCCGCCGGCTCCGCAATGACCACACCCTTCAGGAAGGCGATCGCCTTCCTGAGGCCCTCGGCGCCCGACATCACGCTGTCCTCGTGCTCGATGCTCAGCACGTGGTCGTAGCCGACCAGGCGCAGGTTCGACACGATGTCCTTCCAGACCGACGCGTTGTTGCCGTAGCCGACCGTGCGGAAGATCCAGGAGCGCTCCAGCTCGCGCGTGTATTTCTTCGCGTCGAGGACCCCGTTGACCGCCGTGTTCTGCGGATCGATCCGGCAGTCCTTCGCGTGGCAGTGATAGATGCAGTCGCCGAGCGCGCGGATGGCCGCGACGACGTCGACGCCCTGCCAGAACATGTGGCTGGGATCGAAGTTGCAGCCGATGACCTTCGGCGCGATGTCCCGCAGCCGCAGCATCGTCTCGGGGTTATAGGAAACGAAGTTCGGGTGCATCTCGATCGCGACGCGGACGCCCGCCGTGCGGCAGGCGCGCGCCGTCGCCGTCCAGTACGGCTTGACGCGCTCCTTCCACTGCCACCGGAGCATCGCCGCGAACTCCGGAGGCCAGGGTGCGACGATCCAGTTCGGCTGCACCCCCTTCGCGTCGCCGGCGGGACAGCCGCTGAACGTGATGACCGTGCGCACGTCGAGCTTCTTCGCGAGCTCGACGGTCTGCAGGAACACCTCGTGGTGCTCGCGCGCGATCTTCTCCTGTGGATGGAGTGGGTTGCCATGGCAACTGAGCGCGCTGATGACGAGCTTCCGGCGGTCGATGGCTTTCTTGAACGCCTGGAGCTTCTTCGCATTCGCCAGCAGCTCGGCCGGGTTGCAGTGGGCGTTGCCCGGATACGCTCCGGTCCCGATCTCCACCGCTTCCACGCCCAGCTCGACGAGGTAGTCGAGCGTTGCCTCGAAGGGCTTGTTGCCGAACAGGACTGCGAAGACGCCGATCTTCATCTGTGACTCCAATCGGGAGCGGAGGCGACGGAGACGGAGTTACAACGGAGGAACGGAGCGAGCGGAGACGAAAACGGAGAAGCCAATGAAACTCCGGTTCGTCCCCGTTGCCTCCGTTCCTCCGTTGTACCTCCGCTACCTCCGTCCTCTCCGTTGACTCAGACGCGTACCCACTTCCTCGTCTTCGCGGACTGCTCGATCGCGTGCAGGACCTTCTGGTTCCGGACGCCGTCGACGAAGCTGGGCGACGGCTGTTTCTGGTCCGCCATCGCTTCGATCAGGTCAAACACTGTATGCGTGAACGTGTGTTCGTACCCGATGATGTGTCCGGGCGGCCACCACGCCTTCACGTACGGATGCTCGGGGTCGGTCGCGAGGACGCGATGGAACCCGCGCACGCCGCGCGCGTCGGACTCGAGGTAGACCTCGAGCTCGTTCATCCGCTCGAGGTCGAACGCCACGGTTCCGCGGCTGCCGTTGATCTCGAAGCGGTTGTAGTTCTTGCGCCCGGGCGCCATCCGCGTCGCCTCGATCGTCCCGAGCGCGCCGTTCTCGAACCGGACCAGCGCGGCGGCGGCATCGTCGACGGTGACTCGCCCTTTCTTGCGCGGGTTGCCCGGCAGAGGCCGCTCGGTGATGAAGGTCTTGAGGTCGCCGGACACCTCGACGATCTCACCGACGAGAAACCTCGCCAGATCGATCGAGTGCGCCGCGATGTCTCCAAGCGCTCCCGAACCCGCCTTGTCCTTGTCGAGCCGCCAGACGAGCGGAAACGCCGGATCGGCGATCCAGTCCTGCAGATAGGTGCCGCGGTAATGCCAGATCTCTCCGAGTTGGCCGGCCTCGATGAGGCGCTTGGCGAGCATGACCGCCGGCGCCCGGCGGTAGTTGTGGCAGATCATGTGCAGCACGCGCGCCTTCTCGACCGCGGCGAGCATCTTCTCCGCTTCGGCCACGGTGTTGGCGAGCGGTTTCTCACAGAAGACGACCTTGCCGGCGCGCGCCGCGGCGATCGCGATGGGCGCGTGCAGGTCGCCCGGCGTGCTGACGTCCACGAGGTCGATGTCCTTCCGGTGAACGACCGCTTCCCAGTCGGTCGCGGCTTCCTCCCAGCCGTACTGGCGGGCCGCGGCCTGCACCTTCTCCTTCGTCCGGCCGCAGAGCACTTTCAATCTGGGCCGCAGGCGCGGCGAGAAGAAGGGCGCCACCTGGCGGTACGCGTTGCTGTGCGCCTTGCCCATGAAGGCGTAGCCAATCAGCGCGACATTGACGTCAGGCATCGGTGACTACCTTCAGTGCCAAACCCCAAATGCCGAATGCCGAACCTCCCGGCATTGGGCCTTCGGCCTTCGACATTCGTCATTCGGCATTCGTCATTACTCCCTGACCGCCTTCTTGGCGGGGGCCTTCTTCGCCGCGAGCGACTTGTCGAACGACCGCACCAGTTTCGCGATCGCAAGGATTTCTTCTTTCGTCAGCTTGTCCTTGAAGGAAAGCATGGGCGTCTCGTTTACGCCCTCGGTCACGACCTTCACGATGTCCTGCAGACGGCTGCCGTGCTTCCAGGCGTCGTCGACGAAGCTGAGCGGCTCGAGCGGCGACTCTCCGTCCGGCCCGTGGCAGGCCTGGCAATTGGTCTGGTAGAGCTCGGCGGCGTCGATCTTGGCCGCCGATGTTTTCTGGGCCATGACGACGGGTCCGCCGGCAGCTACTGCCACGAGAGCGACGGATGAGACGAGAGCCATCAGACCGCGCATATGACCGATGGATTCTGACTTTTTGGAGCAGGGATTTCAACCGACTCGGCGCGAGTCCTCCTTGGTGGCGCACCGTCATGGTGGCGCACGGCTCTAGCCGTGCGGCTCGTTCGGTGCTCCGAATGTGATGACATTCGGCCGAATCCGTGGCCGAAAAAGGAACGCGCTCTGACGGATCCGTGGTGAGTTGCGCACTTTGACCCGTTGCTTGACAGCGCCCTCCACAGACCCGCATCATGAGTGTCTCCCCCGCAAATCACATTCTGACTCGGCCCGCCCAGGCGGGCGAGGCGAGGGCCTTCTATGCAGCGCAGGATCGTGGCGTGCGTCGTGGGAGCGGCGGCGGTGCTGTCTGCGACCGTGGGCATGCGCGGGCAGGAACAGACGACCGACATTCGGTGGCAGGCGGGCCCCAGCGTGGGCAGCCTTGGCGATATCGCGCAGATCACGGTGCCGGAGGGATTCCGCTTCACCGGTCAGGCCGGGACGCGCACGTTCCTCGAGCTCACGCAGAATCCGACGAACGGCAGCGAGCTCGGCATCCTGCTGCCTGAGTCGGCCGAGGCGGGGCGCTGGTTCGTCGTTTTTGATTTCAATTCGATCGGCTACGTCAAAGACGACGAGAAGGACAAGCTCGACGCCGACGACATGATCGCGAACATCCGCGAAGGCACCGAGGCGGCCAACGAAGAGCGCAAACGCCGCGGCTGGGCCACCATGAGCATCGTCGGCTGGCGCACGCCGCCGTTCTATGACACCCGCACCAACAACCTGACCTGGGCGATCGCCGGCGCGGGGCAGGATGGCAACGTCGTCAACTATTCGGTGCGTCTGCTCGGGCGCCGCGGCGTGATGAACGTGGACCTCGTGCTCTCACCCGAGGAAGTGGACGCGGTGGTGCCGGCGTTCGAGAAGGTCCTCGGCGGCTTCACCTTCAAGCCGGGCAGCCGGTACGCTGAATTCGTCCAGGGGGACAAGGTCGCCGCCTACGGCCTGACGGCGCTTGTGGCGGGCGGCGCCGGCGCGGCGCTCGCGAAGAGCGGCCTGCTCGGCAAGCTCTGGAAGGCCATCGTCCTCGGCGTCATCGCGCTCGTGGCCGCCATCAAGAAGCTGTTCGGCCGCGGCGGCAACGAGCCGCAGCCGGCGAACACGTAACCAGCGGCGGCGTCAACGAGCGAGAGCTCGGACGCGGATAGTGCTGACGTTCTTTGCGATCGTTCTCGTCGTGTACGCCGCGGAGTGCGTGTATCGAGTCGGAAACGGCGCGATCGTTCTGACGGGCGCACGACGCGGGCGGTGGCGCGCACACGTAGGGCCGATGCTGGCGTTGGGTGGAAAAGGAGGGGCGTCGATCGCGTCCCTCCTTCCTCCGCTGGCGACCGCGGCAGCCTGCCAACCTCCGGGATCCCTCAACGGCTCTGCCGACGTTCTGTCAAAGGGTGCGCAGAAAGCCGCCACCGCCCGAATCGACAAATTCTTTGAAGTGGCCGACCTCGCCTGGATTGGCTGCAACACACTCTGGGTTTTCGTATGGCTCCTGGCGCCGGCGATTGTGTACTGGCGCGGGCTCGCGGGGACCTGGCTCAGACTCCTCGTCACGGGGTTCGCGATCCTCGGGTTCGTCCTCTGGACGTACTGGCGGGCGCATCGCGCGCTGTATCCGGACGGGCTCGCCGAGCGCCGTTCGCACACGATTCTGATGGGCGTCTCACCGCTCGGCGCTATCCGGGCGGTGGACCATCTCTCGCACCGGCTGCTGGTGGACACCCACCCGCTCGTCGCGGCGATGGCGCTCTGCCCGCGCCCCGGGAGCGTACGGCTGGCGCGATGGCTGTACTTCGCGCCGGCCCATCGCGACGATGCCCTCAGGCGGTTTCTGGAGGCGAACGACCTGTGGTCCGACGTCGTCGCGCCTCCCGACGCCGGTGAGGCCGGCGCAACGGCGTTCTGCCCGCGCTGCCACGCGCAGTACGTCCGCTCGGACGGGATGTGCTCGGATTGTTCGGGGGTGGCGCTGGTGACGTGGGCGCCAGCGGCGCCCACGTCAGTTCTTAGTGCCTAGTGCTTAGTGCTTAGTGGCCAGTTCCTAGTCCGTCATCCTATTTCTTGATCGTCCAGTAATAGATTCGGCGGCCGTTGATCTCCTCGGTCTTCTCGGGCGGCCATTCGGCGCCCATGTCGAAGCTGTGCGAGACGATCCGCGTGCCGGCGCGCAGCTCCTTCTGGAGCTTCGGCATCAGCTTGATGTTCAGCGACGGCAACAGGTACAGCGTGACGACAGTTGCCTCGCTGATGTTGGTTTCGAAAAGGTCGGCGTTCATGAACTTGACCTTGTCGCTGACGCCGGCCGTCTTCAGATTCTCGGAGGCTTCCTTGATCCGCTGTGGATCGATGTCGATCCCGACGCCGCGGGCGCCGAAGTTCTTCGCCGCGGTGATCGGAATTCGCCCGTCTCCGCACCCGAGGTCGTAGACGACGTCCTTCGCGGAGACGTTCGCGAGCTTGAGCATCGCGTCGACGACTTCCTGCGGTGTGGGAACGTAAATGACGTCGGGCTGCCGCAGGGTGCCGGCGGGCTGTTGGGCGAGCGTCGGCGCGGTGGCTACGGCCAGGAGGATGGCGACAATCAGGGCCACACGATTCAGTCTCATCTGAGAAGCTCCTTGGGAACAAGCGGCATCCTTTATATCACTTTGGACCCTGTCGATGGCTGGCCCGGGCCGGGCCACCCACGACGGCATCCAGCCGCTCGTCACGGGACCCGTCACTTGTGTGGGTTCTGAAAAGGGAAGGTGTCAACGCTGAGCTTCGGACGTCGCTCCCGCTCGTCGCGGTGGCGGCCGCCTGCGGCGATCCCGTCGTCAAGACGATCGTGGGCTGGGCGAGCTACTACGGTCCGGGCTTCCACGGTCGGCGGCCGGCCAGCGGCGAGATCTTCGATATGCACGAGCTCGTGGCGGCGCGCCGCACGCTGCCGCTCGGCACCATCGCGCGCGTCACCAACCTCTCGAACGGCCGCTCGGTGGTCGTGCGGATCGACGACCGAGGGCCGTACATCAAGGGCCGGATCCTCGACGTGTCGAAAGGCGCCGCGAGGTCGCACGCGTTCATTCGCGACGGGCTGGCGCGGGTCCAGGTCGCCGTTCTGGCCAAAACAGATCATCCGCGAAATCCGTGGTTTAGAATGACGCGATGCGAAGAGTCGCGCCCCTCGTCCTTCTCGCGCTGCTGACCTCCTCGAGCGGACGGGCCGCTGACGGGAAGGGGACCGCGCTCGCCTGGATCGACGACAGCGCCGACACGTTGAGGCGCGTCAACCGCGCCATCTGGACCTACGCCGAGACCGGCCTCGAAGAAAGCAAGTCGGCGAAAGAGCTGATGGACCTGCTCCGCGCGAACGGGTTCGCCATCGAGGCCGGCGTGTCCGGCATGCCGACCGCGTTCGTCGCGAGCTACGGATCCGGCCGGCCGATCATCGGCATCCTGGCGGAGTACGACGCGCTGCCGGGGCTCTCGCAGGATGCGGTCGCCGAGCGCAAGGAGCGCGCGGGCGCGGCCGCCGGCCATGGCTGCGGCCACAGCGTGTTCGGGACCGCCAGTACCGCGGCCGCGATCGCCGTCAGGAAGGCGATGGAATCGGGCGGCGCCAGGGGGACCATCCGTCTGTATGGAACGCCGGCCGAGGAAACCGGCATCGGCAAGACCTACATGCTGCGCGACGGCTTGTTCGAGGATGCCGACGTCATCCTCGCATGGCACGCCGCCGATCGCACGGCGTCCAGCTACTCGTACACCAAGGCGAACGTTTCGGTGAAGTTCAGGTTCTCGGGCCTGGCGGCGCACGCCTCCGCGTCGCCACATCAGGGGCGCAGCGCGCTCGATGCCGTCGAGCTCATGAGCAACGGCGTCAACTTCATGCGCGAGCACGTGAAGCAGGACGCGCGGATTCACTACGTCATCACGAACGGCGGCGGTCAGCCGAACGTCGTCCCGCCCGAGGCGGAGGTCTGGTACTACATTCGAGCGGACAAGCACTCTGATGTCGAGGAGTACTTCGAGTGGGTGAAAGAGATCGCTGACGGGGCGGCACGGATGACGCGCACGAAGCTGTCCGCCGTTCAGGTCGACGCCGACATGCACGAAGTACTGCCGAACCGGACGTTGTCGGAGGTCATCCAACGCAACCTCGAGCAGGTCGGCGCGCCGAAGTTCACAGAGGAGGAAAAGGCCTTCGCGAGGAAGACGCAGGTCCCGCTCGGGCGCCCCCTCGACCGCGCGCTGTCGGAGGCGGTCGAACCGCTCGAGGATCGGCCGGACCAGGGTGTGGCCTCCACCGACGTTGGCGATATCTCGTGGTTCGTGCCGGTCGGCCAGCTCACGGCGGCGACGCACACATTTGGCGCGCCGGGACACAGCTGGCAGATCGTCGCGTGCACGGGCACGACGATCGGCGAGAAGGGAATGATGGTCGCGGCCAAGGCGCTCGCGGGGGCCGCGATCGATCTGTACGGCTCGCCGGACCTCATCGCGGGCGCGAAGCGCGATTTCAAGACGGTCCGGGATCCGCTGAAGTACGTCACGTTGATCCCTGAAGGCCAGAAAGCGCCCAGGACGATTCGCTAATCATGCAGAATCCAGAAGTCCCCGAAACACTCGAGGGCTGGAGCATCCTGCATCAGATGTTCCGGCTGGACTGGGCGGCGCTGCGAGCGCTCGAGCCTGGCGCGCGGCACTCGCTCGCGCGGGACGCCGCTTCATTGGTGGCTGCGTCCGGTCAGTGGGAAGACGGCGGAAGCGCGTTCGTTCAGCTGCTCGGCCACAAGGGCGATGTGATGTTCGTCCACTTCCGCCGAAGCTTCGAGGAACTCTCGTGCGCGCAGCTCGCGCTGGCCCGGTCGGAGTTGCACGACTATCTCGAGCCGACCACGTCGTACGTGTCGGTCGTCGAGCTCGGCATGTACGACATGACCGCGAAGATCCATCGCGATCTGGGGGCCCGCGGCCTTGCCCAGGCGTCGGACGAGTACGATCGCGCCTTCGGCGGGGAGATGAAAACGCAGCGCGAGCGCGTGATGAGCCGGCTCTTCACCGAGATACCGCGGCGGCGCCACGTCTGTTTCTATCCCATGAACAAGCGACGCGGGGAGGACAAGAACTGGTATCGCGTCCCGTTTCAGGAACGGGCCGAGATGATGCGCGAGCACGGCATCATCGGCCGCCACTACTCCGGCCGCGTCACGCAGATCATCTCCGGCTCGATCGGCTTCGACGACTGGGAATGGGGCGTGGACCTGTTCGCCGACGACCCTGTCGTCTTCAAGAAACTGATCTACGAGATGCGCTTCGATCGGGCAAGCGCCGAGTACGCGGAGTTCGGACCGTTCTACGTGGGACTGCAATTCGATGCCACGGAGCTACCCACGCTGCTGGACGGAAGGACGCCTGGCTTCTCGTCCGCTCCGTGAGATCCGCGAAATCCGTCGTTCCCGTCTCCGCCAAGGCTTCGGCGCGGCAGGCCCAAAACGTAACCTGTTGACCGGTTTTCGGCCGGCCGGCGCCGGAATCCCGGCCCGTCTCCGCCCAAACCTGGCGGCATGCGTTGTGCCTCAGATCGCCAGACCCATGTCGCGCCGCTGCTCGCTCGCTCTCACGCTGGCCGCCCTCGCGCTCGCAGCCGCGCGTCCTGTCGCGCAGTCCGGCGTGGTGCTGAACGAGTCGCTGGCGGGCCGCCAGGTCTTCCCCGTCGACAACTGGTGGAACCAGGACATCAGCAGCGCACCGGTGGCGGCGCAGTCGCAGGCGCTCATCGACTGGATCAGCGGCAAGACGCCGGCGAATCCCGCGGCGCGTCGTCAAATGCATCCGGACTTCGGCCCGCCGCCGTACGGTATTCCTTACGTCGTGGTGTCCGGATCGCAGCCGCTCGTACCGGTCACGTTCATTCTTTACGGCAGCCAGAGCGACCCGGGTGCGCCCGGCGCGCCCGGCTATCCGATCCCTGACGAGGCGCGGACGCAGCCGAACTACATCGAAGGCGGCGTTCCGGGCGGCGGCTCGAGCGGCGATCGTCATCTCCTGATCATCGACCGCGATCGTTGGCGCTTGTTCGAGCTCTTCGCGACGCGCTGGAATGCATCCGCGAGCCGGTGGGAGGCGGACTCGGGCGCCTACTTCAATCTCGCCACGAACGATCGCCGGCCCGAGACCTGGACGTCGGCCGATGCGGCTGGCCTCGCGATCCTTCCCGGTCTCGTCAAGCACGACGAGGCGTACGGCACCGCCGAGATCCTTCACGCCTTCCGGTTCTCGACCCGCGCCACCAACGGCTACGTGTGGCCGGCATCACACGTCGCGGGATCGACGAGCGGCGCGCCGCCGCTCGGTACGCGCCTCCGCCTCAAGGCGTCGAAGAACATCTCGACGTACCCGGCGCCGCTCCAGCGCATTTTTCAAGCGATGAAAACCTACGGGCTCATCCTCGCCGACAACGGGTCGGACATGTACGTCCAGGGAACGATGGATGGACGGTGGAACAACGACATCCTCGATCCCGCCTTCCATAGCTTGTATGCGGACGACTTCGAGGTGATCGAGCTGGGATGGCGCGGCGGTCCGACGATGACGACTCCGAGAAATCTACGCGTCGTCAGGTAGTGACTTCAAAACTCTGAGAAGCTCGTTCCGATCGCTGAAGATCCGGCACCCGTTGGCGATCATCGCGTTGAAGTCGTGCGGACCGCTCACGCGAATGTCTTCGTAGAGCCCCAGGACAGGCAGGCCACGCGCCACCCCGTAGCCAATCTCGAACGCCGTGCCCGAATCGACGTCGGTCCCGTTGAGCACGGCGACGATCGCGCCGCAGGCGCCGAGCGCGCGGAGATCGCTCTCGTACATCGCCCGCGTCTCGCGGCGGTCGGGCGCAACCAGGCCGCCGTCGCGGTGAGGGAGATAGGTGGAGAAGCCCGCGGACTCGACCGCGGCCGTCAGCACTTCGAGATACCGCCGCTCGGCGGGGGTGAACAGCGGCCCGGCGATGTAGACCGGTTTCACCGGCGCGCGAGCCACTTGAACACGTTGCGCACGAGCCGGGCGTTGTCCCCTTCGCTGATTCCGCGATGCGCGTTTCCGTCGGCGCTCCCGAATGCCGACACCACGCCACCGTCCCCGATCAGCACGACGCGTCCCTTCCCATGCTCGAAGGCGAGGATGAGCGGCCTACCTGCCGCCGAAGGACCTTCAGCCGCCTGCGCGGTCGGGCCGCTGTAGACGCCGTCAGGGGCGCGCAGCATCACGCCCGGACCGTCTACAGACTCGCCGACCACGTAGACGACCGTGAGGACGCGATCGAAGAGGGGATGACGCCGTTCCCCGGACTGGTTGACGTCGATGGTCAGCTCGCCGGTCGGTTTCCCGTCCGCGCCTGTTCGCAGGATCGTGTTGTTGTCGAGCGTCACGCCGAGCGCCTTGGCCAGCGATCGCGCCGGGGCGCCGAAGGGCGCGCGGTCGGCGACGAGCAGCAGCGCGCCGCCGTCGCGAACCCACCCGTCGATCGCGATCACCTCGTGTTCGGTGAACGCGGATCCATCGGGCGGCGAGCCGTGGGGCGCCTGCGCGTTGGCGATGACGAGCACCGTCCGATCGGCCGTCGCCTGCAGAACGTCGTCGGCTTTTCCCCGCGAGGGACGCACCAGATAGCCCAGCTTCTCGAGCCACCGTCCGACGGGTCCGAGATAGCTCTGGAGCGAGATGACGTTCCGGTGCGCCTCGTCGATGAGCACGATCGGCCTCTCGCCCGCCTTGAAATCGGGCGCATCGAAGGCGGGGGCGAACGAGGCGTCGACGGTCAGCTGGCCGGGCGGCGTCGGTTGGGCCTGCGCCTGAGCCAGGACGCCCAGCAGCACGAGGATTGTCACGCGCAGGATTATAATTCCGCTTCCAATGGACATCTC
>Ga0187893_10009536_pt1 | contig 14892 bp, 14 predicted proteins | sample MA1701074metaG_FD_139574 | JGI IMG/M metagenome (GOLD analysis project Ga0187893, IMG submission 139574) | White microbial mat communities from a basaltic lava cave in the Kipuka Kanohina Cave System on the Island of Hawaii, USA - MA170107-4 metaG ...
AGCTCCAGCATAGGTGGCGTACCTTTCCCCCGGATGGCACCGGGGTCTTGGGGTTTGACTGCTCAACTTCCCCAGAAGGGTACGTCGCCTCTCTCCCTCATCCACAACTTTCAACGATAGCTCGCTCAAGAATCGGCCGGGCAATGTGCACGACTCGGCCCAGGCCCTCTCCTTCCTGCGGGACACGATCGACACCCTGCGCGGGCAGCTTGGCCGCCGCGTCCCGCTCGACCTCCGAATGGACGCCGCTTTCTTCCAGCGTGACATCTTCCGGCTCCTGGCCGCTCGCCGCTGTCAGTATGCCATCAAGGCCGGGTACTGGAGCTGGTTGCCCTTCAAGCGGCTGGCCGCGGAGTGCCGGCAGTGGCATCCCCTCGCCCCGGGCGTCACCGTCCTCGTGCGCCCGGCCCCGCCGGTTCTCTTCTCGCGTAGAATGGGCGGCGATGCGCGAGTTCCACAAGATCTGGATCGAGCAATGCGAAGCTGCGAAGGACATCCGGGAGGCCTTCGGCTTGCAGAAAGCCCTCGGGTACCTGATCGGCGAGAAGTTCCTCAACTTCCTCCAGGTCGCCGACCAGGACCAAGCGTTCGCGGCTGAGCTGCCCCGCTTCGTCGAGATGATCAAGAGGATTTTCGCCAGTGCTGAGGTCCGAACGTACCTCGACACCGTTCGCCGCGTCGGCGCCCTCGGTCACGTAGCGACCGACGAGGCCTACGAGGAGATGCGCGAGGCCGGCGCGATTGACGAGGATCCGGTCGAATGGGTCGAACAGATCCTTCTCGTCGAGCGCGCGAAGTCGCTCTTGCTGCCCTGACGGGCCGTCTCGCCGTCCCTTCTGCGACTGAGTGGTGGCTCGGGTCGAGCGCGCGGGTGGACCATTCGTAACGCGCCTCGAGCCGCCCGCCCGCGCCGTCAGACCCCATGACGACCTTCGCGTCGTTCCGACGAAGGCTCGCCGTTCACTCCCTGCATCATCGCTTCTTATCCGCTTCCCGCTGGCGCGCGTGACACGCGGATCCGTCCACCGCGCACTGTCACCACCGCCCCGCTCAGTCCCCCGGCGACGGGGAGTGAGAGCACACTGTCCATCAGGGCGATTCGAGTCCCGGCCGGAACATCGGGAAGCCGGATGAGTCCGGCATGAGGCATGCGTTCACGGAAAACGAACTCACCGAAATCCGTGTCGATCGTCACGAGGACTCGACTCTCGGCTGCCGCCCACTGCAGAAGCGTCCGGTCTCCCGGGTCAGGTCCCCGCTCGCGCGCCTCCGCGACATCGTGCCCCCGAGCCCGTAGCCATTCCGCAACGCGCCGCCCCGTGCAGCGGTCGATCAGAAACCTCACTGCCCGCTGACGCGCACCGCCTGCAACGTGTCATTCGCTATGGCGGCCCGCGCGTAGGCCAGGCAGGCTCGGATGTCGTCCCGCTCGAGGTCGGGGTAATCGGCGAGCACCTCCTCCTCCGTCTCCCCTTGCGCGAGCAGGCTGAGGATCAGCTCGACCGATATGCGCATCCCGCGGATGATGGGCTTTCCCCCGAAGATCTCTGGGTTTGCCGTGATGCGTTCCAGAAGTTGTTGCTGTTCCATATCTCCTCCTGGCGAGATTCCCGCAGGCGTACTGCGTTCCCAGGGTACCCGCGACGCCTGTCTTCAGGTCGTCATTGCAAAAGCGCGATCGGCCACTCCGGGGCTCCCGAAGTGGCCGATTTGATTGGTGGGCCGTCACGGACTCGAACCGTGGACCCGCTGATTAAGAGTCCCACTCGGGGCCTGCGTACCACGATGCAAGACGAGGTAAGGGTGCGAGATTCCGAGGGTTGGTGAGGTGGTCGAGGAGTTGCTGCGTGGCCTGAATCAGCGTGAGTTGGAACCAGGTTGGAACCAAACTCGGGTTCCTGGATGCCGTCCATCCTGATTAACAGTCCCGCGCGGGGCCCGCGCACCGACATACACCAGGAGCCGTCCCGCGTGATTGCTGACAACCCCGCCGGTCGTCCGGGGGATACATCGTGGTGAATCGGCTGGCTTGGAGCCAACGCGGAGCCATGCCGGCGGCACGATCGGCCAGGCGCCATACTAGTCACCATCTAGACATCTTCTGATGTTGCGCTCCATCAGCGTGGACCCCGGCGGATTCGCGCCGTGGCCATCGCGCGGATCGCGGCGAGCGCCATCTCTAGCAGCCTCACTCCTTCCGGTACAGCGGTTGCGGGTTCATCCCTCTCTGCCTAGCCTGTTCAAACGCCTCCAGCAACTCCTTGGTGGCCGCTGTCTGGCTGATTAGGTAGTTGCTCCGAAGCACTCGCCAAGCCAGGTTCGGGTGCGTCAGGTTCTGGTCGAAGAACACCGACGGTTTGCCCGTCAGCACAGCACCAAACTCGTCCAGTGAACGGTGCGCCTGCATGTTCCAGCCGAGCTTGAAGAGTTCGTTGACGACCCAGTTGGCTTCGATGGATTCCCGTGATGCTGGCTTCGTGTTCGCCACACGGCGCAATAACTCCGCTGCAAACTCATCGGCTGCTTCCTCGTCAGCCTTCGCCAAGCTGATGTCGACGTTGAGAGTCGACAGCGAGCCATTCGCAAATTCGACGCCGTAGCTCTTGTTCGTCAGGTGCCCGAGTTCGTGCAGCAGCATGAAGGCCAGCACGTAGCTCGTATCCAGCGACATCCGGCCTGGCCCGGTCGAGTGAGCTTGAACCCACCCGTCGAGCACGGCGGGATTCACGAACACGCACCTGCATCCCCGCGGAACGGCCGCCGGTGTACCGCTCGCCGTTGGTGGGGATTGAACGAGGTACACCGGAACCGCGCCTTCCCCCGGCGCGGATGAAGTGCCGGCCGCCCACGTCGCGACCAGCCTTGGTCCGGTTCCAGCCGTCACTGTGTTCGTGGTGACGATTGCAGCCTCGACGACCTCGCGCCTCTGGCTCGTGTGCTGCAGTCCCCGCTCACGGACAGGGTCGGCCGCCGACGTCGATGCCGCGAGGACCCCGGCCGCCACGACGACCACGTTCCAGCAAACGGACCGCGCGCACCGCTTCATCGTCTCGACGCTAGACAAGGTTGAGCTCCAGCATGCTCCGCATGCTATATAGTGCGCTGACACTCGGCATTCGCACAACAAGGCAGGAAGTAGTCACTCATGCGAATAATTGAACTGACAATGGTCTTGCTGAGCTCATCGCTCCTGGCTACCGGCTCAGCCCTTGCCGCGGACCCTTCCAGACCTCCAGCCCCGCCCGCGACCGTTCCTGACATCGTGAGGACCAATCCGCCGGTACTGTGCGTCGGCTGCGACGAGCCCTTCGACACCACGACCCACAAGGAAGTCCTGGCCAGGCTCGTCAACAACCCGTACAACACAGAGCTGCGCAAAGCGCTTTACCTTCAGGACATCGTCCATCAGTTCGAGTCAAAGGCGCACTTCGACAACTGCGACTTCGATTCATCCATCGCCTACATCACCAACCTGCTGGACGAAGCCGAAACGCACGTCGCCGCTGCGAGCAAGGCCAAGGCGGCCGGCAACCAAGAGGAAGTGAAGCTGGCCGCCGGCCGGGCGTTCTTCGCCATCGGACAGGCTCTACATGGTGTTCAGGACTTCTACGCTCACACGAACTACGTCGAGCTGGAGGCACCCAAGGTCAAGAAGGTCACAGACCTAGAACTCATCGCGCCTTGGCGCGCCAATGGCCGTGACCGCATCAAGGAGCTCCAGGGCCGAGGTCTCGTTTCGGGCTTTGTCTTCTGGGGCTTCCCGCAGAAGTGCCCTCGCGGCACCGCGTCCCACGCCGACCTCGCCAAGGACAGCGCGGCCACCAAGAGCGGAGCCCGCCATGTCGCACACCTTCAGAACCTGAGCCAGTACCGCATCGCCGTCTTCCTGGCGCGAGAGGCTTCACTGCAGCTCATGACCGACGCCTTCAAGCGATGGCCCTTGCTCAGAGAGCTGAACGGTCCCAACGTCGCTGTCGAGATACTGCTAGACCGGCGCAGAATCGAGCAGAAGAAATGACGGGCATGGTGCTTTGCAGCAGCGCTGCGCTCGTCCTCTTCCTGGCGATAGCGCAGAAACCGGCTCACGCTCAGAACATCCCTCCATGCCGGCTCGACAACTCCATGGTGACGCTGGTTGCGGACACCATTGAACGAGCGGCCTCGGCATATCGTGAGAACGGCAAGGAGTTCCTCTTCGACTCCGTGGTTGTGAACAAACCGGCGCCGCCCGACAGGAGGGCTCTCGTCGTCAACATCATCAAAGATGCGAACGCCGGTGACCTAACCCCTCAAGGCTGTGCGCGTGGTGCGGCGAAGAAGGACGAGCCACTGGACCATCTTAGCGTCCGTGGCGGCTGCGTGGTCGTAGCAGTCGAGCGAATGGAAATGCGCTGCTCGTCCAGCGCGGTCGTTCTATTCGGGGATGTCGGCACCAGGAGTGGTCGCGCGAACCCGGCACTGCTCTATGTCCTCGCCCACGAGCTCGCCCACCTGTACCAACGGCGCTTGGGCGAGTACTCAGGGCGCGCCGAGCGCCTCGACCTCGCCAAGTCTCGCCCAGACAAGCTCAAAGAGCTTCAAGCTGCCTGCGACCCCGTTTCGACGAAGCGCGAGGAAGAAGCTGACGCCATGGCCGTCAAGGTGCTGGAGACTCTCCTGGCCAAGCCGCCGTACCGCGAGCCGCTCTACTCCCAGCAGGGCTCTTTATACTGGAACATCGACCAGCTGGCCCTGGCGTCAGACGCCTGGACAAAGGCCATGTCCGAGCGCGAGTTCATCAGCCGCCCCGATGTCCACAAGTCGTTCATGCCTACGGAGTTTCCGACTCCTGCGAAGGTAGTCGAGTCGAACGCAAGACGGTTCGTGTGCGACGTGCTGACCAGAACGCATGGGAGCATCTACTACCCCGGCAGGTCCACGACTCATCCGCCTCTGGAACAACGTCTGCGCCGCATGGCAGAGTCGCTCCAACCCACCGCACAGGCGCTGCCGAACGATTCCAACCAGCGCCAGTTCAAGTCAATCGCGCGCCTTCAGAGTCAGCTCAGCCCCCTGTTCACGCACATGTATCGGGAAACCGGCGTGTACATGGAGGCCGTTCAGAGTCGCGTCTGCACGATTGTCAATTCGCCCACATCGCCAGTTTGCAAGTGAATCGGCGCCATTTGCGCTGGCGAACCTCATGACGCTGGCCCCTGCCGCGGGGCAGCAGCCGTGACGGACGGCGCCTGCCTTCGCCGAAACTCCGTTCGGCTGACATCGCGACTAGCCGGATGCTGACCGGGCGGCTTGCCGCTGAATGAAGTGGGGCTTCATGGCACGCTGCGGGACACGGTGGGGCGGTACTTGCTGACTTCGCGCCAGAGAAGCTGCAAAGAAACTGCCCGCACTGCGGCAGGCGCCGAAGGGACAGTTCCAGGCTCATCACGCGGCCGGAGTCGGGACGAGGAACAGGTAGGTGAATTGCGTCCGAGAGAGAGCCTAAGGTCTCGACATCCTGTCCTCGTCAACGGCCACGCAGATGCTGCTGGTGACGTTCACCTTCCCGCTCGGCCACCTTTGGATCGCCGAGGAGCTGGTCAAACAGGCAGATCATGATCGGATCGGCGATGCCGGAGTGATCTGGAATCAGGTTCGTTCCCACGGCCATGATCCACAGCGGATTCGATGGCGTGGTAATTCCGCGATGAGTGAGATTGATGGTCGTTCCGTCGAGAGTCGTGGACCAGCCCGCCCCGGTCTCGGGCTCCCCCTTGCGCCGCTGCTCGGCTTTCCGCTCCTCGATTACCTTGGGTAGCCAGCCCGGATCAACCGGCGGGCATTTCCCATCCCACGGCGATGGCCCCGACTTGAGGGGCCCGTGGGTCTGTAACTCGGGGACGTTGCCCATCGTTTGACGATCAAAGTATCGCTCGCGCACTTCAAGCCCTCCACCATACGGGGTCCGCAACGTTCTGTCTTGGTACGACTCAAGCAGAGTGGAGAAGACCCGGGCGATCGGGAACGTGCCGCGTGTGGCCCCGTCCCCCTCCGACGAGAGGATGACCAGGCGGGGAGGCTGGCCCGGAGCGAAGAGATCGATCTGCTTTGCAGAATATTGCTTCACCGTGAACTCGTTGAGCGCGCCGAAGAACGGCATGATGCGGGTGGCTTCGATTGCTGGATTGACGAGTACAACGAGGTCCCCGTATCCCGATACTAAGCCGGGCTTTGATTGTGAGTGGGCGGGTCCTGTCCCCTCTGCCGCGAGCTTCTCCGCGTCCAGAAGAAAGCGCGCGAGGAGAATCTGGCTCATGGAGTTGAACACGACCGATGCGCCAAAGCTGTGACCGACCAACATCAGCTTGTTGCGACTCTGCGGATCGGGCTTCGTGACTCGTTCGAGGCGTGTCAGGAATTCAACAAGGGAGCCGCGTCCGATCTCGTCGCTCGTGTTTTTCCGATCCCAGAATGTCGTGTAGCGGACAAGGGGTAACGTCCACGATTCTCCCCGCCAGCCGACATAGATGCCGATGACCTCCTCCTCTGCGTTGCCGTCGATGCTCTGAAGATTGTTCAGCGCGCACTTAAACCGCTCGACGTTCTTGTCGGTCAGGGCGGCATTGTGAAACCAGCCGTGGACAAAGACGACAATGTATTTAGGCTTGCCGGCCGCTGCGGCCAGCGCGAGCGCTCGCTCGACTTGAGGGCGATCTTGGAAGTATCCTTGCTCGTCTATTTCCACGTAGGCAACGGTTATTTCGTGCTTCGAAGGTGACTTGAGTTCGGGGCACAGCTGCGGATCGGCGACGAACGTGTCAGTGGCGGTCGTATCGGGCCGGTACGGCCCCTGGGGGGCACAGCCAAGAGCGGCGAGAACCACGAGTCCCCTGACGAGCAGATGGCGTGTTCGCATAGCGTCAGCGCACGCGACGTACTTGGCGATCGGTCCGGCTAATTGGCGGAACTCCGGCACGGGGGTTCACGCGAAGTGGCCGTTCGCTCCTTACAGGGGACCTGCATTCCCTCACTTCACTTCTTCTTTCACGGTGAATCGCAGTTCGGGCGCTCCTCGCAGGTTGGGACAAGGTGGCGTTATCGACGTGATCGTTTCTATCTCGGTGACGCTGAGTTTTCGCACGAGACTCAAGATGGTAACTCGTTTCCCTCATTTACCGCCTCACAATCCACCGCCCTTCGGCCGTAATCTCGCATGCCTCACCGCCCACCTTGGCCAAACGCATCGCTCTGGGGCCTGGGTCACGACGAAGCGCAACGGTCAAATAGGAAACGGCATCGGCAAAGGCGCCTTCTACGAAATGGCCGGCCAGAGTCGAGTGGCCTTCGCCGTCGATCTCGATCGTCGCCAATCTGTCGCCGAACGTCCAGCGCAAGATCTGCATCCGCTCCAGGGGGCATTTCTCGTCGCGAGAGTAGCGCATCGCTAGCAGTCTTGTAGGACGACAGTCTGCACAAACATGTCAGAGATTTTAGGATGCAAGTCGGGCCTCCTCGATGAGGGAATCGGTGGCCTCGTCCAGCGCGGTAAAGAGCGTCCGCAGCCGTGGCGGCGCGTGGGCGACGAGGCGAGGGTCCAGGGCTTGAAACCCCGGGCGGAGCACCCGCGTGTGCACTTTCGTGAGGAACAGCGCAACGCGCCGCCCCCGAGCGGCGTGAGGGTGTAACAGAGTCGACCCGGGACGCGGCTGAGCAGGCCTTTGCGGGCCAAGCGCCGCAGGTCGTAGCCCATTTGCCGCGTGGTGTACGCGTCGGCGGGGACAGCCAGCAGTTGGGCGACGACCGGGCGCAGCCGGCCATTGGTGACCCCCTCGGGAACGCAGGCGAACCGACAGAGGGCGCCCAGCAGGGCCATCGCCCGGGGCTGACCGAACTTCAAGGCCGGGGCGGGAAGCCCGTCGGGGGTCTGAGTCGGCAGCACGAGGTCGGCCAGCTGCGCCCGTGTAAATTCTCGGTTAACTTGCGCCACTTTTTCTCTGCTGGTTTGCGCCACCTGCCGGGCACTGTCTCCGCGAGGGTCAATCCCGATCGCGGAGGGAAGGAGTGCTATCAGCCATGGCGCGAAGCACGGTCAAGTTCCTGAAGCAGCAGGGACAGTTCAACACGCGGATCGCCTCGCTCGTAGGATGTGATCGCCATACGGTCGCGCGCGTCCTCGGCGAGCCGACGGATCCGCCGCGGCGACGGCAGCGGGCCTCGCCGCTCGACGCCCGGCGGGCGGCGGTGCAGAGCTGGATCGAGGCGGACATTCCCACCACGCGGATGCTGGAGTTCGCGCGGGAGGACCCCACGGCGCCGTACGCCGGCGGCGCCTCAACCTTCTATCGGTTTGTGGCCCGGCTCCGCGGGGACCGAGCGGCGGGGGCGGCCCCGGTGATCCGTTTCGAGGGGCTGCCCGGCGAGTATGCGCAGTGGGATTGGGGTGAGGCCCGGGTGCGCCTGGGCGGGGAGCCGGTCAAGCGTGTCTTCCTCGCCGGCCGGCTGAAGTACAGCCGGCTGATCGGGGTGCGCTGGCGGACCCAGATGGACCTCGAGACGCTCTTGCGGGCGATGCTGGAGATCGTCGCGGGTTGGGGGGGCACGCCCTGGGCGTGGGTGTTCGACAACATGAAGACGGTCACGCTCGGGCGCGAGGCCGACGGGCAGCCGCGGTGGAATCCGGCCTTCTGGCGCTTTGCGACCGAGGTGGGCTTTCATCCCGAGCTCTGCGACCCCGGCGCCGGCCAACAGAAGGGAAGCGTGGAGAACTTGGTCAAGTGGGTGAAGACCAATTTTCTGCCCGGGCGCAGCTTCGTCGACGAGGAGGATCTCACCCACCAGAGCCTGGCCTGGGAGCGGGACAAGGCGGGCCAGGTCTCCCAGGCCCATGGGCACCGCCCCTTCGACCTGCTGGCCCAGGAGCGCGTGGCCTTCGGACCGCTGACGACGACGGCGGCCACGTATGGGCTCTATCGGATCGCCACGGTGAACCGCGAGAGTCTTGTGCGCGTGGACGGCAACCAGTACTCGGTCCCGGGCGGTCACCTCGGCCAGGCGGTGGACGTCCGCCTCCTGCGCGACCGCGTCCGCCTCAGCCGCGATGGCGTGCTGCTCGCCGAGCACACCCGGCTCACGGGTACCGGCCAGCGTCGCCGCGATCCCGCCCACTACGCGGCCGCCCTGACGGATCGGCCGCGGGCGCGCCTGGTCTTCGACCGCGAGCGGCTCTGCGCCCTCGGCCCCGAGGTCACCGCCTATGTGACCGTGATCAGCCAACGCCGCCGGCGCGTGCTCGCCGACGAACTGGCGGCGTGCCTGGCCCTGGAGGCTCAGCTCGGGGCCGACGGCCTGCGGCGCGCCGCCGCCGCCTGCGTGAGCCGCGGCACCTGTGGGGCCGAATACCTGCTGCTCTTCGCCGGTGCCGAGCCGGCCCTGGCCGTGCCCGATGTCCCCGACCAGACGGCCGTGGATCGCGACCTCGCGGTCTACGAAGCCTTCGTCGGGCGCTGAGGAGGGCGGCCATGCACCAGATGCTCACCCAACTCAAGCTCGCCCGCATCCGCGAGATCCATCAGGAGTGGTTTGACCGCGCGGCCGAGACGCAGATGCCCTACCCCGACTTCCTGCGCGGCCTGCTACAGGAGGAGTTGCTGGCGCGCGAGGAGAACCAGCTGCGCCGCCGGCTCAAGGACGCCGGCTTCCCGTTCGAGAAGACTCTCGACGACTTCGACTTCCGCCTCCGCCCGGAGCTCAATCGGCAGGTCTTCCTGCGCTATCTCGACGAGCGCTTCATCACCCAGGGGCGCGCGCTCGTCCTGGTGGGCGCCACGGGTTTGGGCAAGACCCATCTCAGCATCGCCGTCGGCCTCGCCCTGCTCAAGCGGGGCTACACGGTGCGCTTCACGACCGTGCAAGCCCTGCTCACCCGCGTGCTGGCGGCTCGGGGGCTGGAGGGCCGGGCCCGGGTGCTCAAGCCCTACCACGCCAGTGACGTCCTCATCCTCGACGAGTGGGGGTATTTGCCCGCCGACCCTGACATCGGCCCCATCCTCTACGAGGTCATCGCGACCAGGTACGAAAAGAAGGCGACTCTGATCACCTCCAACAAAAGCCTGACCGAATGGGGACGGGTCCTGCATGACACCGCGCTCGCGGCCGCCCTCGTCGATCGGCTGCTCCACCACGGGGAGGTCTACTACCTCAAGGGCGACAGCTTCCGGCTGCGCGGCAAGCCGAAGACCGAGGCGCCGGAGCCGCCCGCGCCGACGGAAATGGCTGCTCAGGGGGGATAGGGAGATGGCCACCCCCCTCGAGATCGTGGCGCTATGAGGCTCCCAGGCCCTCGCCCGCGGCGCGCCCAAGAGGAAAATGCCTCTCCCGTCGCCACGCGACCCTGCCCGGGATCCCCAGCATTACCTGAGAACGCTGATCGAGAACTACCCCGGCATCCTCAGGAGGTGGCGCATCTTATCCGAGAACTGGTGAGAAAAAATGGCGCATTGCAAACGAGAATTTCCAGCTGGCGCACGGCCAAGCCCTGGCGCCCGCGCACCAGCGCGCCGCCGGTGCGGGTGGACACCAGCCCGCTCGCGGCCGCGCTGCGCGACCTGCGCCCGCTGGAGATCCACCAGGTCCGGCGGTCGGCGCACGAAGGGCTCTTCAACAGCCTGCTCGCGCAGTACCACTATCTTGGGTATCAGCAACCGGTCGGCGCGCACCTGAAGTATTTGGTCTGGGGCGGCGGCCGCCCGCTGGCGTGTGTCGCGTGGGCGTCGGCGCCGCGGCACCTCGGGCCGCGTGACCGGTTCATCGGGTGGTCGGCCGCCGCCCGCCGCCGCCACCTCCGCTGCCTGGCCTACAACACGCGGTTTCTGATCCTGCCGTGGGTCGCGGTCCCGCACCTCGCCTCGCACGTGCTCGGGCGCATGGCGGCCCAGGTGTCGGCGGATTGGCAGCAGCTCTACGGCCACCCGCTCTACTTTCTCGAGACCTTCATCGATCCCGCGCGCTTCCGCGGCACGTGCTATCGCGCGGCGAACTGGCGGGTGCTGGGCCGCACCACGGGGCGCGGCCACAACGCGCCGACCATGCGCCCGACACAGCCGGTCAAAGAGGTGCTCGGCTATCCACTCGTGAAGGACTTTCGCGCCCGCTTGACGAGGACAACCTGAGCCGACCTCGACGCAAAAAGGCTGGGCCCCGGCCGGCGCCCCCGCCCATCGAGCTGCGGTTCGACGAGCTGGGCGCGATCGTCGACCGCGCCCAGCGGGCGGCGCTGAGCTCGGACGACCACGCGAAGCTCAAGGCCGCGATGGACACGCTCGCCTTTGTCACCGCGGAGCTCCAGACGAAGCAGACGTCGCTCGACCGCCTGCGTCGCCTCCTGTTCGGCGCGAAGACCGAGAAGACGCGCCCGCTCGTCGGCGCGGGCGCGGCGCCCGGCGCGCCGGGACCCGGGGCCGAGGCCGGCCCGTCCGCGGCCGGCACTCCGCGCCGTGGCCACGGCCGCACGGGCGCCGCCGCCTACACCGGCGCGGAGACGGTGAAGGTCGCGCATCCCTCGCTCCGCCGCGGCGACCGCTGCCCTGGCTGCACCACGGGCAAGATCTACCCGCTGGCGGAGCCCGCGACCCTGGTGCGGATCGCTGGGATGGCTCCGCTGGGCGCCACCGTCTACGCGTGCGACCGCTGGCGGTGCAACCTGTGCGGCGAGGTCTTCACCGCCCCGGCGCCCGCCGGCGTGGGCACAGCGAAGTACGACGCGACGGCGACGACAATGATCGGCCTGCTCAAGTACGGCTGTGGCCTGCCGTTCCATCGCATCGAGATCTTGCAGCAGGGGATGCGGATTCCGCTGCCGGCGCCCACGCAGTGGGAGCTCGTGCGCGACGCCCTGCCGCCACTCGTGCCCGCCTGGGACGAGTTGCTGCGGCAGGCGGCGCAGGGTGAGGTCGTCTACAACGACGACACCACGATGAAGGTCCTCGCGCTCACCGCCGAGCAGCGGCGCGCGGCCGCCGCCGACGAGGAGACCGACGCGCGGACCGGCGTGTTCACGTCGGGGATCGTCGCCACCCATGACCGCCACCGCATCGCCCTGTTCTTCACCGGCCGCCAGCACGCGGGCGAGAATCTCGCCGACGTCCTGGCCCAGCGCGCGGCCGACCTCGCGCCCCCGATCCAGATGTGCGACGCGCTGGCCACCAACACCGCGGGCGACTTCGACACGCTCCTCGCCAGCTGCCTCGCCCATGCCCGCCGCCGCTTCGTCGACGTCGTCGACAACTTCCCTGCCGAGGTCCGGCACGTGCTCGAGACCGTGCGCGAGGTCTACCGGACCGACGCCCTCGCGCGCGATCGGGCGCTGTCCCCCGAGGAACGACTGCGCCTCCATCAGACCGCGAGCGGCCCGCTGCTGGCAGACCTCAAAACGTGGCTGCGCCAGCAACTCGACGACCACCTGGTCGAGCCCAACTCGGGCCTCGGCACCGCGATCGCCTACATGCTCAAGCACTGGGCGACGCTGACGCTCTTCCTGCGCGTGCCCGGCGCGCCGCTGGACAACAACGTCTGCGAGCGGGCGTTGAAGAAGGCGATCCTGCATCGTAAGAACGCCCTGTTCTACAAGTCCCTCGCCGGCGCCCGCGTCGGCGACGTGTTCATGAGCCTCATCCACACGGCCGAGCTCAACGGCATCGCGCCCTTCGAGTACCTCGTCGCGCTCCAGCGGCACCCGCAGGCCGTCGCCCTCGACCCCCGCGAGTGGCTCCCGTGGACCTACGAGGCGACGCTGACGGACCTCCGGACGCGGGCCAGTCCGTCGCGCTGAGCGGCGCCGGCCGCGCTCAGCCTCGGCCCACCGCTGGACCCGACCGGCCCTCCTGACCCGACTGGCCGGGGTCGGCGCATCCTTGCCGAAAGGACACGCTCGGACGCATGAAGGTACGCGCGCTCCACCGCGGCCTGAGCAAGAATCTCCTCGCGCGCCGTCGCGCGCATGGCCTGAGCAAGAACACGGTCCGCCTGATCCGTGGGGTGCTGTCCGTTCTTCTCGGCGATGCCGTCGATGATGGAATCATCGGCACGAACCCGGCGCTTCAGATGAGTCGGCGGCGCCGGAAGCGCGCCGATTCGCTCAGCCAGGTCGAACGCCTGAAGAAAGTTCGCCCAATGTCAGGCAAGCAGGTCTCGGTCTTCTTGCAAGCCACGCAGCGCCCCGAGTACCGCCGGTTCTATCCGCTGTTTCTCACGCTCGCGCGCGCGGGTCTGCGGCCGGGCGAGGCGTTTGGTCTCCAGTGGGACGACGTCGACTTCGTGATTAAATTAGGCTAATTGACGGGTGCGTTGAGATCGCAGCGGCCCTTCCCCGAGACCGTCGCGCGGTTGCCACCTCGAATCGCTGATCCAAACGCCACAGCCATCGCAGGCTCACCCAGCTTCGAGCAGAGGCGCTCCGCAGAGCAGCGTGGGCCGGCGCGGCTGCGCCGCTCCACCTACCGTAGGACCCGGCTCAACTGCTCCAAGGAGCAGGGTGCGATACACGTTTCGTTTCGTCACCCGACCAACTCCTGAATCCAATGAACTGGGCTCGCAAGAATCTCGCGCCGACCTTCCATCGTATTGCACACATGAGCGTCTATTGCGCGGCCGATGGGAGTTTGCACACCCGGCAGTTGAACGCCTGCCCCACCACCGGTGTGAACTCCACCAGCCTTTGCGTCACATGCATACCGCCCTCCTGGCCGCCTCTGTACAGCGCGATCCCGAGAGCATCGATGAAGTGAAACGTGATTCCATCCGAATCTACTACCATCCACATGTGGCCCCCGAGAGTCGGATAAGCCTCAACTTGTGCAAGCACCCGCCAGCTTTTCTCCAGCGGCGATACCCCCTTGGGACACCTCCACGATCCTCTCACGCTGAGACGATTCCCTTCCTTGAGCGGGAATAGCTGTCCACTAACACTCTGGATACTGTCTACGCTACAGATAGGCTCGGCGGCCCGTCTTCCCCACGCTAGGAGCATCATACCTCCCAGGGCCTTTACTGACCATTGGCGGTCTCCTGACGAGCCCTCGTAGTTGACTCGGATGAGACGCTGGTCAGCGTCAACGACCGCATATCGCGCCGTGGATCGGTCTACCTTGCCAGCGTCTCGCAGCTCCACGACTTCCTTCCATTCCTGGACCTTCGGACGCGGAACCGCAGCAAATGCCGAATTCGTATAGATCAAGGACGGCACCCCTGGGAACAGACTCGGCCGCGGCTCAAGCGGCTTCTCATCTAGCTGTTGATCGGTTCTCGGAGAGGGAGAGGCGATGGATGGACTGGGCGCAGTGGCGGAGCGTGGACTACTTGGTGAGAGGAGGTCGACGATGGCAGCGTAACCCTTGAGCCCTGCAACATCGCGCGCCGTCTGGCCGTCCCGATTGACCCGACTGGGGTCAGCTCCTTTTTGCAGGAGGTAGCGGACGATGCCTTGGTTACCACGGAATGCAGCGGCCATCAGTGGCGTATCGCCGTCGGCAGTGGCGTAGTTGACGTTGGCGCCCCCATCCACGAGAGCCCGAACCGCTTGCTCATGACCCTCAAAGATCGCAATCAGGAGAGGCGTCCGGCCCATGCGATCAACCGAATTAGGAGGATAGCCTCCTCCCGGTCGAAGCAGTCGCTCAATCTTTGCCGCATCTCCTGCCGCCGCGGCCGCAAACAGGTCATCAACTGAAGCTGCCGCGGTGGTGACCCAGCCAACTACCATGAGAAGGGCACACATCGACTGCCAGGTCAGCTGGAAAACCTCAACGTTGCAGACTTATCAGGGTCAGGCGGCAGTGGATAGGGCGGTGAGGTGACGCTGGAGCTCCTCGCGAACCTCAAGATTGGCGCTTACGGTGAGGGTGAGCTCGCCATTGGGGC
>Ga0187893_10009537_pt1 | contig 14890 bp, 11 predicted proteins | sample MA1701074metaG_FD_139574 | JGI IMG/M metagenome (GOLD analysis project Ga0187893, IMG submission 139574) | White microbial mat communities from a basaltic lava cave in the Kipuka Kanohina Cave System on the Island of Hawaii, USA - MA170107-4 metaG ...
ATGTAATGATTGTTTCGGGTCGAGTGTCGCGCAAGATGGCCCCGGTGTTGCGCCGGATCTACGATCAAATGCCTGAACCGAAGTGGGTTATTTCCATGGGCGCTTGTGCCACCTCGGGTGGAGTCTTTGATAACTACGCGATTGTTCAGGGTGTGGACAAGATCGTGCCCGTTGATGTCTACATTCCGGGGTGCCCGCCACGCCCCGAGATGCTGATTCACGCGGTAATGATGTTGCAAGAAAAGGTTTCGAAAGAGACCGTGCGCGACCGGAAGGATGTGCCCGAGGAAGAGGCCCGGAAAGCAGTGGTGCCGGGCACCCTGCCGGTTACCGATGGCTCGACTGCCAGAGAAAACACTTTGCCCGAGAGTCGGCCGTATACGATTGCTTCGCGACACGAACGCCGCCGTTCCTCTTGAGATTAAAAGGTTATTTCCTCCTGAGATTAAAAGGTTATTGATGACAAAGGGAGCCGATAGCGAGAGGACCGATCAGCAACCTCAGATCAGTCAGAATCAGACAGTAACGCCGTCCAGTTTAGTGGCGGCGTTACAGCGTGAGCATCCGGAATGGATTGTCGAAAGCCGGGAGCTGATTGGCGAGGTGACAGCGATCGTTCCCAGAGAGCATATCGTCGAGGTTTGCGCTTACCTGAAGGCTAACCCGGAGTCAAACTTTGATTTCCTTTCAGACATCTGTGGTGTTGACCTCGGTCAGGAAGAAGAACCACGTTTTGAAGTTAACTACCATCTATTTTCCACCCGCAAGTACCACCGCCTCCGGTTGAAGGTTCGGTTGCCGGAAGACGACCCACGAGTCTTAACTGTTACTACGGTCTGGCGCACGGCAAACTGGCACGAGCGAGAAACGTTCGACCTCTTTGGCATTATCTTCGACGGGCACCCGGACTTGCGCCGCATTCTGCTGCCCGAGGACTGGCAGGGCCATGCCCTGCGCAAAGACTTTCCCTTGCGGGGATACGAGCCCTATAGCTTGAAATAGATTTCAGCAGGCCAGCTGTCTGCCCCTGTTCGAACGGTGCGACATCTCTGATGAGTACATCTACACCAAATCTTCCGCCCCAACTCGAAATCGTCGATCAACCGCTCGACACGCAAATGACGATTTCAATGGGACCACAGCACCCTTCGACGCATGGAGTTTTGCGTCTGGAGCTGGTGCTCGACGGCGAGATGGTCGTGAAAGTCAAGCCAGACATTGGCTACCTGCACACCGGCATGGAGAAGCTGTTTGAGTATAAAAAGTACCAGCAGGGTATCGTCATCACTGATCGGATGGACTACCTGAATCCACTGGGTAACAACCTTGCCTACGTGATGGCAGTCGAAAAGCTTCTGCAGCTGGAGATTCCCGAACGCGCCCAAACGATTCGAGTTCTGACCTGCGAGTTGCAACGCATTGGTTCCCATCTGGTTTGGCTGGGCACACATGCGCTAGACATTGGGGCCATGACCGTCTTTTTCTATTGCTTCCGCGAACGCGAAAAGATTTTGAACCTGATCGAGGCTGCTTCGGGTGGACGCCTGACACCGTCATATTTTCGAATCGGCGGCCTAATGATGGATTTGCCCCCAGGCTTTGAAAGACGTACCAATCAATTCCTTGAAGGACTTCCTAAGGCGATTGAAGAGTTTCAGAAGTTATTAACAGGCAATAAAATTTTTCAGAAGCGCACTCAGGGTGTGGGCTATATAAGCGCCGAAGATGCCATCGATTGGGGAGTGTCCGGTCCATGTTTGCGCGGCAGCGGTTTGGGCCTTGATATCCGCCGCGCGAACCCCTACACGGGCTATGAACTCTATGACTTTGAGGTACCAGTGGAGACTGATGGAGATGTCTGGGCCCGTTATCTGGTTCGCATGCGCGAGATGCAAGAGTCAGCAAAGATTGTGAGGCAGGCCCTCGCCCGTTTGAAACCAGGTCCGGTAAAGGCAGACGCTCCAAAAGTTGTGTTGCCAGATCGCGAGGCGATGAAGACCCACATGGACGCCCTGATTCACCATTTCCTGATCGTCGCTGAGGGGTTTGACGTCCCGGAAGGGGAAGCCTACATGCCTATTGAGGCTTCGAAGGGCGAACTCGGTGTTTATGTAAAGTCCGACGGTGGTCCAAAGCCTGCACGTGTTCATTTCCGCGGTCCAAGTTTTGTTAATTTGTCAGCCCTGCCGCACATGTCCGAGGGTGCGATGGTGGCTGACATAGTGGCAATTATCGGCTCGCTCGATATCGTGCTGGGGGAAATCGATCGGTGAATCGGGTTAAACCTCCTGCAAACGCTCCTAAGCTACGGGAATCGCGATTGGCAAGATCTAAATGAGCCAACCACTGACACAGATTGAACCTCTTTCGCAACCCGTAAACATTGGCGAAGAGATTGCCACGTTCTCGCCCGAAGTCGAGGCGGAGATCGATCGGCACCTTGCCAAATATCCGGTAATGCGTTCAGCCATCTTACCCTTAATGTTTATCGTCCAGCGTGAGCGGGGCTATCTCGACCCACCAGGGGTCGCGTATCTGGCAAAACGGCTGAAACTGCGCTACACGGATATCTGGGAGGTTGCGACCTTCTATTCGATGATCAACCTCAAGCCAGTAGGCCGCTACCACATTCAGATTTGCAAAACTCTATCGTGCAAGATAATGGGCGAGGAGAAGATTACCGGTCACGTATGCCAGCGACTGGGTATTAAACCAGGGGAGACTACCTCGGATGGAAGATTCACGGTCTCGATGGTTGAGTGCTTGGGCTCGTGCGGAACGGCTCCGATGTTTCAGATCAATTTTGATTATCACGAGAATCTTACTGCTGCGAAAGTGGACACAATCCTCGATTCTTTACCTTGAGGGTTAACTAAACGGATGTTTATTGGCGCCATAGGATGTGAACCATTACAACTCGCGCGGGTTCACCTCGAAAACTCGCACACGCTTGAGGTGTACCGGAGTCATGGGGGATATGAAGCGCTGGCCCAGGCGCTGAGTTCGATGTCTCCGGATGACGTCACCAATGAGGTGAAGAAATCGGCGCTGCGCGGTCGCGGTGGCGCCGGATTCCCTACTGGGATGAAATGGAGTTTTGTCCCCAAGGACTCGCCGAAACCCAAGTATGTAGTCTGCAATGCTGACGAATCGGAACCGGGAACATTCAAAGATCGCTACTTAATGGAGCGCGATCCGCACTTGTTGATTGAGGGGATGCTAATCGCTGCTTATGCGCTCGGAGCAAAGCGTAACTTCATTTATACCCGTGGCGAGTACAAGTATCTAATCGACATTATGGACGTGGCACTGGCCGAAGCCAGAGAGGCAGGATTACTGGGCGACAGAATTCTGAATACGAGTTTTTCCTGTGAGATCTACACGCACACAGGGGCCGGAGCTTACATCTGTGGTGAAGAAACGGCACTGTTGAGCTCGCTCGAGGGACTGCGCGGCCACCCCCGCATGAAGCCTCCCTTCCCGGCCGTATCCGGCCTCTACGCCTGTCCAACCGTTGTGAACAATGTCGAGACCCTGACAGCGGTTCCCGACATTATCAAAATAGGTGGTGAGGCTTACCAGAAACTGGGAACGGAAAAAAGCGGCGGCACCAAACTCTGGTCGGTGTCGGGTCATGTCAATCGTCCGGGAGTCTACGAACTGCCCATGGGGTACGACGACATGGAAAAGTTCATCATGGAAGACTGTCAAGGAATGCTCGGAGGTAAAGAACTGAAAGCCGTTATTCCCGGAGGCTCGTCGGTTTATGTAATGAGCGCCGATCAAATAATCGGCCGCGATGTGCGCATGGATTACGAAGGGTTGGTGGCTGCGGGTTCGATGGTCGGTTCCGGCGGTTTCATCGTGATGGATGAGACGGTCGATATCTTTGAGTCGACCAAAAACTTAACGGAATTTTATAAACACGAGTCGTGTGGGTGGTGTACTCCGTGCAGAGAAGGGACTGATTGGCTCGTAAAGGTTTTCAAACGCATCGAAACGGGCGGCGGCGTTCCCGGCGATGCACAGCTAATGCTCGATCTCTGCGACAACATCGAGGGCAAATCCTTCTGTCCCCTGGGCGACGCTGCAGCCTGGCCGATTCAGTCGGCAATTAAAAGGTTTCCTGAGGACTTTAGAAAGCGGCTGGAAAACGAATAGGTCCTATTGGTCTTATAAGTCCTATTGCCTCAAATTAATGTCAACTGACCTTATCAAAGTCACCATCAACGGTACCGAGTTCCACGTGCCCAAAGGGGCGCGTCTGATAGATGTTTGCCGCGAAAAGGATTTCGACATCCCATCATTCTGTTACTACGCAGACCTGGCGCTGCAAGCTTCGTGTCGCATGTGTCTGGTGCGGATTGAAAAAATGCCCAAGTTGCAGACGTCCTGCACCATCACCTGCACTGACGGAATGATCGTCACTACCGAGAGCGAAGAGATCGAGAAGGCGCAGCGAGCCATGATGGAGTTCCTACTCGCAAATCACCCACTGGATTGTCCGGTATGCGATCGCGGTGGGGAGTGTGAACTGCAGGAGATGACCTTTGATTGGGGCGGTTTGGAAGAGCGCTTCACTGAAAAGAAGAACTACCATCCTGAAAAATATCTTTCGCCAATGGTCGCAAACGATCCGCAGCGCTGCATTTTGTGCAAGCGTTGCACTCGCGTTTGTGAGGAATGGATGGGAGAGGACGCGATTGAAGCCGGAGGTCGGGGCGCTGGAACGGTGATTGGCACATATCAAGGCTGGCTTGATTGTTCCCAATGCGGAAATTGTATTGAGGTTTGTCCTACCGGGACGCTCTTGGACGCAACCTACCGCCACCAGGCACGTCCCTGGGAACTGACCCAAACAATTTCCACTTGCACCTACTGTTCGGATGGCTGCCAGATGTCCCTGGGCTCGCGAGGCGGCGAGTTGATGCGCGTCGTCGCTCGTGATCGGTATGTGAATGGACTAAATGGTGAGTTTTTGTGCGTCAAGGGCCGCTTTGGCCATCCCTTTGTCAACCATGAAGATCGCATTCGCACCCCACTGATTCGCTACAAAAAGGGCGGTAAGCTAATACCTGCGACCTGGGACCAGGCAATCAAACAAGTGGCCCGCCGCCTTGACGAAGTGGCAGACAAGCATGGAAGAAACGCTATTGGTGTGGTCGGCAGTCCCCGCCTGACGAACGAGGCGCTTTACGCTCTGCGAAAGTTTGCCACTGACCTCGTGGGTACAGAAAACTACACTCATTCTGATGCCTATAGCCTGAAGCCGTTTTTTGACAATCTTGGTGGCCGGCTCGCCACTCATCGAGACATCAGGTATGCCAAAACCATTGTCTTGATTGGTGGAGAGCCTGAGGAACTGCAACCTCTAACCGGCAAGCAAATTCGCCAGGCCGTCCGCAATGGCGGAGCTAAATTAATTATCGCCAACAGCCAACCGATTCGATTACGCGAACAAGCCGTTCAATTCATACACCTGCGTCAGGGCGCGGAAGCGGCAATCGTCCTGGCCCTGAGCGGAAACGAAGATGATGCGCTGATCTTGAAGCGGGCGGGAATTGAGCAACACGAGTTGGATACCCTGCGACAGACCATTGCTGGTACAGAGGGTGACCTGATCCTCATGCTCGGACACGACCTTGGTAAGGCTTCGCAAGCCCTTTTGGCGCTGCTTCCGTTTTCACTTGCTGCTGAAGGCCGGCGGGTCCTGCTTCATCCGCTGCCCCTCTTTAACAATAGTGTCGGCGCGCATGACCTTGGGCTGGACGAAGGCGCCAAAGACATCTATCAAATCCTCGATAGTGCCGGCAAAGAGATCCGAGCCATGTACCTGGCTGGCAGTCTCCTGCCCGCTCAGCTGAATGGACGTGAGCACGCCCTCAGCGAGCTGGAATTCCTGGTGGTCCAGGAACTTTTTGAAACTGAAACTACCAGATTCGCCGATGTTGTGCTTCCGGCAGCTTCGTTTGCGGAGGTCGATGGAACCTTTACGAATAACGACGGGTTTGTCCAGCGAGTTCGACAATCCATTCCCCCTGTGCATCAGGCAAAACCCGACTGGATGATTACAGCCCAGCTGGCGATCGAATTAGGCGTCGATTTTGGGTTTGAGATGTCAGCCAGCACAGTGTTTCGCCAGCTTGCAGAGAATGTTCCGGGCTATGCGGGACTGCGTTATCCGGTATTAAAAGACGAAACCAAGCCGATTCAGGTTAAGTATCCCCTGGTTGAGCGAGGTGATACCGATTCGCTGCGGGCGGAGATTCGCGAGCGCCTGGAAGGGATGGAAACAGGCGAGAAAATGGTGGTCACTCCTGAGGTTGGTCACGAGCTCTTCAAGATTGACACGCTCACTGACAAAGTACCGCAGTTTCATTTGCTCGCAGGCGGTAACCCCCGGCCCGAAACAGTCAGGATTTCCCCGCTTTATCAAATAACGGTTGACGCAGATTTACGAAGAGAAAGTGTGGCCGCGGGCGACTAATGTCTGATGGTCACGCTCGGTCCAGATTACTGATCTCTTGCAGAAGACGAACGAATGGACCTGACAGTAAGCATTGTCCTCTATTTCGTAGCAATCACCATTGCCTTCCTGACGATTATGCTGCTCTGCGCCTTCACGGTTCTGGCCGAGCGGCGTGTCCTGGCTTTCTTGCAGGGGCGGCTTGGCCCAAACCGCGTAGGCTACGGCGGACTGCTGCAACCATTCGCTGATTTCATTAAGACAATGGTCAAGGAAGACCTCATTCCTGATCAATCGACGCGTTTTGTTTTCCTCCTCGCGCCAATGATTGCGATTGTGACTGCAATCATGGCGATTCTGGTTTACCCCTTTGGTCCGACCATCACGATTCCTTTCGTGGAATGGACCATTCCTCTGGTTATTGCCCGTTTTGATGTGGGTCTGCTGTATGTGCTTGGAGTCACTTCAGTCGGTGTTTACGGGATAATGCTGGCAGGGTGGTCGTCAAATAATAAATATAGTCTGATGGGGGGCTTGAGGGCGTCAGCGCAGATGATCTCGTACGAACTTTCGCTGGGCATGTCTCTGGTTGGAGTCGTTCTAATAGCGGGAACGCTGGATATCTACAGTATTGTCGAGCAGCAATCGGGTTGGGGTGGCCTGCGCTGGAACATCTTCTTCCAGCCTGTCGGGTTTATCATCTATTTAATCTCAGCTATCGCGGAGACCAATCGCGTGCCTTTCGACCTGCCGGAAGCTGAGACCGAGCTGGTCGCTGGATTTCACACTGAATACAGCTCGATAAAGTTTCTACTGTTCTTTAACGCTGAGTACATAAACATGATTACCGTGTCGATGCTGGCCACCAGTCTGTTCCTTGGGGGTTGGCAGGGACCTTTTGTCAATCAGTTCCCACTGCTTGGCGTCTTTTACTTCTTCATTAAGATCGCATTCTTTCTTTTCCTGTACATCTGGCTGCGTGGTACCTTGCCTCGTTTTCGTTTTGACCAGCTGATGAATTTCGGCTGGAAGTTCCTGATTCCCGTGGCCATCCTAAATATTGTAGTCACGGCCACCCTGGCTCTTTTTGACTGGCTATAGAAACATGCTTGCGCTTCTATTCATCCTCTTTGCAGGTCTGGCCATTGGCAGTGCAATCGCAGTGGTAGCTCAGCGTAACCCGCTTTACAGCGCTATTTCTTTGATTGGCGTCTTCGTTTCGCTTGCCTGCCTCTATGTCATGCTGGCGGCGCCCTTCATTGCGGCTGTGCAACTGATTGTTTACGCAGGCGCAATTATGGTGCTGGTAGTGTTTGTGATCATGCTCTTGAATGTTGAAGAAGAGGAGCGGCGGCGGCCTAGACTAAAATTTCTCGTGCCCGCAGCCGTTTTCATGGCCGCCATCCTCATCGCCGAAGCTACCTTCATCATCTATTCAGTCAAAAGCGCAGGCGCACCGACTGTCAGTGCCTCCAATACCGGTCTCACTGCGGCCATCGGCGCCGGACTGTTCACAAAATACCTGTTGCCGTTCGAAGTCACGTCCATCTTGCTGCTGATGGCCATTGTGGGGGCGATGACTCTTGCTCGACGCTCCCGAACCTTAACACCAACCATCGGCGTCGTACCCGGAGCCCAGGTGGTGGCGATGGACATTCTAAGACCGGGCTCGGCTGAGAATCTGACGCCGGTTGAATCGGATACCTCAGCAGAAGCGGCTAGTCTGCTGGGAGTCGAAACTTATAAAGAACCGAAAGATGAGGGTAATCATGGTGCCTGATCTGTCCTGGTATCTTGCCCTGTCGGCTGTGCTTTTCACCATCGGTGTAGTCGGCGTCATTATCAAGCGCAATGTAATTGCCATGTTCATGTGCATTGAACTGATGCTCAACGCTGTGAATCTGACGTTTGTAGCTTTCTCCAGTTTTTTTCAGGACGTTACCGGACAGCTCTTTGTTTTCATTGTGATGACTGTCGCGGCAGCCGAAGCCGCTGTGGGCCTGGGGATCATTATTGCGATTTTCCGCAACCGTGAATCGCTAGATGTGGATGATGCGAGTATTTTGAGGCTTTAGGGTTAGTCAGTAGTCAGTGGTCAGTGGTCAGTGGTCAGTAGTCAGTTGTTAGTGGTCAGTCGTAAAGGATGCCACGGGCTTGTCCCGTGGAGTTTCACGCTCGCCACTACCAAAAGAAGTCACTTTAAGGCGACAGATGCCACGGGCTTGTCCCGTGGAGTTTCACGCTTGTCGCTCCGAAAAAAAGACATGACACCGACGCTGAATTTCCGACATGGCGAGCGTGAGGCTCCACGGGACAAGCCCGAGGCATCTTTAACCACTGACTACTGACTACTGACCACTGACTAAACCTAAGAACTACCGCCAACAATGGAATCCAACCTTCTCAGCGTCATCATTTTTGCTCCACTAGCGGGGGCGGCCGTCAACTGGTTCGTAGGGCGGCGGGTCCGCAGCGAAAGGTTTATTGCGCTCACAGCTTGTAGTGCGGTGGCCCTCTCCACCGTCGTCGCTTTCTATCTGGCTTTTAAATCAAATGGGGCACTCAGGTCAGATGTGCCCATTCTTGATCAGCTTTGGACCTGGATTCAGGTCGGACGTTTTCGCGCTGATTTTGCTTTGGCAATGGACCGCCTTAGCGGCGTCTATGCCCTGTTTGTCACCTTCGTTGGCTTCCTTATTCACCTATTTGCAGTCGGCTATATGCATGGCGACAGCGGGTTTTACAGGTTCTTTGCTTTTCTGAACCTGTTTATGTTTTCCATGCTGACATTAGTGCTGGCCGACAACTTTCTCTTGATGTTTGTCGGCTGGGAAGGCGTGGGTCTTTGCTCGTACCTGCTGATTGGCTACTACCTGGATCGCAAAGAAGCCGGCGATGCTGCCAAGAAGGCGTTTATTACTAACCGAGTGGGTGACTGGGGCTTTGTGCTGGGCGTCATGCTCGTGTTCTATCTCACTGCCGCTGCCGGCACTCCGTCGATTAGTTTCTTCAACAAGCCTGAAGTTACGAGCGCCTTCGTTACGCTAGCAAGCCTCGGCGCGGATCCTTTCACCCTTCAGGCATTGTTTGCCGGAGGGGTTACTTCTGTAGCCATCCTGCTTTTTATCGGGGCTGCGGGGAAAAGCGCTCAAATTCCCCTCTACGTCTGGCTGCCCGACGCCATGGCCGGCCCAACTCCCGTGTCGGCATTAATACACGCTGCCACTATGGTCACAGCGGGCGTCTACATGATTGTCCGCTGCTCGGCCATCTATATTAATGCGCCGTCAGCAATGTTTGTTGTCGCCATTATCGGAGCCGCAACGGCTCTGTTCGCAGCCACAATTGGCCTGGCCCAAAACGACATCAAGAAGGTTCTGGCCTATTCAACAGTTTCGCAACTTGGCTACATGTTCCTGGCCTGTGGAGTGGGCGCCTGGGTCGCCGCCATCTTCCATGTGGTGACTCACGCATTCTTCAAGGCCCTATTGTTCCTCGGCTCGGGCTCGGTTATTCACGGCATGCACCACGAGCAGGATATGCGTCGCATGGGCGGGCTGAGGAAGTTTATGCCGATCACCTTTGTCACCATGATTACAGGTTGGCTGGCAATCTGCGGCATTCCCTTCTTTGCAGGATTCTTTTCCAAGGACGAAATTCTATGGAAAGTTTGGAGCGCCAGCACTTTTAGCCTGCCCAGCACTACCTGGACTAAAGCGCTTTGGTTCATCGGTGCAGTGACTGCGCTGCTGACAGCTATCTACATGACCCGCATGATGGTCATGACGTTCTGGGGTAACGAGCGCTTTGACCAGGCAGATGCTGGCCATCATCACGATGATGCTGCTTCAGCGGAAGCGAGCCACGGCCATGTGACTCCACACGAATCACCCTGGGTGATGACAGTCCCACTCATTGTTCTGGCAGTGTTTTCCACGCTCGGCGGACTGCTGGGAATACCTTACGCGCTGGGTTCGATTGTCAGCGAGCATCCAGTGAACTACATTGAGCAAACGCTTGACCCCGTAGTCCATTCCGGCACAAAACCCCATGTGGAATCCGGGACCTCAGCCGCGCCACATGAGTCTTCACAATTACCGCCACAACATGCTGAGGGACCAACAGCCAAGCCGCTGGCTGAAAAAGGCGCAACTGTAGAGCATCCACACTCGCCCGAAGAGGTTCGACAGGAACGGCTGTTGGCGGTTCTCTCGGTTTTAATTGCGGCGGCCGGTATCGGCGCCGGCTGGATGATCTTTCGCAAGCGCCCGCTGCTGCAAATGCCCAAAGTGCTCGAAAACAAATACTACGTCGATGAAATCTACGACACGACGATTATTCGGCCGATCGAGGTGGGATCGAGAGAGGGCCTGTGGAAACTCTTCGATCTCGGTGTCATTGACGGGCTCCTGCATTCACTGGGCGAGTCGGTAACCGAAGCGGGCCGACTGATTCGATACCTGCAGGCGGGCTTTGTAAGGGCGTATGCAGCCATCATCCTCGTTGGCGCCCTGGCAATGATCGGCTTCTTTGTCTATGGAGCTTACCTGCTCGGCTGGATTCGTTAATATGCAACAATATCTCTTGACGATTCTAATCCTGATTCCGGTGGCTGGAGCACTTGTTTGTCTGGCTTACAGCCTCGTTCCTTCACGGCGCGAAGAGAACTACAAATGGATCGCTCTGGTATTCTCGATTTTGACTTTTCTTGTTTCGCTGCTATTGGTTCGAGGCGCTGGACTAGAGGGTTCCGCGTTCCGCTTTGAAGAAAATGTCTCCTGGATTGGCTCGATCGGGGCCCGCTATCACCTCGGCGTGGATGGCATTAGCCTGTGGCTGGTTATTCTCACAACGTTGCTGATGCCTATTTCGATCCTTTCAAGCTGGACCTCGATCGAAAAGCATCAACTCTTTTACTACCTGTTTCTCCTGATTCTCGCCAGCGCAATGATCGGCGTCTTCGTTTCGCTCGATCTTTTACTCTTCTACTTATTTTTTGAAGCTTCACTCGTGCCGATGTTCTTTTTAATTGGTATCTGGGGAGGCGAGCGGCGAATCTACGCGGCAGTCAAGTTTTTCATTTACACAGCAGTTGGCAGCCTGCTGATGCTGGTGGCCATTATTGCGCTATATTTCATCTACGCGAACCAGTTTGGCGCTGGCACTTTTGATTACGTGGTTTTGCGTAACGCCATCAGCAGTGGCGCACTACAAATTCCCGCCAATCCAACTGAACTCCTTCTGTTTGCCGCGTTTGCCATAGCCTTTTGTATCAAGGTCCCCGTTTGGCCAGTTCATACCTGGTTGCCCGACGCGCACACGGAAGCCCCGACCGCAGGCTCTGTGATTCTAGCCGGCGTACTGCTGAAGATGGGTACTTACGGCTTGTTGCGTTTTAATCTGGGATTGTTTCCGACGGTTTCCAAAGCCGCGGCGGGGGTTTTCATTGTCGTAGCCATTATCGGAATTATTTATGGCGCTTTGGTGGCCATGGTGCAGCCAGACGTCAAGCGTCTGGTTGCCTACTCTTCCGTCAGCCACATGGGTTTCGTCGTGCTGGGCCTTTTTTCGTTCACTGAATATGGAATGCAGGGCGCCCTCTATCAGATGCTGAATCACGGAGTCTCGACCGGGGCTCTCTTTCTTTTTGTCGGGATGATTTACGAGCGCAGGCATACTCGAATGATCGGCGATTTCGGCGGTCTGGCTACACCCATGCCCTGGTTTTCGACGCTGTTTGTAATAACCTCGCTGTCTTCGATAGGTTTACCGTTTCTAAACGGGTTTGTCGGCGAGTTTCTAATCCTGCTCGGCACCTGGACTTCCACGGCAGTTAGTTATCCCTACATCGCCACCATGCTGGCGGGTACCGGCGTGATCTGGGCTGCTGTCTACATGCTCTGGATGCTGCAACGAGTGGTGTTTGGCAAGGTCACGAATCCGGAGAATGCAAGCTTACGGGATTTAAACTCGAGGGAAATTGGCCTTCTCGCCCCGCTGTTAATCTTGATGCTTTTCATGGGTGTTTATCCTCGTCCTTTTTTGGATCGCTCACGCGGAAGTATCGAGTCTGTGCGACAACAGGTTGAACAACCACCGACAGGGGGGTCGTTTGCGTTAGGGCGATAGGACAAAAGGACGATAGGACGAATAGGACCTATAGGACCTATAAATGAGTTTTTTTGCACAACAACTGCTGCCACCAGACGTTAACTTTTCGCTCATCCTGCCTGAACTAATCGTCTGCATCATGGCCGTTGTTGTGATGCTGGTCGACGCCTTTGGCAGGCCGACGCAGCGCTGGACCACTGGAGGCCTGTCACTGGCAACCATTAGCGCGGCCGCCGTCAGCAGTGTCTGGCTATGGGTGTCCTGGCCCGGCGCCCCCGAAGCCTTCAATGGAATGATTGTGCTTGACGAATTGCGACTGGGCTTCACACTGGTAATCCTGCTCGTTTCCGGCCTGACGCTGCTGGTTTCCGTTGTCTGGGTCGAAAACGAGAACTTGCCTGCCGGTGAATTTCACTCGCTTTTGCTCTTTGCCACAGCCGGAATGATGCTTATGGCCTCGGGCAATGATCTGGTGATGATCTTCCTGGGCCTTGAAATACTCTCAATTGCCACTTACGTAATGGCGGGCTTTCGACGCACGGACGTCCGGGCCAATGAATCCTCACTCAAATATTTTATCCTTGGTTCATTCTCGTCGGCCTTTCTGCTCTATGGCATGGCGCTTACCTATGGCGCGACTGCGGTAGCAGGTTTACCGGGTACAACGAACATCACCCAAATCGCCAACCGTTTGCCGGAAGCACAATATCCTTTGTTGCTCTTTGCTGGTGCGGCCATGATGCTGGTTGGTTTTGGCTTTAAGGTAGCGACGGCTCCTTTTCACGTGTGGACCCCAGACGTATATGAAGGCGCTCCCACACCCGTTACAGCGTTCATGGCTGCCGGGCCCAAGGCCGCCGGGTTTGCTTCGTTTCTAAGAGTATTTGTGTTCGGCTTTCCCATTGTGGTGGCCACTACTGACGGAAGCATTGGCGCTGGACTCAACCGAGCCTGGGTTGAAACCCTTGCAGTCTTAGCAATCCTCACCATGACTATCGGGAATGTTGCGGCCATCGTTCAGAACAACGTTAAACGCATGCTGGCATACTCGTCGATCGCCCATGCCGGCTACGCCCTGGTTGGCTTCGTAGCCGCTGGAGCGGCGGGGGATCTTGCCGACCGGAACGCAGCTGTAACGGCTGTGAACTTCTATCTCCTAACTTATGCGGTTATGAATATTGGGGCCTTCGCAGTTGTACAGCTGATTGCCAGGGCGGGCGATCGCCGAACGGCCTTTGAGGATTACAACGGTATCGGGTTTCAGTCGCCGGTTCTAGCTTTCGCCCTTTCGCTATTTCTCCTCAGCCTCTTAGGAATGCCTTTAACTGCCGGATTCATTGGCAAAGTGATGGTCTTTCGCGTGGCCATCGAACAGGGCTTTTACGTGCTGGTAGTGATCGGTGTATTGAATACAGCAATTTCCGCTTACTACTACCTGCGCTTGATTATCGTGATGTTCTTTCGTGAGCGGACCATCGGCTGGACTGCTCCACCGGTTCCGGCAAGTATTGGCCTGGTGCTGGTACTCACCATCGTGGGAGTTTTCTATTTAGGCCTGTTTCCCGGTCGTCTGCTTAACGCCCTGCAAACCAGACCCGTAGTCTCAGCGTCGGTTCGCTGATTACCCAGAATCTTTTTCAGTGAAGGCAACAGATTACGCGGATAAGATTCAAGCTGAACTGGGTAATTGGTGGTTACCACAAATCTATCGCCAGCAAATCCTAAGCCGGCGCACCCGGCCATACCATTTTGGCAAACTCAATTCTGGAGCTCGGATTGAAATCCAGCACACACTTCTGGGAATAGAATTAAAAGTAGGCCGTAAACGACTTCTCTGCCCTGATCTGGCGACCGCTCGCTACCTGTCGATCTTAGCGCGGTTGGGGTGTAAGGATGTCGTCGTGCCCTACGACATCACCAGGATTTCTCAATTGGCCGATCAACTCGAGTCGTCATGGTATAGAATGCTTTTGCTGGTCGACCATCATGCGGCCAACGAAAGCCACGGTCTGAGGAATCGAATACGTGGCCTGCTGATTGCAAAAGCCAGAGAGGAGGTTTGCAGCCGGAGTTAACGGACAATTGAGCGTTTAAATAAGAGATATGGGCCAGGAAATCATACCAGTTCCAATAAATGACAAGGCGCTTGCCGAGCAGCCTGAACCGCTTCCCTTTCCGTTTCAGCACCGAACGTTTTGCCGCTACGAGCCAATCGAGAAGCGCATCGAAAAGGTGCGGGTTCTGGTTGGGGATAGCTTGCTGCGCGATGAGGGCGACCTTTCAACCGTGGCCGAGGAAGAATGGCGCAACACG
>Ga0187893_10009538_pt1 | contig 14890 bp, 12 predicted proteins | sample MA1701074metaG_FD_139574 | JGI IMG/M metagenome (GOLD analysis project Ga0187893, IMG submission 139574) | White microbial mat communities from a basaltic lava cave in the Kipuka Kanohina Cave System on the Island of Hawaii, USA - MA170107-4 metaG ...
CAGGAGCGGGCGCGCCAGCGCGCCGTCCACGTCGGCTGCGACCACCACCCGCGCCGGCTCCCGCGTGCAACCGCAGATCGAGATCGCCAGCGCCACTGCCACCGTCCCGAGGACACGCACCATTGCCGGGTCCGTTACGGCCCTGACCCGTCGGCGTCAACGCTTTGGAGTGCGGCGGCTTGCCGCCGCTTTGGGGTGGGCGGGGGCACGAGGTGCGATCGACCCGGGCCCGGCACCTCGGGGCCCGCGCAACAAACCGGCAGCGAGCTGCGCTGCGCACGCCGAAGCGGCGGGTAGTTTCCTAGCGTGGCAACCTTGCTGGGAGACGGCTGGCTGGGCTAGCGTCAGCACATGCCCAGCGCCGACGAGCTCTACGACCGCGCCGTCGACTGCGTCGCCGAGGGCGACCTCTCGGGAGCGGTCGCGGCCTACGAAGAGGCGGTACAGATCGATCCCGGCTTCGCTGACGGCTGGGAAGGTCTGTCGATGGCGCTGGCGGATCTCAGCCGCTTCGACGAGGCGATCCGCGCCGCCGAGCGCGTCGTCGCGCTCCTGCCCGAGGAGCAGCTCTCGTATACCAACATCTCGCGCATCTATCAGAAGGCCGGCGACGTGCCGAAAGCGGAGGAGTGGGCCGCCAAGGGACGGATGCTGGACTGGAAGCAACAACTGAAGGACGGCAAGCCGCCGGGGGGCGGCTGAGGCCGCCGTTCAGCATTGCGCGTTGAGCGTTCAGCGTTCCCCGCCCCGCCCATGCCCACGGTACCCAGCCCGGTCGAGGTTCGTCGTGACAGCGCCGCGCGTCTGCTGCGCATCGAATGGAGCGACGGGCACGTCAGCGAGTACCCGTTTGCCTACCTGCGCGGCTGGTGTCCGTGCGCCGGTTGCCAGGGACACGAGGGCGAGAAGCGGTTCGTGCACGGCAACGCCGATCTCGAGAAGGTCACCGTGGTCGGTCGCTATGCGCTCACCCCGGTATGGGGCGACGGGCACGAGACCGGCATCTATTCGTACCGCTATCTGCGCGAGCTGTGCCCGTGCGCGGCGTGCGCAAGCCCACACGCGTCCGGCGCGCCGTGACCATCGGGCGCTCTGGCTCGGCTGGAGGGCACCGCGCTGTCGGCGCCGGGCGGGGGGAGGGTCGGGCTCATCGCGACCCGAAGCACCGCCCCCCGGCGGCGACGGCGCGCCGCCCTCCAGAGTTGGCCGCGCGCAGCGCGGTGCAGCGCCTTTGGACCGGCGCCGGAGCCCCTGCTACGAGAGGAGCCGGACGCGAGTCGCATGGCGGACAGGCTGCTGCTGATCGAGGACGAGTCCCTGCTCGGCACCGAGCTGGCGCGCCACTTTCGCCGCGGCGGCTGGGAGGTCGTGCTGGCGCCGGACCTGGCGACTGCCCGGCGGGCGCTGTTCGACGAGGAGCTGGCCCCGTTGGTGGTCGTGTCCGACATGCAGCTCCCCGACGGGAACGCCCTCGATCTGCTCGGCGAGGTGCGTGAGCGCAGCGGCGGCGGGGAATGGATCTTCCTCACCGGCTTCGGGACGGTCGCCGACTCGGTGCGCGCCCTGCGGCTCGGCGCGTACGATTTTCTCGAGAAGCCGTGCGACCAGAAGCGGCTCGATCTGGTCATCGCCGGGGCGGCGCGCAGCGCCCGCGCCCAGCGCCAGCTCGACGAGCAGGCCCAACAGCAGCATCGCAGCTACTCGATCGACGCCTTCGCCGGCCGCAGCACGGCCGCCAGCGGCGTGCGCACGGTGCTGCGCAAGCTCAGCCAGGTGCCGTTCAGCGCGCTGGTGATCGGCGGCGAGACCGGCACGGGCAAGGGGCTCGCCACTCGCATTCTCCACTACAGCGGACGGCGGGCGGCCGGGCCGCTGATCGAGATCAACTGCGCCGCGCTGCCGCGCGAGCTGCTGGAATCAGAGCTCTTCGGCCACGAGGCCGGCGCCTTCACCGGCGCGCGCAAGCGCCACCGCGGCCTGATCGAACAGGCGAGCGGCGGCACGCTCTTCCTGGACGAGATCGGCGAGCTCGAGCTCGACCTGCAGGCGAAGCTGCTCAAGGTGATCGAGGATCAGCGCCTGCGGCCGCTCGGCGCCGAGAGCGAGGTGGTGGTCGACGTGCAGCTCATCGCCGCCAGCAACCGCGACCTGCCGGGGCACGTGCGCGACGGCACCTTCCGCGAGGATCTGTACCACCGCCTGTCGGTCTTCGGCCTGGCCCTGCCGGCCCTGCGCGAGCGGCTCGACGACCTCGAGGATCTCGTTCCCGCGATCATCGCCGAGTACAACGCGCGCTCCGGGAAACAGGTGCGCATCATCCCCGACCCGGTGTGGGCGGCGCTCCGGGCGCACGACTGGCCGGGCAACGTGCGCGAGCTGCGCAACGTGATCGAGCGCTGCGTGCTGTTCGCCGACACCGAGGTGTTCCCGCTGCAGTGGCTGCAATTGCACAGCCAAGCGGCGGCTGTGCCGGCCGCTGCGACCGCGTCGGCGGTGGAGCCGGCCGCCGGCGAACGACTGACGATTCCGCTCGACGGGAGTATGTCGCTCGAAGACATGGATCGCCACGTCGTCGCGACCGCGCTCGCCCGCTCGCACAACAACCTGAGCGCCGCCGCCCGCATGCTGGGGACGACACGCCAGACGCTGCGCTACCGGGTGAAGAAGTACGGGATCGCCGTCAAGGACGCCGCCGGCGGGGATTCGTAGCGCCGGCAAACTTCCCGTGGTGGCAGCCCTCCGTGGCTGCCGGCGCGCGACAGGCACGGAGGCCTGTCACCAGGCAAGTTTCGAGGTAAAGCGCACTACCCGGCACGATGGCCGAGGCTACGTGCTGGCGTCGGCGGCGAAGGCGGCGCGCATGGCATCGAGCAGGGCGGGCGTGCACAGCACGTCGATGCCGGTCATCGCCAGGACCTTGGCGCCGTCGATGACCCCGCAGTCGCCGTCATCGGACGCGGCCCAGCGGGCGAACTCGGCGCTGTGCAGCGCCACCTGCGGCGGGGCGATGCAGATCATCGGGTGGATCGCCGGCAGCAGCTTGCTGACGTTACCCATGTCGGTGCTGCCGCTGATGAAGTCATCCGCCGCCTCGACGACGTGGCGGCCGAGCTGCGCCAGATTGGCCTGGTACGCAGCGGCGAGCGGCTGATTCGTCCACATGTCGGAGTAGTCTTCGCCGACGCGGCGCACATGGTACTCGGCGCCGCTGGCCAGGGCGCCGGCGTGAAAGCAACCCTCTACGCGTGCCTTCAGCTTGGCCAGCCGGCGCTCGTTCTGGGCGCGGACATAGAACAGGCCGGCGGCGCGTTCCGGGACGACGTTGGGGGCTTGGCCGCCGTCGGTGATGATGCCGTGCACCCGCTCGCCCGGGCGGATGTGCTGGCGCAGCTGGGCGATGGCCTGGTAGGCGGTGACCAACCCGTCGAGCGCGTTGATGCCGGCGTGCGGCGATGCAGCCGCGTGCGCGGCACGCCCGCGATACTCGATGTCGAGCGCGCTCACCGCCAGCACGTTCATCGCGATCAGCTCGAGGCTCGCGGGATGGATCATCATCGCGGCGTCGGCGTCGGCGAAGGCGCCCTCGCGTCCCATCAGCACCTTACCGCCGCCGCCCTCTTCGGCCGGCGTGCCGAGGACGACGATGCTGCCGCCGGTCTCGGCGATCAGACTGCCGAGCGCCGCGCCGGCACCGGCGCCCGCGGCCGCGATAACGTTGTGGCCGCAGGCATGGCCGATCCCCGGGAGCGCGTCGTACTCACACAGCACGGCAACCAGCGGCCGCCCCTGACCGCGGCGCGCCGCGAAGGCCGTGGGCAGGCCGTACGCGCCGCGCTCCACGGCGAAGCCGCGGCTTTCGAGGTAGTCGGCCAGCCAGCCCGCGGCGCGGTGCTCGCCGTAGCAGAGCTCGGGATTGGCGTGGATGCGGGCGCTCAGCTCGAGTAGCGCCGCCCGGTCGCCGTCGACGCAGGCGGCCGCCCGCGCCTTCAAGCCGTCGAGCGAGTCACTGCCCATTGGTGGTGCGCCGTCCGGGCGGCGGCATGCCCTCGTCGTCGGCGAAGTCGAGAATGCCCTCAGCGAGGGCGCGCACGTCCTCGTCCGGGTCGTTGAGCGCGGCGCGGACCATCTGCAGCGCCTCCTCGGTCTCGATGTCGCCGAGGATGCTGATGGCTTCGAACCGCACCTCCGCATCAGGATCCCGCATCGCCGAGTCGAGCGTGCCCGGGCTCAGCTCTTCAGTGCGATCGCCGAGCGCTTCGACCACTGCCAGACGCACCTCTGGATCGGGGTCGTCCATGGTCTCCAGCAGGATGCGCATCGACTCGGGCCCTTCCTCGCCGGTGAGCATCAGCACCGCCCCGATGCGCTCGTCGGGATCGGGATTGGTGTGGAGAATCTCCTTGAGCTCCTCCATTTCCTCGGGATCCTCGGCGTCCTCGTCATCGGCCTCGTCGTCAGGATCCATCTCGCGCACCCGCGCGTGGGCGGGCACCGTCGGCAGCTCGCGTTTGTTGGGCGCCGGGTTGGCGGCCTCGACTTGGCGACGTTCGGGATCGCCACGCAGCTCATTGAGGCGTTCCTCGACCCGGGCGCTGCGCGGCAGCTTCTTGGCAGGCGCCTGGGATTGTGGGCGCACCAGCGGCGGAGTGACATCGCTGGCGGACTCCCCGCTGCGCAGGTAGAGGAGGCCGGCAACGAGCAGGACCGCCGCGGCGGCAATCGCCGCCCCCGTCAGGCCTCGCATCGCCGCTTCCCGCAGCTTACCCTGGATCGATTCTCCACTGCTGTCTCCTGCCTGCGGCGCGCGCCGCCCCTCAGGCGTTACGTGTCGCCCGCGTCAGCTCAGTCGCCCGCGCCGGTCGATGAAGTGAGTTCTTCGACCCAGGGTTGCCGATGCCGTGCCGCCGGTCAAGGCTGTGTAGGCCCGGCGGCGCCGGCCGGTGCTGCGCCAAGGTCCCGGGCCCGGGGCGCCCGCGCCGCCGGCCCTACTCCGGAACGCGGGCGATGAGCAGGCGGTATCCGTGCAGGTCGCCCACGGCGCGCAGCAGTTGGTCGACTTGCACGGGCTTGCGCAGGTAGGCAACCGCGCCGGACTTGTAGCTGCGCACCATGTCCTCGTCCTCGTCGGAGCCGGTGAGGACGATGACGGGGATCTGGCGCAGGCGGCGGTCTCCCCAGATGCGTTTCAGCACTTCGCGGCCGTCGATCTTCGGCAACCCGAGATCGAGCAGCACGAGGCCGAAGCGCTCACTGCCGGCCATGGCGTCGGCATAGAGTAGGTCGAGCGCCTGCTGGCCGTCGCTGGCCACCGTCAGGTGGTTGCCGATGTGCGCCCGCCCGAGCGCCCGCTGCGTGATCAACGCATCGTCCTGGCTGTCCTCCACCAGCAGCAGGTTCGGGACGTGGATTCCGCTGGCACTGCCTGTCGACTGCGGATTGCTCATCGCCTCACACCTCCCCGTCGGTCTGGGACCCCCTCCCCTGAGTCCGCCGTCCAGTTCTGGGCTGAGTATACCCCGCCCGGGGGGCGGTGCCCAACGGCAAACGAGCAGGATGGTGCAACGGGGTTGGGGTGCCGGCGGCGCTACGATATAAGCATCGGCCAATGCGCGATCCTGCGGACCTGCTCATCCGGTTCCCGCGCACGATCGTCGTGGCGTATACCGTCGCGACGCTCCTGCTCGGCCTGGCGGCGCGTCACGTCCGCGTCGAGGGATCGATCGAGAGCGTCCTGCCGCGCAACGATCCCGCCGTGGAGTACTACGCCGCGGTGCGCGACGCGTTCGGCAGCGACGACATCGCCGTCGTCGGGGTGCGCGCGCCCGACCTCTTTTCCGTCGCGACGCTGACCAAGATCGCGCGGGTCACCGACCGCCTGGCCGCCATCGACGGCGTGGAACGGGTCCTCAGCCTGACCAACACGGTCGACCCTGCCGCCGACGTCTTCGACCCACCCAAGCTGCTGCCCAACATCCCACCCACCGCGGCCGACATCGCGGTGTTGAAGGAGAAGCTCGACGCCACCCCGCTCTACGCCAACAACCTGGTCGCCCCCGATCGGCGCGGCGCCGCCATCAACGTCGTTTTTCGCAACCTCACCGACGCGGAATACGCCGATCTCGGCATCGATGCCCGTATCGCCGAGGTGCTCGCCAGTGAGACCGGACCCGAGCAGTTCTTCTACACCGGCGCAGCGCGGGTGAAGCAGGCGGCGGTGCAGCTGATGCGACGCGATCTGCTCCGCTTCACCCCGCTGGCGCTCCTCTGCGTCCTGGTCATCCTCTGGTTCTCCTTCCGGCGCGTGCGGGCCGTCATCCTGCCGCTCATCACGGTCCTCATCGCGGTGGTGTGGACGCTCGGGGTCATGGGGCTGGTCGGCAAGTCGATCTCCCTCGGCACGTTCATGCTGCCACCGCTGCTGCTGGTCATCGGCACCGCGCAGGCCATGCACGTCATCGCCGCCTACTACGAGCAGATCGCCGCCGGCCAGGATCCCAGCGCCGCCGTAGTGCGCGCCGTGCGCGGGGTCTGGCAACCGTTGCTCATCTCCGCGTTCACCACCGCGGTCGGCTTCGGCGCGTTGATGATCAGCCAGATCGTGGCGATCTGGGATCTCGGATTCCTGTCCGTGCTCGGCGTCCTGTTCCTGACCGCCACGTCGCTCGGCTTTCTGCCCGCGGCGCTCGAGCTGTGGGATCGCTCTGTCGGCCGCTCGCGCGAGACCGCGCGCTCGCCGCGCATCGAGCACCTCATGGTGCGTCTCGGCGCGCAGGCGTACGCCGCGCGCGGGGTGGTTCTCGGAGCCACGGCGCTGGTCGCCCTGCTCGCGCTGGCCGGTGGCGCCCGCATTCTGGTCGATTCGGATTTCCTCACCTACTTCGACGAGTCCGCCGTGGTGCGCCACGAACACGAGCTGATCAACCAGCAGATCGTCGGCAGCAATCCCTTCTACCTGATCGTCGAGGCCGGCGGGCCCGGCGCGCTCAAGCGCTGGGAGGTGCTGAAGAAGGTCGACGACCTGCAGACCTTCGTCGGCACGCTTCCCGGCATCACCGGGTCGCTCTCGCTGGTCGATTATCTGGAGCTGCTCGACGTCGGGCTGAGCAAGTCGACCGAGGACGACATCCTCATCGACGAGAGCGGGAAGGTGATCGAGGGCGACCGCAAGCAGACCTTCTGGGAGAACCCGGGCAACCTGCCGCCGGTGCTGAACCTGGTCGCCGTGAGCCCCTCCACCTTCAAGGCGGTGGTCAGCCCCGATTTCTCCCGCGCCAGCATCGTGGTGCGCTCCAAGGTGTCGGGCTCGCGCGAGATCGAGACGATGCTCGCCAGCATCAATCAGTACGTGGCCCAGACCTTCCCGGCCGGGCTGCGTGTGGTGCCCACCGGGAACCTCGTGCTCATCACCGGGACGAGCTCGGGCATCGTCTTCGATCAGATCAAGAGCGTGTCGTTCGCCCTGCTGGTGATCTTTGCCGTCATGGCGTTGATGCTGCTCTCGGCCCGCGTCGGGCTGCTCGCCATCCTGCCCAACGTCCTCGCCATCACGGTGTTCTTCGGCATCCTCGGCTGGTTCGGGGTGCCGCTGAACCTGGGCACCAGTCTGATCGCGACCATCGCTCTCGGCATCGCCGTCGATTCGAGCGTCCACTACATGTGGCGGCTGAGTCGCGAGCTGCAGGGAGAGTCCGACCAGGCCGCCGCCATCCAGCGCACCATGCGGGCGGTCGGCGGCCCGATGCTGTACATCGCTCTCGCCCTCGCCGCCGGGTTCCTCACCTTCGCCGGCTCGGGGTTTCCGCCCATCCGCAACTTCGGCATCCTCACCAGCATCACCCTGGCGACGGCGTTCGGCGCCAACCTGCTGGTGCTGCCGGCCCTGCTCGCCACCACCAAGATCATCACCCTGTGGGACCTCGTCGGCGTCAAGCTCGGCCAGGATCCCACCCGCACCATCCCGCTCCTCTCCGGGCTGCGCCCGGCGCAGGCGCGCATCGTCGTGCTGATGGGCGAGCTGCGTCGCTTCCCGCCCGGCGCCGAGATCATTCGCGCCGGCGAGGAAGGCACCGAGATGTTCGTCATCGTCAACGGCGCCACCGACGTGTGGGTCGGCACCGACGCCGACCGCCGCCAGGTCGCCGAGCTCCACCGCGGCGACGTCTTCGGCGAGATGGCTCTGGTGCGCCAGTACGAGCGCAGCGCCAGCGTGGTGGCCAAGCAAGACGTGGAGGTGCTCGCCGTCGACGAGCGCTTCCTGCAGCGCATCCAGCGCCGCTACCCGCGCATCGCCGCGCGCGTTTTCCTCAACCTGACCCGCATCCTCAGCGACCGCCTGCAGCGCATGAACGAACAACTCGTCGCCGCGACGCGGTAGCGTCATCCCCGGCGAACGACCTGGAGGGCGGCGCGCCGTCGCCGCCGGGAGGTGGCGGGGTGAGATTGGTCCGCGCCAGCCGTCAACTATCTTCGCCCCTCCCCCCCGCGGCGGCGACGGCGCGCCGCCCTCCAGAGGAGTGAACGACGACTGAAGGCTCTCGCCTCCGGCGGCGAGGCGCGCTAGAGATTCGACTGTTTCCCGGAGGAATCTCCATGCCACAGACCCTGCTCGACAAGGTCTGGGACGCCCACACGGTCAGCGAGCTGCCGAGCGGGCAGACCCAGCTCTTCATCGGCCTGCACCTGGTGCACGAGGTGACCAGCCCGCAGGCTTTCCAGATGCTCCGCGAGCTCGGGCTCCCGGTTCTCTTCCCCGAGCGCACCGTGGCGACGGTCGACCACATCATCCCCACTCACACGCAGGTCCGACCGTTCGACGACGAACAGGCCGAGACGATGATGCGGGAGATCGAGCGCAACTGCCGCGACTTCGGCATCCGGCTCTTCGACCGCTCCACGGGACATCAGGGGATCGTGCACGTGATCGGGCCGGAGATGGGGCTGACCCAACCCGGGCTGACCATCGCCTGCGGCGACAGCCACACGAGCACGCACGGCGCCTTCGGCAGCGTCGCCTTCGGGATCGGCACGAGCCAGGTGCGCGACGTGCTCGCCGCGCAGTGCCTGGCGATCGACAAGCCCAAGCTGCGCCGCATCGAGGTCGACGGAACGCTGCCAGCCGGGGTGTACGCGAAGGACGTCATCCTGCACATCATCCGCACCCTCGGTGTGAAGGGCGGCGTGGGGTACGCGTACGAATACGCCGGGGCGGTGCTCGACCGCATGTCGATGGAAGAGCGGATGACCGTCTGCAACATGAGCATCGAGGCGGGCGCGCGCTGCGGGTACGTCAATCCCGATGGCACGACGTTCGACTATTTGCGCGGCCGACCGATGGCGCCGCAGGGAACGGCATTCGACCGCGCCGTGACCTGGTGGAAGAGCATGGCCTCGGAGGTTGGCGCGACGTACGACGACGCGACGCGGCTCGATGGCTCGACGCTGGCGCCGGTGGTGACCTGGGGAATCAATCCCGGGCAAGCCATCGCGGTCGACGAGCGCATTCCCACCGCCGACACCTTCCCCGGCGACGACCGCGCGGTGGCGGAGGACGCATACCAATACATGGACTGGAAGCCGGGAGCGCCGATCGCCGGTACAAAGATCGACGTCGCCTTCATCGGCTCGTGCACGAACGGCCGGATCTCCGACCTGCGCGAGGCGGCGCGCGTCGCCAAGCTCGGCAAGGTACGCCCGCACGTGAAGGCGATCGTGGTGCCGGGCTCGCAGGACGTGGCGCGCCAGGCCGAGTCGGAAGGCCTGGATGAGGTCTTCCGCGCGGCCGGGTTCGAGTGGCGGCTGCCGGGATGTTCGATGTGCCTGGCCATGAACCCCGACAAGCTGGTCGGCCGACAGATCTGCGCTTCGTCGAGCAATCGCAACTTCAAGGGCCGCCAGGGCAGCCCGTCGGGCCGCACCTTGCTGATGAGCCCGGCGATGGTCGCCGCGGCGGCCCTGGAGGGGGCGGTCAGCGACGTCCGGCAAGTGCTCGGAGGGGAGGGACGATGAGCGTGCTCGTGTACATCCGCCAGGTCAGCGGGCGTCCGATTCCCCTGCGCGGCAACGACATCGACACCGACCGCATCATTCCGGCCCGCTACCTGAAGGCGGTGACGTTCGACGGACTGGGCCAGGCGGCCTTCTACGACGAGCGCTTCGATGCGCAGGGCCACTCGAAAGGGCACATCCTCGACGACCCGCGCTTCCAGGCCAAAGGCTCACGGGTGGCGGTCGTGAACAAGAACTTCGGCTGCGGCTCGTCGCGCGAGCACGCCCCGCAGGCGCTGCTGCGCTGGGGAATCAAGGGCCTGATCGGTGAATCGTTCGCCGATATCTTCTTCGGCAACTGCGTCGCGCTCGGGATGCCGTGCGCGACCGCCGGCGCCGACGTCGTGGCGGCCCTGATGCAGGCCATCGAGGAGGATCCGGCCCACGACCTGACCCTCGACGTCGACGCGCTGCGGGCCTCGTATCGGGGAGCGACCTACGCGATCGACCTCCCCGCCGGCGTGCGCAAGCAATTCCTGGAAGGGACGTGGGACGGCACCCGAGTCCTGCTCGATGCCGGCGACCGCATCCGCCAGACGGCGGCGCGCTTGCCCTACGTGCAGGGTTTCGGCAAGTAGCCGGAAAACTCAAACCACAGATGAACACGGATAAACACAGATGAGGGTCCGCCCCGCCCCTTCGAGTGAAGGAGGCGGGGCTGGGATCCGCGTTCATCTGTGGTTTCGTTTCTTAGCGAGGTAACAGAATGGCATCCGCAGCAGTCGAGCTGATCCAGCGCCGTCTCAAGGAAGAGCGCATTCCCGAGGCGCCCTTGCCCGAAGAGGTGGCGGAGAAGAAGAAGCGCCCGCGCGAGGTCGCGTTCATGGATACCGACCTCTGTTTTCCCTGCGGCAAATGCCCCGAGTTCTGCCCCGTGCAGTGCATCGAGTACCTGCGCGACAACTCCCTCCAGGGGCGCGGTCTGCAGCCCGTGCAGGACCGCTATCAGGAGTGCATCGGCTGCTACATCTGCGTCGAGGTCTGCGCGCTGCTCACCGACTACGATGCGGTGCGCATGTTCAACGTCGACTTCATCGAGGAGCTGCTCGGGGTCACCATCGGCGACAAGAAGCCGGACGAGTACCTCCCTGCCGAGGCGTACGCCCAGTACTTCACCGACGGCGGCGCCAAGAGTGTGCGACACCTCGGCAAGGGCTCGCGCCTGCGCGAGAAGATGAACGCCGAGGACCGCAAGCTGATCGACTGGGAAAAGAAGAACGCCTGATCAAGGCCTATCCCGCCGCCGTAGCCACCGCATCCTCTGGAGGGCGGCGCGCCGTCGCCGCCGTCTTGGGGAGGGCAATGGCGCGAGTTCTACCCCTTCCCCCCGGCGGCGTCGGCGCGCCGCCGTCCAGAATTCGGCTACGCCCCGTCGGCGTCGGAGGGGAGGACGAGCGTGACCTGGGCGCCGTGGGGTGTGCGGTTGGCGAGCTCGACGCTGCCGCCGATGTCGCGCGCGAATCGGCGAACCATGGCGAGGCCGAGGCCCGTACCCTGTTCGCGGGTGCTGAAGAACGGGCGAATGCCGCTGTCGAGCACCTCCGGCGGGAAGCCGGGGCCGTCGTCGGAGACGATGACGCGCAGCGTCTCGCCCTCCACCGCCGCGCCGATGGCGATCTCGCCGGCGCGGCCGGCCAGCGCACCGGCGGCGTTGAGGATCAGGTTCAGCAACGCCTGGCGCAAGCGGTCCTGGGGTAACCGGCAGCTGAGACCGGCATCGACGCGGTTCTCCAGCCGGATCTCCACCGCGAGCTGGTAGCGCGTCAACGCGTACATCTCGTCGATCAGCTCGGCAAGGCGGATCGGGCGGGCCGGCTCCGGAGCATGGCGGGCCGCGTCGAGCAGCCCGTTCAAGAGACGGGTCAGGCGCTCGACCTCGTGGATCATCAAGTCGACACGCTCGGCCAGCTCCGCATCGCGCAGCTCGGCGCGGATGTTGACCAGCGTCATCTGCAGGCCAGCCAGCGGATTGCGCAGCTCGTGGCCGACCGATGCCGCGAGCTCGCCGGTCGCGGCCAGGCGCTCGGCCCGGGCCAGGCCGCGTTGCTGCTCGAGGAGCTGGTGGGTCGCGGCCCGCACCGAGGCCTCAAGCGAGACCTCGCGCGCGTGGTGCGCCGCTTCGAGCTCCTGCAGCCGTTGCGCGAGCACGTTGAACTGGCGGTGCAAGGGCAGCAGAAACGGATCGACCTTCTCATCGACCGGCGCCGGCGTGAACACGCCGTCGGCCAAGCGGCTGAGCTGCTGGCCGAACGCGTTCAGGGGCTTGATGATGCGCTTGCGGGCGAACGGGACCAGGAGGATGCCGGCCGCCACGATGGCCAGAGGCGCGGCCATCTCGAGCCGCAGCTGCAGCGTCGTCTGGCGCTCCAGGCGATCGATGAGCTCCGCTTCGCGCGCCCGCGCCGAGCGACCGACCGCGGTAATCAACGTGAACGACTCGGCCAGCTCGACACGGTCGACGACCGGGTCCTCCAACCGCGCGCGCAGCGCGCGCAGGTGGTCGGGGGTTTCGGCGTCGTCGGACAGCGCGATCATCCGGTCGATCACGTGCGACAGCTGCGGCCGGCCGTGCGGGCTCGAGCGCGTGCCCTCGGCGAGCAGGGTCAGCCGGCGCGTCACGACCATGTAGTGGCTGTCGAATTCCTGCAGCTCGGCGAGCTCTCCCTGGACATTGCGCAGGTAGCGCAACTCGAGCGCGGTCAGTACGGCCGAGATCACCAACCCGACGACGACCAGGGCGAGAAAGGCGAAGGTCGCGATTTGCAACCGACGGAAGACGGAAGGCTGCATGGGCGCGGTGCGGGTCCGTTGCCCGTTATCCGTTGTCCGTTGACCGTTGTCGACTCCGGTACAGAGAACGGGCAACGGAGAACGGGCAGCGTCGAACAAAATCGGGGCGAAGGTGCCTTCCGCTTCTTCCTTCGTTGCTTGGCTTGGACCGCCGCATCGGCGTTCCGCGAAAGACACCCCCGCCCCTACCCCCGCCGGTGCTGGCCGGCCGAGGGATCTCGTCATCACGCGCTCGGCGCCGCGTAGAGTGGCACCAGGTCGCCGTGCCGCAGCCATCCGGTCTCGCCGCCGCGCAGGGCGACCTTGACCCAGCCGAGGAAGTCCTGCTCGACCAGCACCAACGTTCCGGCCGGCAGCGGCTTCTGCTGCTGCTCTGCCTCGGCTTCGGTGGGCACGGACCGCAGGACCGGTGCGCCGGCCACCAGCGCGCAGCGCGGATCGGCCAACCGACCATAGGTGTGCAAGCTGAACGCGGCGAGACCGCCGAGCGCGATTGCGAATCCGACCAGTGCCGGCGCCGCCCAGCCGAAGCCGCGCGCGCCGGCATAGCGGCGGCGCAAAACGAGCGCCGCGCCCGTGCATCCGAGCAGCGCAGCGATGACCGCCAGCGCCTGCCAGGTCGCCGGACCGGCGAGCGCAGTGAGTGGGCCGCCCGCAAGCAGGGCCGCGGCGTCGCGATCGAAGCCGGGCACATGCGCGGCGAAGGCGCGCGCGTTCCAACGCACATCGGCGTTGCCCGGCGCCTGAACGAACGCCGCCATCGTTTCACCCAGGGCGCGCCCGTGGTCACCCTGCTGCGCCTCGGCGAGCCCGAGATTGTAGCGCGCGATCCAATCGGACGGCGCCTCGGTCACCCGCGCGAGGAACTGCTCGTGGGCGTGGGCGAAGTCACCCTGCGCGTACGCGTCCAGGGCCCCCTCCTCGCCCCCGAGACGCCCCCTGGAGGGCGGCGCGCCGTCGCCGCCGCGGCGGGGTGGGGAAGGATCGATTTCACCCACCACCGCCGCAGCCCCGGTGCCGACGGCGCGGCGCCCTTCAGGGGAGGAATCGCTCGCCTTGGCCGGAACGGTGGCAAGCGCGAGCAGCAGGGCCGCGGCGGCGGCTTTGGGCAGCGGTTGGCCGATGCTCAGGCCGCGCAGCGGATTGAAGCGCGGGCGGGCGCACAGCATGCGGGCGCACTCGCACCAGCCCGCCGGCAGCGTGTGCTCGCGCCCGTAGAGCGCTCGTTCGCTGCCGGCCCACAGGTCGGTCCATTGCGGATCGGTGAGCTGCGCCGCGGTCGGCGCGGCGAGATCGATCCCCAACGCGAGGGCGGCGGTGCGCTGCCAGGCGAGCAGCGCGGCGATGCGTTCGTCGGCAGACGCGGCACTGGCGACGCGGTCGATCGCTGCGCGGAGGTGACGCAGGGCCTGGCGTTGCGGCCGGCGCGGGTCGCTCAAACGCACCTGTCGGATGGCGAGGGCAAGCCAGTAGAGCGCCAGCGCGGCGACCGGCGCGCCGATCAGCATCGTCAACTGGTGGGCTGGGAAGGGCGCCAACCCACTGGCCGTCCCGCCCATCGGATCGCGCGGCAGCAGCGCGGGAGCGCTGCCCTCGGCTGGAGCCGCGGGGGACGATGCGCTGCTCGCGACCGCCGGTGCGGCGTTGGCCGCTGTCGAGGTACGCCCCGACGCCGGCTGCGGGACGGCAGCGGGCGGTGCGGCGATCGGCGCACCGGTAATGTGCAGGACGGGCGGCCGCGCCTCGAGCGTCCGGTACTGCTCGGCCGCCGGGTCGAAATAGACGAAGCGGACAGGCTCGAGTGTATAGTCACCGGGCTGGTTGGGGATCAGGACCACGTCTTCGCTCAACGCGCCCTGAAAGACCTCGCCGGCGGCGAAGTTCTTGGTCTGCTTGGGTTGCAGGGCCCGCAACTGGTTGGGCACCGCGCGTCCAGGCAGGGCCACGCCGCCGGGCCAGTTGCCGGTTCCTCTCAGGGTCAACGTCCAGGTGATCGGATCGCCGGTCTTGGGCTGCTCGGGCGCAATGCGTTATTTTAGTGATACGGGGCCCACCG
>Ga0187893_10009539_pt1 | contig 14890 bp, 14 predicted proteins | sample MA1701074metaG_FD_139574 | JGI IMG/M metagenome (GOLD analysis project Ga0187893, IMG submission 139574) | White microbial mat communities from a basaltic lava cave in the Kipuka Kanohina Cave System on the Island of Hawaii, USA - MA170107-4 metaG ...
GCGAGCGAGACTGGCTCGACCATGACAAATTCCAATCCCAGTTAGCCAACGTAGATAAAGAATTTGAAATACAAGTCTTGGCTAGTCAGAGTTATCTGTAGTCGAAACGAGTTATGTCAAGCACCTGCTGATCAATTCCGGATTCGTTCTGACGGGCGCGAGTTTGATTTTCTTCCTGGCCAGCGGGATCAGCTATCTGTTAGGTTTCCGGCAATAGTTTCCAGCAACTGTCCTTTGAGTGAGAAGTAATTAGGTATTGAAGGAAGAACCTTCGTTGTGGGCAGAGAAGTTGTCAGCGTGGTTGGATTTGACGACTCGCCCTTCCCGCGCTCTCACCGCGGCAACGTTCAAATAATCGGCGCTGTCTATACCGGCCTGCGTCTTGACGGGATTATTAGCGGCAGCATCCGTAAAGATGGCGTCAATGCCACAGACAAAATTGCGCTACTAATCGAGCGCTCAAAATTCGCTTCCCAAATAAAACTTGTCATGCTGCAAGGAATAGCCCTGGGAGGATTCAACGTCGTGGACATTCAACGCCTGCACCAAAAACTCAACATTCCGGTGCTCGTCGTAGCACGCCGAGCGCCAAATCTCACGGCAATCAAATCAGCGTTGCTAAACCGGGTGCCCGGCGGAATACGCAAGTTGAGATTGATCGAACGAGCCGGTAAGATGGAGCCGATTGCCGGCGTCTTTGTTCAACGCGCCGGCATAACACTCAGCGAAGCCGGAAAAGTGATCGGCCGGTTCGCAGTCGTTGGTAGAATACCGGAGCCTTTGCGAGTAGCTCATTTGATTGCGGGTGGAGTTGGAGAGGGGCAAAGTAGAGGCAGGGCCTGATAATTTTCCATTTGGCATTTGACATTTTTCATTTACCATTTGAACGAAACTCAAATGCGTTGGCTTGGTTCGGGTTTTACTAAGGCTCGTGGATCTCGTGGATCGATTGCGCCTTAGAAACTTGCTCAGAAAACAAGGACTCCGCGGAGTTGTTTCATAGAGAAATTCAATGGCATTGGGGTTTTTGAAGTTTGACTAGTTCGATCTATCATGCAGGCTGAATAAAAAACTTCCTGAGTCATAGCGAATAAAACATCATGTGTCGAAATATTAAAACGCTGCACAACTTCAAACCACCGGCAACCGAGGAAGAAATTCGCGCGTCTTCGCGGCAATTTGTCCGAAAACTGAGCGGCTTCACCAAGCCTTCCAAGAGTAACGAACTCGCGTTCAATCGCGCAGTCGATCAGGTCGCCCAAGCCGCAGAAGAGCTGCTTCAATCTCTGGTAACGAAGGCTCCACCACGGGATCGAGAAACTGAAGCTTTAAAGGCTCGTGCGAGAACTGCCTCCCGATTTCGCTCGGCCGACGTTCGAGCAACCACCTGATTTAGGGCAGATCTGGTTCCCATTCGAGTCATGTCCCGACATCAATTTCGGTTTCTGGATTGTTTTGATTATCGCTTCTCTGGTCAGAGCGGGTTCGCGCTCGAGTCTATCCTTATGTCACTCCCCAGGACTGAAAACCCTGCTCGTTGTCTGAAATGACTCTATGCCTTTGCCTGTTGCCCATGGATTGTTAGGCGCAAGCATTGTCGCTGCGTTGTATCCAGACTCGCGGCGAACTCGCTACGCCCTCCATCTATTGGGCGGGTTTTTGGCGGCCAATGTCGCAGACTTCGACCTCGTGCTCGTTTTTGCTTTTCATTCCGAAGCGTGGCACCGAGACTTCTCACATTCAGTTGGATTTGCGCTGCTTGTCAGCTTGCCTTGCGTTTTGCTTTTTGGCAGACAACGTGTCCGAGAGGCAATCGCATTTTGTCTGGCTTTTGCATCGCATGGGATACTTGATTTTGCGACCACGAAAGCAGGGATCGGCGTGGAATTGCTCTGGCCCATTTCACAAGAAAGATTGAGTTTAGGGTTTTGGGGGCTCTCCGAAGTTCCTTCAAAATTAGGCCGGTCGGAACTCATCGAAGCCCTGGTTGTCGAGTTTGCTATCTTTACACCGCTGCTCCTGGCTTTGCTACTCTTTAGAAACGTGACTGGAACCCGTATAACTAGATCCGAGGACGCCACATAAGATTGATGGAAACACTTTGCCGGTTAACTCTTGTCTCTTTACTGCTTCTCAGCGGCTCTTTTGCAGTTTACGCGCAGGGGAGGCTTGACCTGCAGCCGGGCAGCTCGGGTGGACCGTTAATACCTGAGCAGGCTGCCTACGATGTTAAGTCTTACGACCTCGATCTGCGCATCGATCCTGACGAGCAATCGATTAAAGGGGTGCTGACCACGCATGCTTTGATTGTTCATCCGACGAGTTGGTTCGTGCTCGATCTCGACACGCCTTTAACGGTCGAGTCGGTGAATCTTGTTAAAACCGCTGGCAAGATTCGCGAACCACTAAAATTCCAGCAGCGAGAGGGCAAACTCTGGATAGCTTTTCCAATGACCAGGCAGCCTGGTGAAGAAGTTCGAGTCAGCGTTGCTTATGGAGGCAAACCACGCGTCGCTCCCCGCCCGCCCTGGATCGGCGGATTCGTCTGGGCCAAAACTGCGAGCGGCCAACCTTGGGTCGGGGTAGCATGTCAGGGCGAAGGCGCCGATCTCTGGTTCCCGGTCAAGGACCATCCGTCAGACAAACCAGAGACCACTTCCCTTCACTTCACCGTGCCGCAACCCTTAATCGCAGCGTCAAACGGACGACTGCAAAGCGTGGTAAAGAACCGGGACGGCACACAGACATTCAACTGGTTCGTCTCGGCGCCGATCAGCAATTACAACATCACGCTCAACGTAGCCCCTTACAGAACAATCGAAGATAAGTACACCAGTGTCTCAGGCGGGACTGTCCCGATCATATTCTGGGTCTTGCCCGAAGATTATGATAAGGGGATGGAACTGGTTAAGCAGACCAAAAATTACCTGCGCTTCTTTGAAGAATATCTTGGCCCCTTCCCTTTTCGCGCCGAGAAAGTCGGCATTGCAGAAACCAGCTACCTGGGAATGGAGCATCAGACGATCATCGCCTATGGAAATAAATTCAGGTTCGACGCCTATGGCTTTGATTGGTTAATGTTTCACGAGTTGGGACATGAATGGTGGGCCAATCTGGTAACGGCGAACGACTGGCGCGACTTTTGGATACATGAAGGCTTCCAGTCCTTTATGGATACGCTTTACATGGAGCGAACTCGCGGCAAGGAAGCGTATTTGAACGGCATGGCAAACCGCATGAGGCGCCTACGCAACATGCAAGCGGTGGCGCCGCGTGAATCGCGCACTGCCCAGGAAATGTATTGGGCGACACCTGAACATGTGAGTAGTGACCCTGACATCTACGACAAAGGCGCCGTGATTCTACACACCTTGCGCTATTTGATCGGCGACAAGGCTTTCTTTACGGCTCTCAGACGCATGGCCTATCCTGACCCGCGAATGGAAAAGCTCACAGACGGCCGGCAGGTTCGGTTTGTCACTACCGAGGAATTCCTTCACATCGCCGAAGCGGCCTCGGGGATGGATCTTGATTGGTTCTTTGAAGTCTACTTGCGCCAGCCTAAACTTCCTAAATTGATTACTGAAAACAAGGGCGGTGAAATGCTCTTGAGTTGGGATGTGCCTGAGGGTTTGCCCTTTCCGATGCCGGTCGAGGTGCGAATCGGAGACTCGGTAAAACGCTACGAGATGAGCGGCGGTATGGTCTCAGTCCCAAACGAATTTAAGCAGGACGTGACCGTTGACCCGCAAAATTGGATTTTGAAGGCGCAAAAATGATACGAGCTGTCCGACAAACTTTAGTTTGTCGATCTCCCGCCATGGCAGAATCTCGAGGAAGCTGTCCGACAAACTTTAGTTTGTCGATCTCCCGCCATGGCAGGATCTCGAGGAAGCTGTCCGACAAACTTTAGTTTGTCGATCTCCCGCCATGGCAGAATCTCGAGGAAGCTGTCCGACAAACTTTTGTTTGTCGATCTCCCGCCATGGCAGAATCTCGAGGAAGCTGTCCGACAAACTTTAGTTTGTCGATCTCCCGCCATGGCAGAATCTCGAGGAAGCTGTCCGACAAACTTTAGTTTGTCGGACGGTTTAGTGGACCAGCAAGCTGAGAAAGAGAAAAAGTGTCGAAAATGAAGAGAAACACCTGCGCCAGGATTGGACGTTCGCTAATGCTTGCGGTTCTCATCATGGCCGGCATAGTCTGTCCGACAAACTTTAGTTTGTCGATTCCCACCAGGGCAGAATCTCAACTACTCATCGACAAACTGAAGTTTGTCGGACAGTCGCTGACCTTTGGCGCATTTCTCCTTCGCTTTGATCCCGCCGGCACATTCACGCTTGAGGGTCAGGGTTGGCCCAACCTGAGCGGCAATTGGAAAAGCGCTGAAGGTGAGATCGAATTGTCAATGTCAGGAGGTCCCGGCGGTTGTGATGGGCCGGGCCGCTATCAGTACCTGGTAGATGGCAAACGTGTAACATTCAATCTCGTCGTCGATGAGTGCCGGCCACGTCGAATGATTTTTGACCGCAGCACCTGGTCACCCGCCGGAGAGACAAAAACCATTCCGGTTCGACGCCTCACGAGAACGGCGGGCGCACGGTGGTCTTTGCGCCCCAATCCCGACACGTCCGGTAGCTGGCCGTCTTTCCGTGGACCGCAAGCCTCGGGTATTGCTGAGGGGCAAAATCTCCCCGACCGATGGGACGGCAAGACCGGCGAAAACATTCTTTGGCGCACAACGATCCCCGGTCTTGCTCATTCGAGTCCGGTTGTCTGGGGCCGCCGAGTTTTCGTCACCAGTGCCGTCAGTAGCGATCCGAAAGCAGCCTTCAGGCCGGGCCTCTATAGCGACGGCGATGCTTCGCAGGATTGGTCTCGCCACCGTTGGATGATCTTTGCGTTGGATAAACGCTCCGGAAAGATTCTCTGGGACCGTGTTGCCCACGAGGGCGAGCCCATCGACAAGCGGCACATTAAATCAACCTATGCTAATTCGACTCCGGCCACTGACGGTCGCATCGTGGTGGCATGGTTCGGCTCGCATGGCGTGCATGCCTTCGATGTCAACGGAAACTTTCTTTGGAAGGTTAATCTGGGTCGCGTTGATTTTGGGGCGTACGATATCCCCACGTTCGAATGGGGATCAGCCAGCTCGCCGATTATCTGGAACGGCCTCGTAATCCTTCAGTGTGACACGCAGACAGATTCTTTCATCCTGGCGCTGGACGCCAACACAGGCAAGACCGTGTGGAAGGCTGATCGTGACGAGCTTCCTTCGTGGGGCACACCTACGGTTGTCACGACTTCAGCCGGCCCGGAACTGGTGGCGAACGCGTCCAACTTTATTCGAGGCTACGATCCTCGCACCGGCAAAGAACTGTGGCGGCTCGGAGGCAGCTCCAAGATTACAGCGCCTACGCCAATCTTTGACCGTGACGTAATTGTCGTCGCCAGCGGTCGGGGCCCCGAAAAACCGATTTTTGTTGTTCGCGCAGGAGCTCGCGGAAACCTGACCTTACCTGAGGGTAAAACGAGCAGCGAGGCGATTCTTTGGAGCCGAACTGGGCGCGGCTCCTACATGCCGACCCCATTGATCTATAGAGGAACGCTTTACGTGCTCTCGAACAACGGACTTTTTGACGCCTATGATTTGCAAACGGGGAAAGAACTCTATCGGCAGCGATTGCCGGTGATCGGCAGCGGCTACAGCGCATCTCCCGTGGCCGCCGACGGCAAGATTTATCTTTCTAACGAGGATGGTGAAATGTTGGTCATCGCCGCCGGAACGAAGTTTTCTTACATTGCGACAAACTCGATTGGCGAGTTGTTGATGGCTACACCGGCATTGTCGGACGGGGTAATGTACCTGCGTTCTTCAAACAGTGTGTTCGCGATCGGGCGCAAAGGAAACCGCTAATCGACAAATGAGTCGCCTATCACCTGACCCCGTTGAACTACCGAACGCCGCATACTTCAACAGTTTTTGCTGCTGTTGCCTGTTATCAGTTTACTTACTTCTCCGTTAATGATGTTGCCGAGATCACTGGGAGCGCGGGCGTCCTCGCTCGCAAAACATCCGCCGTCCCTCAACCTCTTTACTGGGAGCGCGGGCCGTCCCCGCCCGCTCGGTGTTATCAATCACCTAACGGCTGGCCTTGACGTCGTACGCCCACAAGGTGCCGAGATCGCGAATGTAAAGCCTCCCATTGGCAATCACCGGATAAGAAAACGCCATCTCGGGAAACTGCCCCACCTGTTTGTGCTGAGGCTGATTCGGCGGAGTGACTCGGCCCTTCTCGCGATAGCCTTCGGGCGTCGCCTCCACCAAAGCAATGTCTCCGTTCAAGCCGTGAAGATATAAAAGCCCATCCGCGTAGGCTACCGACACTCTGCCAATACTCTCGGCCTTCCATTTGATCTTCCCCGTCGCGAATTCAATCGCGACCAACTCGCCCCCGGCGATCTCCGTGCCATAAAGATGATCGCCAATCACCACCGCGCCACCAATGCCGTTCGGAAGTCCGCGTTCAAAGTAGACCTGCTCGGCGGCGACTCCGCCGCCATCAGACTTTAAACGGACGAGTGCGCCTCCGATGCCAAGCGCTCCACCGTACACATATTCGTCACGCGCGACCGGCGTAAAGTATTGCGCCGGCCCTTTGGCAGCCTCTTTGTAGCGCCAGAGGAACTCGCCGGTTTTCGCATCAACTCCGACGATTCCTTTGCTTAAGAATTGCACGTACTGTTTTCTTCCGCCTGCCTGAACGACAATCGCCGATGCATAGCCCGCTTCATCGCCACCCGGGATCGCCGATTTCCAAATCGTCGCCCCGGTCCTTTTATTAAGGGCGACAATTGTTGCGGTTGCGCCTCCAGGAGTTACGATCACGACGTCGCCGTCTACCAGCGGAGATTCTGCATAGGCCCACTCGCCCGGCTGGCCGCCAAACTCTTTCCGAAGATTTTTCTGCCAGCGAATTTTGCCGGTTTTGGCTTCGAGACACGCGAGGTCACCGTCCGAGCCAAGAGCGTAGACAAAGCTCCCCTCGACGGTCGGCGTCGACCGGGCCTTCGGGTAGGGCGGATTCTGATTCGGGTTGCCGACGTTGCCAACGCGTGTTGTCCAGACAGGTTTTCCATTTTGAGTTGAAAGAGCTTGAACAAACTCATTCTCCATGCCGTGGTTGCTCATCAGGTAGATCCGGTTTCCGACAACCGCCGGTGTTGAATAACCGTCACCTATATCGTTCACTTGCCAGAGAAGTTTTGGCCCACTTTCCGGCCATTGTTTAAGGAGTCCGCGTTCGTGTGAGACTCCGTTGCGTTCGGGACCTCGCCATTGAGGCCAATCGGAAGGTGTGGGCGAAGTATGAGCTGAGTTCGTTACGAACAGGGTGAGGGAGCTTAGGCAGAGCGTCGCCAAGACTGACGCAGCTCGGTTTAAGCGTCGGGCATTTGGCAATTGGAACTTCACGGGGGTTCTCCTTGATTAATATTGACGGGTAAATTGCGTTCGTCAGTGATACGGTTAGTTTCGCGAAATGTTCCAGTTGAGTCGGTCATTGGCTGATGGACTCACTGAGGTACTTCACCAGGCACAGCCACATCGTGAAAGCTGTCCGATGCCATTTGCGTATACCGTTTCAGATCAACGGACTCCAGGTCGAGGGTTTGAATCGGCGCAGTGACGCTTGATTGTTTCTCAGGACTCAGGTACTTAATCTGATGGTCGCCCAACTTGTAAATAACGAGAAAGGACTCGAGAGCGTCGATCACTGATTGATAAGGCACCAGGCCCGTTTCTTTTTTCTTCCCAAACACCCGTTTCTTTTCGCGCTCCATGTAAACGTAATCACAGGGTGGAAAGAATTGTGCAATACCATCTGGCCAAAGCAACATTGTGAAGAGTTGTTTCGCTGGATTCATCAGAATCATCAACGACGGTACGTAGATGTCCTCAGTTAAAGCATCTTCAATCTGTTGCCTAATACTCATGTAGCTCCACCATTCCGTTGCGCGCTGCTCGGGAAGATAGTGCAATTCCATATCTTCTTCTTTCGCGACTTCGGTCATCGTGCCCATCGCCCATGCGTTATGCGCTCGCCAAGACGTGATCAAGCGCTTCGCTTCGGCGGGTTGCATTGTTTCTTCCTGTGGGTCTTCAACCACAAGATCGAAGTGTTGACAGAAACTTTCGACGAGCGGCATGGTTTCGTATGCAAAGAAGCTCGGTCGGATGAAATTCAAATTGAATGTAAGGCCACTGGAACCACACCCCTCTAACTCGTTAGCATCCAGCGGAGAGTACGAGAACTCGCAATAGACGCCGGTAGATTCGTTCTGATACCAGAATTGGACGCCATCTGTAGCAACATCGCTTACCTGAAAGAACGGGCGTGCCGAAAAGTATTCCTTCAGTTCCGGTACAGAAGGAGCGGAACCATTCTCGCAGCAAAAGTACAAGTCAAAGCTCATAGATCTTGATTTTTAAAGTCCTTCGACCATGCCGATAAATCTCGAGTCCGTCAAATTGTTAGGACACGGGAGTAACGGTGTCTGCAAATCTTTGGGCGACTGGTTCGATGTTGCTCGCGTTCGGCAATAACTGCAATCATTTTTCGTGGAATTTGCAAGGCGCCTATCCAAGCGCCCGATTGCCCGGTCATTAAGGTGCACTTCCAAATTTGGCTTAACTGATCCCCGGTCGAGTTTTTCAGCAGCCTGCTGGGGCTAGAGACTCATCTAGGGAATTCGTGATCGTGTTTCGCATGGAAGTGTGCGAAAAAAGGTGAGCCGGCCAAAGAAGTCTGCGACGCCAAAACTCTGGGGTCGCCCGGTAAGTTATTGAAAGAAATTGGTGCCCGCTAGTAGATTCGAACTACTGACCCCTCGCGTGTGAAACGAGAACTCTACCACTGAGCTAAGCGGGCAAGCCTTATAAAATCGTACTTTCAGTGAGGTGGAGCCAAACTCTACCCCTTTTTTTACCCCTCAGTCAATGTGTAGGTAGAAAAGCAATGTAGGTAGAAAAGCAATGTAGGTACGACCGATGCGGTAATGAATTGACACTTCTTTTAAAGCCGCTGTTGTGTAAATCCGCGTCGGATTCAACAAGTTTTCCGTACGCGATTCCCTAAGCCGCAAATTGTTTGATTTTTAATTGTTAGACCAATCTTTGCCGGACTGTACTGGTCTTGGGCTCGCGACACTGATCCGGCAGTCTGATGACTCTACGCCGATTCTGATGATCATCAGTCTACACACTCTAACGGACAGACAAGTCTCGGAGGTTGCTGCTCAAGGATTAGTTTCAAAAGACTTTTGCCGACAACCTATTAAAGAAGGTGCGCGACATTTTGATGAGCTCGGACCACACGGCTACAAACTCAGCCCCGGTACTCTTCGTTGGACAAACCGCTGCGCGGTAGGCACGCTGGGCGCGGACAATTGGATCTCACCAGCCTGCCTAAAATTGACCTATTTGAGGAGAAATTCGGCAGGTGAACAATGTCGGAGGAGGAAGACGCTTTAAACGCGACCGCATGGAGCTTCTATCGTGTGTGGGAGACTCTTGCCATCAGCGGCTCCAATTCTCACGGAGCCTCCCATTGCCGCAACATGTTGTCTAGTTGGCCTTGTAATTCACTAAGCTTGCTCTGTTCACCTTGAAGTTCTGACGTTAAAGACGCTTCGCTCACACGGAGTTGTTCTTCGTCACGGGACCAGGCAGCTAAGCGCGCCTTCATCTCTCTTAATTGGAGTTCAATCTCTGCACGACGGTTTTGGTCAGTTCCACGCCCCAGAGTTTCTTCCACGAATTTAATCTGCTCCTCCATCTGAGGACGTGCATTTTTCAGATCATTCAGGCGGGCGCGGACGTTTTCAACAGAGCGCGTGATCGAATCGACGCGCGCCTGCTGTAATCTTACACGTTCAAGTGTGATCTGAACGCGATAATTGAGCGTATTTGCACGCTGTAGACTCAATCGCAGAAGACGCATTTCCTCAAGCAGCGCCTTGAGCACTTGTCTGTCTTCTTCTCTCGACAGTTCGGCGGGTTTTCTCTCTTGCGCGACCGAAATAGAAAATTCAGAAACATACGCCATTGTGAGGACGGCTAACAGCGCGATTAGAAGTCTTCGTCTCATTGAAGCACACCTCTTTTGTTACACGATTGAATTTGTCCCGTACTTTCCGTCTGCTTTGCGATCCTTACTTCTTGTTCCGCGGGTCGTCTGCTGAATTTACGTAATTGATCTTCCAGGGTCCTATGCCGTGTACCTGAATGATCGTTTCACCGTTGGTCCAAGCGAAGTGCCTCATACCTGGCGGCATGAATGCGAAAGAGCCAGCCGTAAGCGCGCGCCCTGAAGAAGCGTCAAATTTGTCGCCCATGCCGAGGTTGAATGTCCCTGAGATCACAGTGACGTGCTCGACCGCAGGATGCCAGTGCGGCGGTATCTTAAAACCGTCCGGCAATTGCAGTCGCATCGTAAACGGTCCTTCTTGTGTTGGATTCCCTTCAAGCAAAGCAACCTTGGCCCCTTTTGGAAGAGATGGTGGCCCATCTGTCCATTTCATATCGGCGGTTTGGAAGAAGCCATGATTAGATGGGTGGCCTACTTCCTGGCCAATGACAAATGCGGCGACACCAATCGTCACGCCTACGATCAGAATTATGCGTTTCATCTGTTCGTCTCCTTCAAGTAACTTGTCTATTCCGGCGGGGGAGACTCGTACCCGTAGATCGTTCCTTCTTGAACTCCAATGAAAACTCTATTACCAGCATTTCCGATGCTTCTTATGCAGCCTTTTAGACTCAGCTTCCACTGTGATGTACCGTCGAACGCGCTTAATGCCGTTACTTCACCACGACAGTTCCCCACGACCACTGATTCGCCCCACAAGTTCGGGCGTTCTGATGCCCATTCCGGGGAAAATTTTTGTCGCCAGATCGGTTTTAGATCGGTAGTAAGTGACACCACATAGCCGGAACGTTCAGAGCGATTCTCAAGGAGCATCATTAGCCCGTTCGCGGTGAACGTAATTCGTCCAACAGGCATCGCCTCAACGGACAGCTCGGCGACGGTGCTGCCGGTCTCCGAGTTCAAGCGGTAGATGCGATTGTCGCTAGCGCCCACAAAGAGCACCCTTGTTTTTAAGAGCTAAGGCGGTGGATGGCGACGCCGGCAGTTTCCGCTTCCAGGCAATGCGACCGGACGTCGCGTTTAAGGAGTATATAAAGCCATCAAGTCCGGTCAGATATAAGTACCTTTCGTCAGCGACGGGTGATTTGGTTAGGTGACAGCCTTCATTGGATGCGCCGGTTGAAAACTTCCAGACCAACTCAGTCCTTTAGTCACTTCACGAATCGTTTTCGTGCTTCAAACAAAGGCAGTCATGGAAAGCGCACGAAGATCCTGGTTGTGTCTTCCCCAACCGCGAAACTTTACAGGCGTTATTTTGAAGGTTTTCGAGATTCCGACAAAAGCTCATCGCCGCTCACGATTCGCGCACTGACGAAGTTACTTTCCGATCATCCTGAACAATTGGCTGACATCCCCCTCTTCCTAACTGCAAGAGGGACACCGCTGACTGCTAAGCTTTTTCGCGATTACTATTGGACTCCAGCCTTAAAAGCCGCAGGAATAAATGCTGATCCTCATCAGGGACGCCATTGGTTCGTTACCAACGCCCTCAGGAACATTGAACAACTCGCAAAAACTGAGGCTGACTTAGTTCGGGGGAAGCAGGAATTAATTCAATACATGGCCTGGCGCACCGGTGAACGAACGTTGGCGACCTACGATCATATTCAGCGTGCCGGACAATTTCTGGGGAAGTTAGAGGTCATACATAAAAAGATGAAACGACGAGAAATGGCAATTGTGGATTCGCCAAAGCGTGGAGCACCGTCCCAGACGGTTGCGGTGCCGCAATCAGAAGCTTTGGATGACGATCTTTCCTTTCTCCTCGGCGAAGATGAAGATGATGACACCTGAAAGAGCTGCTCAACAGTTACTTGAAAACTTACCGGCAGATTTTCCTAAGCGCCAACCAATACCCAACGAGCTTGTTGCTCAACTTTGCGATGCCTTATGGGAGGCAAACATTCAGCCTAACTCAATTGCTGTAACACGAAGGTTGAAAGGCGTCATTGCAAAGAGAGTCTCACCGGGAATAGTGGCGTGGAGAAAGATTAGGGGTTTGCCAGAGCAAGGAGTTCGCGCTACGACTGCACTTCCAGTTTCCCTGGAAGACCTTGCGAAGATCATTGCAAAGCCCATCACACGGGCGCCGTTGACCGCTTTCGACCCTTCAAATGATGGACGTTGGCCCGCACCATCTCGCAAAGTAATCAGCTATCTGGGCAGAATTGAAAATGCGTCGCTGCGCAATGCTATGGCTCTGTATGCATTACTCAAAGGCGACTTGCAATCATTCCAGACATATAGCCGGATTGCCAATTTTTCTTCCAAAATGCGCATCGTAATGGTCGAACAAAACGTGCATGACGTGACAGCCATCGATCCGAATGACTTCCTCTTCCGCATACACGAAGGAGAAATTGGCCGGGCGTTGAGTTTCTACCAGCGTGGAACCTTCATCAGTAGTTGGAATGATGTTAGCAATACTCTTGAAACTTATTCCGAGCAACTCAACTCCAGGCAACGTAAGTCTATCGTCCCCTTTTTTATCCGACCAATAACTGATCGGTGCAGACTAGTTCGAATAAAGCATTGGAAAACCTACGAGGCCGCAAGACAAGCACGCGTTAAGGAAAAAACTGATGCGTTCCAGGCCCAGTTTCATCGTGTTCGTTTCATAGCAAGAATGCGACTAAACCAGGTGCGCCGGTTTTACGACGCTATTAACTCTGCGATCGTTTACGTCCAGACGCACCATACACCTTTACCTTACGAATTTAGCTACGAAGAAACTGTAGTAACTGAACGTAATCGAAAGCTTCGCCAACGTGTACGGCTAGTCCTTTGGGACACTGTTTCAGTCCATGACGAAGCCGTCCGCAAGGGCCTCACGGTCAACATCACCACTGCCAGATCTCGACGGCACCTACGAGGAATTTTTTCTCAAGCAGCCCGCCGGTTCTATATCGAATACTGCAGTACAACTTGCCCTGAGCCTGGTGTAAAGCCTCAGGAGCTTTGGCTTATCGACCTCTACAATAATCATGTGTTTCAAACTACGTCGAATCCAGTGTGGATGGAACAACGTGAAAAGTTCAATCACCAGTGGGGTTATGAGAGCCGCGGTCTATGGACCACTAAATCGGGATTACTGGGATTTGCTTTTCGGAGCGTAAGTATCCGCTTCTTGCAGAAGCTTGAAGGTCGCTGTTTCATCCCGTATGTAGGGATTTATGCTGCTAGTCTTTTTGCTTACCTCGTCATTCGGGTTCAAACTGTCACTGGCGCACGGTTAGGAGAGGTACAACAGATTGCACAAAACGCCGAATGCATAAAGCAATTGGTCAACGTCGGCCCAAGAGGAGCTACTCGTTGGTTGTTACGCCTTATTCCGAAAGGTCGTAAGGTCAGGGAAAATTACTTTATTGACGAAGAAACCAAAGATTGCCTAATCGAGCTTGTTAGATTTCTTCGTGAAGTACACAAAACTAAGAAGCTCCCGATTGTAGAAACACAATACGCCAAGACCCCACCTGATCGTTATCTATTGCAGTGGAGCGGACGTGGAATACATCAGGACGTATTGAATGTATTGATTCGTTTTATGCTACATGGCCTTGCCCTAAAGACGGCGGACGGCAAGCTCATCCATATTACGTCTCACATACTGCGGCATGGCCTAGCCACCGAACTGGCTCAAATGAAGGTACCAGTTGACGTCATTGCGCAAATCCTCCATCAACGAGACCAAGCTGTCACGAAATACTATGCACGGCCCACCACAACCCAGGTAATGAACGCCGCCGAAATTATCTTCGTGGACCGCGTCGATGTCGCTGCCGAAGCATTGCGCAGTCCGGATGAAATCGGCCGTATGTTAAAAGAAGCCGAAGGAAAGATTGGAGCACTTACCGAAGTCTTAGGAGGTACTTGCGTTGTCGCCAACTTATGTCCTGCAAAATTCGCTTGTGTCGGGTGCTCTGGCAACGCCCCAGATCCCGACAAGCGTTATCAAATTGAGAGGAAACGTCGTTGGGCCCAGGACCAATCGGGTTGGGCTAAGAAACAGGGACTGTTGGCCGAAGAACGGCAATTGAAGCAGATCATTCAGGATTGTGACTTGGTACTGAATGAGATGGATCTAATAACCATCGCCCGGGAAGACGCTCTGCAGAGTGTGACTATAAACCACCAGTGATCTCAAGCTCGCGATCTATGCGAAAGCCCCGCAAGACACAATATCCTGAATGGTTGCGAACGCGTTGGGACGAGAAAAGGCGCGTTACCGCAGATCGTGTCTTTTCAACCGTAACGAAATTAGTAAAACAACAAAGGACGATCACTCTGTCTGCGATATGCGAAACGATCAAATCAGACTTCGGGTTGTCAATGTCACCGAACACCATCAAGCGAAACGACTTGGCTTATGAAATCTACAAAACGTATCGGAAGGCCCCAGTCAGAGGACAATTGAGAGATTCAGATTTAGACCAACTACTCGAAAACACTTCGACAGAAGCGAAACACAAAATGCGAGCTAAGATATCCCGCCTTCGACGCCAATCTAAAGACTCACTCATCGCAAAGATCATTCAACTGGAACGCAAGGTGGAGACGTGATTTCGCTAGTCTGAATTGGCCCACTTCGATGGTTTGATTTGGCCCCCCCTGAAAAGCAAACCTTGTACTCTGTTTTCGGCATGAAAAGCTGAAACGGGAGGTGGTTTTGCCCAGGAGGA
>Ga0187893_10009540_pt1 | contig 14889 bp, 13 predicted proteins | sample MA1701074metaG_FD_139574 | JGI IMG/M metagenome (GOLD analysis project Ga0187893, IMG submission 139574) | White microbial mat communities from a basaltic lava cave in the Kipuka Kanohina Cave System on the Island of Hawaii, USA - MA170107-4 metaG ...
CCACCGAAAGAATGGCTGGGCAAGTACTCGGGCGAACACGCCGCTTACTACGCCACGGTGTTGAACCTGGATTGGAACGTGGGGCGGATCCTCGAATCTCTGCGGCGGCTCGGAATCCTCGATGAGACGCTGGTCATCTTCAGCGCCGATCATGGCCGTCCCTGGGTGGAGCGCCCTGGATCGGCCGAAGGCATCGGCTTGTCCTATGAAGATACCTCGCGAGTGCCCCTGCTGATTCGTTACCCGCCTCTGTTCCCGAAGGGCGCTGTATGGCGTTCCGGCGTGACGACGGCGGACCTAATGCCTACAATCCTCGAAGCGGCCGGGATTACTCTGGCGCAGGGGCCGGCCGAGCTCAATCTCACCCCGTCCATACAAGGGCGCAGCCTTGCCGCCGAGCTGCGATCCGGAGACGACACATGGAAACGTCCGGTGATTCTTCAGAACGTCCCGCAACGAGGCATCGACGGCTCCTACTATGAGGAGCGCGCGATTCGTACCCGGACCTGGAAACTGATTCTGCGAAAATTCGACGTGCGCCCGGAGCTTCGCGCCGGCGAACTGTACGATCTGAGCGCCGATCCGGGTGAAAGCCGGGATCTGTTCGGCCAACGCCGCGACACGGTACGGGAACTTGCGCGCCAGTTGGTGGATTGGGGCCGGCAGACGGCCGATTCGCTATCCGTGGAACTGGGCAGCCATGCAGCGCAGTAGCGCGCTTTCCCCCCTCATTTCTTACCTTGCCCGGGAGGCGGGCCGAACACAACCAGCACAACCAGATTACCGGGGCCGGGATTTCGCATGGAATGCGCGACGCCGGCTGGAGCGAGAACCACGTCGCCCGGTTCGAGCAGGCCGGTCTGTTCGCCGACCAGCGCCTCGCCCTGGCCTTCCAGTACGACGTACAGTTTGTCCTGATCGGGGTGTGTATGAGCCTTGTGCTCCTGGCCGGGGGTAAAGCAGTTCAAGCCGGCAAAAAGATGCTCCCCCGCGCCCAGGCCGGCTTTGGTCATCTTTTCCGCCGAGAACACGGCGCTGCGCGCGGGCTGTTTGAAAATCATATCTTGCTCAGGCCTCATGCCGGCTGCCAGGGATTGTATCCGTTGGCGGCGAGAAACTCGCGCGCCTGCTCCTCCCGAGTAGGATCGACATAAAAGAAAGCTCCGATTCGCTCGGAGACGAAGATGACGCCGCCACGGTAGCGGTCGGCCTCAACCAGATAATCGAACTCGGCGCGCGTGAGAAGCTCCTCGAGGGCAAGCGACTCCTTCAGTTTCCTGGCGATATAGACGAGCGCCAGGTCCTTATCGCCGAAGAATTCCTCTTCACGCCGCATCAGCGCGCCATATTGCGGACCATTTCCGCAAACGTTTCATAGGATTCCGGCGATTGCTGCTCCATGTAGGCCGCCATGCGCGTCCCCACCGACTCCAGGTTATGGTACAGCCGCGTGTTCTTGCGCGCGGCCCGCAAAGCCGGAACCAGACTTCGAATCTTTTCCCAGGTCAGCAGTAACTCGCCGCCGCTCTGAAAAAACAACTCTTCGTGAAGAACACCCGAATTGACGAAGCCGGCGACCATCTCCCAGTAGCTTGTGACCATGCGGAAGCTCGCGTTCTGGCCGGAGCCGGGCGGGCAGCTTTTGTTGAATTCCTCGACCGTGGCGATGGGACGGAACATGCTGGCGAACCATTGGCGCGCATCCCGCATGCGTTCGTCGCGGCGTAATTCATATAGCCGAAGTATCAGGCTCGCGTCTTCATGGGTGGCTGGTCTGGACATGATAGTAGTTCCGCGGATAGGGCTAGCGTAGCATTGAGAAACATCGCTCCGCCGGGACACTCCCATGTGAGAGTGTTAACGATGAATACAGCAACGGAAGCGGATCGGGAAGAACAACTGTGCTGGCTGGCCCTGCACCTGATGCCTGGGCTTGGCGCTCGCAAGGCCTGCCAGATTCTGGAACGGTTTGGAACGCCACAGGCGGTGTTTCGGGCCTCCGTATCAGAGCTGGAGAGCGCGGGATTGGCCAGAACGGTCGCGCAAGGTATTGCCAGCGGCTGCACGTTTGAAGATGCCGCGACCGCCCAGCAGCGGGCCATTGGCCTCGGAGTCATGCTGACGCCCGTGACCGGCGGCCTCTATCCGCGGCGGCTAAGGAGCATCTACGATCCTCCGCCACTACTGTTCGCACGCGGGCGGCTGGAATTGCTGGACACGGTGTCGATTGGAGTCGTGGGAACCAGGCGTCCTTCCGCCTATGGCATAGCCGCGACGGACCGGCTCTCGCGGGACATGGCGCAAATCGGCCTCACAATTATCAGCGGAATGGCGAGGGGGATCGACACTGCCGCGCATAAGGGAGCGCTGGAAGTTGGCGGCAACACGGTGGCCGTGCTGGGGTGCGGCGTCGATCAGATTTACCCGGCTGAAAACCGGAAGCTGGCCGAGCATATTGCCGAAAAAGGACTCCTGTTGAGCGAGTTTGCGATGGGCACGCCGGCCTATCCTCAGAATTTTCCGATGCGCAACCGTGTGGTAAGCGGGCTGAGCGCCGGTGTTCTGGTGGTCGAAGGAGCCCGCTATAGCGGATCCGCGATTACGGCGCGGCTGGCGATCGAACAAGGCAGGGAGCTGTTTGCGGTCCCCGGAAACATCACTTCGAAGACGAGCTGGGGACCGAATCTGCTCATCAAACAAGGGGCAAAACTGGTGCAGGATGCCCAGGATGTGCTTGCGGAACTATCCGTTACAGACCGCCGCCGGCTGGTTTCCACTGTCGATGGAGAATGTAAGTCTTTGACGCAGAAGGCTTTGGAGCCCTGTTTGGAGAACGAGGCCGCAAGGGCCATCTTTCGGAGGCTAAGCGTGGACCAGCCGGCCCAGATTGACGTAATATTGGAATATCTGCCACAGTATTCCTCGTCGGAACTCATCGCGGCTCTCTTCGAGCTCGAGATGCTCGGTCTGATTCGGCAACTGGCCGGAAAAAACTACGTCAAGGTTTGGTAACGGTTTCAATAGTAGTATGGGAAAATCTCTGGTCATCGTGGAATCGCCCACGAAGGCGAAGACGATCGCCAAATATTTAGGAAACAACTTTGTTGTAAAGGCTTCTTTGGGTCACATCAAAGATTTGCCCAAGAACGACCTGGCTGTATCCGTGGAGCGGGATTTCGAGCCCAGCTACATCGTCATCGAAGGAAAAAAGAAGCTTATTCAGGAATTGAAGCAGGCGGCAAAGGGCGCCGAGGCCGTCTACCTGGCCGCCGACCCGGATCGCGAAGGAGAAGCGATCTGCCAGCATCTCAGCGAGGAATTGATCACGAAGGGGAAGAACGGGCCGGAGGTCTATCGGGTCCGGTTCAACGAGATCACCCAGGCGGCGATTCGAAAAGCCTTCGAAAAACCTACCGCCGTGGACATTCACCTGGTGGAAGCGCAACAGGCGCGGCGTGTGTTGGACCGGCTGGTGGGATACAAGATCTCTCCATTGCTTTGGGACAAGGTCCGGCGAGGCCTCTCGGCCGGCCGCGTGCAGACCGTGGCCTTGCGCCTGATTGTCGAGCGCGAGCGGGAGATCCGGGCATTTCAAAAGCAGGAATACTGGACCATTGAAGTTCAGTTGAACGCCCGCAAGCCCCCCGTGTTGAACGCGCGGCTGGTGAAGCGCGCCGGCCAGAACGTGGAGATCCCGAATCAGTCCTCCGCCGATGCGATCGTGGCCGCGCTCGATGGGTCCGAATACATCGTGGACAGCGTGGTCACCAAGGAGAAGCGTAGAAACGCGGTGCCTCCATTCATAACGTCCACGCTGCAGCAGGAGGCGGCGCGCAAGCTGCGATTCTCGGTCAAGCGCACGATGATGCTGGCCCAGAGGCTATACGAAGGCGTCGAGCTGGGCGCCGAAGGACTGGTCGGGCTGATCAGCTACATGCGTTCGGACTCGACGCGCGTATCGGGGGAAGCGCTCGCCGACGTGCGAAGCTGGATCGAACAGCGCTACGGCAAGCAGTACCTGCCGGCGTCGCCGAACTTTTTCAAGAGCAAAAAGGATGCCCAGGACGCCCACGAGGCCATCCGGCCGACGGGGGTTATGCGGACCCCGGAAGAGCTCCAAAAGCTTTTGGCCGAAGACGAATACAAGCTCTACCGCCTGATCTGGATGCGATTCGTTGCCTCACAGATGATGCCCGCCGTTTTCGACCAGACCACCATCGAAGTCAGCGCTTCCGGTTCGGATCAGATCCGGTATCTGTTCCGCGCCACGGGCAGCGTGCCTAAGTTTGACGGCTTCCTTGCAGTCTACGAAGAGGGGAAGGATCAGAAGGACGAAGAGGACGAGGAGTTGAAAAACCGGCTGCCGCAAGTGGATCCGGGAACGGCGCTGAAGTTCCGGTCCATTTCGCCTGAACAGCATTTCACCGAGCCGCCGCCGCGATTCACGGAAGCCTCGCTGGTAAAGGAGCTGGAATCGGATGGCGTCGGCCGTCCATCCACCTATGCCTCCATTCTTTCGACGATTCAGGAGCGCGAGTACGTAAAAAAAGAAGGCGGCAAGTTCACGCCCACCGAGCTGGGGATGGTGGTGACGGACTTGCTGGTGGAGAGCTTCGACGACATCTTCGATGTGCGTTACACGGCGCGCATGGAAGAGGAGTTGGATGACATAGGAGAGGGGAAACTCGACTGGCGCGAGGCGTTGACCGAGTTCTACGGAAAATTCCAGAAGGACCTGGAATTCGCCGAGCGCAACATGACCGACATCAAGCGCATGGAGAAGCCTACCGACCTGGTTTGCGAAAAATGCGGCAAACCGTTGGTAATCAAGTGGGGACGCCATGGCAGCTTCATCGCTTGCACCGGATACCCGGAGTGCACCAATACGCGCGATCTTTCCGTCGACTTGCCGGATGTCGACAAAATAGACTTGGGCGAGCAGGACGCCGAGGAATACTGCGAAAATTGCGGCCGTCCGATGGTACTGAAAAAAGGCCGCTTCGGCTCGTTCTATGCCTGCTCGGGCTATCCCGAGTGTAAGACCACCAAGCGGATTGGCGCTTCGGAGCAGAAGAGGGCCGACGTTCCGCTCGAAGAGAAATGCCCGCAATGCGGAAATCACCTGACGCTGAAACAAGGCCGGTTCGGTGAGTTTACCGCTTGCAGCAGCTATCCGTCGTGCAAATACGTCAAGCAGAAAACGATCGGTGTCGGTTGTCCGGCTTGCGAGCAGGGTGAAGTGGTGGAGAGGCGCTCCAAGCGCGGCAAGACGTTCTTCGGGTGCAACCGCTATCCGGAGTGCGACTTTGTCGCCTGGGGCAAGCCGCTCAAGGAAAGCTGCCCCAAATGCGGCTCCAAGTACCTGATCGAGAAATGGCTAAAGGCAGGTCCCGTGGCGCAGTGCCCGAATGGGGAGTGCAAATTCAAAAAGGAACTGGCCGTGGCGGCCGTGCCGGAAGCCGCGGGTTGATCAGACGCGAGTATCCTGGGCGATCCTTTTTCCAATACGGTAGCCGGCCATGCCGGCGGCCAGCCGCATGGCGGCCTTCATGCTTCGGGGATCCGCCATATTCTTACCGGCGATATCGAATGCCGTTCCATGATCTACCGAAGTGCGAATAATCGGAAGTCCGAGCGAGACGTTCACCGTATTCTCAAAATCGACCAGCTTCATGGGGATATGGCCCTGGTCGTGGTACATGGCGACTACCAGGTCGTAATGGCCGCGCACCGCTTTTAGAAAGACCGTGTCGCCTGGCACGGGGCCTTCGGCGCGAATCCCACGCCGGGCCGCGGCAGCGATGGCAGGCACGATCACGGCTGCGTCTTCTTCGCCGAAAAGGCCTTTCTCGCCGGCGTGCGGGTTCAGGCCGCAGACCGCAATGCGGGGTTGAGGAAAACCAAGGCTGAGCATGGCTTCGTGGCCAAGTTCGATCGTACGCACGATGCGGTCGATCGTGGAGTCGCAGGCCTGGCGGAGGGAAACATGCGTTGTGACGTGGACGACGCGGAGCTTGTCGTTCACAAGCAACATGCGGGACTCCTGGGCGCCGCACAGATGCGCGATGAACTCGGTGTGTCCCGTAAAATGCTGGCCGCTCAAAGTGACAGCTTCTTTGTTGACCGGACCCGTAACAATGGCATCGGCTTCCCCGTTCATGGCGCGCAGGGTCGCCTCCCGGATGTAGTCGAGCGAGGCGCGGCCGCAAGCGGCGGCAACTCTTCCAATGTCGAAGCTCCCCCATTCGAGCTCACCTGCATGGACCAGCCGCACGCCTAGCCGGTCAGGATCGATTCCACACTGACCGGCCGCGGCGTCAACGATGGACCGGCTGCCGATGATGGTCCATTCGGCAAGCCGCGCCATACCCTCGCCGGCAAGCGCCTTCAGGACAACTTCCGGACCCACGCCGGCTGGGTCGCCGGTCGTAAGAGAGATGCGAGGTAGACGAGGTTCCGTTACGATTGTGGCAGGCATTCCGATTGTTTCCGCTGAGCCGGTCCGAAAGGTCTATAGTATCCCGGGCGGAAAGTGGAACGCATCCTTCCGCTAGCGGAAGCCTACCGAGACCAGGATCAGACCCAGCGTACGCCGGTCACCGGGCACGGAAAATGTGCGGTCGACTTCGATGGCCACAAAAGCCGCTCCGGACCCGGAGATCGGCCGCGTAAGGAGCTTGTAGGAGCCGGGGCCGGGGTAGGCGGCCTCGGCGGCGTTCTCGCCATCGACCGTAACACTGACTCTGCGGGCGGGAGCAGCCTCGGGGATAAATAGCTCCAGCTCCAGCGGCAGCGGTTTCTCCGGCCGTTTCAGCAAGACGACGCCGCGGCGGCCCATCCAGCGGAAACGATTGTCTTCAATTTGATCGATCCCGCTGACGATTTGAGAATCGGATTGGGGTGCATTCATGGGAAGGAAACTTAGCACCGGCGCCCGTTCCACCACGGTTTCCAGTTTCAGTTCGTCAATGGGAGCGCTGGAAAAATCGAAAGGCCGGAATCCGATGGAAGCGGCACTGTAGGCCGACTTCGAATTGAGGCCGATCAGCCGCAAGGGCAGGGAGGAAGTGATCGGCGTTTGCTCCGCCGGCGACAACACGCCGCCCCCCGTAGTGAACGGAATGGGGAGTGCGAGGCGGCTCGACAACACCATGTCACCTGGACGGACCGCCTGGCCCTGGACCAGCGGCAACGCGCCCGCCGACTCCGCGTAAAAGCGCATGCCCCATTCGCCGTTTACCCAAACCCGCTTGCCCGTCCAGTCACGCACGTAACGGCTGATGGCCTGGCGGTATCCGTCCCAGTGCTCGTAGTTAACCCACGCCAGCGCGAAGCTCAGGACGCACTGGGCGGCCAAGCCCGCCACCAGCAGGCGCTTACGGCCTTCCAGACGCGACGTAACCATCAGGGCCGCGGGCGCGGCGACTGGCAGCAGATAGCGGGCCGAACCCGCGAAGAAAAGAATCAATGCGGCGGCGAAGAAAACGGCGATCCACACGGCAAGGAAACTGTCGCGAAGCTCGACACAACGCCTCAACAGAATCACGCCCGCGAACAGGGAACCCCAGAAAAGCGGATTCGGGTCGAGCCAAAACGCCACGGGAATAACCGCCAGCTCCCAGTAAGGGCGGCGCAGAAACGCGATCAGGGTAAGTGCGGGAAACACCAGCCACCCGGCATGGGAACCGAGCGCCACTGCGTTTCTGAGTTTATTCGCTACCGATTGCAGTCCATAGGTTTGAAAATGCCCAGCCAGCACCTGCGCGGGAAGCTGTGAAGAAGAGAGCGCCTCAAACGCCTGCCAGCCCACAAGCACTAATGGAATGACAGCGAGCGACAGCCAGGCAGCCTTCCAGCCCCGGCGCGTCCGCCACAGATAGACGGCCAGGATCGGCGGCAGCACAGCGGACTGAAAGGCGCTCATCGCCGCCAGCGGCATTACACACGACGCAGCCGCCAGCCTGGCTGCCGACCCGCTGTCCACGGCTCTTACAAACAGCGCCGTAGCCGCCAGCCAGAAGGCAAGAAACGGAAGATCGCTTTCCAGCGAATTGCCATTCACTACAAAGACCGGCGTCACCAGAAACATGCCGGTTGCCAGCAGTGGATGCGGCGTAAAGCGGCGCGCCAGGGAGAGGCAGGAGAAGGCCGCTATCAAAGAAAACAAAATGTAGGCGGCGTGAAATTCCGGTTCGCGGATGTCCCTTCGAATGGCCAGCAAGGCGGCTTGAAACCATGCATTGCCAGGCGGGTGCGGATGGCCCTGCATCGTTACCGGCGTCCCTTGGAAAACGAAGCGGACATGTCCAGGGTGCGCCGGGTCGATTTGCGCGTATTGCGCCGCGGCCAGGTAGTTCACGTCGTCGCCCTGAATCGCCTGGTTGAGGAACGGCAGCCGCAGCAGCAGAACGAAGAGAACGATCAACAGCGCGTCGCGCAACGAAGGATCAATCGGCGGCTATGCTGACCGGCGCCTGCCGCCTCCAGCGCAAAACCGGACGTCGCGCGGCCATGACTTCGTCAACGCGCGAGGTCCGTGTGTGATGCGGAGCCTTGAGGACGAATTGCGGGTCCTCTTCGATCTCTTTGGCAATGGCGGACATCGCTTCAATGAAAAGGTCCAGCTCCTGCCTGCTTTCGGTTTCCGTCGGCTCGATCATCATCGCGCCTTGCACAACCAATGGGAAGGCGACCGTGTAAGGATGAAAGCCATAGTCGATGAGGCGTTTGGCGATATCCATGGTCTTGACGCCCCGGCGGGCCTGCCGGGAGTCGCTGAAAACGCACTCGTGCATGGAAGGGCTCTTAAAGGGAAGATCAAAGAAGGGCTCGAGGCCTTTCCGGATGTAATTGGCGTTGAGCAGAGCGTCGAGAGTGGCTTGCTTCAACCCCGGGCCTCCATGCGCAAGGATATAAGCCAGCGCGCGGATGAGAACTCCGAAGTTGCCGTAATAGGCCCGCACTTTTCCGATCGATTGCGGGCGATCGTAGTCGAACGATAAGCCCTCACCCGTGCGTTTCAGCCGCGGGACCGGCAGGAATGGCTCCAAATGTTTTTTCACCGCAACCGCTCCCGAACCGGGACCGCCGCCGCCGTGCGGCGTGGAAAACGTCTTGTGCAGGTTGAGGTGCATGACGTCGATCCCGAAATCGCCTGGCCGGGCGATGCCCACCAGCGCATTCATGTTCGCGCCGTCCATATAGACCAGGCCGCCTCGGGAGTGCATCAACTGGCAGACCTTGACGATTTCCTCTTCAAAAATACCGATCGTGTTGGGATTGGTGATCATCAGCGCGGCGGTGTTTTCGTCGGCCACGCGGGATAGCGCTTCCAGGTCCATCATGCCTTTGGCGTTGGATTTCAGATTCTCCACCTCGTACCCGGCCATGGCCGCGGTAGCCGGATTTGTGCCGTGCGCCGAATCAGGAATGATCACTTTCTTGCGTGGATTGCCGCGCGTTTCGAGCAGCGCGCGAATCAGCAGCACGCCGGTTAGTTCACCGTGGGCGCCGGCGGCCGGCTCGAGAGTGACCGCGTCCATGCCGGTAATCTCGGCCAATGCCGCTTCCAGGTTCGTCATGACTTGCATCGCGCCTTGCGCCAGCGCTTCGGGCTGATAGGGATGCGCCCATGCAAGCCCCTCCGTCCGGGCCACCAGCTCATTGATGCGCGGATTGTATTTCATGGTGCAGGAGCCGAGCGGAAACAGCCCGAGATCGATGGCGTAGTTCCACGTGGACAGCCGCGTGAAATGCCGGATCGCTTCGATCTCGCTTACCTCGGGGAAATCGGCGATTTCCTGGCGCGCGTTTCCAGCACCCAGCGCTTCGCCGGGATCAACCAGCGGCACGTCGAGTTCGGGAAGCTGGTAGGCGCGCTTGCCGGGGTGGGAAATTTCAAAGAGCAGCGGCTCGTTCTGGCTGATGTTGTTTCGGGTCTTTCCGGGCATGGGTTATAGTTGAAACGCCTGGTGAACGCGGTCCATATGTTCGCGCCGGATCATTTCGGTGGCGCAGAGCAGGACGCAATCGGCAAGCTCCGGGTAGAACCTGCGCAGCGGCAGCCCGCCGATGATCTTGTTTTCCAGCAAGGACTCGTTCACTTTCTCAGGAGAACTGCTTCCGGTTTTCGCGACGAACTCATTGAAGAAGGAGCCGGAGAAGCGCCTCTCCAGTCCGTTCGCCAGGTAACGGGCTTTAGAAAGGTTCTGGATCGCGAGCTCGCGCAAGCCTTCCCTCCCATAGACCGTCATGAAAACTGTAGCCATCAGTGCGATGAGGGCCTGGTTTGTGCAGATATTCGAAGTGGCTTTCTCGCGGCGGATGTGCTGCTCGCGCGTGGAAAGCGTGAGGCAAAAAGCTCTGTTTCCATTGGAGTCGACTGTCTGGCCCGCCAGCCGGCCGGGAATCTGCCGCATGTATTTTTCCCGCGTGGCGATGATGCCGGCAAACGGCCCTCCGAAGCTGGGCGGATGGGCGAAGGACTGCAACTCGCCGGCCACGATGTCAGCGTCGACGGGAGGATCGACGATGCCCAGCGAAACGGCTTCCGTGAACAGATACCCAAGCAGCGCGCCTTTGCCATGCGCCAGCGCCGCTGCCTGCTTCCAGTTCTCCAGGACGCCGAAAAAATTCGGCGATTGCAGAATCACGGCTGCCGTGTCCGAATCGAGTTTCGCGTCCAGATCGGCGAGATCCATCTGCCCGGTGGCGGGGTCATAAGCGATTTCCTCGATGGTGATCCCTTCGTATCGCGAATAGGTGCGCAGAACGGTTCGGTATTCCGGATGAACGCTTCGGGCTATCAGCACCTTTTCGCGTTTCGTGATTCGCGCCGCCATCAAGGCCACTTCCGGCGTTGCCGTGGAGCCGTCGTACATCGAAGCATTGGCTACATCCATGCCTGTCAACTGACAGACCATGGTTTGAAATTCGAAGATGGCCGCGAGCGTGCCCTGCGCCATCTCGGGCTGATACGGCGTGTACGAAGTGAGAAATTCTCCGCGCGATACCACCACGTCGCACAGCACCGGCCGGTAGTGCGCGTACACGCCCGCGCCCAGGAAGGAGGCGTATCCTGGCGCGCAGCGAGATGCCAGCTCGCGGAAATAGGCGGTGATCTCGTATTCCGACACGCCCGGCGCCAGATCGAGCGGCCGCCCGAGCAGGACATCCTTTGGCAGATGGGCGTAAAGCTGATCCTGGGATTCCAGGCCGATGGCGGCGAGCATTTGGCGGCGCTCGGATTCAGAATTCGGCAGGTAACGCAAAGCGAACTACTCTCCTATGTAGGCTTGATAATCGGAAGAGGTGAGAAGGTTGTTTGTCTCCGCTTGCGCGCTGAGGCGTATTTTTACGAGCCAGGCGGCGCCATGCGGGTCCTCATTCAGCTTCTCGGGGGATTGGATCAGCGCCTGATTCACTTCGACGATCTCGCCTGAGACCGGCGAGTAAATATCGGAAACGGCCTTGACGCTCTCCACCGAGCCGAAGGGTTTGCCCTTTTCGACGACAGCCCCGGATTTCGGCAGATCGACGTAAACGATATCCCCTAGCTCTTTTTGCGCATGGAAAGTTATGCCGACGGTTCCGATGGCGCCTTCAAGGCTGACCCACTCGTGTTCCTTGGTGTAACGATAATGATCGGGATACATTTCAACTGGCTCGCTTATAGAAAGGGAATGGCCGGGTAGTTGCGTCGACCGGCCGATTGCGGATGACAACATGAATAGGTTTTCCCGGCTGCGTGCAAGACATCGGCAGATACGCCATTCCGATGTTTTTGTTCAGCGTTGGACTTGGGCCTCCGCTGGTGACCCAGCCGGCTGGCGTGGCCTCAACCAGAATCTCATAGCCGTCGCGGGCGATCTCACGGCCGGACATTTCAAAGCCGGTGAGCAGCCGCTTGATGCCTTTTTCCTGCTGTTCGAGCAGCGCTTTACGGCCGGTAAAGTCACCCTTCTCGAATTTGACGATGCGCCCCAGGCCCGCTTCAAGCGGTGTAATCGAGGCGTCGATCTCATGTCCGTAGAGCGCCATGCCCGCTTCAAGCCGCAGCGTGTTGCGCGCACCGAGTCCGGCCGGCTTGATGCCGAACTCCTGGCCTGCTTCAAGCACGGCTTGCCAGACGCGGACCGCGCTGGACGGGGCGACGTAAAGCTCAAAGCCGATCTCGCCGGTATAGCCCGTCCGCGCAATGCGCGCCGGCACGCCGCTTACTTCACCGTCGACGAAATGGTAATACCTGATCGGATCAAGCGCGGTGGCGGTAAGTTTCTTTAACGTTGCAATGGAGGACGGCCCCTGCACAGCAAGCAGCGCGTAGCGATCGCTTGCGAAGTCCACTTCCGCATTGAAACGATTGTGCGCAACAATGTGCTGGTAATCTTTTTCCTGGTTCGAGGCGTTGACGCAGAGAAAATAATGATTGGCCGCGACCTTGTGCACCAGAATGTCGTCAACGAAGCCGCCGTGTTCATAGAGCAGCGCCGAGTATTGCGCCTGGCCCTCAACCAGCCGTGACACCTGATTCGGCGTAACGTGGTCGATTAACTGGAACGCTTCGGGGCCGCGAATCTCGATCTCACCCATGTGACTGACGTCAAAAAGACCCACGGCGCGGCGTACGGCATGATGCTCATCGAGGATTCCGCTGTAGGACACCGGCATGTCCCAGCCGCCAAAATCGACCATTTTGGCCCCCAATTGACGATGGACTTCGTTGAGGGGTGTCTGCTTCAGAGCAGCGGCGGAAGCGGTCATGAACTAATCAATCTAACACACGGCTAGGGCGAGTTTCCCGCCGCAAGGCTCTGAATTTCGGCCGAGTTCAATGCCCGGCGAAACACGGCGACTTCGTCGAGCAATCCGACGTAATTGACGCCCAGCCTCAGTGCGCCGCGAGCGGGGTCCCACGCAAAGGGTTCCTTGATGTTCTCCGCGATACCGCGCGGCTTCCCGTCGACATACAAGCTGGCTGAGCCCCTGCCACCGCCAAGCCCGCTCCAGGTTATGGCGACGTGCGTCCACTTTCCGCGCGCGAACGGATGTTTTTCAACTACAACCAGGCGTTTGGCGAAATCCGGGTTTTTGTCCGCGGGAAGATTCCGCGGGTTCCACAGCTTCAACTCACCGAATACCCCCAGCCGGAAATGGCGCGGGCGCTCGCCCTTGGTGAAATCGACCCAGATGGCGGAATCGTTATAGGCCTTGTCGGTAATCTGGATCGGGTCGCAGAAACCGGGCTCCAGGTCCTGCTCCGGATCGAGGTTCAGCCAGAATGAAATGGCGCCGGTCCAGTTCTTCGGATCGAATCCGAGGTTGCCTTGCGTGCGATAAAACAAGGCGCGCGTGTTCTTTTTGGTGAATCGCAGCGCGTCGCCACGCCGTCCCTCGCCGCGCGCAAGCTGGACGTCGGGGATGTTCAAACCCGGCTTGGCGGCGTCCTGTTCCTTGTAGGAGGGCGCGCTGTAAATCGATTTGTCGCCCAAGGCGATCGAGGCGTTTGTGGAGCCGTCGAACGTGGCGAACAGCGTAAGGTCTTTCTTGAGATCGGCGCCGTAGCCCAGCGCGGAAACCAGCAGGAACAGCGCCGGAATCTGAGTTACCTTATAGTCAGTAGTGTCTTGGTTAGCCATGAAATCAATTATCCTCCTGATTGTGGCCATTACGGCTGCGGATGCCGCGGAACGCAAATCGGTGTTCCCGGAAGGCGTCAAACCCGTCGGCCCCTACAGTCCCGGAATCCTTGCCGGCGATTTCCTCTATGTTTCCGGGCAAGGGGCCCGCGACGCAAACAACCGCTTTGCCGAATCCGCCGAGGACCGTGTCCGCCAGTGCCTGAATAACGTGAAAGCGATCGTTGTTGCGGCGGGCCTGACGATGGAACATGTCGTTTACATGCAGGTGTACCTGCACCCAACGACCAGCTACGAAGTGATGAACAAAATCTGGAGCGAGTTTTTCCCGAAGAACCCGCCCGCCCGGGCCACGCTCGGCGTTCACCGCATGCCGACGGAGACGCCCGTCGAGATCAACGCAGTCGCCGTTCGCCAGTTATCGAAAAAGAAGGCAATCACTGCGGACTGGTATCCGAAAAACATGAATATCGCTCCCGCCATCGACGCCGGCGATCGCGTGTTTGTCTCCGGCTTTCTCGGCCGCGACCGGAATACCGGCCAGATTCCGGAAGATCCGGCCGCGCAGGTCCAATCGGCGATGGACAGTATCCGGCAGATCCTCGCGGCCGCCGGACTCGACTTCCGGCACCTTGTGTTCGTAAATCCTTACCACACCAAAGCGGTTCCAAGGCGAGTGCTCGACGAAGTCTACGCCAAGCATTTCGAATTCGGCAATACGCCGGCCAGAGCAACGATTGAAGTGGACCATCTGCCGCTCGGCGCAAACATAGAGTTAACAGGCGTCGCCGTGCGCGATCTGGCTCAGCGGCGGGCCGTCCGCCCGAAAAACATGCCGCCGAGCGCCACGGCCAGCCCATGCGTGTTTGCCGCCGATACGCTCTATTGTTCGGCGAAAGCCGGTTTCATCCCCGGCCCGAACGGGGGCATTTACGCCGACACCGTGGAAGATCAGGTGCGCATGACGTTCCGCAATCTGCTCGATGGCCTGGAGGAGGCGGGGCTTGGGTTTTCCCAAGTGGTGGCGAGCAACGTATACGTGGACAATATCGATGACTTCGCAAAAATGAACGGCGTATATGCGAGGTATTATCAAGGCGGCGCTCCCCCGGCGCGAACGACCGTAGCGCCGCTGAAGCCGGTTGAGCGCGTCCGCACGGCTGCCGGCCTTTTTCCGAAGCTGGAAGAGATCTCCCTGATCGCGGTGCGCTAGACTAGCCATCGGCGTTGATCGGCGGCCGTATCGCGCTAG
>Ga0187893_10009541_pt1 | contig 14889 bp, 11 predicted proteins | sample MA1701074metaG_FD_139574 | JGI IMG/M metagenome (GOLD analysis project Ga0187893, IMG submission 139574) | White microbial mat communities from a basaltic lava cave in the Kipuka Kanohina Cave System on the Island of Hawaii, USA - MA170107-4 metaG ...
GTGATCGCCGCCACCGTCGCGGCAGAAGACGTTCATGAACTGGCGGTCCGAACACAGCAATCTCAGCAGTGCGCCCGGATGTTCTGCTGGAGCCGCCAGACGAGCCCCAAGGCGATACAGTACCCGTCCAAGACAACCCTCTGGTACTGCGCCGCGCACAATCCGATCACGGGAGATCCGAGCTCGGCGACGATTCCGATCGAGAGCACGTTCAGGGCCGGGGCGTGGCTTGGAGTCGTCGGCGCCCCCGCCCTTGCGGTCTGGTTCTGGCGAACGGGGCGTCGCAGAGCGGCGGCGTCTACTTCCCCAGCCGCAGCGCCTCCACGACCGCCTTGAGCTCGCGCGCGTCCTTCGGGTTGTAGGCCGGCATCATCGAGTGGCCGTCCCACGCGAGCGGGTCCTTGAGATACGCGGCCAGGTACGCGGGACGCAGCCGCGCCTCCACCTTCGCCAGGTCCGGCGCCCACGCGTCCGGATCGGGCGGGTGGCACTTGCCGCACGACGCGCGGATCGTCTCGACGGCCGCGTTGTCCGCGGCACCCGATGGCGCGGGCGCGTCCGGCCCGGGCGCCCCCGTCGCCACGAAGTACGCGACGATCGCGTCGATGTCGCCGTCCTTCAGCGCGAACGTCGGCATCCGAACGTTGAATTCTTCCACGTCGCCGCCCGCCGACTTCATCCTCCGCGTCCGGAGCAGCGGCCGGATCTCGTGCGGCGACTTCAGGTACGTCCGCAGCCAGTCCGCCCGCGCGCGCGTCCCCTCCGCGCGCAGCGACGGCGGCATCCGCGCCGCGAGATGCCCGTCGTGCTCGTAGGCGATTTCGAGCACCTCCTTCTTGTGGCGCTTGAGGTCCGCCGCGATTCCGCCGCCGACCGCCGCGCGCCGGTCGAGCACATCGCCCGCCGGGGCGGCCGCGGCGAGCGTCATCGGATCGGCCAGCCCGTGCGCGTCGCGCCATCCGTCCTTCGTCAGCACGCGCGCCGACTCCAGCTCGTGGCACCCGTCGCAGTTGTACGTCCAGAGCACGCGACGCCCCTTGAAGATCGCCTTCTCGCGGTCGGTCGCGGGCCGGCCCGCGCGCGACGGGTAGAGATCCGCCAGCAGGTACGTCGCCAGCGCGTCCCACTCGTCGGGCGACACGGACGAGAACGGCATGCGCTCGAAGACGCCCTTGCCGGGGAGGATGGACACCTTCCACGGGTCGCCCGGCGGCGCGCGCGTGGCCCAGTCCTCGCCCGCGATCTCGTGGCACGAGTAGCAGCCGAAGAACCCGACCATGTGCTTGCCGAGCGCGAGCACCTGGTCGCGCGGCCCCGCCCCGGCCAGTTTGAACCGGGCCACGAGCGCCGCCAGCGTCGGCCCCGCGGCGCCTTCCAGGACCACCTCGTCCTCGAGCCGCACCGGCGCGGGCTGCGGCGACCAGAGCGGCACCATCGCCTGTTTCGAGCGGTCGCGCTCGTGGTTCACCTGCCGGCGCTGCTGGAGGTTGACCGTCAGCGAGCAGAGGTACTCGATCACGTCGCGCCGCTCGTCGTCGGCGAGCCGCAGCGACGGCATGCGCGTGTCCTTGAAGTACGCGGACGGATCGTGGAGCCACGCGGCGAGCCACGCGCGGCCGGCCTCGCTGTCGAACTTGTCTCCCAGTCCGACCAGGTTCGGCCCGAACTCCTGCAGGTGCCGGCTGTAGCGGCCCGTCGCGAGCGCCGCCGGATAGAGCTCGTCCGTGCGGTGGCAGCCCGTGCAGCCGACCTGCTCGACGATGTCGCGCCCGCGCGCGACGCGCTTGTCCCGCTCCTCGTCGTCCTTCGCCCGCGGAGGCGCGGCCGCGGGTCCGCGCGACGTCCCGATCGACCAGAGGTACTCGACGATCGACGCGGCGATCACCACGTTCTCGTCGGGACTGAACTGCGGGCCGATGCCGACCTTGTCGCCCCGGCGGCGGAAGAACCGGGGCATGCGCGTGGCGGGACGGAAACTCTCGGGGTCGAGCAGGAAGTGATACGCGAACGTCCTGTCCATCTTGTCCTGGATGTGCGTGAGCGGCGGGCCGGGGCGCCGCGCCTCGCGCTCGCGCACGGAAAAACCGGGCATCTCGTGGCACGCGTAGCACGCCGTCCCCTCCATGAGCCGCGCGCCGAGCGCGTAGGTCTCCGCGCCGTCGAGCACCTCGACTTCGCGCCCGTGGCAGCCCCGGCAGCTCGCCTGCGCGTACTTCGTCAGGACGATCGCCTGCGACTTGAGCTCCTCGTGGTAGCGCACGTAGCCCGCGGTCCAGCGCTCGCGCTCCTTCTCCGTGGCCAGCTCCTTCTTCCGATCGTCGGCGCCGTGGCAGTCGAGGCAGGCGACCTTCGCGTGGCGCGCCATCAGGTCGAGCCGCGGGTGCGCCATGAACGCGCGCGCGTGCTTCGCGAACATCGTGGGCGCCTTCCACTTCTCGGACATCCGCTTCTGGAGGTCCGCGTCGGCGAAGACGTAGGCCCCCTTGCGGCGCTTCTCCTCGTCGACACGCCACGCCGGATCGGCGATGCCGAGATGGCAGGCGACGCACGAAGCCGCGCCCGCGGGCGCCTTCCCGCCCATCGCGGCGAAGAGGTCCTGGAAGTGCTTCACGCGCGCGTCCGGCGCGGCCTGCTGGGCGGTGAGGACCGCCGCAAGCACGGGGAGCAACGCCAATCCGGCGACCCACACTCGCTTCACGTTCTTGAGCATGACAGCGGAGGACTCAGAGCAGATTAGGAAGAAACCGCAAAGAGAGCAAAGGACGCAGAGAGACGAACGTCGGCGGATGCATCTCTTTGCGCCTTGCGCCTGCTTTGCGGTTCGTTCTCCAGGCTGCTGCTTGGGCGTTGCGCACCGCTCATCCGCGATTCGGGATTCGCGATCCGCGACTCGGCCCTGCCTCTCCGCGCCAGATCCGTGCCCGGTGTTCCGTGATCCGTGCTTCGCTACTTCTTCGCACCTCTGCGCCACACCTTCACTTCCCCGTCCCACGCGGCCGTCGCCAGCATCTCGCCGTCGGGGCTGTAGGAGAGGCACGACACCTCGTCGAGGTAGCCCGAGAGCGTCTGCACCGGCTTCTCGGTGCCGAGCTTCCAGATCTTGACGGTCTTGTCCTTGCCGCAGCTGGCGAGGTACTTGCCCTGCGGGTGCCACGTCACCATGAGCGCGCCGTCGGCATGCGCCACGTGCTCCTCGACAAGCGCGAGCGTCTTCACGTCGAAGACGCGCACGAGTCCGTCCTCCGTCGAGCACGCGAGCTGGGCGCCGTCGGGGCTGAACTCGACCGCGGAGACGGGCGCCGCACCCGCCTCGATCGTCTTCGGCGTCCACTGGAGCTTCCTGTCGCCGATCTTCCAGAGGTTGATGAGGCCGGCCTCGCAGCTCGACGCGAAGACCGGCTCCTTCGGGTGGGCCGCCACGCACCGCACGACCGCGTCGTGTCCGACCGTCTTGTAGAGCTCGCGCGTGCGCGTGTCCCAGACGAGCACGTACGAGTCCTCGCCGCCCGACACGAGGTACTTCCCGCCCGACACGTGCGCGAGCGCCCACACCTTCCCGCGGTGCGCCATGAACTCGTACTGCATCTCCTCGTTCGAGTAGCCCCACGTCTTGATCTTGCCGTTCTTGTGGCCGACGGCGATGTCGCCGGCCTTGTCCTTGTTGAACGCGATCCGGTAGATCGTGTCGTCCCACCCCTGCGCGAGCTGGCGCGTGACCTTGAAGTCCTTCGCGTTCCAGAACTTCACCGAGTACTCGACGCCCGCGGCCGCGATCTCGCTCCCGTCCGGCGTGAACTCGATCGAGTAGATGAAGCCGCCGTGCCCGACCTGCGAGCGCAGCTGGCGGCCGTCGCGCGCGTTCCACACGCGCATCGTGCTGTCGAGGCTCGTCGTCACGATCTGCGCGTCGTCCTTGCTGAAGTCGGCCGAACGCACGGAGATCCTGTGCCCCTCGAGCGTGGCCGCCTTCTGGCCGCTCTTCACGTCCCAGACGTACGCGATGCCGTTCGAGTCGCCCGAGACGATCCGCTCGCTCTTGTGGTCGAACGCGACGCAGATGACGGGCATCGCGTGGCCGCGATAGAGGCCGACGCAGCCCGCCTTCTTCCACGACCACACCTTCACGAGGTTGTCGGTCCCGCCCGTCGCGATGAGGTCGCCGCCCGCGCTCCACGCGAGCGAGTTGATGTCGGCCTTCTCGTGCTTGCCGATGGTCTTCGCGAGCTGCTGGGTCTCCGTGTCCCAGACGTGGAAGACCTCGTGGCCGGAGGCCGCCAGGAACTTGCCGTCGGGCGAATACGCCACCGCGTGGACGAGACGCTCGGCGCCGCGCGCCTTGAACGTGCACTCGCCCGTCGCGATGTCGAAGACGTAGACGCTCCCCTCGCGCATGCCGCACGCGATCTTGCGGCCGTCCGGGTGGAACGAGAGGCAGCGCGCGTGGTTGAAGTCGGTGCCGGACGTCGAGATCGCCTTCTTGATCCCGCCGGTGTCCGGGTCCCAGAGGATGATCTGCCCGTCCATCCCGGCGGAGGCGACGATCGACTCGTCGGGGCTGACGGCGAGCGCGAGCACCCACTCCTTGTGCGCGCGGAGCTCGCGCACGAGGCGCCCGCCCGTGTCCCACACCTTGACGAGCTTGTCCTTGCCCGCCGAGATGAGCCCGCCCTTGCGCCAGCGGGCGCACATGATCGGGCCCCAGTAGTCGCGGACGCTCTTCAGCTCCGAGTAGACGTAGGGGTCCGACGCGCCGTCCTGCGCGACGGCCGGGGCCGCCGCGGAGAGAATGAGAGCCGCCACCACCGCCCGCATAACCATCGCTCGCCCTCCGGCCCAGGCTCCGGTCACCCACCACCGGTCTGGTCCACTACGTTCCGCGTCTTCTCTGCGTCCTCTGCTGTTTCTCTTCGCCGTCGCGACGTCCTCGCTACCTCATCAGGATCGTGTGGTATTCGATGTAGCTCGTCTCGTCCCCCGTCCAGTAGATCGTCACGTCGTCGAACACCGGCGTCGCCAGCAGGATCGCGCTGGCCGTCGCGCCCGTGCCCACGGTGCGGAAGCGCACGCCGTAGTTCAGCGTCGTCGTCGCCGGATCGTACGCGTAGTTGAGCTTCGTGTACTGGTCGTCGGTGGCCGTCGCGACCACCGTCCCGTTCGCGATGATCGACACGTCGCAGCCGATCTCCATGAGGCCCTGGGGGCGCGGCGCCGTGTTCGGGAACCCGCTCCAGTTCGCGAAGGCGCCCGTGCCCACGAGCGGCGTCGCGTAGTTGTAGAGCACGCGCTTCAGGGTGGTCTGGCCGGACTGCGAGTACGCGAGCGTCTCCTCGCCGTGCCACGTCCAGGACACGCCGAGCAGCTTCACCTGCGAGCCCGTGACGGTCGGAAGGACGGGCGACGCGGGCGTCGTGAGGCCCGGGCCCGTCGGCACCGCCGCGCTGCTCGCGGGCGGGAGCTGGCGGCGGATGCCCCCCGTCAGGTTGATGTTGGCCGACTTCCAGCCGTCGCCGTTCAGGCCGCTCGCCGCGTACCGGCCGTTCGTCCAGAGCGTCTGCGCTCCGGCCAGGCCCGGCGTAGTGTCATTCCAGCAGAAGAACTCGTCGAACGTCGCGTCCGCCGGGAAGTTCCCGCCGTAATGCGACCCCTGCGAGCTGCACACCTGCGAGGGACTCCCGAGCCGGACCGAGTTCGCCTTCGTGCCGCGGATCGTCGTCACCTCCGTGTCGATGGTCGTGACGGTCCCGTCGGGCGCCGTCGTCGTCGTGGAGGTCGTCGTGGTCGTCAGCTCGATCGGATCGTGGTACCACAGCGTGAACTTGCCGAGGTCGCTCCCGACCATCGTGCCCATGAGCTGGCCGTTCGCGTACAGCCGGATGTTCGCGCCCGAGCCGCTGGAGCTCGTCACCGGGTCGCGCAGCTCCCACACGAGCGTCACGAGCGTCCACCGGCCGGCGTCGAAGACCGTCGGGTTCGTGGCCTCCTGCGGCGTGCCGAGCGAGTTCACCGTCGGCGCGAAGCGGCCGAAGCCGAAGATCTCGCCGCCGTAGTTGGTGCCGCGCAGCACGTCGTCCGCGGGGATCGACGCGGCCCACAGGAGCGACTTGGGCTGGCGGAACTGCGGCGTGGGGCCGTTCGTCTGCATCGGGAGGAACCAGGCGCCGAACGGGCTGCGATGGATGCCGAACGCGGCGCAGTCCTCGTGGTAGCGCGAGAAGTCGAACAGGTTCCGGATCTTGCCGGTCGTCGCCGGACGGTAGCTCGGCTTGACCCAGAAGCTGACGACGCCCTTGCCGGCGCCGAAGCCCTGCCAGCCGGCCGTGATTTCCTCGGACGGAGCGCTGGTCGTGATCACCGTCGTACCGACGGAGTGATCGGGGTATCAGCCGGAGTCGGGGGACGTGACCGTCGTCGTGACGGTCGTGCGCTGGAACTCGAGGCCGTACATCACCTGGTAGCCCGGCGCGCCGTTGCGCTCGCTGTAGCCGCCGTCCACGCGCAGGTCGCTCGGCACCGTCGCGGCGAGCGTCGGGCCGGTCATCGTGCTGCCCATCGCGGGCGGCATCGAGAAGCTGCGCGCGAGGCGGTGCTGGTTGGGCGCGGGGAACGTCGGATCGTACGGGCCCGCCACCGCGATGTTCTTGTCCGGATGGTTGAGCGCCGTGTCCTCGTTGCTGATGACGTTGCGGTTCATCTCGCGCCGGAACTGCGCGCCGTACTGGTGGAAGCTCGCGTCGAAGTCGTGTTGGAAGTGCGCGCGCAGCCACTCGCCCGTCGTGGACGAGCCGTTGCTCGACGTCACGACGCCGCCGGGCGCGGCCACGACGCCGTCGCCGCCGTTGGTCGCGAGCGCGATGTAGCCGTCCCACTCCGTCTCGGCCGGCGCCGTGCCGTTGGCGGGCTCGGGGCCGATCTCGAGCTGCCGGTTGCTGTTGGTCGACACGGTCTGCGCCGCGCCGACGAAGTTCGCGGCCGTCACGGCGCCCGCCTGGAACTGCTTCTGGCTCGTCTGGCGGAACGCCTCCCAGAGCTTCACCGTCGCCACGACCTTCGCCTCGGCGACGACCGCGTGGTTGATCGGGCTGGTCATCGTGCCCGCCGGCGTCAGGCGGCGGAGGATGCGGCCGAGCGACTCGATCTCGAACCGGCCCGGGGGCGCGAAGCAGAACTCGGTCGAGTGGACGATGAGGTCCGTCTTGTCGACGTGGAGCGCGAGGTTCGCGTCCGGGTTGAGCTCGTTGAGGTGCAGGTTGGGGTTGAAGTTCGCCTTGAGCACGTCGGCCATCGCGCGGTTGGCGACGGCGCGCTGCTGCGACGACACCGGTGTGCTGTTGCCCTGGAGCGCGTCGTTGTAGATCGGGCGGTTGTCCGCGAGGACGCCCGCCGCGACGAGGTTGTCGCAGAAGACGGCGAACTGCGCCCAGTTGCGGAAGGGCCCGCCGAACGAGGCGGTCGCGTAGTTGAAGCCGGAGGGGCCGGTGATGCGCTTCCGGCACGCGATGATCTCGTCGGCGATCGAGAGCGCGCTGTTCGGGACCATCGCCGCGGTGCCGGTCGGGAGCGGCCCCGACGGAGCGGCGAGCGGAACCGTCGCGATCAGGAGGCCCGAGTCGTCCTCGTCGCTGTTCGGGCCGCCCGCCGTGTACGCCGTCGCGTAGTCGAGCTTGTCGCCCGTCCAGCGCTCGGAGGGCGGCATGCCGAGGTGGCCGGGCGAGGAGGCCGTCGTGAGCGCGCGCGTGGGGTTGTTCTGCCGGCGCTCGACGCGGAAGAAGCCGTGGAGGTCGGCGAGGACGGAGACGAGCACCTCGCGGGAGGCGCCGTTGATGTTGACCGGCGCGCGCGCGACGGTCTCGATCCACTGCGGGTTGAGCTCGTCCATCGCGTACGTCTTGATGCGATCGTCGTTGATGAGGCCGGAGGGGTAGAAGAGCATCTCCTGGTTCATCGTCTGGCCGCGCGAGTTCTTCTGCCGGCCGCAGCGGTAGATGTTGTTGCCGCGGAAGTACGTGATGTCGGAGGGATAGGCGGCGAGGGCCTGCTGGCTGAGGGGCACGGGTTCGCAGACGCTGGTGTCCTGCCACGCGTGGATCGCGATGTAGTCCTTCAGCTTGTCGAAGTCGGACTGGCTGCCGAGCACGGTGAGGACTTCGAGCTTGCTGCGGTACCCGCTCGCGGGACGCAGATCCACGATGCGGTCGGTCTGGGTCTGGGAGACGCCGCGGATCGTGCCGAGGACGCGGAGCATGCGGCGGAGGTTGCGGCTGACGGAGTGGCCGGCGCCCCAGCGGACGCCGTCGTTCACGTTGAGCTGCGCGTTGGCGTCGACGATCTTCAGAGCGAAGAGGTCGCCGTTCTGCGCGTGCGCCGACTGCGACATGACGTCGGTGTAGCCGCGCGGCTGGCCCTCGATGAGCACGGTCATCGGCGCGCCGCTCGACGGGTTGAGCGCCGCGAAACTCGGCTGCGTGGTGTCCTCGAGGGCGACGCCCCCGGGGTAGATCCACGTGCCGTCGCGGAGGAGGTCGATCGCCTCGAGGCGGCTCACGGCCTGTTCCACGCCGGCCCGCGCGACGAGGCGCGCGCGCACGCTGTCGAGGTAGCTGCGGGCGGTCTGGCGGTCCATCTGGGCGAGCTGCGCGTAGCTCACGCCGAGCAGCGACAGCACCATGAGGACGCCCAGGACCACGATGAGCACCGCACCCTTGCGCGTCTTCGTCGTGCGCATGCGTGCCTCCCTTCCAACCCAACCAAGAAACGCGGAGACAGACCGTCTCCGTGGTTGCCCGCCTTACTGGGGAGCGCCGCCGGCGGACCCGCGTCCGCCTGCCTCCAGAACCCACTGACCCGCAAAGAACAGTCGTGCTAGATCAAACGCCGTGCCCGCGAAAAGCGCGTTTCGCGCGCGGAATCGCGGGCGTCCTGTCGACGGGAGTCGACACCGCGCGTGGAGGGGGCCGCACTGTTCACGTTACTCGACACCCGCCGTTCCCGCCGCTCGTGCACCATACCAACCCTCCATAGGTTCCGTGCGTCGTGGGGTCCGGCCAGTTTTGAATAATGCGCAAACCGCGCGCGGGCGATCCTGTTAGCACCACAGCCATGTCGGAGTTCCGCGTCGAGGTCGTCCGCGTCGGGACCGTCGGGAAGCACCCGAACGCCGACAGCCTCTCCATCACGCGCGTGTTCGACTACCCGGTCATCCTGCGGACGGGCGACTTCCAGGAGGGCGACCGCGCGGTGTACGTTCCGATCGACGCCGTCGTGCCGGCGGACGACGCTCGATTCGCGTTCCTCGACGGTCACGTGCGGATCAAGGCGAAGCGTCTGCGCGGCATCTTCTCGATGGGCCTGCTGGTCGCGGCGGACCCGGCGTGGGAGGTCGGGAGCGACGTCGCCGCGGCGATGCGGATCGTCAAGTACGAGCCGCCGGAGCCGCTCCTGATGGGCGGCGACAGCGAGCGCTGCCCGTTCCCGTTCCCGACGTACACGGACATCGAGGGCTTCCGTCGCTGGCCGGACGTGCTGCGCGACGGCGAGGAGGTGATCGTCACGGAGAAGATCCACGGCGCGAACGCGCGCTACGCGTGGGTCGAGGGCCGCCTCTGGTGCGGCTCGCGGACGAGCGTGAAGAAGGCCGATCCGGCCAGCCTCTGGTGGAAGGCCGCGGAGAGGAACGGCCTGACGGAGAAGGTCCGGGCTCTGGAGGGCCTGGCGGTCTACGGCGAGGTCTTCGGCCAGGTGCAGGACCTGAAGTACGGTGCCGGGAAGAACGACTGCTTCTTCCGCGCGTTCGACATGCTGGAGCTCAAGTCGGGCGCGTACCTCGACTGGGACGCGATGACCGGGCGCGCGCGGGCGGTCGGACTGCCGCTCGTGCCGCTGCTGCATCGGGGGCCGTGGTCGAAGGACCTGCTGACGCTCTCGGCCGGGAAGAGCGAACTCGCCGCGCACCTGCGCGAGGGGTGCGTCATCCACCCGGTGCGCGAGCGTTTCGACGAGCGCGTGGGCCGCGTGATCCTGAAGATGATCGGCGAGGAGTACCTGCTGCGGAAGGGCGGGACGGAGCACCACTGACCGCAGAATCCCGTGTACGGGGATGCGGTGATTGGGAGACAAGGAGATCCGGCACGGTCTCGTCACGGCAAGCCCATCACCCGATCGCCAGCATCTCCGAATCCCCGGTGCATCCGAAGACGACTCCGAAAACGAAAGCGCCCCGGCTCCGCGAGGAACCGGGGCGCGTGTTCTTCTCGGGATCGGTCTAGAACTCGTCCTCCATCCCGCCGCCCATGCCGCCGGGGCCGCCGGCCGCCGCGGCCTTCTTCTCCGGGATCTCGGACACGATCGCGTCCGTCGTCAGCAGCAGCGTCGCCACGCTCGCCGCGTTCTGGAGCGCGCTGCGCACCACCTTCGTCGGATCGATCACGCCGAACTTGAACATGTCTCCGTACTCCACCGTGTCGGCGTTGAAGCCGAAGTTCGTGTCCTTCGACTCGCGCACCTTCTCCACCACGATCGCGCCGTCGATGCCGCTGTTGGTCGCGATCTGCCGGATCGGCGCCTCGACCGCCCGGCGCACGATTTCGATGCCGGTCTTCTCGTCCTCGTTCGCGGGCTTGATCTTGTCCAGCGACTTCGCCGCGCGGATCAGCGCCACGCCGCCGCCGGGCAGGATGCCTTCCTGCGCCGCCGCGCGCGTCGCGAACACCGCGTCCTCGACGCGGAGCTTGCGCTCCTTCATCTCCACCTCGGTCGCCGCGCAGACGTTGATCTGCGCCACGCCGCCGGAGAGCTTCGCGAGCCGCTCCTGCAGCTTCTCCTTGTCGTAGTCGGACGTCGTCTTGTCGATCTCCGCCTTGATCTGGTTGATCCGGCCCATGATCGCCTTCGAGTCGCCCGCGCCCTCGACGATCGTCGTGTTCTCCTTCTCGACGACCACCTTCTTCGCCCGGCCGAGCATCGACAGGTCCACCTTCTCGAGCTCGATCCCGAGGTCCTCGAAGATCGCCTTGCCGCCCGTGAGGACCGCGATGTCCTCCATCATGGCCTTGCGGCGGTCGCCGTAGCCCGGCGCCTTCACCGCGCACACGTTGAGCGTGCCGCGCAGCCTGTTCACCACCAGCGTCGCCAGCGCGTCGCCCTCGATCTCCTCGGCGATGATGAGCAGCGGCTTGCCGGTCTTCGCGATCTTCTCGAGCAGCGGGATCATGTCCTTCACCGCCGAGATCTTCTTCTCGTGGATCAGGATGTACGGCTCCTTCACCGTCGCCCGCATCTGCTCGGGCTCGTTGACGAAGTAGGGCGACACGTAGCCCTTGTCGAACTGCATGCCCTCGACGAACTCGACGCTCGTCTCCAGGCCCTTGCCCTCTTCGACCGTGATGACGCCGTCCTTGCCGACCTGCTTCATCGCGTTGGCGAGCATCTTGCCGATCGTCTCGTCGCCGCCCGCGGCGATCGTGCCGACGTGCTCGATGTCCTCGTCGCCTTTCACGTCGCGCTTCAGCCGCTTGAGCTCCTCGATCACGCTCTCCACGGCCTTGTCGATGCCGCGCTTGATCGCGATCGGGTTGGCGCCCGCGGTGACGTTCTTGAGCCCCTCCTCGAAGATCGCCTCGGCGAGCACCGTGGCCGTCGTGGTGCCGTCGCCCGCCACGTCGTTCGTGCGGCTGGCGACCTCCTTCACCATCTGCGCGCCCATGTTCTCCCACGGGTCCTTGAGCTCGATCTCCTTGGCGACGGTGACGCCGTCGACGGAGACCGTCGGGGCGCCCCACTTCTTTTCGAGGAGCACCGCGCGGCCGCGGGGGCCGAGCGTGACCTTCACGGCCCTCGCGAGCTGCTTGACGCCGCGACGCATGGCCTCGCGCGCCTCCTGGTCGAAACCGATTCGCTTGGCGGGCATGTTTTCTCCTTGTTGGTGTTCGGGTGGGCGGACTACTTCTTCCCGTTCTCGATCACGGCGAGGATCTCGCTCTCGCCCATGATCAGGAACTCCTTGCCGTCGATCTTCACCTCGCTGCCGGCGTAGCTGCCGAAGAGCACCTTGTCGCCCTTCTTGACCTCCAGCGGCTTCACGTCGCCGTTCTCCAGCACGCGGCCGGTGCCGACCGAAATGACCGTGCCCTGCTTGGGCTTGTCCTTGGCGGTTTCCGGCAGGACGATGCCGCCCGCCGTCTTCTCCTCCGCCTCACTGCGCTCCACCACGACCTTGTCCCTCAAGGGCTTGAGCGACGCCATAGACAGTCTCCCCTTTTATGGTGAGCAAGCGCCCGTCGGGCGCGAGTCGAACCAGCAACAACGCTGACCCGCACGCAATTGCAAAGCCGATGCCAGCGATTTTCGCGGGATTTCGCGGTTTCGGGGGGTCCGAATGGCAGGCGACGGTCAGGCTGACAGGCGGACGGCTATGGTGGACCAGCCCCCCCGTTCCGGGCCCCCTCCTCCGGGCTCCGTGCCCCGGGCTCCGCCCGGGTCGCCTCCCGGTACACCACCCAGGCGAAGATCCCCCCCAGCGTGAACACCATCGCCAGCATGAAATAGATGCTCCAGCCGAAGCCGATGGACAGGTTCTTCGCCTCCTCCGAACCGGAGGTGAGCTGCTCCTTTCACATCGTTCACTGGAACGTCCAGGCGGCGATTCGCGAGAGCATCTCAGCGCCCCGGGTAGGCCACATAAAGCAGGACATAGACGATCACGCCCGTGACCGACACGTACAGCCACAACGGCAGCGTCCACTTCGCGATCGCGCGGTGACGGTCGAACCTCCCTCCCAGCCCCCGCGCCAGCGTCACGACCGCCAGCGGCACGATCGTCAGCGCCAGCACCGTGTGCGAAAGCAGGATCCCGAAGTACACCGGCCGCACCCACCCCTCGCCCGCGAACCGCACCGACCCCACGACGAGGTGGTAGAACGCGTACGAGGCGAGGAAGAGGAGCGACACGAAGCACGTCGCCAGCATGCACGCCTGGTGCGCGCCGCTCCTCCGCAGCCGGATGAGGACCAGCCCGAGCGACAGCAGCAGCGCGCTCGTCGCGTTCAGCGCCGCGTTCACCGCGGACAGCCGGCGCGCGTGCCGGAGCGGCTTCTGCGCCTCGTGGAGCGCCCGCAGATCGGGGATGAGCCGCGTCTTGAACGTCCCCTCGTAGTCCGTGCCGTCGTACGACCCGCGCACGCGCCCGCGCGCGTCGACCAGCAGGATCAGCGGCGTGTGCGGGATGTCCGTGGCCGTCGGCGCGTCCGGCTCGCCCACCTTGAAGCCGTGCTGCATGAGATCGTAGATCGTCCGCTTGTCCCCCGTCAGCCACCACCACCGCGCGAGGTCGCTCTTGTAGTGCCGCGTCATGTACTCCCGCATCACGGCCGGCGTGTCGCGGTCGGGATCGACGGTGATCGACACGAGCTTCACGTCCCCCGGGAAGAGTTCCGCCAGCTCGTAGTACCGCGAACCGAGCTCCGGACACGTCGTCGTGCAGCCCGTGAACACGAAGTCGACCACCCACACGTGCCCGCGCAGGTCGGTGTCGGTGACGCGGCGCCCGTCCTGGTCGGTGAGGGTGAACTTGGGCACGCCGAAGTAGACGGGGAGCCCGGGCTCGTCGTGCGCGCGCACGGCGAAGAGGACCGCGCCCGCGAGCAGCGCGGCGAAGACGGCCAGCAGCGCGCCCCACGGGAGGCGGGGCGCAGGGGGTTCGGGCATGACCACTAGATAGCGGCGCGGCCGCGGCGGCGCAAGCGCGACTTAATGCGCGGGCCCGTGATCCGCGTGCGGCGTCTCGTGCTTGTACTTGATGTACTGCTTCGTGTCCTTCGGGTCGTCGAGCGGGTTCGTCCCGGCCGTCGTCACGTCCGGGATGAGGAGCATCACCATGACGAAGAACAGGGTGAACGGCAGGAGCGCGATCAGGTAGAAGACGCGGTGCTCCTGGTTCAGGTGCATGAAGATGTAGCCGACGAGCGACACCTTGACGCAAGCGATGATGAGCGCGACGACGATGTTGACGGTGCGGCCCATGTCGACGAACGCCGCGCCCACGGTCAGGATCGTGCCGAGCATGAGCGCGCCGAACACCGCGAAGTAGAGCTTGCGATGGTCGTGGTGCGCGTGCGCTTCCGCGTGATCGGACATGCGACGTTCCTTACCTGGAGTGAGCGAGGCCGAGTCGAACTACCAGTGGATCCTGCCCGGCGACAGCAGATAAAGCATCGGGAACAGGAAGATCCACACGATGTCGACGAAGTGCCAGTACAGCCCCGTGATCTCGATCGGGATGTTGTACTCCTTCGTGTACGTCCCCGCGAACGCGTACGCGAGGAGGTGCCAGATCGCCACCATGCCGCCGAGCACGTGGAGGCCGTGGAACCCCGTCAAGAGGAAGTACGCCGAGAAGAACGGGCTGGCGCTCGGCCCCATGCCGTGCGAGATCTTCGTCTTGTACTCGATCATCTTGATGACCATGAACGTGCACGCGAGCAGGAACGTCAGGATCAGGAAGAGCTGGAGCTGGCCGTTGTGGCCGCGCTTCGAGGCCGCCACCGCGAGCGCCATCGTCAGCGAGCTCGTGATGAGGACGACCGTGTTCACCAGCGCGAGCTTCCAGCTAAGGTTCTGCGCGTCCTGCGCCGCCGTCGGCGTCGCGTTGTAGAGCGCGATGAAGGCTCCGATGAACCCGGTGAAGAACATGATTTCCGACGCCAGGAACAGCCACATCCCGAACTTCGCGCGATGATGGCGGCTCGCCACGTCGAAGCCGGCTACTGCTTCCGCGCCGTGACCCATGTCATCCGTCCTTTAGAAAGTCCGTCCGAACGCCAGCAGCCCCAGCAGCGCCGGCAGATACGCGATCGACCCCACGAAGAGCCGGTGCGCCGATCCGGCCGACCGCGACGA
>Ga0187893_10009542_pt1 | contig 14888 bp, 19 predicted proteins | sample MA1701074metaG_FD_139574 | JGI IMG/M metagenome (GOLD analysis project Ga0187893, IMG submission 139574) | White microbial mat communities from a basaltic lava cave in the Kipuka Kanohina Cave System on the Island of Hawaii, USA - MA170107-4 metaG ...
CGCCCCCGCCTGAATCGTGATGAGACGCATCGCTCTGGTGCTCGCGGCGATACTGATTCCGCGGATCGCAGGCGCGGATGCGCCGGCGGATGCGGGGGCCGCCGAGCGACTCGAAGCCGCTCTCGGCGGCCTGGCGGGCCTGCAGGCCGAGTTTCGGCAGAGCGTCACGGACGCGAAAGGCGTGGTCACCGAATCGGCTGAAGGCACGGTCGCGCTGTCGCGCCCCGGACGCTTCCGCTGGGACTACCGCGTACCGGCGCAGTTGATCGTTTCTGACGGCACGACGGTCTGGTTCTACGACGTCGACCTCGCGCAGGTGACGATCCGCTCCGCCGCGGAAACGCTCATCGGGACGCCTGCGCTCCTGCTGTCGGGCCAGGGCGACCTGCGCGACGAGTTCGAGATCGCGGACGGCGGCGAGGAAGGCGGCTTCGCGTGGAGCAAGCTCACGCCGCGAAACGCCGACGGAGACTTTCGCGAAATGCGCGTCGGCGTCGCCGGTGGGCAGTTGCGCCGCATGACGCTCATCGACCGTCTCGGCCAGACGACCCGCCTCGAGTTCGACAAGCTCGAGCGCAATCCACGCTTCGATGCCGCCACGTTCAGTTTTGCGCCGCCGCCGGGGGTCGATGTCGTAGGTCGCGCGCCGGCGGCCGCGCCTTGACCGAAAGCACGCTGCGTCGCCTCTGGATCGCGGCGATCGCAATCCTGGTCGCCGTCATCGTTGCCGCGAGCCTCGCGCCGAGCCCGCTGTTACCAGAGGCAGGCATTTCGGACAAGGTCGGTCACTACCTGGCTTACCTGGCACTCGCACTGCTGGGTTCGGGAATTGCGGCCCCCGAGCGCCTTTGGCGGTCGATGTCCCGTTGCTTCCTGCTCGGCGCGGCACTCGAGATCGGGCAGGCGCTCCTGACCACGCATCGCGCGGCGGAGTGGGGCGACATGCTGGCAAATGTATCGGGCATCTTGACGGCCTGGCTCGTCGCCGGCTCCGGACGTGCCGGCTGGGGTTTTCGCGCGGCCGCATGGCTCGACCGCCGCCGATCGTCCTGAGGAAGTCGGCCAGCGGATAGAATCCGCTCATCGTGCGCAAACAGACCGAATTGCCGATCGATTCGCCGCCGAGCGGTTACCGCCCGCTTGCGGATCGCATGCGGCCGCGGACGCTGGCCGAGTTCGCAGGTCAATCCCACCTGCTCGCGCCGGGCAGGCCGCTTCATCGCATGCTGACGGACGCGGTCGCTCATTCGATGGTTCTCTGGGGCCCGCCGGGCAGCGGCAAGACGACTCTCGCGCGCCTCGCGGCCCGGTCCTGCAAGGCCCACTTCATCGCGCTTTCCGCGGTCGCCGCGGGCGTGAAGGACATCCGCGAGGCAGTGGACGAGAGCCAGGCATCGCGACGGGCCGGCGGCCCGCCGACCGTGCTCTTTCTCGACGAGGTGCATCGCTTCAACAAGGCGCAACAGGACACGTTTCTTCCCTTCGTCGAGGACGGCACGCTCGTGTTCATCGGCGCGACGACCGAAAACCCGTCGTTCGAGCTCAATTCCGCGCTGCTCTCCCGGGCGCGCGTCTACCTGCTGAAAGCGCTGACTGTCCCCGAGCTTGCGGGCCTTCTCCAGCGGGCGGTCACGGATCCGGAGCGAGGACTCGGCGCGAGCGGACTCTCGGCGGCGCCGGATGCGATTGCGCTCCTTGCCGACGCGGGCGACGGCGATGCGCGCCGCGCGCTGAACCTGCTCGAAGTCGCGGCCGACCTGGCGGCGGATTCGGAAACACCTGGCCTGATCACGCTGGACACCGTCCGCGAGGCCACGGCCGGCGGGCATCGGCGCTTCGACAAGCGTGGCGAGCTTTTCTACGACCAGATCTCGGCGCTCCACAAGTCCGTGCGCGACAGCGATGCGGATGCCTCGCTCTACTGGTTGTGCCGCATGCTGGACGGCGGCTGTGATCCCGGCTTCATCGCGCGCCGGCTCGTGCGCATGGCGAGCGAGGACGTCGGCAATGCGGATCCGCGTGCGCTGACGCTGACGCTCGCAGCCTGGGACAGCTACGATCGGCTCGGAAGCCCGGAGGGCGAGCTTGCTCTCGCGCAGGCCTGCGTATTCCTGGCGCTCGCGCCGAAGAGCAATGCGGTTTACACGGCGTTCGGAGCCGCCATGCAGGATGCTAAATCACAGGGCACGCTGGAGGTGCCGTTGCACCTGCGCAATGCGCCGACGCGCCTCATGAAGGAGATCGGGTACGGCAAGGGGTATCGTTACGCGCACGACGAGCCGGATGCGCTCGCGCCCGGGCAGACACACTTCCCGGATACGATGGAGCCCCGCCAGTACTACGAGCCGGTTCCGCGCGGGCTCGAGCTCAAGCTGCGGGAGACTCTTGAACGCATTCGTCGGGGCGCGGAATCGCGGGCGCGCGCAGTGACGGGACGGAACGAAGGCGATGCTTGACATCCGGCAGCTCAGGTCCGACCCGCAGGGCGTCTCAGCGAACCTCGCGCGCAGGGGATTCACGCTCGACCTCGCGCAGTTCACTGCGCTCGAAGGGCAACGCAAGGAAGTCCAGGTCGCCGTCGACGCCCTGCGCAACGAGCGCAATACGCGATCCAAGGCGATCGGGCACGCGAAGGCCCAGGGACAGGACGTGGCGCCGCTGCTCGCCGAAGTCGAGTCGCTCGGCGCGCGGCTGGCGAAAGCCGAACAGGGACTCGTCACACTGCAGGCGGACCTCGACCGCCTGCTGCTCGACCTGCCGAACCTGGTCCACGAGAGCGTGCCGTCGGGGAGGGATGAGTCCGCAAACGTCGAAGTCCGTCGTTGCGGGGAGCCGCGACGCTTTGAATTCGAGGTTGCAGATCACGTGGGTATCAGCGAGGGCCTCGGCGGCCTCGACCCGGCCGCTGCGAGCCGCCTCTCCGGCGCGCGATTCGCCGTGCTCACGGGCCCGGTCGCGGGCCTGCACCGCGCACTCGCACAGTTCATGCTGGACTTGCACCAGCGCGAGCACGGTTACCGCGAGGCCTGGGTGCCGTATCTGGTAACACGCAAGGCGCTCACTGGCACGGGCCAGTTGCCGAAGTTCGAGCAGGACCTATTCAAGCTCGCGCGCGAGCCTTCGGAGAGCGAGCTGTTCCTCATTCCGACGGCCGAAGTCCCGTTGACCAACCTCGCCGGCGACCGGATTTTCGATTCGACCGAGCTTCCGTTGAAGCTGGTCGCTCACACGCCGTGCTTTAGATCGGAAGCAGGCTCTTACGGCAAGGACACGCGCGGGCTCATCCGGCAGCACCAGTTCGACAAGGTCGAGCTGGTCCAGATCGTGCGACCGGGGGATTCCTATCGCGCGCTCGAGGAGCTGACGGCTCACGCGGAGAAAGTCCTCGAACGGCTCGAGCTGCCGTACCGCGTGGTGACGCTCTCGTCGGGGGACATCGGCTTTGCGAGCGCGAAGACCTACGACCTCGAGGTCTGGCTGCCGGGGCAGGGCGCATACCGGGAAATTTCTTCGTGCAGCAACTGCGAGGCCTTCCAGGCCCGTCGCATGCAGGCGCGGTGGCGCAACCCGGAATCCGGCAAGCCGGAGCCGGTCCATACTCTCAACGGGTCGGGAGTCGCCGTCGGCCGGGCGCTGGTGGCGGTGCTCGAGAACTACCAGCAGGCGGATGGCAGCGTCGTCGTACCGGGCGTGCTCCGCCCGTTTCTCGGAGGCATCGACCGTCTCAAGCCTTCCTGATCAGTCGTCGCTCGCCATGCCGAGCAGGTGCAGCAGGCTCGTGAACATGTTGTAGATGGCGACGTACAGCGTCACCGTCGCATGGATGTAGTTCGTTTCCCCGCCATGCACGATCTCGCCGGTCTGGTACAGGATCAGGCCCGTCATCAGCAGCACGAAGACGCCTGACACGGCGAGCGAGACCATCGGCATCGAGAACGCGAGCGCCGCGAGTCCGAGCAGGAACGCGGTCAGGATGCCGACTGCCAGGAACCCGCCCATGAAGGAGAAGCGCCGTCCGCTCCTGATCGCGTACGCGGAAAGGCCGACGAAGGCCGCCGCCGTGATGCCGAAGGCCATCATGACGATCTCATGGCCGTTCGGGATTGCCTTCACGTAGAAGCTCAGGATTGGCCCGAGCGTGTAACCGAGGAAGCCGGTCAACGCGAACACGGAGAGCAGGCCCCAGGCGCTGTCAGCGGTCTTGTGGACCGCGAACAGGATCGCGAAGTAAACGATCAGCGTGAGCCAGGGACTGAGAAAAGGCAGGTTGAGCGCGTAGGAGATGCCGGCGACGGTCGCGCTGAAGGCGAGCGTGGCCGATAGCAGCAGATAAGTGTTCCGCAGTACCTTATTGGTCGCAAGCGCCGACTCTCGGACCGCCGTCTGTTGTCGGACAATTGCAGAATCGCGTTCCATGGTGTCGGTCCCTGGCTTTGGTTGCTGACGACCGTGAATTATAGCGGATTCGGTCCGCGAGGCGCGTGACGCTAATGCAGGTCCCGGCCTTCCGCCATCCGATGCCTGTCGATCGTACCCGGCCTGTGCAATGCCAGTTCCTGCGAAGGCAGGACTCCAAACAGGTGCCGATAGTGGGCGGCAAATCGCCCCGAATCCCGCAGCCCGAGATTTGCACTGACGCTGGAGACCGTGTCGCCGGGCGGCGCTGCGCGCGGCGCGGCGCGTTTCAAACGCGATCCTGCTGGCCATCCTGTTCGTGACGGGCTACTGGTGGGCGCGCTACTCGCACGGCAAGCCCTGGCTGGTGGGTCTCGGCCTCCTGACCGGCGGCATCGCACTCGTGGCAGTGGCAATCCTCCTGGGAGGCTGACAGGGAACAGGCGAGAGTGGCCGGGCAGCCGCCTACGGCCATGCGGACGTGCATGCCATAATTGCGGGTGCGCGTAAGTACCTGATTCAAGAATCACGGAGAGGTGGCAGAGCGGTTGAATGCACCGGTCTTGAAACTTTTTGGTGTTGGCGCGGGATTAAGAGAAAATACAGCCGCTTGCGCGTGAGCTGCGCGCGGCAAGCTAGCGGAATGCTAGCAGCGGCGGCAAAGTCAGAGAGTCGGCGGGTTGGCAGAGCGGTTTAATGCACTCGTCTTGAAAACGAGCGATCCCTAATCGGATCCGCGTGTTCGAATCACGCACCCGCCGCCACTTTTCAGATGCGAGAAAACTCATGAAGGATTCTCCGGGCGCAATCTGGTTCAACTACCGGGACGCCCCATACCGCTTTGCGAATCAGGCAGAGGCGCAGGCCTTCTTGGATACGGTGAAGTACAAGTCGGAGATCGAGTGGGTTCAAGCGCCCGACCTCTTCCGGCTGCTGAATGGCATCGGCGCCCCGCTGACGAACTGGCGGGAGATCATCAATCAGGTGGGCGAGGACTTTGACCGCGAGGTTTATGCGGAGGAAGAGGTCTTTCGGCGTCCCGAGTCGTTCGAGCGTCGAGGTGCGCTGCTGGCAGTTTTCAAGAGCGTAATGGACATCGTCGAGACGCGACTGTCGGGCGAGGAGTTAGCGAAGTTTCTAGAAGCGCGCGAGCATCACTACAAACTTCTCGTCACTCAGGAGAGCGTGGTCAAAGGCAACGTCTGCGTCGAGACCATGTATGCGGTCACAAGCCGCGAGATAGCTGCCGGAAGGATGCCGCGCGACTTCCCTCAGCGGCAGATAGCCGAAATGGGCATGATGGCACCGCACTTGACGCGGGACGAGCTGCTCGCGGGTGCAGCGGACTCGCTTTCGACTGCTGATGAGCCGCAGCACGTGGCCGAGCCGAACGGCATCTGGCAACGAATCGTTCGCTTTTGGAGAGGGCGCTTTCCAACGGCCGAGCAGCGAGAGGCACAGAGGCGCAAGACCTTGGGTTACGACTGACGCGCGGCAAGCACGCCCGCGCTGTGCCGCGATCGAGCGCGGGTCAGTACCTTACCGGCTCAGCAGCGCTGCCAGGGTGTGGTTGCCCTCGGCCTGCGCCTTCTCCCGCTCCCTCGCGAGCGCCAATCGGTCGTCCAGTTCTGCAATCTCCAGTCTCTCGACGCGATCCTTCTGCGTCTTCCATTCGCGGGCGGCGCAGTTGTACGCGGTGCGCGCCTCCGACGCCTTACGAGCAGCGCGGTTCATGTCGGCGCGGGCTTCTTCGAGGTGTGGGTTGGGCGTGCTCATGGCCACATGGTGCGATAGGTGCGCGGGAATAGCTTGACGGAAACCAGCGCCGCGACGGCCACGGCGCTGGTAGTTAGATCAAACTTCCAGCGTGAGCGAGACCGTTAGGCTCCGGACGTATCCCCCGTAACAATCCCATTGCTTGTCTTCGTCAGGCATCGACGTGCCCCCGCGCCTCCAGCCCCTCAGATCGCCCGGGTTGACCTTCACGCCCCGTTCACGCAGCACCTTTTCGATTCTCTGCATTGTCAATGGGCAGAGTTGATTTCTATACTTCGAAGCCATCGTAGTTCTCCTTCGCAGGATGTCGCAGGGTGTTACCTGCACTGCGACGGCGAGGAGTTCAGGCGGCGAGTGCCGCTTTCGGTGTGAGGAGCCTATCCCATCACCTCGATACTAGTGAAAACTTTCTGATTTCTGCGGGGCTCTGCTATGCAGGGGCTGGCAGCGAGTTTCGCGGCGCGCGCGAACCTGGCAAATTTCGCCATAAACAGCGGTAAGGCCGACGTACTCCATGTTTGGCGCTCACGACGACGTGGCAGAGCTACCGCCACGTCGAAGGCTGCGTCACCCTGGCTGGAGTGGGGCTTGCGCCCCTTAGCTCAAGGCTGCAACTGCCGGGGTTACTTTCGAGGTCGGCGCGACAGAATCCGGCTTACGCACCGCTCGGAGTCGTTGCACTCCGAGATAGATCAATCAACACCGAAGGCCGTCTTATCGACCTTCGATGCTTTGCACGGATCGCATATACGAATCTTCGTCATGTCCTGACTGAAGAAGCGACGCTTGCAGCACATGCAGGCGCGCCATCCGATCTTCCTGACCACACGCGGCTTGCCGTCGATAAGCCAGTTCGGGTCCGTGACAACTTCGACGCGCCCGTTGTTCGGCCACGAGACGTGAGGAAGCTCGCGAATGTCGCGCCCGATCAGTTCAGCGGCGAACACCCTTGGGCGACCGGGCGTCCCCTTCTGCCTCAGCCGGTGGCATTCGCAGCACGCGCGGTCACTCACCCTACGCGGGCCAATGTGACCTTGTGCACACGGTTTGCCGTTGAAGTAGAGGGTCATGCCGCGCATGGCTGCGTTGCCCGCACTGATGACGAGCGCGTCGGTCACTTGGCGCGCCTCTGCTTCGCATCGAGGAAATCAATGATGTCCGCCGCTTCGCCCAGCGCATTCACGCGCTCCATCGCGCGGCTCGCGTCCGTGTGGTCACTGTGGATGTCACACGCGATGGCAGAGAGACGGGTCTGCGCGACGATGCGTGCGCGATCCGTCAGCACGATCTCAGCGTAGGGGATCAGGTCGCCGGGGTACGGGTTCACCGGTGCAAGGCCGGACGTGCGGCTGCGCATGAGCGACGCGGTACGTATGCACTCGGCCTTCAGGCGTTCGAATGACCACACCTCGCCGCCCACCGGGTACACGGTCAACTCCATGTCGAGCATGGTGACGGTCGCAGCGTCCAGCTTCTCCGCATCCGGGTCGAAGTAGAGACGCGTGCGCTGGTCATAGCTGTCGCTCATCAGTTCACGCCTCATACGCGCTCCTTGTCGTGACGCGGTTGCGTGCTGGGCTTCCCCGTCTCCACCGCGAGCGGATCCTTGCCTACAGGCGTCTTGCGCGTGACCGTGCTCGCGCCGCGCCCGTCCGGGTTCGTAGGGATGCGGTTGTGGCTGACGGAGGTGGGCGGAGCCCAGCATGTGTGTCGTGACATGTGGTGACTCCTAGACGGGGACTTTCTTCGCCATGTCGCGGAACGCGTTGATCAGGGCGAGTTCCCTGTCCTCGGTCTGCTCCGAGACGCGCACGTTGGCGAGCTTCTCGATACCGGTGATGAGCTGTGCGCCGGTATCGACACTCATTTCGCCAGCAGCAACGGCGCGCAGCACCGCTTCGATGTTCTCAGCGGGTGTCGCCTTCGGGTTGAACGCGAAGGACACACGGTCTTCACTCTCGGCTCGCAATGGAGCGATGCCGCGAGAGAGAAGAAGTGCTGCGGCAGCGGTATCTCCTTCGAGCGCCTGTTCTTGAAGCTTCGCGATCACGGGCGCGATGTTCTGCTGGATGGCATTCCGCAGATGCGTCCGACGATCAGGAATACCGGGTTTTCGGCCGGAGGGGTTTCCGCTTTGTCCTTTTTTGAACGTCATGGCGCGCTTGCTCTCGGCAATTGATCAACAGGTTATCCGCCGCTTACTCGCCGCCCAGACCGGCCAGCGCGTTGTCGGACGCTTCTACCTGTCCGCGCAGACGCTTCACGTCCGAAAATTTTCCTCCCATGGACTTCTCCATCTCGCTGAACAGCATCGTGAAGGGCCGCGACTGAAGGATTTCGATGGTCTTGCGATACATCGCCAAGCGCTGCACCGCGGCCGGATCGGCCTTTTCTCGGTAGTCACGCAACCACATGGCCTTGCGCACCTCTGGGATTTCCGAAAGAAACGACGGAGCGCCAAGCACCGATTGCATCACCTGCATGTCGCTGTTCTTGACCGAGTCGTTGATGAACGCGATTCGTTTTTCTTGCGGCAGCGCCCGCACGTAAGACCTGATCTCGACCGACAACGCGTTGCCGGTGGACTGCTCCAACGGCTTGCTGAGCTGCGCGTCCAACCCGTCCGCGACGTTCGTCAGGTTCTTGTGGGCGCGGTCAAATGCGGCGATGACGCGATCCAGCGCCTTCTCCGCATGAACGGCCATGGCCAAAAGCTTCTGCTCACCGGTCTTGCTGGTGTCCTTCGCCAGCGGTTCTTTCGCGGCGTTGATCTTCTCCAGCGTGACCGTCGCGATGCTGAACGCACTGACTGCGGATGCCATGGCGGGATCGTCGGGGAAGTCTTCGAACCCTTCGACCGCCTTGATGATTCCCTCATGCAGTGAGGGCGTCGGGATATGGGACGCGCCACTCCAGACGGCGGGTTTGTGGTCAACGAACGGCCGGGGGCGGTTCGCGTCCACCGCAGCGGGGCCCGGTGCGTTCTTCGCGTTGACGAACTGATGCGCGGCTTCCGCGCTATCGGCGTTTCTTTCGACAGCAGTCATCTCCGACTGCGACTTGAATTCGTGTGCCTGCATGACTTTCTCCGAGTGGCGGCCAGCGGGTGCTAGCACTGTGCGCACACGCTACCGGCAAACGAAAAACATCTACAAACGCTGCAATCGCTTACGCGTCTAGAACAGCAGTTAGAGCGTTTGGTGTTCGTGTTTGATAGTGAAACTGCGCGCTACGTGACACTCCCACTCGTTGCCGCTTCTCGGAGATGCGTCTTAGCGTGCCCCTGTCCTAACCACACACGACAGGAGATGCACATGACGACATTCACCAAACGCACGAACGCGAAGCGCGCCGCCATCAAGGCGGGCATCGCTGCGGATCAGGTCGAGATCACCGTCCACAAGGAGAAGGGCAAGGTCCGCTTTGGCTTCAAGCAAAAGGACGCTGCACCCGTGGTCACCACACCGGTCGAGACCGGCACCAAGATGGCCAAGGTGCTCAACGGCACGCCTGCACCGAAGCGCGAGGAGCGCAACGGTGTGCGCCGTCCCGCGCCGGGTGGACTGTGCGCAGCGGTGTGGGCGTGGCTCGACGAGCACCGCGACGCCACCAGCGCCGACGTGAAGGCGCAGGCGGAGAAGGTCGGCTGGAATCAGTCGAACGCGTCCATCGAGTTCTACGGTTGGCGCAGGTTCATGGGGCTGAACAAGCCGCGCAAGACCCGCAGCGACAAGAAGCCGAAGCAGGCGAAGGCTGCGCCGAGCAAGAGCGCCGAGGGCGTGCAGACCGCGTGAACCTCAATCGCGGCACAGCGGCGCGCTAACGCCGCTGTGCCACTTCCATCCACGTATGTAAGGAATACACGAATGGCACTGAATACTAACATTGAGGCCGTCGCCGGCCTTTGCGTGCACGAGGTCCTCGACCGCGCCACCGCGCAGATTCTCGACAACACCGAGCGCATGGGCGAACTGCTCCTGCAGGCGCTGGACCGGCGCGGGCTCACGCTGGCGCACGCCACGGTTCACACGCTCGACGCCACGCAACCGATGCCTCTGCTGCTCCAGGTCCCGCCCGGCGACACGCTCGGGCCGCTCGAAGACACCGTCGAAATTGAATTGCCGCTCGCTCTGCGCGTGCAGCAGGCGATGCAGGCCGACAGCACGCTCGAGCTTGAGCGTACCCACGACCTGGAGGGCGCGTGCTTCCTGCTGCGCCGGCAGGCCGAATGAGCGCGCCTTCCAAGGGCACGCCCGGCATCGAGGTTCTTGAGCACACGTCCAACATGAGCGAGGTCGGCATCATCGAGTGCAACGTCGTAACTGAGACGCAGTGGAAGTGTCCGCGATGCCGCACGTCATGGAAGAAGGCGGGCAATCACACCGGCAAGCTGAAGAAGTGCGGGAGGTGCGGAAGCCGGTTCTTTCTCCGGCGCGACTGACCGTCTGCCCAGGTCAACAGAGAGCCCCGCCTCGTGCGGGGTTTTTTGTCGGCTGGGAAAACGTGGGGCAGGGCGTGCCGCGATCACCCTGCCACCCGACCCCAACTACCGACCCCCGCTGCACCTTGGCTAGCGCGGCACCTGCGTGGCGCACGTAGTCGCATGTGATGCATCGGGTTGCCCGGCGGGAGCCGTAAAGGGTGTAACTGGTGGGCGAGACATCTGAACTGATGCACCCGAAAGAATGTTTGCGATGTTTGCTTTACGCGCACGGGGGGCTTATCGCAGCAGCAGTAAGAGGGTAAGCAATTTTTTTCTCTACGATGTACGCCCAAGGCAAAGATCGCAAACATTCGGCCCGCAAGTGTGGTCAGGGGGTAGGCTCTCGTCGCGATGGTGGGGTACCCCCTCGGCGTTGCGCGGAGAGGGTACCCGGGCGTCACGCAAAATCGTCGGGGTCCTCGCCGGTAATCAGTTCACGTACCGCCACGCGGTGTTCACGCCACTTCGCACCTTCTTTCCCGAAGCGCGCTTGAAGGGTGTGGTGAACCGTCCATTTCGTCGGCCAGCCCGCATATCCACGGCTGTCGCCGACCTGATCTAGCCAGTCCGCGTCCTGAAGCATCTGCACCGCCTCGCGGCGCGTGCGGTCGTCAGCCTTCTTAAATTCGGCGCAGTGATCGCTCATCCACGCGCGCCCGACAGTGTTTAGCTCACTCGCCTCAGCCACGATGGATCGGGCCAGGGCGCGGGCGACTGACAGCGGCTCGGACGTGGTCAGGATCTCGTTGAACACCGACCCAACGTGTCGGCGGGCGGTGCGCATGAAGTGGATCGCCTGCCACACCGTATGCGGACTGACAGGCGGGAGCCTGCCGTTGTCAGTCAGCTCGTTGATGCAGTGGAACGTGAGCACGAGACGCGCAAGCTGCCCGCCATGCTTGCCTAACTGATTCGCGATTGACGGTGCGAAGTCCTCAGCCGCGCGCGCAAGCTTTTTCACAAACTCAACTTCCTCGTCAAACATGACCAACGCCTGGGGCGACATCACAACGAGCTGCGGAGGGATGGTGCGCAGGTAGGCTAGGCCTTCGTTCCAGAGGTGCTGATCGACCTGGGCGTCGGCGGTCGGGTTGCGATCCGTCGCGGGTTGCAGGATGCACGGCACGAACCGATGTATCAGTCCATCCTCGGGCATGCTGCGCAAGCTGGCCTGTAGAGTCTCAGGTTGCACACCGGCCAGCACGCACGCGCTCCAGTTCGGGATCATGCTTGCGCCTCGCTGGATGCGGTTGCTCTGGCGCGGGCCGCCGTCATAGAGCTGGAGCCAGTCGCCGCGATTCGCTGCACCCTCGCCACGAGTGCTACCGTCGATCATTCCGATCCACGAACCAAACTCGTTCGCCTGCAGCAGGATGCCCTGAGGGTTGCCCTTCAAGACTTCTTCCATCGCGGCGATGGTGGCGCTACTGGTGAACAGCGCGGGGCACTTGCAGACGTTGGGCTTCTTGCCTCCGCCGTCTGCGATTGCCTCGGCCTCCTCTCTTGCGGCTTCCCACTGTTGCACGAGCTGAGCGTGCATGAGCGTGATGTGACCTGACGCGCTCCTAATCTCGGGTGTCTTGCCGGAGCTTGGCGGGCCGATCAGCAGCGCCCACCAACGCGCGGACTCATACCAGCCCGATGCTGGCCGAACCTGAATCCGGATCATGTCGTGGATCAACGAGGCGGCAGCAGCAACCCCGGCGACGAGGATGCCGCTGTGGTCAAACCCGGTCGCCTGCGAGTAGCTGGACGCGAGACGTGCCAGCGGGAGAGGCGCGTGCTCCAGCGAATACGGCGGTACGACGACATGCCGCAGAATGTCCTTCGGCGTGCGGAACTCAAATGCGATGACGTTTCCGGTCTGCTTCCGGTGCTCGCGCTCATCGAGCTTGTTTTGCCCTTCGAGATAGTTCTCGCTCGCCTCAAGAATCTTGTCCGCGTCGGATTTTGGCGGGACCCAGTTGAACGGCCCATTTCTATCTTGCCCCTGCTCGTGGCCCGGGGGCACACTGCCCGTGCTTTCAATCATTGCTGTCTCCTAAGCGGCCCGCGTCTCGTACACGTTGGGCCGCTTTTTACTGAGCGCCGCTTGCGGTGGGCTGGCGCACGGCCGAGCCCAGCACCGCGCGCCGCGCGAATTACGCTGCTGTTGCGCATGAGGCCGCCGTATTCGGGGTTATACGGTCGCGCGCTGCGCGGGCTGTTCGCTGGTGCTGGTGCGCATGCCCGCCCACAGGTAGGCGAGGACATCACGCTCGGAGTACAGGACGCGACGCGAGTCGTCGTTCCGGAAGTAGCGCGGGCCGCCGCCCTTGAAGCGCTTGAAGTCGAGCGCCGACTTCGTCGTGCGCAGAACCTCGGCGGTTTCAGCGGTCGTGAGGAGACGGTTCTTGGGCTTGTAGTTGAAGACGACGCAGAGATCGTCAAAGGACATCTGTTCGGTGGACATGGTCACGGCATCCGACTAGCGCCGGGTTACCGAGAACGGCAGGAGAAGGGTGTCCACTGGTGCGCGGGGGCGCACTAGCTACGATATTCGTACGCTAACAGCTTTGGGGCTGCCTGCGCTACGAGAATTTTACATCTCTATCAAGCTCCCGCGCGCAGCGGCACCACGTTCGCACCGCTGGCCTGCGCCCGCGCGATAGCCGCTTTACGCTCGATGTGGTCGGCGATCTGCTGCACTTCGGTATACAGGTATTGAAGGCGCGAAGTTTCGAGGTAGTGCTGGGCGGTCACGCCCTTCGGCACGTGGTTAGTCAGCAGCTCCATCTTCGCGATCTCGATGCGGCACGCCGACACGCCGATGGTCGTGAAGGTGCGCCGCAGGTCGTGCGGCGTGACCCGCAGTCCGGCAATCTCGCCGACGCGCTTCATCGTGTCGCGAGGGTCCTTCAAGTGACCGCTGTCGCCCCACGAGGGGAACACGTGCGGGTTACCCGGCACCCGCGGGCGCTGCTTCAACAGTTCAACGGCCTGCGACGACAACGGCAGCCACACGGGGTTGCGATTCTTCGGGTCAGGAATGTGCCACCAGCAATTCGCCGCGTCGTCGTCATCGAGCGAGACCCGGTCCCACGTCAGCGCCGAGGCCTCGCCGATGCGCGCGCCGGTGAGCAGCAGGAAGGTCACGAGATCGATGCTTGACCACGTGTCGCGGTTGTACGCGTTGTCGCGCGCGTCAGAGAGGTAGGCGTACACCGCGCCGAGCTTGTTGTCGGGGACGCGGCCCTTGCGCGGCTTGAGGTTCGTCCACTTGCCGTAGAGCACGTCCACCGGGTTGTCCGGGATGATGGGCGAGCCATCGGGCTTGCGGTGCTCGCGGATCGCGTAGTTGATCAGCGCGCGGAGCACGGAGAACGCCTGATTGGCCTGTGCTGGCGCGGGTCCTTTGCCCGTGGTGCCGTTGGCCTTTATGTCGTTGAAGCGCGCGGTCACCATGTCGCGCGTGATGCTGATCACCGGGCGATTGAGCCACGTGCCAAAGGATGTGGTCACGTGGCGCTCGATTTCGACCTTGCTGCTGTCCTTGAGCGTGCGGTCGCGGTAGTACGCGTCGGTGACCTGCCGGAGTGTGGCTTGCGCGGCTTCGGTCTCGCGGTCTACTTGGCGCGGGTCGATGCCCTGATCCATCCCGACGAGAACCGAGTCGGCCTTCTTCCGCGCGTTGTCCACGGTCCACCGACCGAACGGACCAATGGTGTACCAGATGGACTTGTTGTGGACGCGGCCGACGACAATGAACGTCCGCTTTCCGCCCGCGCTGACGCGCAGGCCGAAGCCGCGAGTTGTGGTGTCCCAGTGAACCGCATACCCCTCGGCGGGTGCGGGTGTCTTCTTGTCGATGTACTCTTTCGTGAGCTTCGCTGAGTGAGTCGGTGCTGGCATCTGATCGTCTCCTTTGTTGGCTAGCTAGCGGCGTGCTAGCAAGCTGCACAAAGGTAGGACGGTGCTGCCAAGTACAGCAATAGCTCTAAGCCCCTGAACCGCAAGCACAATCGGGTTCGTCAAAACTTGCCTAAGCTAGCCAAAACACGGGGCTCTAAAACTTGAAAACCGGCAAGGGCGCAAGCCCTTCGTGAGTTCGAATCTCACCCTCTCCGCCAATTATCCTGTTCAAGGCAGCTCACGCTGTCTCGAAACGCCGGAAATTCCCTTGAATCTCCGGGTGTTTTGAGCTCAGGGCGTTTCGTATCGTTTCACCGTGCCTCCCCGTCCCGTTGGTGTTTCC
>Ga0187893_10009543_pt1 | contig 14888 bp, 16 predicted proteins | sample MA1701074metaG_FD_139574 | JGI IMG/M metagenome (GOLD analysis project Ga0187893, IMG submission 139574) | White microbial mat communities from a basaltic lava cave in the Kipuka Kanohina Cave System on the Island of Hawaii, USA - MA170107-4 metaG ...
GGAGAGCGGGTGAGATGGATCGCGTCCTACCGAGTCGCTGCCCTGCGGAGCCGGTAGCGCAGCCAGCAGCCGCCCTCGCCAGGGCCGGTCGCGATGAAATCGATCTTGACCGGGGGATGGGGGGCCCCGACTCCGGGCTCTTGACTGTGGACTCTGGACTGTGGACTGTGGACTGTCACGCGACGAAGAGGAACTCGCGCCCCTCGCGGAGCCGCGCCTGGACGAGCCGGGCGCGGATGAGTTCGCGGGCGCCGCGGGATCCCACGGCGCCGAGCACGAGGCCCTCGCGGCGGGCCAGGCCCTCTTCGGGGGAGACCACCCGGACCGCCCCGTCGGCGATCCTGCGGCCGACCTTGCGGGGGTCGATGTCGATGACGGCGGAGACCTCGACCCCGTGGCGGCGGAGGTCGCGGGTCCAGGCGCGGCCGTTCGGCCCCGCGCCCCAGACGGTGATCGGCGCGCGGCAGAGCGGGTGGCGCTTGAAGTAGTGGAGCTTGGCGGAGTAGAAGGCCTTCTCCGAGTACATCCGGTGGGTGCGCGTGAGCCGGCGCTCGCCGTCCCGCCAGCCGACGAGGCGCCGGGGGAGCTTCTCGAAGCGGGCGCCCGACTCCCGGAGCCGGTGCCAGAGATCGAAGTCCTCCGCCCAGCCGGGGTCCCGGTAGCCGCCCGCCCGCTCGAAGATGTCGCGCCGCATGAGGACGGTGGGGTGGGCGATCGGGCTCTCCACGAAGAGGTTGAGATCGATCTCCTCGTGCGAGAGCAGCCGGTTCTGCCAGTCGACATAGGTCCTCATGCCCTCGCCGGTCCGGCCCATGAGGCGGACGCGCGTGGCCACGAGGTCCACCGCCGGGGGCGAGTCCAGGCGCGTCACCTGGAGGATGAGGCGCCTGGGGTGCATCACGTCGTCCGCGTCCATGCGGGCCAGGAGCGGGGCCCGGGCCAGGACCGCCGCCGAGCGGAGCGCCTCCACGTGGCCCGCGTGCGCCCCGGTCAGGATCCGGATCCGGCGGTCCTTCTGCGAGGCGCGGTCGAGGAGGGCGAGCGAGTCGTCCGTCGACCCGTCGTTCACCGCGACCAGCTCCCACTCCCGGAAGCTCTGGGCCCGGATCGAATCGAGGGCGGCGGGGAGCGTCCCGGCGGCGTTGTAGACGGGCATCAGGATGGAGACGAGGGGCATCGATCCTCCGTCAGAACAGTATAATGGAATCGGAGGCTCGATGAGGCTGGCCCTTCTGGCGGCGCTGGCGTCCCTCGCGCCCGACTCGTCGTGGCGCGGCCGGGAGGTCGATCTCACCAAGATCGAGCTCGTCCGCTCCTTCGGCCCCTGGAAGCCGTCCACGCTCAGCCCCGCCGGGTCCCGCCTCGCCGTCTACGTGGGAAACTCGGTGCGCCTCGTCGACGTCCGGGAGGAGAAGGAGGCCCGCCAGCTCACCGGCCACCTGGCCAACATCCACGACTCCGGATGGAGCCGCGACGGCCGCGTCTTCGCGAGCTCGGGCTACGACGGGACCGTCCGCGTCTGGGACGTCGCTTCCGGCCGGTCCCTCGCCACGATCTCCGCCCACTCGGGCTACGCCTGAGCCGTCGCCGTCTCCCCCGACGGGAGACTCGTCGCTACCGGAGGCAGCGAGGACAGCCTGGTGAAGATCTACGAGGTCGAGGGCGGCCGCGAGCTCCGGGCCATCCCCACGCCCGGCGGTGCCACCTACTCCATGGGCTTCACCGGGGACGGGAAATACGTGGTGGGGAGCCAGGCCGACGAGCGGATCCGGGCCTGGAGCGTCGCGGACGGCTCCGAGGTGAAGGACTTCTCGCGCGCCACGGGGTACGTCCACACGTACGCGTTTTCCCGGGACGGAGGGCTCGTCGCCTACCCCGCCGCCGACGGGACGATCGTGCTGGCGGAGACCGCGGGCTGGAACGCGGACGGGGCCGCCCGGCCCGAGCCCCGGAAGCTCGAGGGCCATCCGGGGGGGACGAGCTTCCTGGCCTTCCATCCGGGAGGGCGCCACCTCGCCTCCACGGGCACGGACGGGAGCCTCCGGATCTGGGCGGTCGTCTCGGGAAAGCTCGTCCGCGAGTTGCCCGGGCAGGCGGGCGCGGGAGCGCGCGTGGCCTTCACGTCCGACGGCCAGTCGATTGTCGTCGCCGGCGGCGACGAGGTGATCCGGGTCTTCGGAAGGAAGCCGTGAAGCCCGCCGCGCTGCTTCTCGAAGCGGTCCTGGCGGGAACCCTGGTCCTGGGCGTGCCCGCCGCGGGCGGGCGGGCCGAAGGGGCGCCCGACTCCTCGGGGCGCCGCGAGCCGTTCGATCCCGCCCGCTGCGGCTACGTCCGGTCCTTCCGGGCGGGCGACGACTTCGTGTTGGCGGTCTCGGTCTCCGGCCGCGCGGGCCTCGCCGTGGCGGGCCGCCGCGACGGGAAGGTCCGCGTCTGGGACGCGCGGACCTGGGCGTTCGTCCGCGAGTTCGAAGCGCACTCGGGGTACTGCTACCAGGCGGTCCTGAGCCCGGAGGGCCGGCGCCTCGCGACGGCGGGGCTCGACGGGGCGGTGAAGCTCTGGAACCCGGAAACCTGGACCCTCGAGCGCGCGCTCCGGGAGGGGGGCGATCCCGTGGTGTCGATCGCCTTCGCCTCGGGAGGACGGCGCCTGGTGGCCGGCGGTCCGGGGGGGGGCTGGGCATGGATCCTCGGGGAGGCCGCCTCGCCGCTCCCGCTCTCCGGCCACGCGATGGGCGTGGCGGCCGTGGCGGCCCACGGGGACCGGGCGGTCACGGCGGGGCCGGACGGATCGGTGAAGCTCTGGGATCTCGCGGCGGGTCGCGAGCTCCGTTCGATCCCCGCCGAGGCGGGCGGGGGCATCGCGGCAGCCTTCCGACCCGACGGCCGGGCCTACGCGGTGGGAGGCGCGGACGGGACGGTCCGCCTCTGGGCCGCGGAAGGCTCCGGGCCGGCCCAGGCGCTCGAGGGAAACGGCGGGCCCGTCCGGGCCCTCGCGTTCACGGCGGGCGGTCGTTTCCTGGCGGTCGCCGGGACGGGCGGCCTGCGCCTCTGGGACGCGACGCTCGGACGGCCGGTCCGATCGATCGACCTCGGGGGCGTCGCTGGGTGCGGCCTCGCCCTCGGGACGGGCGGCCGCGAGATCGTGGTCACGGGCGCCGACAACCGCGTCTCGACCTGGGGGGAGCCCTCCGGAGAGGTCCTCCCGGAGGCCCCGGAGCGCCAGGGGGGCTTTCTGGGAGTCTCCTACGTGGACGGAGGCGGGGCCTACATCCGCTCCGTGCTCGGGGGGACGGAGGCGGAGCGGACCGGCTTCCAGGAGGACGACGTGATCGTGGGCGTGGATGCCCTCGAGGTCGGAAAGTCGGACGACTTCCTCAACTTCATGCGGAAGGCGAAGGAGGGGGACGAGATCGACGTCCGGGTGAAGCGCGCGGGCGCCGTCCGGATGATCCGCGCGAAGCTCGGGCGCTGGGAGGACAAGTGACCGGGCTCGTCCTCGCCCTCCTGCTCGACGCGAACGCGGCCGCGAGGGGGCTGGAACCGGCCCAGGTCGGCCTGTTCCGGACGATCGCCCCGCTCGGGGGGGAGCTGAACGGACTCGCCTTCAGTGCGGACGGGCGGCGGCTGGCGGTCGGCTGCGGCCAGGGGGCGCGGGTCTATGAGACGGCCTCCTGGCGCCAGGTCGCCCGGCTCGAGGGCCATCCGAACCACGTGCAGAGCGTCGCGCTCTCTCCCGACGGCGCGGTGCTCGCGGCGGGCGGGGCCGAGGGGACGGTCCTCCTCTGGGGGATCCCGGACGGGAGGGTCCTCCAGACGTTCGCCTTCCACGCGGCCGACGTCTACGCGCTCGCCTTCAGCCCGGACGGGGCGACGCTCGTGAGCGGCGGGGAGGACGGCCGGCTTCGCGCCTGGGAGACGGCCACCGGGAGGACGCGGGCGACGCTGCCGGGGAAGCGCGGCGCCGTCTGGGCGGCGACGTTCTCGCCGGACGGGGGCCGGCTGGCCGTGGGCGGCCTGGGGGCGACGCGCGTCTACCGCACGGAGGGGTGGGTCGAGGAGCGAGCCCTTCCCGTGACGGGCGACCAGACGCTGAGCTTCTCCGCGGACGGCCGCCGCGTGGCCGGGTTCGGGCCGGGAGGGATGCGGGCCTGGGAGGTGGCCACGGGGACGGAGCTGCGGGCGGCAGGAGCCTCGGTCGCGGGGACGACCGCGGGGCGGCTCACGCCGGACGGGCGCCTCGTCGTGGCGGCGCAGGGGCCCCAGGTGCTCCTGTGGGAGGCGGGGCGGGAAGGGACGCCGGCGCGGCTGGACCACCACACGGCTCCCGTGACGGCCGTGGCGGTCCACCCGAGGGGCAGGAGCCTCGCCTCGATCGGGCAGGACCGCCACCTGAAGATCTGGGGTCGCGTGCCCGGCGGGATGGAGCGCGTGCGGGGCAAGGGATTCCTCGGCGTCACGGTCCAGGACACGGCCGGAGGGCGCGTCCTGGTCTCCACGGTCTACGCGGGGTCGGCCGCGGAGTCGGCGGGAATCCGCTCGGGAGACCTCCTGATCCGCGTCGCCGGCCAGCTGCTCGAGACCATGACCCAGGCGGTGGACCAGATCGGGAGCTTCCAGGAAGGCGACGAGCTGGAGTTCGAGATCGAGCGGGGAGGGGAAGCGAAATCGATGAAGGTGAAGCTCGGGAAGAGGCCGGCGGAGATGCCGAAGTAGAGTTTCCAGTTTCCGGTTGCCAGAGCGCATGAGGGTGGCGGCGGTCCTCCTGTTCCTGGGGGCGGATGCGGGAACGCCTTCTCGCGGGCTGGACCCCTACAACTGCGGCCTCGTCCAGGGGGTCTCCCCCTTCGCCGGAGACCTGGCGGCGGTGGCGTTCAGTCCCGACGGCCGGCTCTGCGCGGTCGGCGGGTCGGGAGAGGTCGTTCGACTCTACGAGACTTCGCGGTGGAGGGAGAGACGCGAGCTCCGGGCGGGGGGGAAGGTGACCGCGCTCGCGTTCTACCCCGACGGGCGCCGGCTGATGATCGCGGGCGGCGCGGGGATCGGCGTCCGGGACGTGGAAACCGGCGAGGAGAAGGGGGCGCTGGCCGATCGCTCCTGCCGGGTCCTCGCGTTCAGCCGTGACGGCCGCCGTCTCCTGGCGGCCTTCGAGGACGGCCCGGTCCGAGGCTGGGACGAGGGAGTCCGGGGAGGCCAGGCGTGGCCGCTCGACCCCCTTCCCCGCTCCGCTTCGGGGTTCGCCTTCCCGCCGGACGGCTCGCGCGCGGCGGTCGCGGAGGCGGGAGAGGGAACGGTCCGCCTCCTGAAGCCCGGGGCCTGGGAGGAGGAGCGGAAACTCGAGGGCATCGACGGCGCGGCCTGCCTGGCCTTCGCGCGGGACGCGCGCACCCTGATCGTCGGAGACGCGAACGGGGCCCTGCGGGTCTGGGACGTGGAGAAGCCGGCCCAGGTCCGGGTCCTCCAGGGCCACCGGGGAGCGGTTCGGGCGATGGCCGTGACCCCGGACGATCTTTATCTCCTGAGCGCGGCGGACGACGGCACGGTCCGGATCTGGGACTGGAGGCGGGGGACGGAGCTCGCGCAGCTCAAGCACTCCGGGGTGAGGGCGCTGGCGCTTCATCCCACCGGGCGGATGTTCGCGAGCGCGGGGAGCGACCGGCAGCTGCGCGTGTGGGGTTACGTGCGGGGCGGCGCGGAGCGGGAGCGGGCGAAGGGATTCTGCGGGATCAGCTTCATGAAGAGCGGCGGGGCGGTGGTGATCTCGTCGCTCGTCCCGGGCGGTCCGGCGGCGGAGGCGGGGCTCCAGGTGGGGGACGTGGTCCGGGTGATCGGGACGAAGGGGGCCAAGGAGCCCGCCGAGGCGCTCGACGCCCTGGGGAGCTACGGCGAGGGGGAGGAGGCGGTCTTCGAAATCGAGCGGAAGGGCGAGGAGAAGCAGGTTCGGGTGAGGCTGGGGAAACGGCCGGGCGCGCGGGAGCGAAGGCCCTGAAACGAAACGGGGCGGGCCCCTCCCTCGCGGGGGAGGCCCGCCCCGGGCGATCGTCCGGGAGCTACTTCTTCTCGAGCTTCTTGACGGCGTCCTCGAGAGCCGCGGCGACGGACTTGGGGGTGCCGCTGGTCATCGTCTTGACGACCTTGGGCGTCTCGCCCGTGGCGTCCACGATGACGAGGACGGGGGCGGTGGTGACCTTGAGGGTCTTGGCGTCCTCGGAGCCCTTCTCGAACTTGACGGCGGCGTAGGCGCACTTGGCGAGGCTGGGGCTCACCGCGTCGTCGGTCAGGATCTTGTACCAAATGTCCGTCTTTGGGCCGCCCTCGGTGAAGAGGATGACGCTGGGCTTGGGGCCGGCCTTTCCGGTCGAGTATGCCTCGGCGGAATCCTTGAGGCTGGTCGGTCCGGTGATGGGGGCGAGCTCGGGGATGCTGGCGATATAACCCTCCGGGTTACCGGTAAACTTACCTTTGCAGCCCCCTCAGCAGAAGCCGATGGTCTTGTTCTTGTAGACCGTCGTGTTTCCCGGCTTGATCGGCTCGCCCTTCACGGGGCAGATCTTGTTGATCGCGGCGCCCTGCGCCGCCCAGGCGATCCCGGCCGCGGCCAGGAGGCCCGCCACCACGCTCCAACGCTTCATGCTCATGGCTTCCGTCTCCTCCAACTGTCACAGGCCCACGACTAATACATAGTGGTACACCGTCGGCGCCCCCGAAGTTGGGCCGGGGAGGGGGCGTTCCGGCGGGCGAGGGCGGTGCTGCGCGACCAGTGGTAGAGGTACTGCTGGGCGTAGCCGGCGAGGTCGCCCCAGCGCTCGGTCGCGAAGGCCCGGAGGGCGCGGTCGGGGACGGCGCGTCCGCGGAAGAAACGCTCGCGGAGGACGCGGCGGATCCAGGTGTCCACCGGGAAGGCCTCCAGGCGCCCGTAGGCGAAGAGGAGGATGCAGTCGGCCACCTTCTCGGCGACGCCGGGGACGACCATGAGGGCGTCGCGGGCCTCCTCGGTGGGGAGCTGGGCGATCTCTTCGAGGAGGCCGGCGGAAGCCAGGCGCTCGGCCTGGGCGAGGTATTTCGCGCGGAAGCCGAGCCGGAGCCTGCGGAGTCCCGCCTCGTCCCCGATCTGGCCGGGCCGGGGGAAGGCGTGGGCGGCGAGCCCTCCCAGCCGGAGCGGGGACCCCCAGGTCCGGGCGAGGTCGGCCACGTTCCCGGTGATGCGGGGGATGTTCGAGGCGATCGAGAGGATGAAGGCGGCGGTGCATTCCCAGGGGTCCTGGCGGAGGAGGCGCAGCCCGGGGGCGAAGTCGAGGGCCTCCCAGAGCTTCCGGTCCCGGCGCAGGCGCCGCTCCACGTCGGCCAGGTCGTGGTCGAGGGAGAGGAACTCCTGGAGGAACCAGGCGTCGGCGCCCTGGGCCTCGAGGGTGGTCCCGCGCTGCCGGACGCGGAAGAGTCGGAGGCCGCGGACGGCGGTGTAGGCGTCGCCCTCGCGGGTCCAGCGGAAGAACTGGCCGGACTCGAGGGTGTGGCGGAGATCGAAGAGCGGGGCGTAGGTCGAAACCGGCACCATCCCCAGACGCGCTCCTACCCGGACCCAGCGCGGTATTGTGGAGGCGGATCGCCCGCGAAGTCAACGGAAACGATTCAAAATCTTTGTGTTGCCCCGGCCTTTGTGGTTCAATCCGTTCCCCGTGAAGAACCTCTTCCTCACCTCCACCCGCCACAACGAGGGGAAGACGCTCGTCACGCTCGGCCTCACGGCGGCGTTCGCCAAGCGCGTGAAGAACATCGGCTACATCAAGCCGGTCGGGAAGGGCTCGGTCGAGTTCGCGGGGGAGAAGATCGACCACGACGTGGCGCTCATCAAGGAGGCCTGCAAGATCCCCTCCTTCGTGAAGGACATGGGCCCGGTCTGCTACGACGGCTTCCCCGCCGCCTGGGTCTCGCCCGAGGGACGGGAGGCGGTGCTCGAGAAGATCAAGGCGGGCTACGCCCGGGTGGCCGCGAACCGGAACATGGTCGTGATCGAGGGGACGGGGAACGCGGCGGCGGGGGCGGCGTTCGGGCTCTCCAACGCGTTCATGGCCAAGCTCCTGAACGCCAAGGTGGTCCTGGTGGCCTCGGGCGGGGTGGGCCAGCCGACGGACGAGGTGATCCTGAACAAGAGCTACTACGAGCGGGCGGGGGTCGAGGTCCTGGGGGTCGTCGTCAACAAGGCCTACCCCCACGAGTTCGAGCGCATCGACAAGTGGATGCGCCGGGTGCTCGACATGATGAACATCCGGCTCCTGGGGGTGATCCCCTTCGACAAGGACCTGGCGCGGGCGACGATGCTCAACCTCTTCGAGCGGTTCAAGGGGAAGGCGCTCAACCAGGAGGCGGGGATGGACGCCCCGCTCGGGAAGATCGTGCTCGGGGCGATGAGCGCGTCCCGGGCGCTGGAGGAGCTCTCCGGCCACGTGACCCTCATCTGTCCCGCGGATCGGGAGGACGTCCTGGTCGCGGCCCTCTCGGCGATGTACATCAGCGGGCGGAAGGACTTCACGCTCGCCTCGGTGGTGATCACCGGGGCGGGGAAGCTCTCGGACATCGTGCTCAAGATGATCCGTCGGACGACCATTCCCGTCCTCCAGGTGGAGCCCGACGCCTACACGGTGGTGGCCGACGTCCACGCCGCCGACTTCAAGATCCTCCCGACCGATGGCGAGCGGATCGCCCGGGCCATCGAGACGGTCCAGAACCACGTGAACCCGGACCTCTGCCTCCAGGGCCTCTCCGACTAGGCGTTAACACTCAAACGTCGTGTTAGGGTTAACACTTTGAGGCGTTAACACTCAAACGTCGTGTTAGGGTTAACACTTTGAGGATTACGGTGAACGGCGCCTGCGGGCGGATGGGGCAGACGGTGGCCCGCCTCGCGAAGGAGGAGGGCGTCGAGGTCGCCGAGCTCGTCGACGCGGCCGGCGGACCCGGGATCTCCCGCTCCCTCACGAAGAAGGCGGACGCGGTGGTCGACTTCTCGACCCCCGAGGGGGCGCTCGAGCGCCTGGCCGAGTGCGAGAAGGCGGGCGTCCCGATCGCGATCTGCACGACGGGCTTCTCGGAGGCGCAGAAGGCCCGGATCGCGGAGGCCGCCCGGACGATCCCCGTGCTCCTGGCCTCGAACACGAGCGTCGGGGTCAACCTCCTCTTCAAGGTCGTCCCCGAGATCGCGCGGACGCTGGGGAAGGACTACGACCTGGACATCGTGGAGACCCACCACCGGTTCAAGAAGGACGCCCCGAGCGGGACGGCCAAGACCCTGGCCGAGCGGATCGAGGCGGCGACCGGGCGGAAGCCCAACGTCCACGCCGTCCGCTCCGGGGACGTGGTGGGCGAGCACCGGGTGATCCTGGGCGCGCTCGGCGACTCGATCGAGATCGTGCACCGGGCCTCGACGCGGGACATCTTCGCCCGGGGCGCGCTCGTGGCGGCGCGCTGGCTGGCGAAGGCGAAGCCGGGCCTCTACTCGATGCTCGACGTCCTTTCCTGAAGTCTGAAGCTGGAAGTTTGAAGTTGGAAGCCCGGCGTCCCCACTCCTGACCTCGAGCTTCAAGCTTCAGACGGATGTAATACCTTGACGCTCAAGGGGCTGGCTGGTCTAATGGGCCGCACGTCGGTCGTGGAGGAGTCGTGGGCGGCACGCTGACCAAGAACGACATCGTCCGGACGCTCGCCGAGAAGTACGAGCTCGAGATCGCCAACACCCGGCGGGTGGTCCAGGGCACGCTCGACATGGTGATCGAGGCCCTGCTCAAGGGGGACAAGGTCGAGCTCCGCAACTTCGGGGTCTTCGAGGTGATCGAGCGCGAGGGCCGGATCGCCCGGAACCCCAAGACCCGCCAGGAGGTCTTCATCCCCAAGCGCAACGTCGTCAAGTTCAAGCCCGGCAAGGTCATGGAAGACAAGATCACGGCTCCCAGCATGAAGGGCGGCATCCAGCCCGCCCCGGCGCGGAAGAAAGAGGGCGCGAGTGAACCTCCACGAGTTCCAGGCGAAGGAAGTCTTCCGTAAGCACGGCATCGCCGTCCCCGCGGGGATCGCCGCGGAGACCCCGGACCAGGCCGCGGTGGCCTTCCAGAAGCTCGGCGTCCCGGTCGCCGTGGTGAAGGCCCAGATCCATGCGGGCGGCCGCGGGAAGGGGACTTTCTACGAATCGGACCTGAAGACCGTCCGGCTCCAGGGCGGCGTGAAGCTCGTCCGGACGGCCACGGAAGCCAAGGACATGGCCTCGAAGATCCTGGGTTTCCCTCTCGTCACGAAGCAGACGGGGCCCCAGGGCCGCGTGGTCCGCCGGGTCTACGTCGAGGCCGGCTGCGAGATCGACCGCGAGCTCTATCTCGGCATCGTCCTGGACCGCAAGGCCGGCCGGCCCGTGGTCATGGCCAGCCGCGAAGGGGGGATGGAGATCGAGGAGGTGGCCGAGCGGAACCCGGAGGCGATCCTGAAGGAGACCTTCGACATCGGCCACGGCCTCCAGGCCTACCAGGCCCGGCGCCTCGCGTTCGGCATGGGCCTCTCCGGCGAGTCGTTCAAGCAGTACGCGAAGATCGTGGGCCAGCTCTGCCGGCTCTACGTGGAGCGCGACTGTTCGCTCCTCGAGGTGAATCCCCTCGTCGTCACCAAGCAGGGGACGGTCCTGGCCCTCGACGCCAAGATGGGGGTGGACGAGCGCGCGATCGACCTGAAGAAGCAGCCCGAGCTCGAGCCGCTCCGCGACGTCGAGGAGGAGGACCCCGTCGAGCACGAGGCGACGAGCTACGGCCTGAACTACGTCTCGATGGAGGGGAACATCGGCTGCATGGTGAACGGCGCGGGCCTGGCCATGGCGACGATGGACATCATCAAGCAGGCCGGCGGCGCCCCGGCCAACTTCCTGGACGTGGGCGGCGGGGCCAACAAGGACCAGGTGAAGAAGGCCTTCAAGCTCCTCCTCGCCAACGGGAGCGTCCGGGCCCTCTTCATCAACATCTTCGGCGGCATCCTCCGCTGCGACGTCCTGGCCCAGGGGATCGTGGACGCCGTGAAGGAAGTGAAGGTGTCGGTCCCCGTAGTCGTGCGCCTCGAGGGGACGAACGTCGAGATGGGGCGCGAGATCCTGAAGGGGAGCGGTCTCGAGATCACGGCCGCGTCGGACATGGCCGACGGGGCGCGCAAGGCCATCGAGGCGGCGGGACTGAAGAAATAGCCGTCAGCTGTCAGCGATCAGCTCTCCGCCGTCGGCGTGCTGATCGCTGATAGCTAAGAGCTGAGAGCTTCCCAATGAGCATCCTCGTCGACAAGTCGACCAAGGTGGTGGTGCAGGGCCTGACGGGCGAGGCCGGTACCATCCACGGCAACGGCATGCTCGACTACGGCACCCAGGTCGTGGCGGGCGTGACGCCGGGGAAGGGCGGGACGTCCTGGGAGTCGAAGAAGGGCGCCAAGGTCCCCGTCTTCAACACCGTCGAAGAGGCCGTCCGGCGGACCGGGGCGGACGCGAGCGTCGTCTTCGTCCCGGGGATCGCGGCGGCCGACGGCGTGATGGAGGCGGCGGCGGCGGGGATCCCCCTCGTCGTCTGCATCACCGAGGGGATCTCGATCATGGACGAGGTCCGGCTCCGGGCCTACCTGACGCGCACGAAGACCCGGATGATCGGCCCCAACTGCCCCGGCCTGATCACGCCCGGCGAGACCAAGCTCGGCATCATGCCGGGCTACATCCACAAGCCGGGCGATATCGGCGTCGTCTCGCGGTCCGGCACGCTCACGTACGAGGTGGTCTGGCAGCTCTCGGCGCTCGGCCTGGGCCAGTCCACGGCCGTGGGCATCGGCGGGGACCCCGTGCAGGGGACGGACTTCGTGGACGTGCTTGAGCTCTTCAACCGGGACGAGAAGACCCGGGCCGTCGTCATGGTCGGGGAGATCGGCGGGACGATGGAGGAGGAGGCGGCGGAGTTCATCCGGAAGAACGTGAAGAAACCCGTCGTGGCCTTCATCGGCGGCCAGACGGCCCCGCCCGGGAAGCGCATGGGCCACGCCGGCGCCATCATCCAGGGCGGGAAGGGCACCGCCGCGGCGAAGTACGAGGCCCTCCAGGCGGCCGGCGTCGCCACCGTCCGGAGCCCCGCCGAGATCGGCCGGACGATGAAGGCCCGCCTCGAGGGCAAGGCGCCCTGAGCGGCCCGTTTCAGAGGTTCGTATCGCATGGGAGAAGTTCGAAGTGTGAAGTGGGAAGTCGGAAGGGGTTTCTGACTTCGAACTTCCAACTTCCCACTGCTCCACTCGCGACACGGGCTTGCCACCGGAGCACTCAGGGGCGGCAGGTCGGGACGGAGCGGGGCCCGGAGCGGCCCCGGCGGGATCGATCTCCGATGCAAGGAGCCGGCGCGCTTCCGAGTAAAGGGGGGTCGGGCACGGGGGGCCGGGGCATGTTCCGGGTCGGCGTCACGCGCGACTTCCTCAAGGCGGACGGGACGCCCGCCTTCCGCGACATCGGGCTCGACCTCCTCGCGGCCGCCGGGATCCCCTGGGAGGTCCTCCCCACGCTCGATCCCGAGGTCCGGGCCGAGCACGCGCGCGACTACGACGGGCTCCTCGTCCTGGCCCCCCGAGTCGGCGCGGGCACCCTCGCGGGCGCCGGGCGGCTCCGGATCGTGGCCCGCTTCGGCGTCGGCTACGACAACGTGGACGTGCCCGCCTGCACTCGGGCGGGGGTGCTCCTGACCATCACGCCGGACGGCGTCCGCCGCCCCGTCGCCGCCGCCGCCCTCACCTTCATCCTCGCCCTCAGTCACAAGCTCCTGATCAAGGACCGCCTGACGCGCGCCGGCCGCTGGGCCGAGAAGACCGAGCACACCGGCCAGGGCCTCACCGGCCGGACCCTCGGGATCATCGGCCTGGGGAACATCGGGCGCGAGGTGGCCCTCCTCGCCCGCCCGTTCGGCCTCGAGCTCCTCGCCTTCGACCCGTGGGCCCCGCCCGCCGAGGGCGTCCCGCTCGTCCCCCTCGAGGAGCTCCTCCGCCGCTCCGACTACGTCTGCGTCTGCTGCGCGCTCACGCCCGAGACCCGGCACCTCCTCGACCGGGAACGGCTCGCCCTCATGAAGCCGACGGCCTACCTCGTGAACGTCGCGCGCGGGCCGATCGTCGACCAGGCCGCTCTCACGGACGCCCTCCGCACCGGCCGCCTCCAGGGCGCCGGGCTCGACGTCTTCGAGCAGGAGCCGATCGATCCCGCGGATCCCCTCCTCCGGCTCGAGAACGTGATCGTCGCCCCGCACGCGATCTGCTGGACCGACGAGTGCTTCAGCCTGAACGGCCGCAGCGCGATCTCCGGCCTGATCGACGTCGCGCGGGGCGTGGCGCCCCGGAACGTCGTCAACCGCGAGGCGCTCTCCTCGGAGAGGCTCCGCGACCTGCGCCCGAGGGAGGACCGATGAGGGACAACCCGGTCAAGCGGCGGCTCCGGGAGGGAGGGGTCTCGATGGGCGTCATGTGCCTCGAGTTCGCCACCCCCGGGATCGGCCGGATCTCGGCGGAGGCGGGGGCGGAGTTCGCCGTCTTCGACATGGAGCACACGGGCTGGGGGCTCGAGACGGTCAAGATGCTCGCCGCGACCTCCCGGGGGGCGGACCTCGTCCCCCTCGTCCGCGTCCCGGTCGCCGACTACCACTTCATCGCCCACGCGCTCGACGCGGGGGCGATGGGCCTCGTCCTTCCCCTGGTCGCCTCGGCGGCCCAGGCCCGCTCGGCCGTGGACTGCGCGCTCTATCCCCCGCGCGGCCGGCGCGGCTGCGCGTTCGCCCTGGCCCACGACGACTACCGGGGCGGGGACGTGAACGAGAAGATGCGCCGCGCGAACGAAAACGTCCTCATCGTCGCCCAGATCGAGACGGCCGAGGGGCTCTCGCACGTCGAGGAGATCGCGGCGGTCGAGGGGATCGACGCCCTCTGGATCGGCCAGTTCGACCTCACGACCTCGATGGGCATCCCCGGCGACTTCGAGCACCCGAAGTTTCGCGAGGCGACCGGGCGGGTCCTCGAGGCCTGCCGCCGGAGCGGGAAGGCGGCGACGCTGGCGGTCATGGACCCGGAGCAGCTCGCCGCGGCGCCCGCGCAGGGCTTCCGGCTGCTCGTCTACGTGGCCGACCTCTGGATCTACCAGCAGGCGCTCCGGCGCTGCTTCCGGCAGGTCCGGGAGGCCCTGGGGCGCGCGAAGGAGCGCCCCTGAGGCGGGACCGCGATGAGCGACGGACCCCTCCTCGTCCTCGGCGGCATCCACAAGCGCTTCCCCGGCGTCCACGCGCTCCGGGGCGTGGACCTGGAGGTCCGCCGCGGCGAGGTGCACGCGGTGGTGGGCGAGAACGGCGCGGGGAAGAGCACGCTCATGCAGATCCTGGCGGGCGTCCACCGGCCCGACGCCGGGCGGATCGACTTCGACGGGCGCGAGGACGCCGTCTTCCGCGACGAGCGGGCGGCCCAGGAGGCGGGCATCGCCCTCGTCTTCCAGGAGCGGAGCCTCTTCGGGCCCCTGAGCGTGGCCGAGAACGTGTTCGCCGCCCGCCAGCCGGTGCGGGGCCCGGGATGGATCGACCGCCGCGAGCTCGGGGCGCGGACGCGGGCGATCCTGGACGAGGTCGGGCTCGACGTCCCGTCGGACGAGCCGGTCGAGTCCCTCTCCCCCGCGCAGCAGCAGCTCGTCGAGATCGCCAAGGGGCTCTCCCTCCGCCCCAAGCTCCTCATCCTCGACGAGCCCACGGCGGCGCTCACGCCCGCCGAGACGCAGGCGCTCTTCGCGGTGATCCGCCGTCTCCGGGAGCAGGGGACGGCCCTCATCTACATCTCGCACCGGCTCGAGGAGGTCTTCTCGATCGCCGACCGGATCA
>Ga0187893_10009544_pt1 | contig 14888 bp, 11 predicted proteins | sample MA1701074metaG_FD_139574 | JGI IMG/M metagenome (GOLD analysis project Ga0187893, IMG submission 139574) | White microbial mat communities from a basaltic lava cave in the Kipuka Kanohina Cave System on the Island of Hawaii, USA - MA170107-4 metaG ...
AGCGGGCCCGCCAGCTGCAAAGCGGGGCGCGGCCGCTGCTGGATTCACGTTCACGCAAGGCTACACGCATCGCGCAGGAAGAGCTGATCCACGGCCTGCTGGAATACGAAGTGCCGGAGCCTCCTGAAGAGCAGGAAGAAGGGAAGCGCCGCCGGTAGGGTGCCCATGCATGTTGCGCTGGGAGTGACGGGAGGCATCGCGGCTTACAAGGCCGCGGAACTCGCGCGCCGCCTGCAGCAGGAAGGCCTGCAAGTGCAGGTGGTGATGACGCGCTCGGCGCAGCAGTTCATCCAGCCGCTCACTTTTGCCGCCATCACCGGGCAGAAAGTTATCACGGACATGTTTGCGCCGGAGTCTGGCGGCCCGGCCAACGTGGAAAGCGCGATTGAACACATTGCCGTGGCGCAGCGCATCCGGCTGCTGCTCGTGGCTCCAGCCACTGCGGATACTCTGGCGAAGTTCACGCAAGGTATCGCCGACGATTTCCTCACTACGCTGTACCTCGCCACCAAAGCGCCGGTAATTGTCGCCCCTGCGATGAACGTCAACATGTGGGAACATCCGGCCACGCAGGAGAACCTGGCCACGCTGCGCACGCGCGGGGTGGCGGTGGTCGAGCCGGACGAAGGGTATCTGGCCTGCGGCATGACCGGCCCAGGCCGCTTGGCAGGCACGGAAGCGATTGTGCGCGCCGTGCGCGAAGCGCTCGGCCTGCGTCGCGATATGGACGGCGAAACGGTGCTGGTCACCGCGGGGCCTACGCGCGAAGAGCTCGACCCGGTGCGCTATCTTACAAACCGCTCGTCGGGCAAGATGGGTTACGCCGTGGCCGAAGCAGCGCTACGGCGCGGCGCGCGCGTGATTTTGGTCAGCGGGCCGGTGCAGATTGAGCCACCGTCGGGCGCAGAGCTCGTGCGCGTTTCAACGGCCGAAGAGATGCATCGCGCGGTGCTGAAGCACGCCGAAGCCGCCACCGTGGTGGTGAAGGCGGCGGCAGTGGCCGACTACCGCCCGGTCGCGCCGGAGACGAAGAAGATCAAGCGCACCAGCGGTGGGCGGGTCACGCTCGAGCTCGAGCCGACGCCGGACATCCTCGCCGATGTCGCGCGGCAGAAGGGCTCGCGCATCCTGGTTGGCTTCGCCGCGGAAACCAACGATGTGGCTGCGCATGCGCGTGAAAAGCTCGCCGCAAAAGGGGTCGACCTGATGGTGGCTAACGACGTCACCGCGGAAGGTGCGGGCTTCGACGGCGATACCAACGTGGTCTCGATTTTCTCGCGCGACGGCCGCCAGCTTGACCTGCCGCAGATGAGCAAGTTCGAAGTCGCGCTGCGCGTGCTGGATGAGGTGGTGCGTTTGCGGAATTCCCGGTGAAGCCAGAGACGCGTGCCCAACTCGAAGCCCGCCTGAAGTATTACCGCGACATCGGAATCAGTGCCTTCTTCCGGGACCGCGCACCTGTAGCGCCGGGCCTCAGCCCGGCACCACCACAGGCCCATTCACGGGCCACGGCAAGTGCCGGCCTGAAGGCCGGCGCTGCACAGCCAAGCCGGCCAAGCAGCATTCTCAAGCCCTCAGCCAGCGCGTCGCTGCCTGCGGCGAGCAGGCCTGCGATTCAATTGCCTGTAGTGCAGTCGCCGGGCTTGTTCGACGCCGCCAGCAAAATCATGAATGACTCGCTCGAGCGCATCGCCGCCGACATCGGCCCCGACTGCACGCGTTGCAAGCTGCACCGGCGGCGCAACAAGATTGTGTTCGGCGTCGGCAATCCCAAGGCGAAGCTGGTGTTCATCGGCGAAGGGCCGGGGGCGGATGAAGACGAGCAGGGGGAGCCATTTGTCGGCCGCGCGGGGAAACTGCTCACGCAGATGATCGAAGCGATGGGGCTCCGGCGCGACGACGTCTACATCTGCAACGTGGTGAAGTGCCGCCCGCCGGAGAATCGCACGCCGGAGCCGGACGAGATCGAAACCTGCTCGCCCTACTTGCTGCGCCAGCTCGACGTGATCCACCCGCAGGTGATTGTGTGCCTCGGCGCGGTGGCGGCGAAGACGCTGCTCGGCACCACCGCTTCCATGGGCAAGCTGCGCCAACAGTGGTTCGAGTTCCGTAGCACGAAACTGCTTGCCACCTACCACCCGGCCTACTGCCTGCGCAATCCGCCATCCAAGGCCGATGTGTGGAAGGACCTGCAAATGGCCATGGTCGAGCTCGGCCTGCCTCTTCCGCCGAAGAAGAAATAGATTACTCTGCGTCCTCCGCTTTACCCTGAGCGGCGTTGCCGCGCGAAGGGACCCGCTGCGGTGAATTCCTTTGCTACTGATAGACTAACCGGCTCATGCCCACATATTGCGAAGTGGCGCTGGCGGTGCCGTTGCGGCGCACGTTTACCTACGCGGTTCCCGCGTCGCTCGAGGGGCGCGCGGAGGTGGGCAGCCGTGTCGTGGTGCCTTTTCGCCGGCGGGCGATGATCGGCGTGATCGTCGAGGTGCGCGACAACGCGGCAGAACCGCGTCGCGTGTCAGATGCGGCGAGCGGCCTCGACGAAAAGTCAAAGTCAAAAGCTCAACACAGAGGGCGCGGAGGAGGCACAGAGGTCACAGAGAAGACCATTCGCGAAATCACGGAGGTGCTGGATGGCGTACCCGCGCTGCCGCCGGCGCTGGTCGAGCTGGGCAAATGGGTGGCGGGCTACTACTTGGCGCCGGTTGGCGAGGTGTTTCGCTCGATGCTGCCGCCAGCCGTCGAGGTGCGGCACGAGCGCGAAGTGCGGCTCACCGATGCGGGGCGCGATTATGAGCGGGAGATTCAGTCATTGCAGAACCGCACGGCGCTGCAAGTGGAAGAGATGGCGCTGCTGCAACTGCTGGAAGTCGAAGGCAAGGCGGTGAACGCGGCGCGCCTGGCGAAACTGCCCGGTGGGGAAGCGGCGGCGGAGCGGCTGGCGCGTCGCCGCGCGGTGGAGTTTGCGCGGGTGGCACGGCGTCGCAAAGCTCGCACGCAGAAAATCGTGGCGTGGGCCGCCGAGGACCCGAAGGCAAAAGATGACGCAGAGGCGCAGAGAACCCAGAGGGGGGCGGAGGAAGCCGCTGAAGGGACGAGTGTCGGCGTCAGCGAGGCCGAGCAGCGCATCCGCGAAGAGCTGACGGCGCTGCGCGGGCCAATGCCGCTCGCGGTGTTGCTAAAGGCCGCGCACGTGTCGCGCTCAGTGGTCGACCGGCTCGAACGTCAGGGCCGGCTGCTCTCCTGGGAAGAGCCGCTCGCGGTGGAAGAAGAGCCGTTCGAGACCGACTTCACGCCGCCGTCGAATGTACTCAACGCGCAGCAGCGCTCGGCGTTCGACGAAGTCCGCGCCTGGATGCAGCGCGGCGAATTCGCCACCGGATTGCTCTATGGCGTGACGGGCAGCGGCAAGACGGAAGTGTATCTGTGCACGGTCGAGCAGGCGCTGGCCGCCGGGCGTACGGCGCTGGTGCTGGTGCCGGAAATTGCGCTGACGCTGTGGATCGGCCGGCTGTGCCGCGCGCGATTCGGCGACGTTGTAGCAGTGCTGCACTCCGCGCTGCCCGACGTGGAGCGGGCGCGGGAGTGGTGGCGCGTGCGGCGCGGCGAAGCCCGCGTAGTGGTGGGCACGCGGTCCGCGGTGTTTGCGCCGCTGGAGCGTCCGGCTGTGGTGATTGTCGATGAAGAGCAGGAGTCGGCCTACAAGCAGGAAGAGACGCCGCGCTACCACGGGCGCGACGTGGCCATTGTGCGCGCGCGCATCGAGGGCGCGGTGGCGCTGCTGGGCTCGGCCACGCCGTCGCTCGAAACGTTTCACAACGCGCAAAGCGGCAAGTACAAATTGCTGGAGCTGGGCGCACGCGTCGAGAACCGGCCGATGGCGCGCGTGGAAATCGTGGATATGCGCGACGACTTCCAGCGCACGCACAAAGCCGCGCCGCTCTCTGAGAAATTGCGCAGCGCGATTGCCGCGCGACTCGACGCCGGCACCCAGGCATTGGCGCTGATCAACCGTCGCGGCTATTCGTGGTTTGCATTGTGCCGTGCCTGCGGCGCGACGGCACAGTGCGAGAACTGCAGCATCTCGCTCACCTATCACAAGCAGCGCCACCGCATGGCGTGCCATTACTGCGGCTTCACCACGCGGGTGCCGAAGGTGTGCGCGAAGTGCGAGTCGGAGCACATCTACTTTGTAGGCGAAGGCGCGGAGCAGATCGAAGAGCTGCTGCGCAAGCTCTACCCGCAGGCGCGCGTCGGGAGACTCGACCGCGATGCGGTGCGCACCAAGCGCGAATACCAGCAGTTGCTGGGCGCGTTTGCGGCCGGGCAGATCGACATCCTGGCCGGCACACAGATGGTGGCCAAGGGACACGACTTCCAGCGCGTGACGCTGGTGGGCGTGGTGAGCGCGGATATGACGCTGGGCTTGCCCGACTTTCGCGCCGCGGAGCGCACCTTCCAGTTGCTGACGCAGGTGGCGGGGCGCGCCGGGCGTGGCGAATTGCGCGGCGAAGTGCTGGTGCAGACGTATTACCCGGAGCATTACGCGGTGCAGCACGCGGCGCAGCAGGATTACTTGTCGTTTTTCGAGAAGGAGCTGCGCTTTCGCCGGCTGATGCATTACCCGCCGTTCGCCGCCTTAGCCAACGTGATTGTGCGCGACCGCAAGATGGAAAACGCGGCGCGCTGGGCGCGCATGCTCGACGGCTTTCTCCGTCCGCGAGAAGCGCAGGGCTTGAAGGTGCTTGGCCCAGCTGCGGCGCCGCTGGCGCGGCTGAAACGCGAATACCGTTTTCAGTTTTTGCTCAAGTCACCAAAGCGCTCGGCGATGAATGCGGCCCTGGCGGGCGCGCTGGATTTCTGCGCGCAGCGCGAAATCCCGGAGAGCTCGGTGATGGTGGACGTGGATCCGCTGAGCTTGATGTGAGGAAGTGAGGACCGCCTACTCACTGCCGGACGAGTGGGGCGGGGGTAAAGCACAACAGGAAGATGATGAGCGCGATCAGCGCCCAGGCGCGGCGCGGGAGGTCGAGACGGTCGTAGGGGTCGAGCAGCACGGGGTGGCGGAAGCCGAACAGCAGAAGCAGCACCGCCCACAGCCACCAGCCCTCCCAGAAGAATCCCAAAGGCGCAATCAGCAACGCCACGCCGAAGGAAATCCGCCGATGCCACCGGCTCGACAACGCATAGACGATGTGGCCGCCGTCGAGCTGCCCGGCCGGAAGCAGATTGAGTGCCGTGGCGAACAGGCCCACCCACGCGGCGCGGCCAACCGGATGCAGCAGCAAGTCCTCCACGGGCACATCGGGGCGCAGCAGCGCGGCCAGTGCGCGAAACAGCGGCGGGTCGCCGAAAGCCAGCAGCGATTCGGCCTGCGCGCCCGGCGCCACTTTCGAGTACAGCAGCGCGATGGCCAGCGCGGGCAGCGCGAAAAGGAAGCCGATCACCGGGCCGGAGAGGCCGACGTCGAACAGCGCTTTGCGGTTCACAATCGGCGAGCGAATGCGGATGAACGCGCCCAGCGTGCCAATGATGCTGGGGAAGGGAATAAAGTAGGGAACGGTGGCGGAGATGCGGTAGTAACGGCAGGCGAAGTAATGACCCAGCTCGTGCGCCAGAAGGATGCCCATCAGCGTGAAGGAAAACGGCAGGCCGGTGAGCAGCAGCGTGGGTTCGGAGAAGACCGGCGGGAAGAAGTCGTCGTCGGGCGAGAAGGGAGCGTGGCCGGCATCGTAAGCCAGCGCGTAGTGCGCCCCGATGAGCATGGTGGAGAGCACGGTGAGCGCGAACAGCGTGATAGGAATCACGCGCGAGCCCCGCTTGCGGGGGCGGCGCGGCTGCGCAGGCAGTGCAGGCGCATGCGTGGCAGAGTGCACGTCAATCACAGAGATGGGGTCGTTGCCGTGGCCGTTGCCGTTGGACATGGGGATGCGCCGAAGACACAGGATTGCACGCGCGAATGAAAAAGTAAAAAGGTGAAAGGTGGAACTCAGAACACCAATCTCAGCAGGAAGCCGGAAAGGAATCAGAGACTATGAATTACTTTTCAATCGCTTGGAGTTCTTTGCCGGGCTTGAAGCGAACGGCTTTGCCGGGGGGGATGGCGACTTCTTCGCCGGTGCGCGGGTTGCGGCCGATGCCGGTCTTGCGTGGCTTCACCTGGAAGACGCCAAAGCGGCGCAGCTCGATGCGCTGGCCGCGGCCGAGCGCGTTCTTTATGGCTTCGAACACGGTTTCCACGGCCTGCTCAGCCTTGGTGCGGCTGATTTTGGTGCGCTCGACTACCGCGTTCACAATATCCAGCTTGATCACGAGGCGCCTCCGGCGAGTCTGGCAAGCCAATGCTAGACAGGGAGTTGCGGGTTGTCAAGGCAAACGCAGTCAGCTATAAGACTGTGCCAGTTTGTTGAAGATCGGGAATGCCAGGCATGCCGGCCTGAAGGCTGGCGCTACAGGGGGATGGATGACGGTCAAGCCGGACAAGTGGATTCGCAGGATGGCGCTGGAGCACAAGATGATCGAGCCGTTCGAAGACCGCCAGGTGCGCGACGGCGTGATCAGCTACGGCGTGTCGAGTTACGGCTACGACATGCGTGTGGCCGACGAGTTCAAGATTTTCACCAACGTGAACTCGACGATGGTGGACCCCAAGCACTTCGACGCACGCAACTTTGTGGAGTTCAAAGGCGCGGTGTGCATCATCCCGCCCAATTCGTTCGCGCTGGCGCGCTCGGTGGAGTACTTCCGCATCCCGCGCAACGTCATTACGGTGTGCCTGGGGAAGTCCACGTATGCGCGCTGCGGCATCATCGTCAACGTGACGCCGTTTGAACCAGAGTGGGAGGGCTACGTCACGCTGGAAATCAGCAACACCACGCCGCTGCCCGCCAAGATTTACGCCAATGAGGGATTGTGCCAGGTATTGTTCTTCGAATCTGACGAAGATTGCGAAGTGTCGTACAAAGACAAGAAGGGCAAGTATCAGGCGCAGCAGGGGATTGTCCTTCCAAGGTTGTAGGCAATAGGGAGTGGGTGATAGGAACTCAGAACTTCAGAGCAACTCAAGCCTTCAGGCGCTCCTCCAGTTTGGCGCGGCGCGCGCCAAAGACGAAGCCGTGCACGCCCTTGGCAACGCCGATCAGCCCGAAGCTCATGCCGGCGATGGGCGACCAATCCGCTCCGCCGATTATCGCAATCGTCAGCGAAACCAAGCCCACGGAAGCTACGGCGACGTTTTCCCAGATGCCGGAGACCGCATCGAAGACTTGCAACTCATCCAGCGCAAGCTTCTTGCGCCGCTTCCAAGCCAGCACATAGAGCGCAGCGAACGCCAGAAAAATCGCAACGAAGCCGATGGCGTAGATGACCATGATCTGTCCCATCTGCGCGCGCTCGATGATGGGCACTTCGCTGCCGTCGGGCCCCGGCACGGTACGCGGCCCGCCGCTCCAGAGCTGAAACAGCATGGTCCAGAGAAACTTCAGCGGGTAAACGTAGAAGACAATCACGAACAGCAACAAGCCGTTGACGGCCACCGCGCCCGCGTCGTCCATGCGAAAGCGCCGGAAGAAGCGGGTGTGCTGGAACCAGATCCACACCAGAAACGAAAACGAAATGGCGAACGGAATGAAGCCGCGCACGGCTTGCAACAGCTCGTTGAATGTACGCGGCACTTCGAGCGAAACCACCAACAGGGTGATGGCGAAGGCGAACACGGCATCGCTGAACGCTTCGAGCCGCGTCATCTCGCCGGACTCGATGCGGCGCAGCTTGTCGCTAATGGCCGATTCGGATGTGGGCACCGGGCCTCCGAGTGGCCGTATCGTACAACAGAAAGTCTGGCTCAGGGTTTTTGCGTGGGACGGAGGAGCACCTCGCTGGCGAACCCGGTGGGCGACTGTGTGACCAGCATGGCCACTACGTGCGCCACGTCGTCGGGCTGCAACATGCGCTCGGCGGCTTTGCCGGCGTGCGGTGAAAAATCGGTGTGCACCGAGCCCGGGCACACCGAGCTGACGCGGATGCCGTACTGCCGCAAGTCTTCGGCCATGCAGCCGGTGAGTCCTTGCAGGCCCCACTTCGACGCGCAATAGATCGCCCCACCGGCGAACACATTCTTGCCGGCCAGCGAGCTGATGTTCACGATGTGCCCGCGCCGCCGCGCGATCATCTGCGGCGCGACGGCTTTGCTCAGCAGAAAGACGGCCTTGAGATTGGTGGTGTGCACGCGGTCCCAATCGGCTTCGCTTTGCTCATGGGCGGGCCCAAAGACGCCGATGCCCGCATTGTTGACCAGAATATCCATTTCACCGAGCTGCGAGTTCGTCTGCTGAAGCAGGCGTGCAATTTCGCCCGGCTGGGTGACGTCGGCTGGCCACCCGTACGCTTCGATCCCGTCCGCGTGCAATCCGGCCACAGCCTTTTGCAGCACGCTGTCGTTGCGCGCACAGAGCGCGAGCCGCGCACCCATCTGCCCCAGCCTGCGCGCGATGGCCAGGCCGATGCCGCGGCTGGCACCGGTGATGAGCGCGACTTGATCGGCAAGCGGTTTCGAGTCAGACATATACGGGCTCCTGGAGTCGAACCTGCGGAATCCGGCAGGGCCGCAATTTCGCGCACGTTTGAGCGCGCCGGACGCAAGCTACCTTTCCCCGCAAAACTTCATCTTATCACCGTGGGCGAAAGGGCGATGGCAGAGAGTCGACACAGCCGGAAGGGGTTGCGGCAGCCAGTACACTGTGACTATAATGCCGCGGTTTCAGGACAACCCACTGGTGGAGTGGGGGCTACGTCCTACCCGAACGGCCCAAACCAAGCCGAGGAGGCGCGAATCAAAATGCGCAAGGCATTCTTAGCTGGCGTTGTAGCAATTCTGTTGGCAGTCGCTCCCCTGAGCGCTCAGGAACAGAGCTACACGCCCGATGAATACAAGCTCTACAAGGCCGCGGCGGACGAAACTGCTTCCGCTGCCAAGCTGCAAAAGCTGGATGGATTTCTCGAGCAATATCCCAAGTCAGCGCTTAAGCCCTACGTTCTTGCCGAGTACTTGAAAGCCTATCAGGGATTGAAGCCGCCGGCGCTCGTGATTGCCTCTGCGGACAAGGTTCTGGGCATGCCGGATCTCGACGCCAATACGCGGCTCCAGTTCCTCTATCCCCGCACCGTGGCTTACATCCAAGGTGCCGAGGGTGCCGACCATGCCCGCGCCCATGCCGCGGCAGATGAAGGGCTACGTATCGCCAACGGCCTGCAGCCGCCGCAGGGCATGACGCCGGAACAGTTGGCAAACCAGATTAAGCCGGTAAAGATGGTATTCCTCACTGCAATGGGCAGCGCGGCCATGAGCTTGAAGGATTTTGCTGGCGCGGCTTCGGCCTATCAGCAGTCGCTGGCAGTCACGCCGGACGACGCCTTGACCTACTACCGGTTGGGCGTCTCCTACTTGCAGCAGAACCCTCCCAACCACATGGATGGGTTCTGGGCCGTGGCGCGCGCCGTTGCGCTGAAGGTCCCCAATGAAGCGTCTGTACGCACGTATCTGCGCACAAGCGTGCTGCGCTACCAGAACACGCAGTGCGACCGCGAACTCGACCGGCAAGTAAACGAGATTGTTGCTCTCGCAGGCCAGGGCGCGGAACGGCCGGCCGGTTTTTCGATTCCTTCTGAGGCCGACTTGACCAAGGCGCGCGAGAACGCCGGCGCCTTCCTGGGCGACCTGATGGCCGGAGGCGACCACGCGCGGCTGGTTTGGCTTTCCGTTTGCGGCTTGGAGTTTCCTGATGTCGCCGTGAAGGTGATCGAGGTGGCGGACAACGGGGACTCGACCCTGCTGAAGGTCTACCGCGCGCAGATGAACGACCCCGAACAGGCTGCCGACGACATGGAAAAGGCGACCGTGCCGAATATGGAGATCACGGTAACCGAGCAGCCCGAAGCGAAGCGGCTGACCAAGGACGCCTACGTCCGGTTCACGGGCACGCTCTCTGGTTATCAGCCGGAGCCGTTCCTGCTGTCGTGGAATCAAGCCAAGATCAACCCCGAGGACATCCCGGCTGAGGAAGCGCAGCCGGCCAAGAAGGGCAAGCGGCCGACCAAGCGCCCGGGCAAGTAAGATCAACGGTTCACGTCAGAATTGAAACGGCCACGGCGAAATGCCGTGGCCGTTCCAGTTTTAGGTTACGCATCCACGCAGTTACCGCCGTCGACGGATGGGGCTGCCGGTCAGCTTGTAGACGTCCACTTTGCGGCTCAGCGTGTTGCGGTGGATGCCCAGCACGCGCGCCGCGCGCGATTGATTCCCGTTGGTCCGCTCCAGCGCGCGCTTGATGAATTTCTTTTCGAATTCGTTGACCGCTTCGTCGAGTTGCACTCCGCGTTCCACCAGTTGGCCCACCAGCGAATCCAGTTGATCCTTCATTTCGTGCACCTTCAGCGTGAGATGAGGGGCCTGGCTGCTTCTTCTTCAACTAGGGCGCAGCAAGCGGCGCCCCTACGGCAACTCCGCGCCGGTAACGCGGCGGTAAGCTTCGCGATACTTGTCGCGCGTGGCGGCCACAATATCTGCGGGCAGCTCCGGCCCCGGCGGCTGCTTGTTCCACGCCAGCTTCTCGAGATAATCGCGCACGAATTGTTTATCGAACGACGGCTGCCCGCGCCCCGGCTGATAGCCGTCGGCCGGCCAGAATCGCGACGAATCCGGCGTCAGCGCCTCGTCAATCCAGATCAGCGTGCGCTCGCCGGCAGCGGTGGCGGCCGCTGAGGAAGGAACTGGCGCGGAGGCCTGGCCAACCGTGCCAAATTCGAACTTGGTGTCTGCGATGATGATGCCGCGCTCGAGCGCATAGGCCGCCGCGCGCTTGTAGATTTCCAGGCTGATGGCGCGCACCTGCTCGGCCAGCGGCCCGCCTACCAATGCCGCGGCCTGATCGAAGCTGATGTTCTCGTCGTGACCGGTGGTAGCTTTGGTGGCGGGCGTGAAAATCGGCTCCGGCAACTGGTCCGACTCGCGCAACCCAGCGGGCAGCTTGATGCCGCACACCGCGCCGGTGGCCTTGTAGTCTTTCCATCCAGAGCCTGAGAGATACCCGCGCACCACGCACTCGATGGGCAGCGGGTCGGTGCGCCGCACCACCATCGCGCGCCCTGCAAGCTGGCTGCTGTAGGGCGCCAGCGGCCCGCTAAAATCCTTCGCGCCTAACACATGGTTAGGTACCAGGCCCTTGAGCTGGTCAAACCAGAACACGGACAGCTGGGTAAGCACGCGCCCTTTGTCGGGGATCGGCGTGGGCAGCACCACGTCGAAGGCCGAGAGCCGGTCGGTAGCGACGATCAGCAGCCGGTCGTCGAGCTCGTAGATGTCGCGTACCTTGCCGCGCGCGCGCAGCCGCAACGTGGAAAATTCCGTTTGCCAAATCGCCGCATGCATCGAAGGAGTCGCCACGGAACGTCACCTCGGAAGAGGCGCGTATTCTAACGCAGCGAAGGAGAATGTCAACCTTACGTCGCGACGGGCGGGCGCAGCGGGCAGCGCCCCTTACGCGGCGGTGGGGGCGGCGGTTTGCGCTTCGTCCCAGCGCACGCTGACCAGCTTGGACACGCCGGGCTCCTGCATGGTCACGCCGTAGAGCAACGGCGCCATTTCCATGGTGCGGCGGTTGTGAGTAATGACGATGAACTGCGTTTGCGCGCTCATGTCCTGCAGCAGGCGGTTGAAACGGCCGACATTGGTCTCATCCAGCGGCGCATCCACCTCGTCGAGGATGCAGAACGGGCTGGGCGTGTAGCGGAAAATCGCAATCAGCAGCGAGACGGCGGTCAGCGCCTTTTCGCCGCCGGAAAGCAGCATAACATTCTGCAGCCGCTTGCCCGGCGGCTGCGCGATGATGTCGATACCCTGCTCGCCGGAGGAATCTGGCTCGCCGAAGCGCATCTCCGCCGAGCCGCCGCCGAACAGCGTGGTGAAAGCCACGCCGAAATTGCGGTTGATCACCTCGAAGGCTTCCGCGAACTTCTTCTTTGAAACTTCGTCGAGTTCCTTAATCGTGGCCAGCGTGTCTTCGATGGACTTCACCAGGTCGTCGCGCTCGCGCGAGAGGAACGTGAAGCGCTGCTCGCATTCCTGGAACTCTTCGAGCGCCATCATGTTCACCGCGCCCATCGCGTCGAGGCGCGCGCGCAATTCGCGGAAGCTGGTTTCTGCGGCGGTCAGCTCGTCGCCGGCCAGGAACGCGGTTTCCTGCGCGATCAATTCCTCGGGCTGCGCGTTCAGTTCGGCCACACAGGTTTCGCGCAGGTGATTGCGGTCCGATTCGTTGCGCGCCCGGTCGATCTCCTTCTGGGCGCGCAACTCGCGCAGGTCGCCCAGCGACTGCCGCGCCATGCGCAGCGAATCCTCCACCTGCACCGTGCGGGTGCGCGCCGAGTCGAACTCCTGTTCGAGCGCGGCCTTCTGTCCGCTCAACCGCGCCTTCTCTGCCGAGAGCGCGGCAATTTGTTGCGCGAGCGATTGCGAAGCCACATCGAGCTCCGCGTGCTCGCGCTTGAGCTGACCCTGCTGCGCGCCCAGCATTGCCTCGCGCTCGCGCAACTCGTTCAATTCCGACAAGCGCCGCTGATGGATGGTTTCCGCGCTGCTGAGCCGTTCGGCCAGCGCGGCCAGATCGCTACGCCGCGTCGAGAGCTCCTCTTGCCGCGCCAGCAGGCTGGCGCGCAGTTCAGCCACGCGAGACGTCAGCGCGCCCACCTCAGTTTCGGCCGACGTGCGCGACGCCGAGGTCTCTTCGTGCCGCTGCTTGGCCATCTCCACGCGAAGCTGCGCGGAGCGCTTCTCTACGTCGAGCCGCGCCAGCTCGATCTCCGCGTCGTGCAATTGCTGGGCGACGCGGTTGCGCTCGACTTGCGCGGCATCGCGGTGGTGCGTGGCGCCGACCAGCGCTTTCTCCGCATCCACTTGCGCGGCAAGCGCAGTCTCCAGCGCTTGTTCACAATTGCGCAGCTCGTCTTCCAGCCAGCGCACGCCGGCGTGGGCTTCTTCCACCGCGCGCTCGACCTTGGTGGCTTCGGCCTCCAGATGCCGCAGCTCGCGCTTCATCGCCAGCGGCCCGGCATCACCGGGACGCCCGCCGCTGACCAGCCGGCCCTGGTAGCAGGTGCCATCAGTGGTGACGAAGCAATATTGCTTGTGCGCGTGAGCCAGTTGCTCGGCGGCTTCCGCCGTCTCCACCAGAAACGCCGAGCGCAGCTTGGGCAGGAACTGCTTGGCCGCGGGGCCCAGCGGATCTTTGAAGCTGACCAGATTGTCGAGCCGCGAAACCACGCCCTGCGACGCGTTGAACGGCATGGGCGAATCGCCCGGCTCGATGTTCAGCTTGCGCAGTGAATCCACGAAGAACGTGGCGCGCCCGCCGACCTCTTCGCGCAGCATGGCGATGCCCGCGCGCGCGTGGTCGAAGGTTTCGACGACCACGTATTCGAGTTCCTCGCGCAGGAATTGTTCGACCGCGGTTTCGTGGTGCTCTTCCACCTCGGCGTAGTCGGCCAGAACGCCGACGGCGCGGAAGCCGTTCGTTTGCGGCGATCCTTCGCCATTCGCGGCGAACAGTTTCTGCACCGCATCGGCGGTGTAGGAGCGATCGTTCAGAATCTGCTCCAGCGAGCCGCGCCGCGCCCGCACCCCTGCCATTTGCTCGCGGAGCTGGTCGTAGCGCTCGGTGGTCTCCTGCTTGCGCCGCCGCAGGTCGGCCATGCGCGCCTGCTCGGCGCGGACGGCCCCGGCCATGGCGCGGGCTTCGGACTCTGCGACTTCAAACTGTGTTTCCGCGGCGCGGGCGCGTTCCCCGTGCAGAGCAGTTTCCTCGCGCAGCTTGCGCTCGACTTCCGCGGCGCGCGCCTGCGCCTCGGCCAGATGCGAGATTGTACCTTCGGCCTGCGCCTGCTCGCCGTGCAGACGGGTAAGATCGTCGGCCAGGCGGCCTGCGGCTTCGCGCAATTCGACGATGCGCGATTCCGCGGCGTTTTGCTCCGTGCCCATGGCGGCGGATTCCGTGGCCAGTTCGGTGAGCCACGCTTCGAGCGCCGCCTTTTCTTCGCGCAGCGCGGCCACACCGGCGGCGTGGCCCTGCGTCTGCTGATCGAGGTCCGCGGCCTGAGCGGCGGCTTGGGTCAATTCCGCGGCAAGCTGCGTGAGGCGCGCTTCCAGTTCGCGCGAGCGCTCGCGATTGAAGCCCACGCGGTTCTCTGCGCGATCGAGCTCCAAGGCGCACTCGCCCAGCAGGTTCTGATTGCGCCGCAATTCGGTTTCCAGCTCGTAGCTGCGCTGGCCCAGCCGCTCCTGCTCGGCTTCGAGCGATTGCAACGACTGCGCTTGCGCCGCTTCAGCTTCGTGCGATTCGCGCAACGCCGCGGCGATGCGCTCGGCTTCCGCATCGAGCGCGCGCGCCTTGCTGGCCAGCACCGTGCGCACCATGCCGCGCATCTGCTCGCGGATTTCCGCGTAGCGCCGCGCGCGGCTGGCCTGCCGCTTCAGCGAGGCAAGCTGCTTTTCCACTTCCACCAGAATGTCGTTCACGCGCGCGAGGTTCAGCTTGGAGGATTCCAGCTTTGCTTCCGCCAGCCGCTTTTTCGTCTTGTACTTGCTGACGCCGGCGGCCTCTTCAATGATGGCGCGGCGTTCGGTGGGCTTCGAGCTGAGGATCAATCCGATGCGGCCCTGCTCGATGATGGCGTACGACTCCGGCCCGAGGCCGGTGCCCATGAACAATTCCTGAATGTCGCGCAGCCGGGCCACGCGCCCGTTGATCACGTATTCGCTCTGGCCGGAGCGGTACAGCCGCCGGCCGACCACCACTTCGCCGGGCTTGGATTGCATCTGCGGGGCGGGCTGCTTG
>Ga0187893_10009545_pt1 | contig 14887 bp, 15 predicted proteins | sample MA1701074metaG_FD_139574 | JGI IMG/M metagenome (GOLD analysis project Ga0187893, IMG submission 139574) | White microbial mat communities from a basaltic lava cave in the Kipuka Kanohina Cave System on the Island of Hawaii, USA - MA170107-4 metaG ...
CGTCATGCGCCCTCCGTGAGGGCGGGCCCTTCGTTCTCCGTCGACACCTCGCCGCCGCCGTCGAGTGCGGACTTGAGCGCGTGCCATGCCAGCGAGGCGCACTTCACGCGCAGGGGGAACTTCGAGACGCCGCCCAACGCGGCCAGCGAGCCCATCTGCCCGCGCTCGGCGTCGGTCATCTTGCCGGTGATCATGTGGTGGAACTTGTCGAACAGTTGCTGCGTCTCGGCTTTCGACTTGCCCTTGACTGCCGACGTCATGAGCGACGCCGACGACTTGGAGACGGCGCAGCCGGTGCCCTTGAAGCTCACGTCCGCGACGTGGTCGCCATCGAGCTTGAGCCACACGGTGACCTGGTCGCCGCACAGCGGGTTGCGGCCTTCCACACGGCGGTCGGCGCCCTCGATTTCGCGGAAGTTTCTCGGCTTCCGGTTGTGATCGAGGATCACTTCCTGGTACAGCGCGTCGAGGTTGTTCATGTCCGCTTCAGGCCGTGACCGCCTCCGAAACGAAGCGGCCCAGCGCATCGCGCTCGAGCGCCGACCGGACGTCCTCGCTTGCGATGGTCTCGAGCACATCCGCCGCAAACGCATAAATCAACAACCGGCGTGCGGTCTCGGTGTCCACGCCCCGGCTCTTCATGTAGAAGAGCGCGTTCTCGTCCAGCCGGCCCACTGTGGCTCCGTGCGTGCACTTCACGTCGTCCGCGAAGATCTCGAGCTGGGGCTTGGTGTCCACCTGCGCTTCCCTGGACAGCAGCAGCGAGTTGTTGGTCTGCTTGCCGTCGGTCTTCTGTGCCTCGGGATGCACGTACACCTTGCCGTTGAACACGCCATGCGACCGGCCGTCCAGCACCCCCTTGTACACCTCGCGGCTGAAGCAGTTGGGCGCCACGTGCTCGATCTTCGTCTGGTGGTCGCAGTGCTGCTCGCCGTCGAGCATGTAGAGGCCATTGAGCGTGGCGCCGGCCCCCTCGCCGCGCAGCGTCGTGTAGATGTTGGTGCGTGACAACGCGCCGCCGGAGGCGAACGAGAACGAGCGATAGTGGCTGTCGCGCGCCTGCGTCACATCGATGGTGCCGACGTGGAATGCCTTGCGACCCTCGCGCTGGATCTTGCAGTGGTCGAGGGTCGCGCCTTCACTGAGGATCACCTCGGTCACGGCGTTGGTGAAGTACGAGCCTTTGTCGGGGCCGGCGTAGGTCTCCACGACGGTCGCCTTCGCCCCGCGCTCCACCACGATGAGGTTGCGCGGGTACGTCACGCGCGGCGCCGTGTCGTCGCTCAGGAACACCAGGTGAATGAGCAGGTCGGCCGACACGTCCTTTGCCACGTGCACGATCGCGCCGTCGGCCATGAACGCCGAGTTGAGCGCCGTGAACGCCGGCTGGTCGGAGAGCACGGTGCCGACGCGCCGCGCCAGGTCGGGCGCCACGGTCCATGCATCGGCCAGGGACAGGACGCGCACGCCGCGATCCAGGCCGCCCGACGCGACGCCGGTGCAGCGTCCGTTCCGGAACACCACGGTGAACGCGTCGCCGGGCAGCTCGTACGACGGCATGGCGGGCGACGCGTGACCCTGCGCGTCGAACACAAACTCGCGCTCGACGATCGGCGCGACGCTGGTGAAGTGCCAGTCCTCGTTCTTGGTCGTGGGAAAGCCCGCGGCGACGAACCTGGCGATGCTCGCCCGTCGGGCATCCATGAGCCAGCCGGGTCCCACGGCTGAAGACAGGAAGCGCGCGTGCTGGTCCAGGTACCGCTGCGTCACACGACCGCTCCGGCAGGGGTATGCGCATCCACCAGCCAGTCGTAGCCCTTTTCCTCGAGCTGGAGCGCCAGCTCCTTGCCGCCCGACCTCACGATCCGGCCACCGGCGAGCACGTGCACGAAGTCGGGCACGATGTAGTTGAGCAGGCGCTGGTAGTGCGTCACGACGACAAACGAGCGCTCCTTGGCACGCAGCTTGTTGACGCCGTCGGCGACCGTGCGCAGCGCGTCGATGTCGAGGCCCGAGTCCGTCTCGTCGAGGATCGCCAGCTTCGGCTCGAGCACCGCCATCTGGAGGATCTCGTTGCGCTTCTTCTCGCCGCCCGAAAAGCCGGTGTTCACCGAGCGCTGCAGCATCGCGGGATCCATGTCCACGAGCTTGAGCCTGCTCTCGACGATGCCGACGAACTCCATCGGGTCGACCTCGTCCTCGCCACGCGCCTTGCGGATCTCGTTGTACGCCGAACGCAGGAAGTACGCGTTCGAGACACCCGGAATCTCCACCGGGTACTGGAACGCGAGAAACACGCCCGCTTGGGCGCGCTCCTCGGGCGGCATCGCGAGCAGGTCCCTGCCATCGTAGGACGCGGAGCCCGCGGTGACCTCGAACGCCGGGTTGCCCGCCAGCACCTGCGCCAGCGTGCTCTTGCCGGAGCCGTTCGGGCCCATGATTGCGTGCACTTCGCCCGTCCCCACGGACAGGGAGATGCCGCGCAGGATCTCCTTTTCTCCTGCCTTGGCCTTCAGGTCTTTTATGTCGAGCATTTGCGCCCTATTCAGATCGGGTGTGCGACATTCTCACACGGATGACGCGGAAACCGCGGAAACTGCACGGATACTGCAACAACTATTACAAATGCTTTGTTCAGGAATCGGGCTTGAGGTACCTCTGCCTTTTCCGTGTCATCCGTGTCATCCGTGTGAGAATGATCTGCCTCGACGCCAGATCACCCCACGGACCCTTCCAACGTGATGCCGAGGAGCTGCTGAGCTTCCAGCGCAAATTCCATCGGCAGTTCCTTGAACACTTCCTTGCAGAATCCCGACACGATCATCGACACGGCCTGCTCGGCGGACAGCCCCCGCTGCTTGAGGTAGAAGATCTGGTCCTCGCCGATCTTCGAAGTGCTGGCTTCGTGCTCCACGATCGCGTTCTTGTTCTTGACCTCGATGTACGGGAACGTGTGGGCCCCACAGCGGTTCCCGACGAGCATCGAGTCGCACTGTGTGTAGTTGCGCGCCCCGTCGGCCTTGGGTGACACCAGCACCTTGCCGCGGTACGAGTTGTTGCCCTGGCCGGCGCTGATGCCCTTGGACACGATCGTCGATTTCGTATTCCGGCCGAGGTGCAGCATCTTGGTGCCCGTGTCCGCCTGCTGCTTGTTGTTGACGACGGCTACCGAATAGAACTCGCCGACGCTGTTGTCGCCGCGCAGCACGACCGACGGATACTTCCACGTGATCGCGCTGCCGGTCTCGACCTGCGTCCACGAGATCTTGGCGTTCTCGTGCGCCATGCCGCGCTTCGTCACGAAGTTGTAGATGCCGCCCTTTCCGTCCTTGTCGCCGGCGTACCAGTTCTGCACCGTGCTGTACTTCACCGTCGCGCCCTTGAGCGCCACCAGTTCCACGACCGCGGCGTGCAGCTGGTTCGTGTCGCGGCGCGGCGCGGTGCAACCCTCGAGGTAACTCACGTACGCGCCCTCGTCCGCGACGATCAACGTCCGCTCGAACTGGCCCGTGTCGGCCGCATTGATGCGGAAGTAGGTCGACAGCTCCATCGGGCAGCGCACGCCCCTGGGCACGTAGCAGAATGAGCCGTCCGAGAACACCGCGCTGTTGAGCGCCGCGAAGAAGTTGTCGGAGTAAGGAACCACCGAGCCGAGGTACTGCTCCACCAGCTCGGGATGCTCCTGCACCGCTTCGCCGAATGAACAGAAGATCACGCCGTGCTTCGCCAGCTCGTCGCGCATCGTCGTGCCGACGGACACGGAGTCGAATATCGCGTCCACGGCGACGCCTGCGAGCCGCTTCTGCTCCAGCAGCGGAATGCCGAGCTTCTCGTAGGTCTTCAGGATTTCCGGATCGACCTCGTCGAGCGAGCCGAGCGGCTTCTTCGTCTTCGGCGCCGAGTAGTAGCGCACGGCCTGGTAGTCGATCGTGTCGTACTTCACGTTCGGCCAGTGCGGCTCCTTCATGGTGAGCCAGCGCTTGTACGCCTTGAGCCGCCACTCGAGCATGAACGCCGGCTCCTTCTTGCGGCGCGAAATCTCCCGCACCACGTCCTCATTCAGGCCGGGCGGGAGAGTGTCCTGCTCGATGTCAGTGACAAAACCGGCCGCGTACTCGCGGCCGATAAGGGCGTCTATCTGCGTGGACATACACGATAAAACTAGTCGGAATTGACGGCGGCTGAAAGCCGCGCAAGATACCGCGGCGCAGTCGCTTACGCGGGACTTCGGGCGCCGCTAGAGGCGCGAGGCTACGAACCAGACGAGCCAGGCGAGCGCGGCGACGCACACGGCGATCGTCACCGGATGCTGCATCCATTGCCCGCGCCCGACCACCGGCGCCGCGACGGTCGCCCGTGTCGGGCCTTCCTGTTGCCGGTCGATGAGCGTCGGCGTGTCGCGCATGACGACGAACAACTCCCCGGTCGGCGCCATCATCGTGAACCGGAGAGCGGTGAACGCGATTTCGATGAGGTCGCCTTCCTTGAGGACGCAGCTCGCCCCGACCACAACGCCGTTCACCCTGGTGCCCGCGGTGCCGAACGTCTTGAGGCAGTAGACCTCGCCCTCCTTCACGACGCTTGCGTGACGTCGCGAGATCACCGGGTCTCGGAGGATGATGGCGCTGTCGGTGCCGCGGCCGATGTGCGTCTCGCCGCCAAGGGCGTACGCCTTGGACCAGCGGTCGTCCACCAGCCAGGCCTCGGCGACCGGATGCGAGCCCGTGGTCACGCGGCGATCTCCCGCAGCGCATCGCGCAGGAGCGACTGCGCCAGCTGCACCTTGTAGCCGTTCCTGGCGAGCGGGACGGCGTCGTACATGGCGCGCTCGGCGAGCGCGTTGATCGAGTCCTCGTCGAGCCCGCCCGACGCGGCATCCTCCTCCACCGACTCGGGCGCGCGCCACGGACGCGGGGCGATGCCGCCGAGCGCGATGCGCACCGAGCCGTCGTCCCGACGTGCCGCTGCGATGCTGGCGAGCGCAAAGTCCCACGCCTCGCGCTGCGTCAGTTTCCGGAAGACCTGGCGCCCCCCGCCGGCCGCCGCAGGGATGATCACGGCGACCACGAACTCGCCATCCTGGAGCGACGTCTCCCTGTCCATGCGGTCGCGCGGGAGCGCGAAGAAGCTTTCGATCGCGATCGCGCGCGTCGTCGCGCCGCGCCGTGCCTCGACCGACGCGCCCAGCGCCACCAGCGCCACCGCCGGATCGGAGGGATGCACCATCCAGCACGGCCCGCCGTCGAGGATGGCGTGATGCTGGTTCTCGCCGTCCTTCGCGGGGCACGACGACCCCCCGTTCTTGTGACACGCCACGCCGCGGCGCAGGTACCAGCAACGCGGCCGCTGACAGAGGTTGCCGCCGAGCGTTCCCATGTGACGGAGCGCCGGCGATGCGGCCGCGCCACAGGCCAGCGCGAGGGCAGGGACGCGGGCGCGGGCGAGTGTATCGGTCGCTATGTCGTGCAGTCGCGCAGCCGCCAAGATGCGGAGGCCGTCCGGCGATTCGGAGATCATCGGCCCGTCTGCGGCGGTTCGAACGTCGACCAGCAACGACGGCGCAAAGAGGCCGTCGTCAATCGACGGCAGCAGATCGGTGCCGCCGCCCAGCGGCAAGGCGTCGGGCCGGCTCAGGAGCTGGGCCGCTTCAGCCAGTGACGCAGCCCGCCGGAATGCAAAAGCGCGCACGCGAAGATTCTATCCTCGCGTGCGCGCCCTGCAAGACGATCCCTAGTGCGCGGGCGCCTTGGCGGCGGCCGGCGCCCAGGTCGGGTCCGTGGGGTGCTTGTACGTGCGCTTGTGAATGACCGTGACCCCCACGATACAGGCTACGGCCAGGAGGACGACGAGTCCGACGATCGGCCAGCCTTGATTCGTGTCCACGGGAACGTGGCGCTCCGGCGGGTTGCTCATGGACGAAGAAACTACGACAGAAGCGAGCAACGAGGAACCGGGAGCCCTGCAATCCCAACGCCTTTTTGCGTGTTCCAGGTGTCACATCTTCAGCTAGCATACCGGTAGATGGTCGACCTCCGTTCAGGCCTGCAGCAGACTCTCGGACCCTCGTTCACCGTGGAGCGCGAGCTCACGGGCGGCGGGATGTCACGCGTTTTTGTGGCGATGGACGCAGCGCTTGGGCGCCGCGTGGTGGTGAAGGTGCTGCCGCCGGAGCTCGCCGCGACGGTTTCGGTGGACCGGTTCCGGCGCGAGATCCTCCTGGCGGCGACGCTCCAGCACCCGCACATCGTCGGCGTCCTGAGTGCCGGTGAAATCGACGGGATGCCCTACTTCACGATGCCGTTCGTGGAGGGCGAGTCGCTGCGCTCGCGAATCCAGCGCGAAGGGCAGATGGCGGTCGGCCGCTGCGTCAGCATCCTCAAGGACGTCGCCCGCGCGCTCGACTATGCGCATGAGCGCGGCGTGGTGCACCGCGACATCAAGCCGGACAACGTGCTCCTCGCCGGCTCGTCCGCGACCGTGACGGACTTCGGCATCGCAAAGGCGCTGCTCTCGGCCCTCGGTACCGGGGCCTCGGGCGAGCGCCAACCGTCCGGCGCGCCGGACGCGAAAGCCGAGACCAGTTCGTCGGCGCTCACCGCGCTCGGCACCACGCTCGGCACGCCGGCGTACATGGCGCCGGAGCAGGCCGCCGCCGATACGTCGACGGATCATCGCGCCGACGTCTATTCGTTCGGCATCATGGCGTACGAGATGCTGACCGGGCAGGTGCCGTTCAAGAGCAAGACGCCGCAGGCGCTGCTTGCCGCGCAACTGACGGCGACGCCGCCCGCGATCGGCAGCCGGCGCGCTGACGTGCCGGTCGCGCTCGCGCGGCTCGTGATGCAGTGCCTCGAGAAGGAGCGCGAGAAACGGCCGCAGAGCGCGCGCGCCATCGCCGAGGCGCTCGAGAACCCGGACATGGTGAGCGGCGCGTTTGCGTCCGCGTCCATGGGGGCCGCGAAGACGCGGAAGCGCCTGCTGGCCGGTGCGATCGTGGGATTGGTCGTCCTCGGGACCGGCGCCGGGCTGTTCGTCCTGAACCGGCCTGCGGGGAGCGGGGCGGGCGCGGCCGCCGCGGAGCGCGCGCGGTCCATCGTCGTCATGCCGTTCGTGAACATCGGGCGCGACTCGACCGACGACTACCTCGCCGACGGCCTCACGAACGACCTCATCAACGTGCTTGGTCGGGTCCGCGGCCTGCGGGTGACGTCGCGTTCCGCGGCGAGCACCGCGCGGGCGAAATACTCGACGTCCGAGGAACTGGGGGAGGCGCTGGGCGTCGGGCGAATCCTCGAGGGGACGGTGCAGCGCGAGGGCAATCGCATCAGGGTCACGGCGCGTGTGTCGAACGCCGCTGACGGGTTCATGCTGTGGTCCGACATGTACGAGCGCGAACTCAAGGACGTGTTCAAGGTGCAGGACGAGATCTCAGGCGCGATCGCAAGCGCGCTCGGCGCGCAACTCGCCGCCGAGGACTCGGCCGGCGTGCGCGGGACGAGCGACGATGTCGCCTACGACACCTACCTGCGCGGACTGCATTTCTTCGAGCAGCGCGGCGCCGTGGCGCTGCGAAGCGCACTGGACTACTACCAGAAGGCCGCGGCCCAGGACCCCGGGTTCGCCCGTGCCCACGCCGGCATCGCCGCCGTGTGGAGCCTGATGCCCACCTACGCACAAGTCACGGCCGACTCCGCGTTCGGCCCGGGCTATGCGGCCGCGACGCGCGCAATCGTGCTCGACAGCACGCTGGCCGAAGCGTACGCGTCCCGCGGACTGCTCCTCACCAACATGTGGCGGTGGGACGACGCGGAACGCGACTACCGCCGTGCGATCGCGCTCGATCCGCGGTACGCAACGGCACATCAATGGTATGGCGAGCAGTTGGCGCTGCGCGGGCGCCTGCGCGAGGGCGTCGAGCACCTTGGCCGCGCGGCCGAGCTCGAGCCGCTTTCCGCCGTGATCGGGAGTTCGCACGCCATGGCGCTGGCGGTCGCGCGCCGCAACGCGGAGGCGACGCAAGAGGCACAGCGATCCGTGAGCCTCGACTCCAGTCACTTTGTGCCGCGCCTAGCCGCGGGCCTCGCGAGCTGGCTCGGCGGGCGGTACGTGGACGCCATCAGGGACCTGCAGGCGGCGGTGGCGCTCAGCGGCGGATCGCCGTACGCCAATGGCGCGCTCGGCGGCGCTTACGCCGCGGCGGGGCAGCGGCGGCAAGCCGACCAGGTCGCGCTGGCACTGTCCGCGCGCACGGACGGCGACTCACGCGCCTCCCTGGCCCTCGTGCGGCTGGCAACCGGTGATACCGCACAGGCGCTGGCAGGATTGGAAGAAGCGGCCAGGCTTCGTGCTCCGTTCTTCGTGCAGTTCTCGCTCTGGGCGCCCCAGTACGACGCGGTGCGATCCAGCGAGCGGTTCCGGGGTATCCTGAGAACGATGGGGCTGGCCCCGTAGCCCCGCGTCCCCGCGATGTTGCGCGGATGCCGTTCCCGGCGTCGGTAGGTCGAGAGCTACCCCGAGTCCCGTTCTCATGAACAGAGCCCCGCTGTACGTCCTGCTCGCGCTGTCGGCCGCCTGCTCGCAACGGTCGCCGTGGCGCGTGATCGAGACGCCGTCGCCGCTATCGGCCGCCGGCGCGCCGGCGTCGTCCGCGCCAGCACCGGCCTCGAGCCGGCCGCCGTCGCTCTCGATGGTGGCCGCGGCGCCACGCACGGACGCAGCGGCGGATGCCACGGCGGTGGCGCATCTCAGGTCGCTGCTGTTCCCCGTCGGCGGCAGCATCGACAGTACGCGGTACGACGATTCGTTCGACGCGCCGCGCGACGGTGGCGTGCGCAAGCACAACGCAGTGGACATCATGGCGCCCCGGGGTGCACCGGTGCTGGCCGTGGCCGACGGCCGCATCCTCCAACTGCGAAAGAACGCGAAAGGCGGGCTGACGGTCTACGCGTCGGACCTGGGGGACCGCTTCGTCTACTACTACGCCCACCTCGACCGCTACCACCCGAAGGTGTATGGCGGCAAGCCGCTCATGCGCGGCGACACGCTGGGCTTCGTCGGCACGACAGGCAACTCGCCGAAGGACCTTCCACACCTGCACTTCCAGGTGATGCGCATGCCGGCCGACGGCCGCTACGTCGCCGGCGGCGAACCGATCAACCCGTTCCCGCTGCTGCAGAAGTCCACCGACAAGTGACCCTCACGTCGAAGCAGCGCGCAGAGCTGCGCGCGCAAGCGCACCATCTCGACGTGACCCTGCATATCGGGCATCAGGGGATTACCGACGCGTTGCGCCAATCGCTCGACGAAGCGTTCAGGAACGTGGAGCTGGTCAAGGTCCAGTTCTCCAAGAACACCGCGGTCACCCCGAAGAAGGCTGCCAACGACCTGGCGGCGCTCGTCGGGGCCGAGGTGGTGCAGGCTATCGGGCGGACCGCGACGCTTTTTCGAGCGCGGCCAGAACCCGCCAAGGCGTAAGCGGGATCTCGGTCACTTCGACGCCGATGGCGTCGCACACGGCGTTCGCGATGGCCGGCGCCACGCCGATGTTCGGCGGCTCGGCCAGCCCCTTGGCCCCGGTATGGTTGGCGGTCGTGTCCGCGCCAGGCACGAAGAACGACTCGATCGCCGGCAGGTCCGCCAGCGTCGGCACCTTGTAGTCGTGCAGCGTCGGGTTGAGCGGCAGTCCGAGCGATTCGTCGACGACCCGTTCCTCGAAGAGCGCATAGCCGATTCCCTGGAGGATGCCGCCCTCGAGCTGGCTCTCCGCGAGACGCGGGTTGATGATGCGGCCACTGTCGTGCGCCGCCACGAGGCGCAGCACGCGGACGCGTCCGGTTTCCGTGTCGACCTCGACCTCCGCGAAGTGCGCGCCGAACGTGAAGATCGCGGTGCGATCGGGGTTCGGTCCCCGCGATCCCTGACCAATGATCATGACGTTGCCGAGCTCTTCGCCGATCGCGGCGAATGACAGCTCGCGGCCCGCGGCTCCCCGCTGCCGGCTGGTGACGACGCTGTTGCGCGCGTCGAGGTGCTTCGCAGGAACGCCCATGATGGCCGACGCGGCGTCGAGCAGCTTCGTGCGGGCGTCCTCGGCCGCCATGCGCACCGCGGGTCCCACGGACGCGGTCGTCATCGAGCCCCAGGAATTGCCGGCGTAAGGCAGGCGCTCGGTGTCTCCGAGCACGGTGCGTACGTGCGCGATGCCGGCGCCCAGCGCTTCGGCCGCGATCTGCGCCAGCACCGTCCGGGCGCCGGTGCCGAGGTCCTGCGTGCCGGCGAGCACGTCAACGGTGCCGTCGGCATTGATGCGCACGGTGGCGTACGCGGGCGGTCCGCCGCCGGCGCCCCAGCAGAGCGAGCTCATGCCTTGTCCGCGCCGGAACCGACCGTCCTGCGCCGCGGCCTGGCCGCGGCCTGGTCGCCCTCGCGCGCGCCACTGGAATCGTTTCGAGCCCTCGTCGTAACACCGGTCGAGGCGCTTGTCGGAGTACGGGCGGTTCTTTTCCTGGTCCCGGCCGGCGTAGTTCTTCCGGCGCAGCGCGAGCGGGTCCATGCCGAGCTCACGGGCCAGTGCGTCCATGGCGCACTCGAGGCCGAACGCGCCCTCCACGTGGCCCGGCGCGCGGAACGACGCCATCGCGCCCGTGTGCGTGTACACGGCGGTCTCCGACGTTCGCACGTTGGGGCAGGCGTACATCTCGTGGTAGATCTTGCCGGGCGCCGCGAACCAGCCGCCGACGCCCATCATCACCTCGGCCTCGAGCGCGATGGCCGCGAGCGTGCCGTCCTTCTTCGCGGCCAGCGTGACGCGCTGCACCGTGGCCGACCGGTTGCCGGTGTCGAACTGCTCGGCGGCGCGATCAAAGACGCACCGCACTGGTGCGCCCGTCTTCTTCGCCAGCGCCACGGCGATGCAGGCGGCGACCGACGCGCCATTCTTGGCGCCGAATCCGCCGCCCATGTAGTCCTTGATCACGCGCACCTGCGCATGCGCGAGGCCGAACGCCCTGGCCAAGTCGGCGCGCGAGTTGAACACGCCTTGTGTCGACTCCCACACGGTCACGTGGTCGCCGATCCACTCGGCGACCGCGCCGTGCGGCTCCATGCACGAGTGCAGTTGCACCGGCGTGCGGTACTCGCGCCGGACGACGACGTCCGCGGTCTCGATCGCCGCGTCGACGTCGCCGCGCTCGGCGATGGCCGGGTGATTCCTGCCGGTGTTCCCCTTGGGCCGCACCTTGGGCGCATCCTTGGCGAGCGCGGCCCGGATCGTCGCCGCGTGCGGCGCACGTTCGACGCGGGTCACGACGAGCGCCGCCGCGCGCTCCGCGACCTCGCGCGATTCGGCGCATACCGCTGCGAGCGGCTGGCCGGCATAGCGGATGTTCGGGTCGAACAGTTGGCCGCCGTCGTACTTGATGCCCTCGACGTCAGCGCGAAGGAGCACGCCACGGACACTCGGCAACGCCAGCGCCTGCGACACGTCGATTTCCGTGACCGACCCGGCGGCGACGGTCGAACGCACGATCGTCGCGTGCAGCATCCCGACGCGTGCGACGTCGGCGCTGTAAACGGCGCGTCCCGTCACCTTCTCGGTGGCGTCCATGCGGGGCACGCACTGGCCGACGACGTCGAGCCGGGCGTCCTCGTCCCACGGATCGGGCGCGAACGCCGGCAGTTCAACGATGCGCGTCTCCTCACGGCCCTCGACTTCAACCGTCGTCGACACGAACCGCTTGTCAGCCACGGGCGGCCTTCATGCGCTGCGCCGCGTCCCGGACGGCGAGCACGATGCGGGGATACGTGCCACAGCGGCACAGGTTGCCGCTGAGGGCGGCGCGAATCGCGGGCTCGTCCGGCACGGGGTTGTCGGCGAGCAGGGCGGCCGCCGCCATGATCTGGCCCGGGGTGCAGAAGCCGCACTGCACGGCGTCCTGCGCGACGAAGGCCTCCTGAAGCGGATGCAGCGTTCCGGCGCCGAGCCCCTCGATGGTGGTGACCGACGCACCGTCGCACGCGGCGGCGAGCGTGAGGCACGAGTACACCGGACGCGTCCGGTCACCAGCGGCCGCGAGATGCACGGTGCAGGCGCCGCATTCACCGCGGCCGCACGACTCCTTCGAGCCAGTGAGGCCGAGCCGGTCGCGGAGGACGGCGAGCAGGGTTTCGTGATCGGCGACGTCGAGTTCGCGACTCACGTCGTTCACGCGGATGCGCACGCTACTCACTAGTCACCAGTCACCGTGGGTCAGTATCTTACGCACCGCACAACATCGCTGCCGAGCACATGCCCTACGTCATCACCGAAGCCTGCATCAATACCAAGGACCGCGCGTGCGTCGACGTGTGTCCCGTGGACTGCATATATGAAGGGCCCGACCAGCTGTACATCCATCCGGACGAGTGCATCGATTGCGGCGCCTGCGAGCCCGAGTGCCCGGTGACCGCGATCTTCCCGGAAGAGGACGTGCCGGCAAACCTCAAGCAGTACGTGGCGAAGAATCGCGACGTCTTCACCAGCGCGACACCGCCGGGAAAGCCGCAGAGGGGATAGAAAGTCGAAAGTAGAAAATAGGAGCTAGGAGCTAGGAGCTAGGAGCTAGGAGTCAGGACATCCTCGTCTTGATCCAGAAGGCTCCGGCGAGGGCCGCATACTGCGCCAGCGTGCTCAGTTCGCTGCGGAGCGCCTCGCCCCAGTCGTGCTCCCCTGACGCGACGTTCGATGGCGGCGCGGGGAACCAGCGCGGCGTGCGCTCCTTGTACGCCACGTACTCGCCCCCGAAGATCGATTCGAGCACGCCTTCCTCGTACCGCACGATGAGCGTGTACTCGATCGCGAACAGCACCAGCGCGACGGGCAGGAACCACAGCACGCCCGAGCCGACGACGAAGCCCAGCCAGGCAAACAGGTTGCCGACGTAGAGCGGGTTCCGCAGCCACGCGAAGATGCCGTAGGTCACCAGTCGCTGGACGTCGCGCGAGCGTCGTCGCGTCACCGAGCCCGCGGCCGCCACGCCAGCGAGCCGGATGACTTCGCCGACGAGGATGAAGGCGCCGCCGAACAGCCAGCCGCGCGTCGTCTGGGTGCCCGGCGCCAGCAACGGCAGCAGGAGGAACGGCACGGGCAGCCAGCTGCGATTGCGGAACAGCACGGCGCCGATGCGCGCGGCGCGCGAACGCTCCGCGACGGAGAGGTTGGGCGTACTCACGCGGTCAATCTACAGACGCGGGTAGCCGCGCTCACGTCAACGTCAGCGCGCTGAGGAACTCCGTGAGCACGTGATTGAAGGCTGCGGGCCGTTCCATGTTGCTCAGGTGGCCGGCCTGCGCGATCACCTCGAGCCGGCTGCCGGGGATTCGCGCGGCCATGGCGCGCGCCTCCTTCGGCGGCGTCACGACGTCCTCGTCACCCACCACGACGAGCGTCGGCACCCCGATGGACCCGAGCAGGGGCGTCGAGTCCGCGCGTCCGAGCATCGCCTCCAGGGCGCCGACGATCGCTTCGGGCTTCGCCTGCGCCATCATGCGATGCACGGCGTCATACGTGTCCGGCTGCTTTTCGCGCGTCGTCTTGTCGACGAGGCTCGGGATCTGGAGGTTGGCGACCGCCGTCGAACCCTCGGTGCGCGCCAGCTCGATGACCATCCGGCGGCGCGCGCGCGATTCTTCGTCGTCGGCGCCGGGCCTGGTATCGGCCAGGACGAGGCCGCGCACCCGAGCCGCGTGCCGCTGCAGGAACGCGAAGGACGCGTACCCGCCCATCGAGCAGCCGACCAGCACGACCTGGTCGATGCGGAGCAGGTCGAGCAGCGCGGCGAAGTCGTCCGCGTACTGCGCCATCGTGAACGGGCCCTGCGCGGCGCTGTCGCCGAACCCGCGAAAGTCCATCGCCACGCAGCGGCACCGTTCCACGAGGGCGCTCACTTGCGGCGCCCACATGGTGCGATTGAGCGGGAACGCATGCGCGAACGCCACCGGCAGGCCGCTGCCGACGTCGTCGTACCCGAGCTCGATGCCGTTGAGGACCGCGATCACGGCTTCAAGCTAGCAATCGCGAGTCGAAGGTCAGCCAGAACATCGTCCGCTCTCCGCCGTGCATCGCGTGGGCCGCGGCGGCGGCGAACGCCTTCCGGCTGTAGGTGTCGTCGAGCTTGATGTCGAGCTTGCCGAGCCAGCGTTCGTGCTCGGACGGTTTCGCGAGCGGTCGTCCGTACTTGCCGCCGTAAAACCCGTGCTCGAGGTCGAGGTCGAGGTGCGTGATCTTCGGCACGCCGACACCGGCAACCCTGCGGATGAAGTGCTCGGTCCGCCGGGCCAGCGCGAACGCGTTCTTCAGGCGGCCCGCGATGCGAGGGACGACGCGCACGCCGGTCACGCGCGTCGAGAGTCCGGCGAGCCGGAACCCCATGGCGAGGCCGGTGGCGGTCACGCCCGTGCCGAAAGGCACGAACACGCGCGCGGGGACCTCGCATTCCCGGCGGCCGGCCTGCTCCACCAGCTCGAGCGCCGCGTTCATGTGGCCGAGTACCGCGAGCGGCGCCGCGCCGCCGGCGCGGAGGTATCGCGTTCGCCGGAGACGCAGCGACGCCGCGATCGCGTACGCCGTCGGCACCCAGATCGCGTCGATGACCCGCGCCGCGCGGAACATGCGCGCGTCGACGAGCCGCGCCGCGTCGTTCATGTGCTGGCTCCAGCGCACGATCGTCGCCTGCGCGCCCAGCGACCTGGCGCACACGGCCGTGGCAAGCGCGTGCGTCGACCCGCGCGGCCCGACAGTGAGGACGCGATCCCCCTCGCGCACGCTGCCCAGCAGCCATTCGAGCGCGCGCACCTTGTTGCCGCCGATCGCGTGGCCGCTCCGGTCGTCGCGCTTGATGGAGAGCGACAC
>Ga0187893_10009546_pt1 | contig 14887 bp, 14 predicted proteins | sample MA1701074metaG_FD_139574 | JGI IMG/M metagenome (GOLD analysis project Ga0187893, IMG submission 139574) | White microbial mat communities from a basaltic lava cave in the Kipuka Kanohina Cave System on the Island of Hawaii, USA - MA170107-4 metaG ...
CGACATCGTGCCGAGCGCGCCGCGCAGCGCGCCTTCGTGCTTGCGCGCGGCCTCGCGCGCGGCGGGTTCATGCATCATCGCCACTCCTTCGCGGCGCCGCGCCGGCGACGCCTGCCGCGGTTCTACCCGCGCGCTGCAACGCCGTCCGGCAGGCTCCTGGGGAGGCTCGGCTGGGGCAGCGCCGGCGCACGCCGCCGCGGCGCCCAGCGGCCCTCGTCGAGCGCGGCGCGCAACGCCGGCACGCTGACCGACGGATCGTCGCCCAGCACGCGCACGATGCACACGCCGTCGGGCCCGCACGCGGCGGCATCGCGCACCTGCTCGGGCGCGAGGATGCCGCCGATCGCGACCACCGGAGTCGGCGCGGCGACGGCGCACCACCACGCGAGGTTGTCGAGCCCCTGCGGGCGCCACGGCATCGCCTTGGTCGACGTCGGCCAGACCGGGCCGCACGCGATGTAGGCCGGCGCCAGCCCGACGGCGCGCGCCAGTTCCCACAGCGAATGCGAGCTGACGCCGAGCGCGAGCCCGCTCGCAGCGAGCAGGCGACGGCCGTCGGGCCCGAGCGCGAGCAGGTCCTCCTGGCCGAGGTGCACGCCGTGCGCGCGCAGCTCGATCGCGAGCTGCCAGTGGTCGTTGACGAAGAGGCGCGCACCGGCGTCGCGGCACGCGGTGACGGCGGCGGCGACCTCGGCACGCAGCGAGCGCGCGTCGGCGGCGTTCGGCGCGGAGGTCTTGATGCGCAGCTGCACCGTGCGCACGCCGGCGGCGAGCACGCGGCGCACGCGCTCGGCGCTGTCGACGATCGCGTAGAGCTCGAGGCGCTCGCCGTCGCGCGCGGCGCGAGCGGGCAACGCGGGCGTTCCTGCGTCGAACGACAGCACCGGCATCAACGACGGATCGCTCGCGAAGCCTTCCCGCGCCGCCACCGGCCCGGCGCCCGCGCCGGCCGCATGGCCGTGGCGCAGCGCGTGCGCGGTGGCCATCTTGGCGAGCACGACCGCGTCGGCGGCGACGAAGCCGAGCGCCAGCGCCGCGGCCGCGCTGCTCGCGAACGTGCAACCGGTGCCGTGCGTGTGCGGCGTGGCGATGCGCGGCAGCGCCACCCAGCCTTGTGCATGTTCGGCGGCCAGCCAGTCGAGCGCGAGCGTGCCGGCATCGTCGCCGCCGGTGATGCAGGCTGCGCTCGCACCGCCTGCGCGCAGCGCGGTGGCGAGCGCCGGCAGCGCGTCGTCGCGACTGGCAAGCGCCGGTTCGGCATCGCGCCCGGCAAGCGCCGGTTCGGCATCGCGCCCGGCAAGCGCCGGTTCGGCATCGCGCCCGGCAAGCGCCGGCTCGGCGTCGCGCCCGGCGAGCGCGACGGCCTCGCGGCGGTTCGGCGTCGTCAATGTCGCGCGCGGCAAAAGCGCGTCGCGGTAAGCAGCGAGCGTCGCGGCATTGGCGAAGCTCGCGCCGCTGCTCGCCGCGAGCACCGGGTCGACGACCAGCGCGACATCGCCGTGCGTGGCGCGCAGCCGGTCGATCCAGCGCGCGACGAACTCGACCTGCGCGGCGCCGCCGAGCAGGCCGGTCTTGACGGCGCGCGGCGGCATGTCGTCGCTCAACGCTTGCAGTTGCGCGTCGAGCAGGTCGAGCGGGAGCGGCTCGATACGCGTCACCGCGCGCGAGTTCTGCGCCGTCACCGCGGCGACCACCGGGCACAGGTGCACGCCGAACGCGCCGGCCGCGCGCTGGTCGGCCGCGAGGCCGGCGCCGCCGGCAGAGTCGGTGCCGGCGATGGACCAGACGATCGGCGCCGTCATCCGATCAGGAACGGCTGCCCCGTCACCGGCGTGCTCGCGACCGCGAAGTCCTGCTTCGCCATCACGCCGGCTAGATGCGCGGTGCGGCCGGCCGACACCGCGCCGCGGAACGCGTGCGCCATCGCCACCGGGTCGCGCGCCTGCGAGACCGCCGAGCACAGCAGCACCGCGTCGTAGCCCATCTCGAGCGCTTGAGCCGCGTGCGACGGCGCGCCGATGCCCGCATCGACGATCAGCACCACATCGGGCAGGCGCTCGCGCAAGGTGCGCAGCGCGAACGGGTTCAGCAGGCCCTGGCCGGAGCCGATCGGCGAGCCCCACGGCATCAGCAGCGGGCAGCCGAGGTCGAGCAGTCGCCGGCAGGTGACGAGGTCCTCTGTGCAGTACGGAAACACCGTGAACCCGTCGCGCACGAGCCGCGCCGCCGCATCGACCAGGCCGAACGGATCGGGCTGCAAGGTGTGCTCGTCGCCGACGACCTCGAGCTTGACCCACTCGGTGGCGTACAGCTCGCGCGCCATGTGCGCGAGCTGCACCGCTTCGTCGGCGGTGCGGCAGCCGGCGGTGTTCGGCAAGAGCCGTGCGCCGGTCTCGGCGAGCGCCGCGCGGATCATCGCGACGAAGCCGTTGTCGCCGCCGGCCGCGAGCGCGCGCTTGAGGCCGACGGTGACGACTTGCGTGCCCGACGCGACGATCGCGTCGCGCAGCACCTGCGGCGACGGATAGCCGGCGGTGCCGAGCAGGAAGCGGCTCGTTAGCGCGACGTCGCCTACGTGCCAATGGTCGTTCTCGGCACCCGCCCGGCCGCCCGAAGGGTGCCGAACGCCCCCTCGGGGGGCAGCGAACGCAGTGAGCGTGGGGGCGTCCATTTCTATCCCCCGACGATCGGCTTGAACAGGAACACCGCATCGCCGGCTTGCAGCACGCGCGCGTCGCGTGCGGCGCGCGCGACGAAGGCGCCGTTCACCGCGGTGCCCACCGCATCCGGCGCGTGGCCGAGCGATTCGACCAGCGCGGCCAGGGTCGTGCCCGCCGCCAGGCGCTGCGGGGTCCCGTCGAGCAGCAGCTCGATCGTCTCGCTCGTCACGGCGGTGTTCATGGTGACACCTCCATCGGCGCGCGCTCGCCGATGCGCGCGAGCGCATCCTCGACCAGCGCCGGCGCGACCAGCCAGCCGTGCCGGAACAGCCCGTTGATGCGCACCAGCCCGGGCTCGACCTCGACGCGCGGCAGATGATCGGGCAGGGCAGGCCGCAGGTTGCGATCGAGCCGCACGATGCGCGCCTCGGCGAGCGCGGGCATCACGCTGTGCGCAGCCGCCATCAGCTCGACCGCGCTCTGCAGCGACACCTCGGAGCGGTCTTCGCTCTCGATCTCGGTCGCGCCGACGAACACGATCTCGCCGGCGCGCGGAACGAGATAGACGCGATGCCGCGGGTGCAGCAGCCGCGCCGGCCGCGACAGGCGATGGCCCGGTGCGTGCAGCCACACCGTTTCGCCGCGGACTCCTCGGACGTCGACCTGCGGGCGTGCGCCCGTGCCGCGCACGTCGAACGCCAGGTCGAAGCGCAGCGTGCGCCCGTCGGCGAGCCGCAGCGCGTTGCGCTCGACGCTCGCCACCGGCGTGCTCCAGTGCCACTGCGTGTGTTCGGCGCCGGCGTGCAGCGCGCGCAGCATCAGCAGCGGATCGAGTTGCGCCTCGCCCGGCAGCAGCCACGCGTGCGCGGCGCCGTGCAGTGCAGGTTCGAGCTCGGCGAGCCGCGACGCATCGAGCGGCTGCGGCTTACGCGCATCGGGCGCGCGCGCGAGCCGCGCGAGGACGCGCTGCGCCGCGCCGGCGTCTGCGCGATGCGCGAGCAGCAGGCTGCCGCGCTGCGCGACGAGGCCCGGCTCACCGAGCCGCTCGGCGACCTGGCGCCACAGCACGATCGAGCGCCAGCCCAGCTCGCCGATCGCGGGCTCGGTGTGGTCGAGCTCCGCCGTCGGGCTCAGCATGCCCGCGGCGCTGAACGCCGCCGCGCCGTGGCCGTCGTAGCGCGGCTCGGGTGACGGCGACGCGTCGAACACGCTCACCGCGTGCTGCTCGCGCGACAAGCGCCACGCGAGCAGCCGGCCGAGCAGGCCGGCGCCGGCGATGCCGATCTTCATTTCACGCCTGCCTGATCGGCACGTACAGCTCGCCGCCGCCCGCCTTGAACTCGGCCGACTTCTCGGCCATGCCGCGGCCAAGCGCGTCGCGCTCGGCCACTCCCTTGGCGGCGGCGTAGTCGCGCACCTCCTGCGTGATCTTCATCGAGCAGAACTTCGGCCCGCACATCGAGCAGAAGTGCGCGACCTTGCTCGCGTCCTTCGGCAAGGTCTCGTCGTGGAAGTCGCGCGCGGTGTCGGGGTCGAGGCTCAGATTGAACTGATCGATCCAGCGGAATTCGAAGCGCGCCTTGGAGAGCGCCGCGTCCCATGCGCGCGCGCCGGGGTGGCCCTTCGCGACGTCGGCGGCGTGCGCGGCGATCTTGTACGCGACGATGCCGGCCTTGACGTCGTCGCGGTCGGGCAGCCCGAGGTGCTCCTTCGGCGTCACGTAGCACAGCATCGCGGTGCCCATCCAGCCGATCATCGCCGCGCCGATCGCCGACGCGATGTGGTCGTAGCCGGGCGAGATGTCGATCACGAGCGGCCCCAAGGTGTAGAACGGCGCTTCGTGGCAGTGCTCGAGCTGCTCGTCCATGTTGGCCTGGATCAGGTGCATCGGCACGTGGCCCGGGCCTTCGATCATCGTCTGCACGTCGTGCTGCCACGCGATCTTGGTGAGTTCCCCGAGCGTCTTCAGCTCGGCGAACTGCGCCTCGTCGTTGGCGTCGGCGCCCGAGCCGGGGCGCAAGCCGTCGCCGAGCGAGAAGCTCACGTCGTACGCCTTCATGATCGCGCAGATGTCTTCGAAGTGCGTGTAGAGGAAGCTTTCCTTGTGGTGCGAGATGCACCACTTGGCCATGATCGAGCCGCCGCGCGAGACGATGCCCGTGACGCGGTCGGCCGTCAGGTGGATGAACGGCAGCCGCACGCCGGCGTGGATGGTGAAGTAGTCGATCCCCTGCTCGGCCTGCTCGATCAAGGTGTCGCGGAAGATCTCCCACGTCAGGTCCTCGGCGACGCCGCCGACCTTCTCGAGCGCCTGGTAGATCGGCACGGTGCCGATCGGCACCGGCGAGTTGCGCACGATCCAGTCGCGCGTGGTGTGGATGTTCTTGCCGGTCGAGAGGTCCATCACCGTGTCGCCGCCCCAGCGGATCGACCAGACGAGCTTCTCGACCTCCTCCTCGATGCTCGACGTGACGGCCGAGTTGCCGATGTTGGCGTTGATCTTGACCAGGAAGTTGCGGCCGATCGCCATCGGCTCGATCTCGGGGTGATTGATGTTCGCCGGGATGATCGCGCGGCCGCGCGCGACCTCGTCGCGCACGAACTCGGGCGTGATGGGACCGCTCGGCAGCGCGGCGCCCATCGGGTTGCCGCGCAGGCGCTGCGCGCGCTTCGGATCGGCCAGGTACTCGGCCATCCACTCGCGGCGGCCGTTCTCGCGCAGCGCGACGAACTCCATCTCCGGTGTCACGATGCCGCGGCGCGCGTAGTGCATCTGCGTCACGTTGGCGCCGGCCTTCGCGCGCAGCGGCCGGCGCTGCAAGGCGGCGGCGCCGGCGCGCAGTTGCGCGATGCGCTCGGCCTCGCGCGCCTCGTGCTTCGCACCGTCGTCGAGCGCCTGGCGGATGCGGCCGTCGTAGCGCTCGGTATCGGCGCGCGCTTCGATCCACGCGTCGCGCACGCCGGGCAGGCCGCGCCGCACGTCGATCTTCGCCGACGGGTCGGTGTACGGCCCCGAGGTGTCGTACAGCGCGACGGTCTCGCCGTTCGTCAGCGACACCTCGCGCACCGGCACGCGCACGCCGGCCTGCGAGCCGGCGATCCAGCTCTTCTTCGAGGCGGGGAACGGCTCGCGCGTCAACGTGAGCAGTCGAGCGAGCTTGTCTTCGGGGGCGTTCATCGGGGCTCCTTTGCGGGTGGCAGGCGTTGAGGCCTGTTCGCTCCGAAGGACGCCGGGCGCGGCTGCAATCCGTGCGTGTGCCTCTTCTTCCGCCGGTTCTAACCGGATCAAGTTCTCGGGTTCGGTACCACCGTCTCAGCGCGCGTTCGCGTGCACCCCGGAGCGACCACAATTGTGCGAGCGCGGCCCGCGGCGTGTCAACGCGGCGCGGCAAGACCGCGCTGGCGGGTGGGCCCTTGTCGAAATCGGTTCGAAATCGCTTGAACCGGCGGCGCCCGCGTCGCAACCCATCGCGGGGCTGCTGTCACCACCGCATGATGCCCGTGAGGGAACACACCTCGCATGGACATCCCGACGGCTCATGCCACGGCAGCGCCCCACCCGACACCCTGCCTCGATCGAAAGGAACACCATGCGCGCCTCATCGCAACGCTCGCGCCGTCAGGCGATCGCTCCGATCGCTTCGGCGCCTCCCGTGCCGGTGCCGCCCGGCCACGTCGGACCGCTCGCGCTGCCGGGGACAGGAAGGATGGTGTGGTGGACCGGCCGCGTCGCGATCGGGCTGCGTCACGAGCCGCGCAAGAACGAGCTGTCGTCGCTGTCGGCGCTGTGGATCCAGCAGCTGATGCTCGGCTCGCGCCGCGCCGACATCGCGGCGGCGCGCATCGCCGCAGGCTAATCTAATCTGACGGGTCCGCTGTGCCGCCCGCGCGCCCGACGCGATGCGCCGAGAGACGCGGGGGCAACGAAGCCACGACCGCGAACGTCGCAATCGACGGCACTCAGCCGGGCGCCATCTTGACGGCGGTACCGCTGACCGCCACCATCATCATCCCGTTCTTCTCGCCGAGCACTTCGTAGTCGAAGTCGATGCCGACGATGCCGTCGGCGCCGAGTTCCTTGGCCGCGACCATCATGTCCTGCAGTGCCGCGTCGCGTGCACCGGCGAGCCCTCGCTCGTAGCCGCCGGCGCGGCCGCCGACGATGTCGCGCACGGACGAGAACAGGTCGCGAAAGATGTTCGCGCCGATGATCGCCTCTCCATTGACGACGCCGAGGAACTTCTGGATGCGCGCGCCTTCGCCGTTCGGCACGACCGTGGCGAGGAAGAAGCCTTCGTCCGTCTTCGAGAACCAGCCCATCTTCGACTCCTGATCCGGAAACGTCGACGCAGCATACCGCCGCCTCCGGCAGGTCACGGCGTCAGGCTCAGTCGCGCCTGCGGAACACGATCATGTGCTGCCAAGGCAGGCGGTTCACCGTTTGCTCCCACACGAGCGCATGCACCTCGGCTTCGCGGCGCACCTGCGCCTCGCTCATCTTGTGCAGCGCCTTGATCGGCACGCGCGGGTCCTCGGCACGGTACTCGACGAAAACGACTCGCCCGCCGGGCTTCAGCGCGCGGATGATGCTTTCGAGCACCTCGTACGGAAACGCCAGCTCGTGGCAGACGTCGACCATGATCGCCAGGTCCACCGACGCGGCGGGCAGCTTCACGTCGTCGACCGCGCCGAGCGAAGGTTCGATGTTCGCGGTCTGCCTCGCCAGCCGCTCGAGCATCTGCACCATCTGCGGCTGTACGTCGACGGCGAGCACCTTCCCGCGGCGCCCGACGGCGGCCGCGATGCGCCGCGCAAGGTAGCCGGTGCCGGCGCCGATGTCGGCGACGACCATGCCCGGCCGTAACGCGAGCGCCTCGATCAGCAGATCGGTGCGCTCCTCGCGCTCGCGCTCGGTGCGCTCCAGCCATGCCGCGCCCTGCCAGCCCATGACGGCGGCGATCTCGCGACCCATGTAGCGCTTGCCGATGCCGTCGGCGCTCGCCGGCGCGTGCCCGTAGCGATCGGCCTGCGACGCCGCGGGCGCGAGGGCGCCGGCAAGCAGCACACTCGCTGCCAGCAACGGCACGAGTTGCCGCAACCGGGAGAAAACGCGCACGAGGAGGCGCCGATCGGGCTTGCCGCACACAGCGTCGCTTTCGCTACGGCGAGAGGGGCGCGCGGAACAACGCGAGCGAGAAACGGAGTGCGCGCGGCGCGCGAGTGTCGAACACTGGACTCGAGTTGGTCGGCGCGGCCGATGTCAGCACCGCCGCCGCACCGATGGCAGCGAAGAACAAGGATGAGCAGGATCACGTTCGACGCCAGTCTCGGTTTCCCCAATTGACCCCGCGCTGCGGAGCGCAAAAGCATCGCTCCGGTTCAGACAGCGGCGAAAGGTCGCGCATGGCGGAGTTGGTCCCCCCGAGCGAGCTGCCAAAGTGGGTGCCCGGCAAGATCCTCGCGGCGAGCGACGACCTCGGCTGGACCGGCGTCGGCCTGCGCGCGTACCGCTATTGCGGGCAGGACGTCGAAGTTCCGGCGCTGCGCGACTTCATGGTCGTCTCGTACAAGCACGGGGCGACGCGCATGGAGCGGCGCTTCGACGGCGCCTGGACGAAGGCGAAATGCGAGCCGGGCGACGTGTCGCTGCTGACGCGCTCGCAGCGCTCGCACTGGTGCTGGACGGACGACATCGACGTCTGCCACGTCTACCTGACCGAGCGACTCGTCTCCGGGGTCGCGAACGAAATCATGGGCCGGGCGGTGGCCGAGGTGCGCCTCGCGGACGTGCTGAAGACGCAGGACGATGTCGTCACGTCGTGCGTCGATGCGATCGCACGCGAGGCGCGCGAGCGCTTGCCGGGCAGCGGGCTGTACGTCGAGGCGCTCGGCACGCAGCTCGCGGTGCATCTGCTGCGCAAGTACGCGTCGATCACGCTGCGCGAGCCGGGCGGCCAGGGGCGCCTGACGCAAGCGCAGCAGCTGCGCATCACCGAGTACGTCGACAGCCGGCTGCACGAATCGCTCAGCCTGGAGACGCTCGCCAAGGTCGTCGGCCTCGGCGTGTGGAGCTTCACGCGCCGTTTCCGCGCTGCGTTCGGCTGCGCGCCGCACGCGTTCGTCGTCGAGCGGCGGCTCGAGCGCGCGCAGCGCCTGCTCGCGCAGGGCACGACGCCGGTGAAGCAGGTTGCGTCCGTGTGCGGGTTTGCCGACCAGGCGCACATGACGCGCGTGTTCCACGCGCGGCTGAAGACGACGCCGGCAGCGCTGCAACGCGCGATGCGCGCCGCGGGCTGAGCGGCCTCTCCGCTACCAGCCGCCCGAGCGCAGCCACGCGTCGATCTCTTCCAGCTTGTCGGCGCCGAAGAACGGCTCGCCGTCGATGATGAAGTAGGGCGAGCCGAACACGCCGCGCGCGATCGCGCCTTCGACCTCGGCGCGCAGCAGCGGCGACGCGCGCGGGTCGGAGGTCGCTTCGCGCATCGTCTCGTGCGGCACGCCGGCTGCAGAGCCCGCGGCGTGGATCGCCGCTTCGACGTCGAGCGCCACGCCGTCGTGCCAGTGGGCGTGCAGCGCGGCGCGGGCGAAGGGCAACGCATGCTCGCTCGCGTGCTCGATGAGCCACGCGAAGGCCCGCTGGACGGGCAGCGGGTCCATCAACGGATCGCGGATCGAGCGCGCGAGCCGCAGGCCGTGCTTGCGGCAATAGCGCTCGAACTCGCGCGCGATGTAGTCGCCCTTCAGCGGCGTGCTCATCAAGGGGCGCAGCCCCATCACCTTCAGCACCGTCACGCCGATCAGGATCGGGTGCCAGCGCACTTCGCGACCGTGGCGCGCGGCGATGTCGTCGATGCGCAGGCTCGCGACGTAGCCGAACGGCGAGATGAAGTCGAACCAGAAGTCGATCGGCGCGCGGTCCATGACGGATGCTAACGACGGCAGCGCGAGCCCGCACCGGTTTGTTCAAGACATCCCCCGATTCGTACAAGACCGGGCCGCCGGTAGCTGCCTATCTTGGGCGGGTCCAACCGGACCCACCTCGAGGAGACGAACTCATGACCGATTCCACCCAGGCCGACTTCGACGCCGTCGTCGTCGGTGCCGGTTTCTCCGGCATGTACATGCAGAAGTCGCTGCGCGACAAGCTCGGCTTGAAGACGCGGGTTTACGAGGCCGGTTCGACCGTCGGCGGCACCTGGTACTGGAACCGCTACCCCGGCGCGCGCTGCGACTCCGACAGCTACATCTACTGCTTCACGTTCGACAAGCAACTGCTCCAGGAGTGGGAGTGGTCCGAGCGCTACCCCGAGCAGCCCGAGATCCTGAGGTACCTCGAGCACGTCGCGGCGCGCCACGACCTGAAGCGCGACATCGTGTTCGACACCAAGGTCGTCGGGTGCAGCTTCGACGAACAGACGAACCTCTGGACCGTGAAGACCGACAAGGGCGACTCGGTCACCGCGCGTTACGTGATCACCGCGATCGGCACGCTGTCGGCGACCAACATCCCGGGGTTCAAGGGGCTCGATTCGTTCGAGGGCAAGTGGTACCACACCAGCCGCTGGCCGCACGAGGGCGTGGACTTCACCGGCAAGCGGGTCGGCGTGATCGGCACCGGCGCGACCGCGGTGCAGGCGATCCCGGAGATCGCGCAGCAGGCCAAGCAACTGACGGTGTTCCAGCGCACACCGAACTACTGCGTGCCGGCGCGCAACGGCAAGGTCGATCCGGAGGTGTCGAAGAAGCGCAAGGCCGACTACGACGGCATCGTCGAGCGCACCCGCAACTCGTTCTTCGGCCAGGAGCACTACTTCATCCCGAAGTCGGTGCTCGAGACGACGCCAGAGGAGCGCGAGAAGGAGTTCGACCGCATGTGGGACGCGGGCGGCTTCGCGTTCTGGCTGGCGAACTACCAGGATATGTTCTTCGACGCGAAGGCGAACGACGTGATCGCCGACTACTTGCGCCGCAGGATCCGCGAGACGGTGAAGGATCCGGCCACAGCCGAGAAGCTGATGCCGCGCGGCCATCACTACGGCACCAAGCGCCAGCCGCTCGACACCAATTACTTCGAGACGTTCAACAAGCCGAACGTGACGCTGGTCGACGCCAAGTTCGACGGCCCGATCGAGCAGATCACGCCGACCGGCGTGCGCGCGGGTGGCAAGGAGTATCCGTGCGACATCCTCGTCGTCGCCACCGGCTTCGACGCGCTGACCGGTCCGCTCAAGTCGCTGAACATCACAGGCCGCGGCGGGCAGAAGCTCGAGGATTCTTGGAGGGACGGCCCGCGCAGCTACCTCGGATTGCAGGTCGCCGGCTTCCCGAACCTGTTCGCGATCACTGGCCCGCAGAGCCCGTCGGTGCTGACGAACATGCCGGTGGCGATCGAGCAGCACGTCGAGTGGATCACCGACTGCATCGATCACCTCGATCGCAAGGGCCTGAAAACCATCGAGGCGACGAAGCAGGCGCAGGATCAGTGGGTCGAGCATGTCAACGGCGTCGTCAACATGACCTTGATGACCAGTGCGAATTCGTGGTACATGAGCGCGAACATCGCCGGCAAGCCGAAGGCGTTCCTGCCCTACCTCGACCCGGAGGGCATGGCCGGCTACCGCAAGCGCTGCGCCGAAATCGCGGCGAAGGGCTACGAAGGCTTCACGCTCGCCTGACCTGCGCAGATGCAACAAGACACGCCCGCCGCTGCGAAGCAACGCACCCGCGGGCCGGGCAGCTTCGTTCACACGTTGTGAGGAGATCAACGCATGGCTATCGAGAACGCCTACTACGGCCAGGAAGGCCACGGCCCGTACGAGCTGATCGGCATCGGCGACCTGCAGCTCGAAGAGGGTGGAACGATCAAGGACTGCAAGCTCGCGGTCGCGACGTTCGGCAAGCTCAACGCGGCGAAGGACAACGCGATCCTGATCTCGACCTGGTACTCGGGCACGAGCAAGATCATGGAGCAGGTATACACGGGGAAGGGCCGCGCGCTCGACCCGGACAAGTACTTCATCGCGATCATCAACCAGATCGGCAACGGCCTGTCGACGTCGCCGCACAACTCGCCCGACCCGGCGAACTTCCCGAAGGTGCGCATCGGCGACGACGTGCGTGCGCAGCACAAGGTGCTGACCGAGCGCTTCAAGATCGACAGCCTGGCGCTCGTCGTCGGCGGGTCGATGGGCGCGCAGCAGACGTACGAATGGGCGGTGCGCTATCCCGAGATGGTGAAGCGCGCCGCGCCGATCGCCGGCACCGCGAAGAACACCGAGCACGACTTCGTCTTCACCGAGACGCTGAACGAGGCGATCACCACCGACCCGGCGTGGAACGGCGGCAACTACAAGTCGTCGGGCGACGTCGCCGCGGGGCTGAAGCGCCAGGCAAAGCTGTGGACGGTGATGGGCTGGAGCACACAGTTCTTCAAGGAAGGGCGGCACCGCGCGCTCGGCTTCGCGAACATGCAGGAGTTCGTCGACAACTTCATGACCGGCTACTTCGCGCCGATGGATGCGAACGACCTGCTCGCGATGGCGTGGAAGTGGCAGCGCGGCGACGTGAGCCGGCACACGGGAGGCGACCTGCGCGCGGCGCTCGCACGTATCAACGCGAAGACCTTCGTGATGCCGATCAGCCACGACATGTTCTTCCCGCCCGACGACTGCCAGGCCGAATGGCGGCTGATCCCGCACGCCGAGTTCAGGCCGATCCAGAGCATCGACGGGCACCTCGCGCTGTTCGGCGCCGATCCGTCGGCGGTAGCTCAGATCGACAAGGGCCTGTCGGAACTGCTCGCGACGAAGGTGTAGCCGGGCATCGTCGCGTTGGCGGTGCTCGGGCATCACGTCGGAGTCGACCGCGCCGCGCGCATTCGCGGCGAAGCTGTCGCATTCGGCGTCGGGCTCGATACGGGCGCCGGCGTGGGCCGGTGAACCGACCGGCTCGGCGCGTTCTGACGAAGCGGGGATGCCGATCAAGCGACCGAAGGGCCCGCCGGGCCGCGTGGTGGTGCTCGAACACGATTCGAAAGTCCTGCGCGGCAATCGGCTGGGCGATCCGACGCGCCGGCCGGTCCATGTCTGGCTGCCGGCGCAGTACGACGACGAACGCGTCGCGACCGCCCGCTTCCCGGTGCTGTACGACTTGGTGGGCTTCACGGGGTCGGGCGCGAGCCACACGAACTGGAAGGCGTTCGGCGAGAACGTTCCCGAGCGCGCGGCGCGGCTCGTGCACGAGAAGAAGATGGCGCCGGTCATCATCGTGCTTCCCGATTGCTTCACCGCGCTCGGCGGCAACCAGTACGTCAACTCGAGCGCGATCGGCAACTACGCCGACTATCTGACGCGCGAGATCGTCCCGTTCGTCGACGCCGGCTTCCGGACGCTCGCATCGCGCGCGCATCGCGGCTGCTTCGGCAAGAGCTCGGGCGGCTACGGCGCGATCGTGCACGGCATGAAGTACGCCGAGCACTGGGGCGCGATCGCGGACCACTCGGGGGATTCGCTGTTCGACTTCGTCTATCGGCACGACTGGCCGAACACGCTGAACGCACTCGCCAAGTACGCCAGGCCGAAGCGCAGGGAAGGGCCGATCGAGGTCGTGGCGCGCTCGAAGAAGACCGGCGAAGGCCTCGACGACGGGCGCGTCGCCGCGTTCCTGAAGGCGCTATGGAAGAAGAAGAAACTCGCGGCGACCGACGGCCACGCGCTGATGAACCTCTGCATGGCGGCGACCTACGACCCCGATCCGGCCGCGCCGAACGGCTTTCGCATTCCGTTCGACCTCGAGACCGGCGAGCTGATCGAGGCGCGCTGGAAGAAGTGGCTCGCGCACGACCCGGTGCACATGGTCGGCCGCTACCAGAAGGCTCTGCGCTCGCTGCGCGGCATCTACATCGATTGCGGCTGGGCCGATCAGTACCACATCCACTACGGCACGCGCACCTTGTCGAAGTGGCTAGCCGAACTGAAGATCGCGCACGTCTACGAGGAGTTCGACGACAACCACTCCGACATCGACTACCGGATGGATGTGAGCCTGCCGTTCCTGGTGAAGGCGCTGGCTTGACTCGCGGGCGCGCCAGACGCAATCGACGCCGGCGCGCGTCGCGCGGCCTCTGCCGGCACGCGATGACCTGCCCCGAGGGGCGTTCAGCGCAGCGTGTACCCGCGCCCCTCCATGCACGCGATCGTCGCGCGGTGGAACACGCTCGCGTCGGCCATCGCGCTCGGTTGCGTCATCGCCCAGCGGTTGCAGTCGCGGCGATCGATCTCGGTCTGCGCTGCGCTCTGCCCATCGCGCGGATAGATGATCGGATCGGGCGGCGCCTTTCGCATCGGGGCGCGAGACTCGTGGCGCGGCTCGCCGTAAGCGACGGCGGGCGGCGCAGGCACATAGACGATGTCCGGATACGGCCCCTGGTCGTAGTAGTAGGCGCGCGCCACGCCGAGACCGATGCCGAAACCGAGCACACCCCAGAGCGGGCCGTAGCCGTGACCGTAATAGTGACCGTGGAAGCGGTGTCCGTGGTGGCGGCCGTTCGCTTGCGCGGAACCGACCGCGGCAAGCACGGCCAGCGCGACGACGGAAGTGCGGATCGCGGCGTTCATGGGACGCTCCTTCGGAAGCGGGAGACGATCTTGCGGATTGTGCGCCTGTCGGGGCGTGCCTGCCACGTCAGAACATCGCTCTGACGCGTGCCGCGACGTCGACGCGCGGCCCGGGCGCGGCCACGCCGTCCTCCGCCTCGCAGGGTGCAGGCGCTACCACCTCGCAGCACGCCTCGACCTCGGGCGCGATGAAGCGCGACAGCGCCGCAACCACGTGCCGGTCGCCGAACTTCGCCTGCTGCGTCACGTAGAACCGCTGCGGCACGAGCAGCGCCAGGTGCTGCTTCGCGCGCGTCATCCCGACGTAGAGCAGGCGCCGCTCTTCCTCGATCTCTTCGTCGCTGCCGCTCGCCATGTCCGACGGGATGCAGCCATCGACGACGTTCAGCACGTAGACCGCGCTCCACTCCTGGCCCTTGGCCGAGTGCAAGGTCGAGAGGATCAGGTAGTCGTCGTCGCGGCGCGAAGCGTCGGGTTCGTCGCTCGAGGCGGCCGGCGGGTCGAGCGTCAGCTCGGCCAGAAAGCGCTCGCGCGACGCGTGGCCGCGGGCGATGCGCGCAAGCTGCGCGAGGTCGGCCGCGCGGACCGCGGCGTCGTCGTGCAGCCGTTCGA
>Ga0187893_10009548_pt1 | contig 14883 bp, 17 predicted proteins | sample MA1701074metaG_FD_139574 | JGI IMG/M metagenome (GOLD analysis project Ga0187893, IMG submission 139574) | White microbial mat communities from a basaltic lava cave in the Kipuka Kanohina Cave System on the Island of Hawaii, USA - MA170107-4 metaG ...
CCCCGGTGGCGTGATGCCCAAGATCCCGATCACGCTCGCCGGCGCCGAGAAGCTGCGCGCCGAGCTTCAGGAGCTGAAGACCGTGCAGCGGCCGGCGATTGCCAAAGCCATCGGCGAAGCGCGTTCGCACGGCGACATCGCGGAGAACGCGGAGTATCACGCGGCCAAGGAGCGGCAGGGCTTCATCGAAGGCCGCATTTCCGATCTGGAGTCCAAGCTCGCCAACGTCCAGATCATCAACCCTGCGCTCCTCGACGCCGACGGACGCTGCGTATTCGGCGCCACGGTGGACCTCGAGGACATGAAGAGCGGGGAAGTCGTGACCTACCAGATCGTCGGCGACGACGAGGGCGACATCAAGCAGGGCAAGGTCTCGGTCGGCTCGCCGCTCGCGCGTGCCCTGATCGGCAAGTATCCGGGCGACGTCGCCGAGGTGCAGGCCCCCGGCGGCGTGCGCGAGTACGAGATCCTCGACGTCCGCTACGTTTGAAACGAGAGGAGAGAGACGAGAGAGAGGAGAGAGGGGTCAAACCGTGGGCCGTGACGTCTATCTCCTCTCTCCTTTCTCCTCTCCGTCATTCGTGCTGGTAGGAGCGTTTTGGGCGGTAGCGCGGCTTCCTGCCGCGGCGCGGCGCGGGTTTCGGCTCGGCGGATTCCGGGCGCGGCCGGAAAACGACCAGGATCCTTCCGATGTGCTGCACCGGGCTGGCGGCGAGCGTCGCGCAGATACTCCCGATCAGCGCCTCGCGCGCGCGGCGGTCGCTGCCCAGCACCCGGATCTTGATGAGCTCGCGGCCTTTCAGCGCGTTGTCGATCTCGTGGAGCACGGCAGGCGTGAGGCCCGCCTCTCCGATCACGATCACCGGGTGCAGGTGATGGGCGCGGGCGCGCAGCGCGCGCCGCTCGGCCGGGGGGAGTTCCATCATCGGGGCAAGCGAGTGTAGCGGATGGGCCGGGTGCGCGGCAAAGCGTGGATGCAGGAGCACGTCGCCGACGCCTACGTAAGGCGCGCGCGCGCCGAAGGCATGCGCTCGCGCGCCTCCTACAAGCTCGAGCAGATCGCCGGGCGCGACCGGCTGCTCGCTCCCGGCATGCTGGTCGTGGATCTCGGTGCGGCGCCCGGGGGATGGTCGCAGGTCGCAGCGCGGGGGGTCGCACCGGGCGGGCGCGTGATCGCGCTTGATTTCCTCGACATGCCCGCGCTAGCGGGAGTGACCGTTGTCCAAGGGGATTTCCGCGACGCGCACACGGTCGCGGCGCTGGCGCGCGCGCTTGCCGCAGGCAAGGCGGACCTTGTGCTCTCGGACATGGCCCCCAATTTAAGTGGTATTCCCGCAACGGATCAGGCCCGCGCGCTGGAGCTCGCTGAATTGGCGCGGGACTTTGCGTCGAAGCATTTGAAACCGCAGGGCAATTTCCTGGTCAAAGCGTTCCAGGGAGCGGGCTTCGAAGATTTCGTCAACAGCCTGCGCCGGCAGTTTCGCACGGTCGCCGTGCGCAAACCGGAGGCATCCAGGAGCCGTTCGCGAGAAGTCTACGTGTTGGCGAAGGGGCTGCGGCGGGCGTGAGTGCGACCGCGGCTGCGCCGCATGCCAAAAGAGACTAGAATTGGGGCGGTTGGAGCTGAGGAGAAAGCTTGAATAACCTCGTGAAAAATATAGCGATCTGGCTGGTTATCGCGCTGGTGCTGATGACGGTGTTCAACCAGTTCAGCACGCGCCAGGCCGCCCAGAAGGCGATCGAGTATTCCCAGTTCATCGAGGAGGTGAAGCAGGGGCGCATCGCCAAGGTCACGATCGAAGGCCGGGTGCTGAAGGGCGTGAAGTCGACCGGAGAACGCTTCACCACCTATTCGCCGTCCGACCCGTGGCTGGTGTCGGATCTGCTCAAGAACGGCGTGATCATCGAAGCGAAGCCCGAGGAGGAGCCCTCGCTTCTCATGAACATCTTCGTGTCGTGGTTCCCGATGCTGCTTCTCATCGGCGTGTGGATCTTCTTCATGCGCCAGATGCAGGGCGGGGGGCGCGGCGGAGCGTTCTCGTTCGGCAAGAGCCGGGCGCGCATGCTCGATGAGTCGAACAACACCATCACCTTCGCCGACGTCGCCGGCTGCGAGGAGGCGAAAGAGGAGGTCGCGGAGCTGGTGGAGTTTCTGCGCGATCCCTCCAAGTTCCAGAAGCTCGGCGGGCGCATCCCGCGCGGGGTGCTGATGGTGGGCAACCCGGGCACCGGCAAGACGCTGCTCGCCAAGGCGATCGCAGGCGAGGCCAAGGTTCCGTTCTTCTCGATCTCGGGCTCCGACTTCGTCGAGATGTTCGTCGGCGTGGGCGCGGCCCGCGTGCGCGACATGTTCGAGCAGGCGAAGAAGCACGCCCCCTGCATCGTGTTCATCGACGAGATCGACGCCGTCGGGCGCCAGCGCGGCGCGGGTCTGGGCGGGGGCAACGACGAGCGCGAGCAGACCCTGAACCAGCTGCTGGTGGAGATGGACGGCTTCGAGACCAACTCGGGCGTCATCGTGATCGCGGCGACCAACCGCCCGGATGTCCTCGACCCGGCGCTGCTGCGGCCTGGCCGCTTCGACCGCCAGGTCGTGGTGCCGCTGCCCGACATCCGCGGGCGCGAGCAAATCCTGCAGGTGCACATGCGCAAGGTCCCGATGGCGCCGGACGTCAAGGCCGACATCATCGCGCGCGGCACGCCGGGCTTCTCCGGCGCGGACCTCGCCAACCTGGTGAATGAGGCGGCCCTCTTCGCGGCGCGCGCCAACAAGCGGCTCGTGGACATGGAAGATTTCGAGCGCGCCAAGGACAAGATCGTCATGGGGGCGGAGCGGCGCTCGATCGTGATGCCCGAGCACGAGCGCAAGAACACCGCGTATCACGAGGCGGGGCACGCGGTCGTTGCAAAGCTCATGCCCAAGACCGACCCGGTGCACAAGGTGACGATCATCCCGCGCGGGCGGGCGCTGGGCGTCACGATGCAGCTTCCCGAGCAGGACCGCTACAGCATGGACCGCGAGATGCTGCTCCAGAACATCGCGGTGCTCTTCGGCGGCCGCATCGCGGAAGAGATCTTCATGGGCCAGATGACGACCGGCGCCTCCAACGATTTCGAGCGCGCCACCGACCTCGCGCGCAACATGGTGACGCGCTGGGGCATGAGCGACGAGCTGGGACCGATGGTCTACGGCGAGAACGAGGGCGAGGTTTTCCTCGGCCGCTCGGTGACGGTGCACAAGAACGTGTCGGAGACCACGATGCAGAAGGTGGATGCCGAAATCCGCCGCATCGTCGACCAGCAGTACCAGCTTGCGCGCAGGCTCATCGAGCAGCACCGCGAAAAGGTCGAGACGATGGCCAAGGCGCTGCTCGAGTGGGAAACGCTCGACTCCGACCAGATCAACGACATCATGGAGGGGCGCGCGCCGCGCCCGCCCAAGCCGGCGCAACCTCCCTCGCAGCCCCGTGACCCGGGACCGCAGCCGGCCGCCACCGCAACCGCAACACCGCCCCAAAGCGCCTGACGGCGCTCAAGTGTCTCAGTTCCTCCAGTGCGGCGCGTTCAAGCTGTCGCTTGAGCGCCCGCTCATCATGGGTGTCGTCAACGTCACGCCCGACTCTTTCTCCGATGGCGGCCTGTACGCGAGCGCCGAGCAGGCGGTGGCGCAGGCGCGGCGGCTGATCGGGGAGGGTGCCGATATCCTCGACCTCGGCGGCGAGTCCACGCGCCCGGGCGCCGCGCCGGTCGCACTGGACGAGGAGCGCCGGCGCGTGCTGCCGGTCCTCGATGCCCTCGCCGGCTGCGGAGTGCCGCTCTCGGTGGACACGCGCAAGCCTGCGCTCATGGCCGAGGCCATCGCGGCCGGCGCGGCCATGGTGAACGATGTCACCGCCCTCACCGCGCCGGCGGCTCTGGAGGCGGTGGCGCAATCGCCGGTCGCGGTGTGCCTGATGCACATGCGGGGCGAGCCCGGGACCATGCAGGATAACCCGGCGTACCAGGACGTCGTGCGGGAGGTGCGGGAATACCTCGCGAGCCGCGTCGCCGCCGCAGAGCGGGCGGGCATCGCGCGCGACCGCATCGTGGCGGATCCGGGATTCGGCTTCGGCAAGACGAACGAGCACAACCTCGCGCTGCTGGGTTCGCTCGTCGAGTTCAGGTCGCTCGGGGTTGCGCTGATGGCGGGGCTCTCGCGCAAGGCGATGCTCGGGAAATTGACCGGGCGGGAGCCTCGGGAACGGGTGCACGCGAGCGTGGCGGCGGCGTTGCTTGCCGTGCAAAACGGCGCGCAGATCGTGAGGGTGCACGATGTCGCCGCCACCCGCGACGCGCTCGCCGTCTGGAATGCGGTTAAACTTCGGACATGAGCAGGAAGTACTTCGGCACGGACGGCGTGCGCGGCAAGGTCGGGCGGGAGCCGATCACGCCCGATCTCGTGATGCGGCTCGGCTACGCTGCGGGCAAGGTGCTCGCCGGCCTGCCGCGCAAGGGCAGGGAGCGCCCGGCGGTGCTGATCGGCAAGGACACCCGCGTCTCGGGCTACATGCTGGAATCGGCGCTGGAGGCGGGACTCGCCGCGGCCGGAGTGGACGTGCTCCTGGTGGGACCGATGCCGACACCGGCGGTGGCCTATCTCACGCGTGCGCTGCGGCTCTCGGCCGGCATCGTGATCAGCGCGTCGCACAACCCCTACGACGACAACGGCATCAAGTTCTTCTCGGGCAACGGCTTCAAGCTGCCGGATGCGACCGAGAGCGCGATCGAGCGCGAGCTCGCGCGCCCGCTGAAGTGCATGGTCTCGCTGCGCCTCGGCAAGGCGCGCCGGCTCGATGACGCGGCCGGCCGCTACGTCGAGTTCTGCAAGAGCGCCTATCCGCCGCAGCTCAACCTGCGCGGGACGAGGATCGTGGTCGATTGCGCGCACGGGGCGGCCTACCACATCGCCCCGCACGTGTTCCACGAGCTCGGCGCCGATGTCGAGGCGGTGGGCGCCGAGCCGGACGGCTTCAACATCAACGACCGCGTCGGCGCGGCCTCGCCGCAGGCGCTGCAGGCGGCGGTGAAGCGCCACAAGGCCGATATCGGCATCGCCCTCGACGGCGACGGCGACCGCCTGGTCATGGCCGACAGCGCGGGCCGGCTCTACGACGGCGACCAGCTCCTCTACGTCATCGCGCGCCATCGCAAGCAGAAGGGCGAGCTTGCCGGCGGCGTGGTCGGCACGCAGATGACGAATCTCGCGCTGGAGCATGCGTTCGAGCGGCTGCGAATTCCGTTTGCCCGCGCGCGCGTGGGTGACCGCTACGTGCTGGAGCTGCTGGTGAAGCGCCACTGGCAGCTGGGCGGCGAGAATTCCGGCCACATCGTGTGCCTCGACAAGCATACGACGGGCGACGGCATCGTTTCGGCATTGCAGGTCCTGCGCGCCCTGGCGGAGAGCGGAACGACGCTGGCAAAAGCCGCCAGCGCGCTCGAGCTCTATCCCCAGGTCCTAGCCAACGTCGCGATCCGGCAGCGACGCGATCCGCTGGCGAGTGCCGGTGTGAAACGCGCCGCGCGCGAGGCCGAAGCGGCGCTCGACGGCGCCGGCCGCGTGCTGCTGCGCCCCTCGGGCACCGAGCCGGTCATCCGCGTCATGGTGGAAGGACGCGACAGCGTCGCTGTCCGGCGCTGGGCGAACCACATCGCGGCCGCAGTCAGACGCGCCAGCGACTAGGCCGGCGCGAAGCAATCGACAGCTACCAACTGGAGGAAACGATGACAAGGAAGCTCTTTTTCACGTTGGGGGCCGCGCTGGGCATAGCGCTCGGCGCGGGTTTCGGACCGCCCGCGCACGCGCAGGCGTGTCCGCAGGGAGCGCTCGACGCACGCTACTGCGACCGTGACGGCGACCTGGTCGCCGATGTGCCTGTGGACGCCAAGCAGTGGCTCAACCCCGGCACGTTGATCTTCTCCTATACGCCGGTCGAGGACCCGGAGGTCTACCGCAAGGCGTGGGACCCGTTCCTGCGCCATCTGGAGAAGCTGACCGGCAAGAAGGTGGTGTTCTTCTCGGTGCAGTCGAACGCCGCCCAGATCGAAGCGATGCGCGCCGGGCGCCTCCACGTGTCGGGGTTCTCGAGCGGCTCCGCGCCGCTCGCGGTCAATTGCGCCGGATTCGTTCCCGCGGCGGTGATGGCGTCGCACAAAGGCGAGTTCGGCTACGAGATGGAGATCATCGCGCTCGCCGACGGGCCGATCCGCAGGATCGAGGATCTGCGCGGGCGCACGCTCGCGTTCACCGACCCCACGTCGAGCTCGGGGTTCAAGGCGCCCTCGGCCCTGCTGCGCTCGGAGTTCAAGCTCGAGCCCGACAAGGATTTCAAGACGGCGTTCTCCGGCAAGCACGACAATTCCGTCATTGGCGTGGTCAACAAGGACTACGACGCCGCGGCGGTGGCGAACTCGGTGATGAAGCGCATGATCCAGCGCAAGGTCGTGGACGGGGCCAAGATCCGCACCATCTACAAGTCCCAGACCTTTCCCACCACCGCCTACGGCCATGTTTACAACCTGGAGCCCGGACTGGCGAATAAGGTGCGCGAGGCCTTCCTGACCTTCTCCTGGGATGGGACCGAGCTCGCAAAGGAGTTTGGCAAGGGCAGCCCGCCGCGCGAGAAGTTCGTGCCCATTACCTACAAGGAGCACTGGGACGTCGTACGCAAAATCGACGAGGCCATGGGCGTCGGTTACGGCTGTAGATGAGCGGCGCGCACGGCACCCTGCTCGCGCTGCAGGCGCTCACCAAGCGCTACGCGGGCGGCGATCTCGCGGTCAGGAACGTCAGCCTCGAAGTGCCTCGCGGCCAGGTACTGGCGCTGATCGGGCCTTCGGGCGCGGGTAAAAGCACGCTCATCCGCTGCGTCAACCGCCTGGTCGAGCCCACGTCGGGGCGCGTCGTCCTCGACGGGGAGGACGTCACGGCGCTCGCCGGGGGCGCGCTGCGGCGCGCGCGCCGGCGCATGGGCATGATCTTCCAGGAGTTCGCCCTGATCGAGCGCCTCACCGTGATGGAGAACGTGCTTTCCGGGCGGCTCGGCTACACGGGGTTCTGGAAGAGCTGGGCGCGCCGCTATCCCCGGCGCGACGTCGACCAGGCGTTCGGTTTTCTCGACCGGGTGGGGCTCTCCGAGTTCGTGGACAAGCGCGCCGACGCGTTGTCGGGAGGACAGCGCCAGCGCGTCGGCATCGCCCGGGCGCTCATGCAGGACCCGGCCATCCTGCTGGTGGACGAACCGACCGCGAGCCTCGACCCCAAGACCTCGCGCCAGATCATGCGGCTCATCTGCGAGGTGTGCGCTGAGCGCGGACTTGCCGCGATCATCAACATCCACGACGTGGCGCTCGCGCAGATGTTTGTGGCGCGGGTGGTCGGCCTGGCCAAGGGCGAGATCGTCTTCGACGGCGGTCCGCGCGAGCTTACGCCGGAAACGCTGACCCTGATCTACGGCGAGGAGGACTGGCAGTCCACCATCCGTCGCGACGACGACGGGGACGAGGACGCCGACACCCGGCCGGAAGGCGCGCGCGCCGGCCTCGGCGCGGGGCCGGTGGCCGCGTGAGCACGGCCGCCGCCGCGCACCCCTGGCGGCGGCCGCCGCTCATCGGGAACCGGTGGTTGCGCTGGGGCATCTACCTCGGCGCGATCGCCTACCTGGTGCTCGCCGTCGGCTCGCTGCAGATCAATTGGGCGCGGGTCGCCGAAGGCCTCGAGCGCGGCTGGCGCTTCGTCTCGGCTTTCGCGCACCCGAATTTTGCCGGCCGCTTGAGCGAGATCACGGAAGGCATCCTCGAGAGCCTCGCCATGGCAGCGACCTCGACCGTGATCGGCGTGGCGCTGTCGGTGCCGATCGGGCTGGGGGCGGCACGCAACCTTGCGCCCGCGCCGGTCTATTTCTTCTGCCGCGGCATCATTGCGCTCGCGCGCACCTTCCAGGAAGTGATCATCGCGATCCTGTTCGTGAAGATGTTCGGCTTCGGGCCGCTCGCCGGCATGGTGACGCTGGTGGTTGCCACGATCGGCTTCATGGCGAAGCTGCTGGCCGAGGGCATCGAGAGCGCCGACCCCGCGCAGCTCGAGGCGATCCGCGCCACCGGCGGCTCGTGGTGGCAGTTGATCAACTACGGGGTGCAGCCGCAGGTGATGCCGCGCTTCATCGGGCTGTCGGTGTACCGCCTCGACATCAACTTCCGCGAGTCGGCAGTGATCGGCATCGTCGGGGCCGGCGGCATCGGCGCGACGCTCAACACCGCGTTCGACCGCTACGAGTTCGACACCGCCGCGGCTATCCTGCTCGTCATCATCGCGATCGTGATGGCGGCGGAGTACTGCTCGGGCCACGTGCGCAGGAGGTTCCAGTAATGCCGGTGACCGGGAGCGGGGTGGTGCGGGCCTGGCAGCGCCGCGACCGGCCCCGCCAGCTTGCCATCTGGGCTGGCTGGCTGGCCGGCACGCTGGTTTTCGCACAGTCGCTGTGGTTCATCTCGGGACAGACCATCTGGGAGTTCGCGCTCGACGCGCACACCCAGGCCTGGGACCTGGCGACGCGCATGGTGCCGCCGCGCTGGTCCTACATGGACCGGCTGTGGGCGCCGCTGTGGGACACGCTCAACATCGCCACGCTGGGCACGCTGCTCGGCACTCTCATCGCGTTCCCGGTCGCGTTTCTCGCGGCGCGCAACACGACGCCGAGTCGGGCGCTGGTGCGCCCGCTCGCCCTGCTCATCATCGTCTCCTCGCGCTCGATCAATTCTCTCATCTGGGCGTTGCTGCTCGTCACGGTGGTGGGGCCGGGCGTGCTGGCGGGCATTGTTGCCATCGCGCTGCGCTCCATCGGCTTCGTCGGCAAGCTGCTCTACGAGGCGATCGAGGAGGTCGATCCGGTGCAGGTGGAGGCGATCGTCGCGACCGGAGCCTCGCGCCCGCAGCAGCTCGCTTACGGCGTGCTGCCGCAGGTGCTGCCGGCGTTCGCCGGGATCACGGTCTATCGCTGGGACATCAACATCCGCGAATCCACCGTGCTGGGACTGGTCGGCGCCGGCGGCATCGGCCTGCAGCTGAACGCCTCGGTTGCGACGCTGGCCTGGCCGCAGGTCACGGTGATATTCGCTGCGATCTTCGTCACGGTGGTGATCTCGGAGTGGCTGTCCGCCCGGGTCCGCCGCGCCATTACCTGAGCGGCGCAACGGATGCGCGCGGACACGGTCATCTTCGACGTCGACGGCACGCTGGTCGATAGCGCGGCGGACATCCGCGCGGCCTTGAACCACGGCCTTGCCTTGGCCGGCTGCGGCCCGGTCGACTTTGAGTCGTCGGTCAGGCTGATCGGCCTGGGGCTCGAGCGCTCGCTCGAGTGCGTGCTCGAGCAGCACGGCAAGCGCCGCGAGGGGCCGGAGCTCGCGCGCATCCGGACCGCGTGCCTCACCTATTACGACGAGCACCTCGTCGATCGCACACGGCTCTATCCCGGCGTGGTCGAATCCCTCGATGCGTTCCGCCGCGCCGGCGTCGCGCTCGGCATCTGCACCAACAAGCGCCGGGGCCCGACTGAGCGCATCCTGTCGGCCCTCGGGATCGCCGGCTACTTCGGCATCCTCATCGCGCGCGGCACGGTGGCGGAAAGCAAGCCCCACCCCGCGCCGCTCATCGCGGCGATCCGCGCGCTGGGGGGGCGCAGCGACCGTGCCGCGATGGTTGGCGACAGCGCGGTCGACATTGATTGCGCGCGCGCGGCGGGGGTGGCCTCGGTTGCCGTTACCTATGGCTACTGCGAGGGCGCGGCCGCGGATTTGGGCGCCGATCTCGTCGTCGAGCGATTCCTCGACCTCCCGGCCGTCCTGGGCGCGAGCCCGCAGTCGGCCTAGCAAGGAGGGCCCTGCCGCCCGCCGCCGCGGGGCCGTTATTTGGTATCCCGTTCCGGGAACTGCATTGTCAAAGCGCATCCCGATTCGTTTGCCGAGCCAAGCGCTAGCCTGTAAAATTCAAGGGTTTAGGATGGCCGGGCGGGATGCGCGTCAAGCTCGTAGCGGGCAACTGGAAGATGAACGGCAACCTGGCCTCGAGCCAGGCGCTGATCACCTCCATCCTGCCACGGCTCGCGAGCCTTCAGCGGGCGCGCTACGCGGTCTGCGTCCCGTTCCCCTACCTCATCGCGGCAGGGCAGGCGTTGCGTGGCTCGAACGTTGCGCTCGGAGCCCAGGATGTGAGCCCGTTCGACGACGGCGCCTATACCGGGGCGGTGTCGGGGATGATGCTGGTGGACTGCGGATGCCGCTACGTCATCGTTGGCCATTCGGAGCGCCGCAGCGTGTTCGGCGAGAGCGACGACACCGTTGCGCTCAAGTTTGCGCAGGCGCTGAAGCATCGGCTCATGCCGATCCTGTGCGTAGGCGAAACGCTGGCGGAGCGCGAGTCCGGCGTGACCGAGGAGGTGGTGGGGCGCCAGTTGAACGCGGTGATCCAGCGCTGCGGCCTGGCGGCGCTGGCGCAGGGGGTAATCGCGTACGAGCCGGTCTGGGCCATCGGCACCGGGCGCACGGCGACGCCGCAGCAGGCGCAGGCGGTGCACGCGTTCATCCGCGGCCGCATTGCCGCGGCAGACCGCCGGCTGGCGGAGAGCCTGCTGATTCTCTATGGCGGCAGCGTCAAGGCGGGCAACGCCGCGCAGCTGTTCGCGATGGCGGACGTGGATGGGGGGCTGATCGGGGGCGCATCGCTACTTGCCGATGAGTTCGTTGCGATCTGCTCCGCAGCGCAGGGTGCAAAGGAGACGGTGAAGACCTAGATGGAAACCCTGGTTCTCGTCATACACGTTCTGGCTGCGCTCGCGCTGGTCGGGCTGATCCTGTTGCAGCACGGCAAGGGTGCGGACGTGGGAGCGGCTTTCGGCAGCGGTGCATCCGGGAGCCTGTTCGGGGCTTCGGGGTCGGCCAATTTTCTGAGCCGCACCACGGCGATTATCGCCATCGTATTTTTCGTGACGAGCCTCGGGCTGACCTATTTCTCGTCCCTCAAGACCGAGTACAAGGGCGTGATGGCGGTTCCTCCGGCGGCCCCCGCGCAATCGTTGCCTGCCCAGATACCGCCGACTGCGCCGGCGGGACCGGCGGCGCCGTCGCCTGCGGGGCAGGCCGCGCCCGCCGCGCCGGCCGATGCGGGCTCGAAGGTGCAGGACGTGCCGAAATGAAGCAGCGGTCAGCTGTCAGCGATCAGCCGGGCTGCGAGTGAGGAGCTGAAAGCCGACAGCTGAATGCTGATGGCCAGAGCATGCCGACGTGGTGGAATTGGCAGACACACCATCTTGAGGGGGTGGCGGCGCAAGCCGTGTGAGTTCGAATCTCACCGTCGGCACCAAATTCGGTCAAGCGGGTCTAGGGGATAGGGAAGTGGAGATTCGAAAGTTCGGGTCGTGGTCAGGGTTATTGTTCAGCCCGGATTTCCGGGCCGTGTACTCGGAACATGCTTGAGGGATACTTCCCGATACTGATGTTCATCCTGGTCGGCATCGCGCTCGGCGTGGTGCCGGTCATGATCGGCGGCGGCCTCACCCGGCTGCTCGGCGTGCATCGCCCCGACGCCGAGAAGCTCTCGCCCTACGAATGCGGGTTCGAGGCGTTCGAGGACGCGCGCATGAAGTTCGACGTGCGCTACTACCTGGTGGCGATTCTCTTCATCCTGTTCGACCTCGAGATCGCGTTTCTCTTCCCGTGGGCGATCGTGCTGCGGGAGATCGGCTTCTTCGGGTTCATGGCGATGGTGGTGTTCCTCGGCATCCTCGTCGTCGGCTTCATCTACGAGTGGAAGAAGGGTGCGCTGGAGTGGGAATGACTTCATGAGACGGACACATGGGCGCTCCTGACAGCTTTCACGACCGGGGCTTTCTGACCACCACGGCCGACGCGCTCATCAACTGGACGCGCACCGGGTCGCTGTGGCCGATGACCTTCGGGCTCGCCTGCTGCGCGGTGGAGATGATGCACGCCGGCGCCTCGCGCTACGACCTCGACCGCTTCGGCATCGTGTTTCGTCCCAGTCCGCGCCAGTCCGACGTCATGATCGTCGCCGGCACGCTCTGCAACAAGATGGCGCCGGCGCTGCGCAAGGTCTACGACCAGATGGCCGAGCCGCGCTGGGTGATCTCGATGGGATCGTGCGCCAACGGCGGCGGCTACTACCACTACTCCTACTCGGTGGTGCGCGGGTGCGATCGCATCGTGCCGGTGGACATCTACGTCCCGGGCTGCCCGCCGACGGCGGAAGCGCTGCTCTACGGCATCATCCAGCTGCAGAACAAGATCAAGCGCACCCACACCATCGCGCGCTGAGATGACGACGAGATCCGCGGCGCTGGTTGCGGCCCTGCAGGAGGCGTGTGGCGACAGGCTGGCGGAGACGGCCTCCGCGGCGGACGAGGTCACCGTCGTGGTCAAGCCGGAACATCTGCTCGCGGTCGCGACGGCCCTGCGCGATCGACCCGCCCTGCGGTTCGAGCAGCTGACCGATCTCTGCGGGGTGGACTACCGCGATTACGGCGAGGGCGGCTGGTCGGGCCCGCGCTTCGCGGTGGTCTACCACCTGCTCTCCCTCACGCACAACCGGCGCCTGCGGATGAAGGTATACGCCGCGGATGACGCGCTGCCGGTGGTCGATTCGGTGATCGAGGTCTGGCCGTCGGCCAACTGGTACGAGCGCGAGGCGTTCGACCTCTTCGGCATCGTTTTCACCGGGCACCCCGATCTGCGCCGCATCCTGACCGACTACGGCTTCATCGGCCACCCTTTCCGCAAGGATTTCCCGCTTTCGGGGACCGTCGAGATGCGCTACGACCCCGACCAGAAGCGCGTGATCTACCAGCCGGTCACGATCGAGCCGCGCGAGATCGTGCCGCGCGTCATCCGCGTCGAGAACTACGGCGACGTCGAGCCGGGCAAAACCGGATCCCCGCCCGCGCGGGGATGACCCTGGGCCATGGCCGAAATCCGCAACTACACGATGAACTTCGGGCCACAGCATCCCGCGGCCCACGGGGTGCTGCGGCTCGTGCTCGAGCTCGACGGCGAGGTCATCGAGCGCGCCGACCCGCACATCGGGCTCCTGCACCGCGCGACGGAGAAGCTCGCGGAGCACAAGACCTACGTCCAGTCGGTGCCGTACATGGACCGCCTCGACTACGTGTCGATGATGGCGAACGAGCATGCCTACGTGCTCGCGATCGAAAAGCTGCTCGGAATCGAAGTCCCGGTGCGCGCCCAGTACATCCGGGTCATGTTCGACGAGATCACCCGCATCCTCAACCACCTGCTGTGGCTCGGCGCGCACGCGCTCGATATCGGCGCGATGACGGTCTTCCTCTACTGCTTCCGCGAGCGCGAGGACCTGATGGACTGCTACGAGGCGGTCTCGGGCGCCCGCCTGCACGCCGCCTTCTACCGCCCGGGCGGAGTCTACCGCGACCTGCCGGATGCGATGCCGCAATACAGCGCCACGAAGATCCACGGCGGGCGCGCGGTCGACGAGAAGAACCGCAACCGCCGGGGATCGGTTCTCGATTTCATCGAGAACTTCACCGAGCGCTTCCCCAAGTGCGTCGACGAATACGAAACGCTGCTGACCGATAACCGCATCTGGAAGCAGCGCACGGTCGGCATCGGGGTCGTTTCCCCGGAGCGCGCCAAGGCGCTCGGCTTCACCGGGCCGATGCTGCGCGGCTCGGGCGTGGAATGGGACCTGCGCAAGAAGCAGCCCTACGCGGTCTACGACCGGGTGGAATTCGACATCCCGGTGGGCGTGAACGGGGACTGCTACGACCGTTATCTCGTGCGCATCGAGGAGATGCGGCAGGCGAACCGCATCGTCCGCCAGTGCATCGACTGGCTGCGCGCGAATCCCGGCCCGGTGATGGTGGACAACTACAAGGTCGCGCCGCCCTCGCGCGTGGCGATGAAGACCAACATGGAAGAGCTGATCCACCACTTCAAGCTCTTCACCGAGGGCATGCACGTGCCGGCGGGCGAGGCCTATGCGGCGGTGGAGGCGCCCAAGGGCGAGTTCGGCATCTACCTCGTCTCCGACGGCGCCAACAAGCCCTACCGGCTCAAGATCCGCGCGCCGGGCTTCGCGCACCTCTCGGCGCTCGACGAGATGGTACGCGGCCACATGATCGCCGACGTGGTGGCGATCATCGGCACCCAGGACATCGTGTTCGGGGAGGTGGACCGGTGAACGCGCCTATGGTTTTGTCTCGCGAAGCGCTTGCCAGGATCGACCAGGCGGCCGCCAAGTATCCCCCCGACCAGCGGCAGTCGGCGGTCATGGCGGCGCTCACCATCGCGCAGGACGAGAAGGGCTGGCTCGCGACCGAGACCCTGGACTTCGTGGCGCACTACCTGGGCATGCCGCCGATCGCGGTCTACGAGGTCGCCTCCTTCTACACGATGTACGACATCAAGCCGCGCGGCCGGTACAAGCTCGCGCTCTGCACCAACCTGCCGTGCGCGCTGCAGGGCGCAACCGCAGCCGCGGCGCACCTGAAGAAGAAGCTCGGCATCGGGTTCAACGAGACCAGCGCGGACGGCCTTTTCACGCTGAAGGAAGGCGAGTGCTTCGGCGCGTGCGGCGACGCCCCGGTGCTGCTGGTGAACGACAAGCGCATGTGCTGCGTCATGACGCCGGACCGGCTTGATGAATTCATCGCGGAATTGAAATGACGAGCGTTGCTTACCCCTCACCCCCGCCCCTCTCCCCCCGTGGCGAGGGTGCGCCGAAACGTGGAGCAGGGGCCCCGGTTTCCGGGGATGCGACCGTGGAGGCGCACATAAGCACGCGGGCCAGCGCGGCGCCGC